>Ga0307500_10000324_pt1 | contig 16300 bp, 12 predicted proteins | sample 14_S_MG_FD_201362 | JGI IMG/M metagenome (GOLD analysis project Ga0307500, IMG submission 201362) | Soil microbial communities from Populus trichocarpa stands in riparian zone in the Pacific Northwest, United States - 14_S | ecosystem: Environmental > Terrestrial > Soil > Riparian zone > Trees... | reverse complement strand
CGTCTGGCCGGACGTCAGCGTGAACGAGACGTCGTCCACCGCGCGGAACGGCTGCCGGCGCAGCGTCGAGCCGAGGTTGTACTCCTTGACCAGCCCGCGCACCTCGAGCTGGGCCGCACCGCGGCCGCCGGTCATGCCCGCTCCCCAATGGTCCGCCCGGTGTCACCGGCCGGCGCGGCCGGCGCCCCGCCGACCGTCCCGGGTGGACGGTCGATGCCGTGTAGCTCCGGTGGTGGCCCGGCCGGGTGCCGGTGCCCATCATGCAGCAGGCAGGCCACCGCGCCACCGGGCAGGTAGTCCACTTCGGACAGCGGCGGGACGATCTCGCGGCAGTCGGCGAACACGTGCCGGCAGCGGTCGGTGAATCCGCAGCGGACCAGCGGCTCGGCCAGGTCCGGCGGGTTGCCCGGCACGCCGCGCAGGTCCCGGCGCGGCCCGCGCAGGCTGGGGAAGCAGTTCAGCAGCCCGGCGGTGTAGGGGTGGCCGGGCTCGCTGCCGATCCGCCGGGCCGGCCCGTGCTCGACCACCCGGCCGGCGTACATGATGGCGATCCGGTCGCTGATCTCCAGCAGTAGCGAGAGATCGTGCGTGATGAAGACGACCGCGAACCCGAACTGCTGCCGCAGCCGGTCGATCTCGCGCAGGATGTCCCGCTGTACGACCACGTCCAGCGCGGTGGTCGGCTCGTCCATGATGACCACGTCCGGCCGCAGCGCCAGCGCCATCGCGATCATCACCCGCTGCCGCATCCCGCCGGACAGCTGGTGCGGGTAGGCGCGCAGCCGGGACCGGTCGATGCCGACCAGCTCGAGCAGCTCCGCGCAGCGCTCGTCCCGCTCGTCCCGGGACTGCCCGGGCAGGTGCGCGGCCAGCGTGTCGGCCAGCTGCCGGCGGACGGTCAGCACCGGGTTCAGCGCGTTCATCGCGCCCTGGAACACCATCGCCACCTTGCGCCAGCGGAACTGGCGCAGCTGCTCGCCGGCCAGCGTAGTGATGTCCACTGTGGACCCGTCGCCGTCCGGGCCGGTGTCGTGGAACAGCACCTGGCCGGACGTCAGGTCGCCGGGCGGTCGCAGCAGCCGGGTCAGCGCGTAGGCCAGGGTGGACTTGCCGCAGCCGCTCTCGCCGGCCAGCCCGAGCACCTCGCCGCGGCGCAGGTCCAGGCTGACGTCACGGACCGCCCAGGTCGGCCGCGAGCCGTGGTAGACGACGTTGATATCGGAGGCGGAGAGCACCAGCGAGCCGGCCTGACCGGGCGCGGCGAGGTCGACCGTCATTCGTGGCCTCCGCGGAAACGTGCGGCGCGCGGAGCGTCTTCGTGTGCTGCTCCGGCCGCCCCCCGCTGCTCGCGTTCGGCCGCGGTTCGCTCGGCCACCGCGCGCACCGCGTTGCGCGGCCCGCCGGTCGGCCGGCCGACCGCGCGCAGCCGCGGGTTGACCACCTCGTCGATGCTGAAGTTGATCAGCGACAGGCCGGTGCCGGCGAGCGCGATGCACAGCCCCGGCGGGATGAACCACCACCACGCGTCCAGCGCCAGTGCCTGCCCGTTCTGGGCGAAGTAGAGCATGCTGCCCCAGGATGCCGCGTCGGTGTTGCCGAGGCCGAGGAAGGCCAGCCCGGCCTCGGTGAGGATGGCCGCGATCATCCCGAAGACGAACTGGGAGAAGATGATCGGCAGCAGGTTCGGCAGCACCTCGAAGCCGATCACCCGCCAGGCCGGCTCGCCGCTGGCCCGGGCCGCGTCCACGTAGTCCCGCTCCCGGATGGACATCGTCTGCGCGCGCAGCACTCGGGCCGACGCCGCCCAGCTGGTGAACGCGATCACGGCGGCGATCACCAGGGTGCCGCGGTTCGCGACGAAGTCGGTGATCACGATCACCAGCGGCAGCCCGGGCAGCACCAGCACCACGTTGCTCAGCAGCGAGAACACCTCGTCGGCCCGGCCACCGAGGTAGCCGCCGATGACCCCGACCAACACCGACAGGATGACCGCCAGCGTCGCGGCGACCACGCCGATCGTCATCGAGCCGCGGGCACCGACGACGAGCTGCTTGAACACGTCCTGCCCGGTGTTCGTGGTGCCCAGCCAGTGCTGACCGGACGGCCCGACCAGGCCGACGTCGGAGATCTCGTTCTGGCCGTGCACGAAGAACGGGCCGATGATGCCGACCGCGATGAAGGTCCCGACGATCGCGCAGCCGACGATGAACTTGGCTGACCGCCGGATCACCCGGGGCCGCCGGCTGGCTGCCGGCACGCTCGCGACGGTGGCCACATCGCCGGTCGGTGAGATGTGCGTGGCGAGCCCGTCGGCCGTGGCCGGCACCGGAGCCGGTTCGGACATGGTCACCGCCCCCTCGTCCGCGGGTCGATCAGCCCGTAGAGCATGTCCACCACGAAGTTGGCGCCCAGCACCGCCAGCGTGATGACCAGGAAGATGGCCTGCATCAGTGGATAGTCCACATTGGTCACCGCCTGCAGCAGGGTGTAGCCGAGGCCTGGATAGGAGAACACGGTCTCGGTGATGAGCGACCCGCTCACCACGAACCCGAGCGAGATCGCGAAACCGGCGATGCTCGGCAGCACCGCGTTGCGGGCGGCGTAGGAGAGCAACACCCGGCGCGGCCGCAGCCCCTTGGCCTGCGCGGTGAGCACGTAGTCCTCGCCCATTGTGGACACTGTGACGTTGCGCATGCCCAGCATCCAGCCGGCCACCGAGCTGAGCACGATGGTGCCGGCCGGCAGCAGGCCGTGGTAGATCGCCGACGACAGGAACGACCCGTTCGGGCCGATCGTGCTGGTGGTGTCGTCGTAGCCGCCCGACAGCGGGAACCAGCCGAGCTTGCTGGACAGCACGAACTGCAGCACCAGCGCCAGCCAGAAGTACGGGATCGCGGCCAGGAACGTGCTCGCCGGCAGCACCCCGTCCAGCCAGGTGCCGCGCTTCCAGCCGGTGATCGCGCCGAGGGCCAGCCCGAGCGTCACCGCGATCACGGTGGCGAGCCCGACCAGCACGACCGTCCAGGGCAGCGCCTGCCGGACGATCGTGGACACCGGCGCCGGGTAGTAGGTGACCGACAGGCCGAACTGCCCGTGCACCAGGTTCACCAGGTAGTGCCAGTACTGCAGCCACAGCGGATCGTCGGTGATGCCGAATTGCAGGTTGAGCGCGGCCCGGGCCTCCGGTGGCAGCGGCTGGGTCTGCTGGGTGCGCGCCAGGATGACGTCCACCGGGTTGCCGGGGACCAGCCGGGGCAGCCCGAAGTTGATCGAGATCGCGGCCCATACGGCGACCAGGTAGAACAGGACCTTCCGGAGCAGGTAACGCACCAAGCCTCCCGGCGTCGGGTCACAGCGTCGGCTTCGACCGGGAGGTGCCCCCGGGGCTGGCGGGGCACCTCCCGGTGTCGGTAGCTGGTTCCTACGAGGTGAGCTCGGCCGCCACGACCCCGATGTCGGGCTGCGACCAGGTGACCGGGAGCGCGTACGGGTTCTCCGCGGTGGGGAAGCCGCTCAGCCGCTCGGTCCGGAACTCGGTGAGCGCGCCGACCTGGGTCACCTCGATGTACGGCAGCTTCTGCACGTAGATCCGCTGGATGCTGTAGTACGCCTGCTTCTGCTTCTCCGGGTCCTGGGTGCCGGAGGCGTCGCCGAGCAGCTTGTCCACCTGCGGGTCGCGGAAGCGGGCGTAGTTCGAGGTGGCCTGCTTTCCGATCGGCGCGGTGGTCTTGCTGTTCAGCATGTAGTTGTAGAGGTAGTAGGGCCCCGGGCCGCCGTACGCGGCGTCCATCTCCAGTTGGTAGTCGCCGGTGTTCCGCTTCGCCGTGAACGAGGAGTACGAGAGCTCCTGGTAGTTGAAGTCGATCCCGACCGTCTTCAGCTGCTGCTTCATGATCTGCAGCGCGCTGATGTAGTCGGTGTAGCCGGTGATCACCAGGCAGTTGATGGACAGCTTGCGGCCCTGCTTGTCGACGAAGATGCCGTCCGAGCCCTTGGTGTAGCCGGCGTCGGTGAGCGTCTGCTGCGCGGCCGCGGTGTCCTGGGTCAGCTTCTTGCCCTGGAACTCGGGGGCCAGGTACTGCGAGTCGCGCGGCTCGATGATCGCGGCCGGGTTCGGCGGCGCGATGTGCGCGCCGCTGAACGCCAGCTTGGCGATCTGCTCCCGGTCCAGCGCCAGGTTGATCGCCTGCCGCACCGGCAGTTCGCTGGTCGGCCACTTGTCCAGGTTGGGCACCAGGTTGGCGATGAAGCCGGGCGGGATGTTGACGTACTTATTGTGCTGCGGGTCCTTGGCGACGTAGGCCTTCTCGATGTCCGGGATGAAGATGCTGGCCCAGTCGATCTTGCCGGCGTTCAGCGCGGTGAGCGCCGCGGTGTTGCCGTTGTACGAGACGAACCGCAGCGAGTTCAGCTTCGGCTTGCCGGGCTGCCAGTACTGGTCGTTCTTGCTGAGCGTGTAGGACTGGGTGCTGAACTGGGTGAGCTTGAACGCGCCGGTGCCGACCGGGTTCTCGTTCTGGTCCTTGGTCGGGTCGGCGATGTTCTTCCAGATGTGCTCGGCCACGATCACCGTCTGCCCGGCGAGGTACCACATGTCGGCGAAGCCGGGCCGGGTCAGGTCCACCTCGGCGGTCAGGTCGTCGATCTTCTTGGCGCCGGCGATCGGCAGCCCGCGCAGGTTCGCCTGCGGGTACTTCTTCAGCAGTTCGTAGGTGAACACCACGTCGTCAGCGGTGAACGGCTGGCCGTCGGTCCACTTGATGCCCGGGTGCAGGTTGAACGTCACCGACTTGCCGTCGGCCGCGACCTCGTACTTGTCCGCCAGCCAGGGCCGGATGTCGTTCGCCTTGCCCTGGTTGTAGAAGAGCAGGGTCTCGTAGATCATGCCGCGGGTGCCGCCGCGCGCGCCGTCGATGAACGGGTTGAAGTTGCGGACGATGTTGCCGCTGTCTCCGTTGTAGACGTTGATGTTGTTGCCGGTACTGCCGCCGGCTTTGTTGGCGTCGCTGCTGTTGTCACCGCACGCGGCCAGTGCGGACGCGGCGATCAATGCGGCGGCCATCGCCCCGGCGTACCGGAACATGGTTCGGCTACTCACTACTCGGCCCCTCCTGCTCGGCGGGCGGATGCCCGATGACCCGCTGACCAGCCCCTCAGCAGGCGCCGCCGCCGGCCCGGAAGAGGGGAATGACGCGGTATGACAACGTTGTCGGTGATCGGCATCGAACACCGGACTGACAACGATGTCAATAGTTCTGGGCTGGTCTGGGGCAGTCCTGCCACATCGCGCCGGAACTCCCGGTCACGATGCGACCGTACCGACTTGCCGGAGGAAAACACCCGTCGCCACCGAAGCTTTGGAGCCGGTGCCCGGATCGGCGCTCCTGCCGATCCGGGCACCCGCGGGGTTGCCTGGCTGTGTTCAGCCAGCCGTGCAGGCGGTGCCGTTGAGCCTGACCCCGGTGGGCCCGGCGCCGAGCGCTCCGTTGGCCGTGAAGCCCACCGTGGCCGAGGCGCCGGCCGCGAGCGACTGGGCATGGCTCGGCGCGGCAGCGGTGACCGTTCCGTCGCTGCCCTGGGTCACGGTCGCGTTCCAGCCGTTGTTCAGGGTCGCGCCGGCCGGCATCGCCCAGGTGGCGGTCCACGGCGTGACCGCCGCGGTGCCGGTGTTCCGGACCGTCACGCTGGCCTGGAACCCACCCTGCCAGGAGTTGTCGATGTGCACCGTCGCGGAGCAGGACGTGGTCGGCGGCGGCGCCGTGGTTCCGCCGCCGGGGCCACCGCCGGCCGGGGCGACCGGCGGGATCAGGAACGGCTGCAGGATCGTCTGCTTGTTCTGGTTCACCGTGACCCAGTCGTCCTGCACGATGCCGCCGGTGTCACCGGAATCCGGGTTCCACGACCAGTAGGTGAAGCTCATCCCGCCGGTGCCGGGGCCCATGTACTGCATCAGGGCGCGCAGCCAGGTGGCGTCCTTCGGGTCGGCCAGCGTGCTGCCGAACTCGCCGATCAGCACCGGTGCGATGTTCTGCTGCACCAGGTAGCCCCACATGTTGTTCCAGATCGCCGGCAGGTTGTTCGGGAACGCCGGGTCGTCGAACCAGGTCTGGTGGAACACCGAGAGGCCGTACTCGTGCGCCGAGTAGACCAGCTTGCTCGGCTTGCTCAGCCGGACCGGGAACTGCCGCGCGCCGGACAGGTTGCCGCCCCACCAGCCACAGGGCGCGTCCGGGATGTTGTCCCAGATGTTGGCGTTGCCGCCGCTGAGGCAGCTGATGCCCTCGACGATGATCAGCCAGTCCGGGTTCGACTGCAGTACCGCGTTGCCGGCCCGCTCGGCGGCCAGCCGCCAGTCCCGGGTGGTGTCGCCGCAGCCCCAGCAGGAGCCGGTGCTCTGCGGTTCGGTGCCGTCCGCGTGCGGCTCGTTGTGCAGGTCGATGCCGACGACCGTGGGGTTGCTCCGGTACCGGGTGGCCAGCATCTGCATGTTGCTGATCCACAGGCTCTCCGGGGTGGCCGCGTTGTACCAGAGCGCGGTCTGCCCGGCCGCGGTCGGCCGGTGCCGGTCGAGGAAGACCCGCATGCCCTTGGTGCCGGCGTAGTCGATCACCTTGTCCAGGATCTGCAGCGGGGACAGGCCCACCAGATCCGGGTTGGTGAACGTGTTCACGCTGGTGGCCTGGGCACCCGGGCGCAGCGCGTCGTCCGTGTACGGGATCCGGATCGTGTTGTAGCCCAGCTGGGCCATGTGATCCATCATCGAGCGCCAGGTCACGTTGGCCCAGAGCCCGTGGAAGGTCTTGTTGTCGGTCTCCATGCCGAACCAGTTCAGCCCGGTCAGCCGCACGGTCGCGCCGGTCGAGTCGACCAGGTGCGCCCCGGACGCGCTGAGGAAGCCGGTGCCCGCGCCGGCGGCGTAGGCAGGGGCTGTCGTGGTGGCTACGGTGACGGCGGTCGCGGCGGCGGCAGCGAGCGCGAGCGCGCCGGCCAGCCCGGTAATTCGCGCGGCCAGGCCGCGAGGTGTCCTGATCAATTTGCCTTCTCCTGTCGGCGTACCGGTAAGAGGACCGGCGCGCCGGGGTCCATCTGGGTAGAACGTTGCCGTACCGCAACGGGACGTTCCGCCTGACCGCGCACGCCGCGGCGGGTCAGGTCGATCCGACAGATGGCCGGAAGCGCCGGAGAGAGCGCTCTCACAGGCAGGCTACGGTCCCGCTATCTCGGTGTAAAGCCCACGATGGCTGGCGGATGGCACTCTCCGGACAAGTGGCCTGGACAACCTGGACGTCCACAGAATGAGACAAGTGTGTGCCATCGGTGCGGCGCGGGAATGCTCGCCGTAGGGGAGGTCCGGTTACCTCGGGGATACCGCAAAGGCGGGTGAGGCATGCGCATCTGCGAGCCACGCCAGTTCCTGCGACCTTGCTTGTTGCTGCTGCTGAAGGAGCGGCCGGGGCACGGGTACGAGCTGGCGGACCGGCTGAAGCCGTTCGGGGTGGGCGACGGCGACTCCGGCACTGTCTACCGGACGTTGCGGGCACTGGAACGCCTCGGCCTGGCCCGCTCCGTCTGGCGCCCGTCGGACGCCGGGCCGGCCCGGCGCACCTACCACCTGACCGACGAGGGTCACCGGGCGCTGGCGGAGACGGTGCGCGAGGTGCACGACACCATGCGCACCCTGGACGGCTACCTGGACCGGTACCGGCGCAGCCAGAGCCCCGCCTCCGGATCCGCGCCGCTGCTACCCGCGCCGTCCGATGTGGACGTTCAGATCCGGTGGGCCGCGGCTGCCGGTCAGTCGTCCGCGGCCGACCAGTCCAGTGTGGACTCGAACGCCGGGTAGCCGCGGTCGATGTCCCAGGTCTCCAGCCGGCCGCACATGCCCCAACCGTCCGGACCCGGGGGTGGGTCGACCCGGTACGCGGCCGACTGGGCCAGGTGATCGCCGCGTCCGGCGGCCAGCTCGTGCAGCTGCTCGCCGGTCCGGATGGCCTGGGCCAGCGGGCCTTCCCGCCACTGCTCCAGCCACTTCGCCGCCTGCGAGCGGACCAGCCGGGCGGCGGCCACGTGCAGCGACCGCAGCGCCGCCGGGCCGTCCGCGATGACGTGCTCGCGCAGCAGCAGGTAGCCCTCCACGGCCAGGTCGCGGCGCTGCCGGGCGGCCTCAGCCCAGGCGTTGCCGGTGCCCGGTCGGCCGCCGCCCGGGCCCGGCCCCGGTGGCAGGCTGGCCGCCCGCTCGTACGCCACCGGGTCGGCGAGCACCGCCGGCGGGAAGGTCAGCACCGAGTCGGCGGCGTTCGGCAGGCCGTTCTGCATGATCGCGAGTACCTGCAGGTCGCCGCTGATGTTCACCAGCCGGTGCACCGTGCCGGGGGTGAACCAGAGCAGGCCGCCGGGGGTCAGCGGGGTCTCGGTGTAGCCGGAGCCGCACAGCGTCTCGGCCGTGCCGGTACCGGCGAGCACCAGGTAGCCCTCGGTGCAGGCGGTATGCAGGTGCGGGGAGCCGCCGGCCAGGCCGTCGGCGCCCGGCCAGTCGTACACCCGCAACCGGGAAACCCCGGTCCCACCGGGGAATCCGGTCACCGCCGCACCGCGCCGGCCGTCAGGCCAGCTGGCGCGCAGCCCTCCCGCACCGCAGCACCACCTCCACCGTCGTCACGCTGTCACCGCACCGTGGCCGGGGCCACCAGTTGGCGCCGGTGATCGACCACCCGCTCCGGGCCGGTGAGCCGCACCCGCACCACTTCCCGGACGTCCACGCTGGACGCCGCCAGCCGCAGCTCCAGCTCGCCCGGCTCGACCACCCGGCGGCCGTCCCGGCCGGTGAACGAGGTCAGGTCGGCGTGCACTCCGAAGCCGACCCGGCGGGTCTCGCCCGGCTGCAGCCGCACCTGGCTGTACCCGATCAGCCGCATCACCGGCCGGGTCACCTGGGCCACCGGGTCGTGCAGGTACAGCTGCACCACGTCGGTGCCGGCCCGGTCGCCGGTGTTCGTCACCGCGACCGAGACGCTGACCGTGCCGTCGGTGCCGACCTCCACCGTCTCCGCCGGGCTGACCGGCCGGCCCGCGGCCTGCGGGTCGGCCCACTCGAAGGTGGTGTACGACCGGCCGTGGCCGAACGGGAACAGCGCGGTCGGGTCCACAGAGGACACCTCGGTCTGCCGGCCGAGCAGCGGGGCCAGGTAGCTGGCCGGCTGCCCGCCGGTTTCCCGCGGCATGCTCACCGGCAGCCGCCCGGACGGGTTGACCCGGCCGCTGAGCACGCCGGCGACCGCCGGCCCGCCCTCCTCGCCCGGGAAGAACGCCTGCACCACCGCGGCCAGCCGGCCGGCCCAGCCGCCCAGCGCGTACGGCCGGCCGGTCAGCAGCACCAGCACCACCGGGGTGCCCGCGCCCAGCAGGTCGGTCAGCAGGTCGGCCTGCACGCCGGGCAGCCGTAGGTCGGTCACGTCCGAGCCCTCGCCCACGGTGCCGCGGCCGAACAGGCCGGACCGGTCGCCCAGCACCGCGACACAGACGTCGGCGCGGCGGGCCGCGGCGACGGCCGGGCCGAAGCCGGACCGGTCCGCGCCGTCCACGGTGCAGCCGGGCACGTGCTCGATCCGGGCCGCCGGCAACTCGGCCCGCAGCGCCGCCAGCACGGTCGGGATCGGCACGCCCAGCGGCAGCTCCGGGTGCTGGCTGCCGACGTGGCTGGGGAAGGTGTAGCAGCCGAGCATCCCCATCGGGTCGTCCGCCTGCGGGCCGACCAGAGCGATCGCCGCATCCGCCGGCAGTGGCAGGGTGCCGGTGTTCGACAGCAGTACCACCGCGTGCTCGGCGATTTCCCGGGCCAGCTGCCGGTTGGCCGGGGGGTCGAGGTCGATGCCCACCGGGGCGCCGTGCAGCAGCGCGACACTCAGCCCGGCATCGTCCACGCCATCCATTGTGACCCCAACTGCAGCGCTTTGACCGGAACGACCTGAAGTAGCAGCCAGCGCAGGTGGTGTCGGGTTCCAGCCGGGGTCCAGCAGGCCCAGCTCACATTTCTGCACCAGCACCCGGCGGGCCGCCCGGTCCACCAGCGACTCGGGTACCAGGCCGGCCCGGATCGCGGCCAGCAGCGGCTCCGCGTAGCAGCGGGCGGCCGGCAGTTCCACGTCCACCCCGGCGGTGAGCGCCAGCGCGGCGGCCTCCGCCTGGTTGCCGCCGACCTGGTGCTGCGATTCGAGGAACGAGACGGCGAAGTAGTCGGCCACCACGGTGCCGCGGAACCCCCAGCTGCCGCGCAGCAGCTCGGTCAGCAGCCGCGGGTCGGCGGTGGCCGGCATCCCGTCCACTTCGGCGTACGAGGCCATCGCCGAGCGGGCCTCGCCGTCCCGGACGGCCATCTCGAACGGCGGCAGCAGCACGTCGGCGAGCTCGCGCGGCCCGACCCCGACCGGCCCGAAGTTGCGGCCGGCGCGGGAGCCGGAGTATCCGGCGAAGTGCTTCAGGGTGGCGATCACCCCGGATGCCTGCAGGCCGCGGACGTACGCGGTGCCGAGCGTGGCGACCAGGTACGGGTCCTCGCCGAGGGTCTCCTCGGTACGGCCCCAGCGGTGGTCCCGGCTGACGTCCAGCACCGGGGCCAGGCCCTGGTGCACGCCGACGCCGCGCATGGCCGCGCCGATCTGCCCGGCCATCCGCTCGACCAGCGTCGGGTCGAACGTGGCGGCCCAGGCCAGCGGCGTCGGGTAGATGGTGGCGCCCCAGGTCATGAAGCCGGTCAGGCATTCCTCGTGGGCGAGCGCCGGGATGCCGAACCGGCTGGCCGCGATGATCTCCGTCTGGGCCCGGGCCAGCGCGTGCGCCCCGGCGTCCGGGGTGACCGGCGCGGTGCCGAACGGGCGGGTGAGCTGGCCCAGCCCGGCCGAGATCATCTCGGCCCAGTCGAACCCCTGCTCCTCGCTGAAGTCGTGCTGGTGCGGCGCCACCCCGTCGCCGCCGCCGGCGTTGACCCACACCCCGCGCAGCTGTCCGATCTTCTCCGCCAGCGTCATCCTGGCCAGCAGGTCGGTGACCCGCTCCTCGGCCGCGACGGTGCGGTCCTGCCAGCGGGGCCGGTCGCCGTTGCGGGGCGGCTCACCGTTCGGCTCGCCGCTCGGCGTGGGCGCCAGGCTGGTGCCGGTCGTGGCGAGGTTGCCGTCCCCGTGGTCGTCAGTCGGCATCCGGGTCCGTCCTGTCTCGTGGCGGCCGGCAGCCCGTGGTACGGACCCCGGCCGGTGGAAGCGCCAGCGGTGGAGCTGCGCCATGGGTGGGGCGACAGTTCCCGACATGTTTTCGGAACGCTTTCCGACCGTCGAGATCTGGACGTCACGTTACGATAACGCCTACAGTCGCCCATTCCGAGGGGTTGACCGGCTGTTCACGTGGTCGTACCTTGCGCCAAGGTCCTGAAAAGTACCGCAGCACTACCGAAACATTCCGCTGGTAACCCGCAGGCCCCCATCCGTGAAGGAACCGGCCATGACGTCGAGTGAGCCCGTCTCCCGTAGAAGCTTCATTGGCCTGATGGGCGCTGGCGCCGGCGCGCTCGCCCTGGGCACAGCCGGCTGCAGCGCCGGCTCCAGTTCCACCCCGAGCGGCGGCAGCGCCGGCGGCGAGTTCCAGATCTGGGCTCTGCAGGACCAGGTGCAGAACCGGGTCCAGCAGGCCGCGATCAACCGGTTCAACGGCAAGTCCGCCACCAAGGCCAAACTGGTGCCGTTCCAGAACAAGTCGTACACGAACAAGCTGCGGGTCTCGATGGGCAGCCCGAACAAGCCGGACGTGTTCTTCAACTGGGGCGGCGGCAGCATCCGCACCTACGTGCAGAGCGGCCTGCTGCAGGACCTCACCCCGGTCTTCGACGCCGACCCGGCCTTCAAGGCCAAGTTCCTGCCCGCCGTGCTGGACGCCGGCAAGATCGACGGCAAGTTCTACGGTGTCCCGCTGCGGGGCATGCAGCCGGTCATCCTCTTCACCAACAAGGACGCGTTCAGCAAGGCCGGCGTGGCCGCCCCGCCCACCAACTGGGCCGAGATGATGAGCCAGATCCCCAAGTTCAAGGCCGCCGGCATCGCGCCGTTCGCCCTGGCCGGCAACCAGAGCTGGACCCTGCTGATGTGGCTGGAGTACCTGACCGACCGGTTCGGCGGCCCGGAGGTGTTCGGCAAGGTGGCCGCGAACGAGAAGGACGCCTGGCGGCAGCCGGAGCTGACCCAGGCGCTGGAAGCGATCACCAGCCTGGTCGAGGCCGGCGGGTTCGCGTCCAACTTCGCCTCCGTCGGCTACGAGGAGGGCGGCGCCGGCACCTTCTTCGCCAAGGGCCGGGCCGCGATGCACCTGATGGGCTCCTGGGAGTACACCAACCAGGTCGACCAGCAGCCCAAGTTCGCCAAGGGCGGGCTGGGGTGGGCCAACTTCCCGGCCGTCGAGGGCGGCAAGGGCGACCCGAAGAACATCGTCGGCAACCCCACCAACTACTTCTCGATCACCTCGTCGTCCAAGAGCGTGCAGGCGGCCACCGACTTCCTGAAGCAGGAGATGGCCGGCGACGCCTACGTGGACGACTTCATCAAGGCCGGCGACGTCCCGCCGGTGGCCGACGTGGAATCCCGGCTGAGCGCCTCGCCCAGCCCGGAGTTCGCCAAGGTCGTCTACAACATGGTCAAGGACGCGCCGGCGTTCACGCTGTCCTGGGACCAGGCGATCGACAACAAGTACGCCCAGCCGATGCTGGACAACCTGCAGAAGGTCTTCCTCCGCAAGCTCGACGCGAAGGGCTTCGTGGACGCGATGGTGGCCCTGCAGTGACCACGACGGCGGCCACGCCTGGAGCACTCGCCGCCGCAGAGCGCGCCAGGCGTGGCCGCGGGCGCCCGGCCCTGGGTTCTGACCGGGCACCGCGGCCGGGGGCACTCTACGTGCTCCCGGCCGCGCTCTTCTTCCTCTTCTTCGCGGTCTTCCCGCTGGTCCTGGTGGTGTTCCTGTCGTTCACCGACTGGAACGCGGTGGGGGATCCGAAGTTCACCGGCACGGACAACTGGCGGCGGTTGTTCACCAGCCACGACGTGCTGTCGTCGCTGGGCCGGACGTTCTTCCTCAGCGCGCTGTGCTGGGCGACCCAGACCGTGCTGTCGATGGGCATCGGGGTCTGGTCGGCCGGCAAGCAGCGCAACCGGGCGGTGCTGTCGGCGATCTTCTTCGTCCCGCTGCTGCTGTCCGCGGCGGCGGTGGCGCTGACCTGGCGGTCGGTGCTCGACCCGAACTTCGGGCTGGACGCGTCGTTCGGGCACTGGCTGGGCCGGGTGGACGGGCTGAACCTGCTCGGCCGGGACGCCGGCGCGCTGGCCGCGATCGTGCTGGTGGTGAGCTGGCAGTTCGTGCCGTTCCACGCGCTGCTCTACCAGTCCGCCGCGCGGAACATCCCGCAGTCGCTGTACGACGCGGCCACCATCGACGGGGCCAGCCGGTGGGGCATGTTCCGCAACATCACCCTGCCGCAGCTCCGCAACACGATCGTCACGTCGTCCACGATCATGATCGTCGGCTCGCTCACCTACTTCGAGACCGTGCTGCTGCTGACCGACGGCGGGCCGGGCGGCGCGACCCGGGTGCTGCCGTACGTCATGTACCGCACCGGGTTCACCAACTACGAGCTGGGCTACGCGTCCGCGATCGCCACCGTGCTGGTGCTGCTCGGGACCGGGCTCTCGCTGTTGATCGTCCGCTTCTCCGGGTTCGCCTCGATGCGGTCCACCTTGGAGGGTATGTAGCCGTGGCACTCTCGACCGAGGCGCGGCCGGCCACCGGTGGGGTGGGGGCCGCCCCGCCGGCCGGGCCGCGCCGCCGCCGCTCCGCCAGCCGGCCGAACTGGCTGGCCGGCGCCCTGGCCACGCTCTGGCTGGTGATCGTCGGCACCCCGCTGTACCTGATGATCTCGTGGGCGGTGCAGCGGCAGGACAAGTTCACCGACAACGGGCCGCTGGCCCCGCCCACCCATCCGACCGGGTTCAACTTCACGTACGTGCTGGACCAGGGGTTCAGCACCAACCTGCTGGTGACCGCTCAGGTGACGGCGGCCAGCGTGGTGCTCACGCTGCTGCTGGCGTTGCCCGCGGCGTTCGCCATCGTCCGGTCGAGGAGCTGGCTGGCCGGCAGCGCGTTCCGGATCTTCCTGCTCGGGCTGGCCATCCCGGCCCAGGCGGTGATCATCCCGGTCTACCTGATCATCATCAAGCTGCAGCTGTACGACACCCTGCTGGCGATCATCCTGCCCACTGTCGCGTTCGGACTGCCGCTGGGCATCCTGGTGCTGGCCGGCTCGCTGCGTGATGTCACCAGCGAGATGTACGAGGCGATGGCGGTGGACGGGGCGACCCCGCTGCGGATGTTCGTGAGCCTGGTGCTGCCGCTCTCCCGGGGCTCGATCACCGCGGTCGGCATCTACACCGGGCTGAACGCCTGGAACGGCTTCATCTTCCCGCTGGTGCTCACGCAGAGCCCGAACCGGCGGCCGGTGGCGTTGGCGCTGTGGAACTTCCAGACCGAACACGGCCTGAACACGCCGGCGCTGATGATGGCCGTGCTGCTGTCGGCGGTGCCGCCGTTCGTGCTGTACATCTTCGCCCGGCGCTGGCTGGTGGCCGGTCTGGCCGGCGTCGGCGGCCGGTGATCGATCCGGATGCAGGGCAATACTTTCGGAGTGTTTCCGAGAAAGGATCGGCCGGATCTCCGGCCGATCCCATGGTCCGGTGGTGGTTGGAAGACGGCGCCGGTCGCCAGCTCCGGACCAGCGACCGGCGCCGCCGCTCTAGCGCCCCCGGTTCGCGACCGCGAGGTCGGTGAGCAGGGCCTGGTAGGCGGGCTTGGCCACGAGGTCCTCGGTGAACAGGGTGGCCGCGCCCTGGCCGGCGAAGACGCCGGGCACCCAGGAGTACTTGTCGGTGAAGCCCCAGACGGTCAGCGACAGGCAGCGGGGCGAGAGCAGGCAGGCCTGCAGCAGCACGTTGTAGCCCTGCGCCTGGGCCTGTTCCTTGATCACGTCCTTCGGCAGTGGCATCCGGACGTCCGCCTCGGTCACGGCGGTGAACAGGCCGAGCGCGGCGAACCGGTCCAGGTTCTGCCGGACGTCGCCGGGGAAGCCGAACTGGACGCCGAAGTGGCCCTGCACCCCGACGCCCTGGATCGGCACACCGTCCCGCCGCAGCTGCCGGACCAGCGCGTAGGTCGCGTCGCTCTTCGCGTTGACGCCCTCGATGTTGTAGTCGTTGTAGAACAGCAGCGCCTTCGGGTCGGCCTCGTGCGCCCACCGGAACGCGTCCGCGATGTAGCCGGGCCCCAGTTGCTGCAGCCAGATCGTCTGCCGCGGGGTGCCGTCGTCGTTGAACGCCTCGTTCACCACGTCCCACTGCCAGATCTTGCCGCGGAAGTGGCCGACCTCGTCCCGGATGTGCTGGCGCAGGATGCCGCGCAGCTGGGTGGGGCTGATCGAGCCGTTCGCCACCCCGTCGGTGAGCCAGGTCGGCAGCTGGTTGTGCCAGATCAGGGTGTGCCCGCGGACCAGTTGACCGTGCGCCCGGGCGAACGCGACCAGCCGGTCCGCCGCGGCGAAGTCGAGCTGGCCCCGGGTCGGCTCGATCAGCTGCCACTTCATCACGTTCTCCGGCGTCACGGTGGAGAACTCGGTGCCGATCCGGGCGTTGTAGGCCGGGTCGGCGGCCAGCGCGTCGGTGTCGACGGCGGTGCCGATCCGCAGGTGCTGACGGGCGGCGGCGGCACCCAGCGTCGGCGCGCCGCCGGTGTGCGCCGGCTGCGCCCCGGGTTGGGCGGCCGGTTGGGCGCCGGCCGGGGCGGGGCCGGCGGGTGCGACCCGGGCGGCGGCGCCCTGCATGCCGGTGGCGCCGAGCGCGGCCAGGGTGAGGGCGGCGAGGGCGGTGCGGGTGGTGGCCCGGGTCAACTTCATGGCGTCACTCCTTGCCGGACAAACAGCCAACAGGGAATTGTTTCCGGAAGTTTTCGGTAATGTTCGGCAACGCTAACCGGTTACTTTTCAGTCAGTCAACCCCCACTGATCGGCCTGGCCGGGCCGATCGGCAACGCTCGCGAATGCGCTCGGAGCGGTCGGGGCGGCCCTAGGCTGGGAGACGTGATGAGGGAGGGCCGGCTATGACGGTCGATGAGGGACGCAGAGTGACCATCACGGCGATCGCCCGTGAGGCCGGCGTCTCGGTCCCCACCGTGTCCAGGGTGGTCAACGGCCGGTCGGATGTGGCGCCGGAGACCCGGGAGCGCG
>Ga0307500_10000323_pt1 | contig 16309 bp, 11 predicted proteins | sample 14_S_MG_FD_201362 | JGI IMG/M metagenome (GOLD analysis project Ga0307500, IMG submission 201362) | Soil microbial communities from Populus trichocarpa stands in riparian zone in the Pacific Northwest, United States - 14_S | ecosystem: Environmental > Terrestrial > Soil > Riparian zone > Trees... | reverse complement strand
AACGCGGTCGGCGCGTTGCCGATCACCCAGACCGCGCCGGGACCGACCTCGGCCAGCGCGAGCCGGATCGCGGCGGCGCTGCGGGTCTCGCCCGGCGCCGCGACGGCCTGCGCGACGTGGCAGACCGCGCGCCGCGCGGTGATGCCGGCCGCCACCATCTGGACGTCCGCCACCACCGGCGCGCCGGCGCGGAGCGCCTGCCAGCCGGCGCGCAGGTCGGCCTCGGCGGAGACGGCCAGGTCGGTCAGGTAGTCCAGGTCTGCACTGGCGTGGATGACCCGCTCCACCACCGCCCGGGTCAGCACCGGCAGGCCGCTGGTGTCCACTCTGGACCGCAGGATCCGGTACGAGCGCAGCTCGATCTCCGACACCGTCCTCATCGGACGTCCTCCCACGACAGTCCGATTTGGACCAGTGCGTCCGCCGGGCAGACCTCGACGCACTCGGCGCAGCCGGTGCAGCGGTGCGCCAGCACCAGCAGCGGCCAGCCGTCGCCGGGCCGGATCGCGTGCTCGGGGCAGGTCCGCAGGCAGGCGCCGCAGCCGGTGCAGGCGGCGGTGATCGCGTAGCTCAGCGCCACCGGTACCCCCGCGGCGTCACGAACCGCCCGGCCACGATCCGGCTGGACGACGAGCCGACCACCACCAGGCTGCTCATCCCGACCAGCTCGACATCCACTGTGGACAGCGTGCTGACGTGGAGGGTCTGGCCGGGCGTGCTGGCGTTGGTCACGACGCCGACCGGGGTGTCCGGTGCCCGCTCCTTGGCCAGCAGTGCCAGCGCGGCGCCCAGCTGCCAGTCGCGGCCACGGCTGCGCGGGTTGTAGAACGCGACGACCAGGTCGCCGGTAGCCGCGGCGCGGACCCGCTGCTCGATCACCGGCCACGGGGTGTGCAGGTCGGACAGGCTGATCGCGGCGTGGTCGTGGCCGAGCGGGGCGCCGAGCGCGGCCGCGGCGGCCAGCATCGCGGTCACCCCGGGCACGCCGACCACGTCGAAGCTCCCGTCGGCGGCGTCCAGCGCGGGGCTGGCCATCCCGTACACGCCCGCGTCGCCGCTGCCGAGCAGGGCGACCGCGTGCCCGGCCCGGGCCAGCTCGACGGCCAGCCCGGCCCGCCGCTCCTCGTCCCCGAGCCCGCTCGCCGCCACCCTGGTGCCCGGGCGCAGCACCCCCCGGACCCGGTCGACGTACTGGTCCAGCCCCACGATCACGCTGGCCCGGCGCAGCTCGGCGGTGGCCCGCGGCGTCGTCAGGTCGGCCGCGCCGGGCCCGAGCCCGACCACCGCGAGCCGGCCGCGCGGGCGGACCCGGGCCACCGCGACCGTCGCGTGCGCCGACTTGCGCTTCGGCACGATCAGCTCGCCGCCGCTGGCCAGTGCCGCCGCCTCGGCCACGCTCGGCGTGCCGACCGCGGCCCGGACCACCTCGCTCGGATCCGGAACGTCCACTGTGGCCAGGGTCTGTGCCGGGTGGGTGAGCAGCGGGACGCCCAGCTCCCCGGCCGCCGCGACGATGCCCGGTTCGGTCGCCTTGAGATCCACTGTGGACAGCTCGCGGATCGACTCGGCGGCCAGCCCGCCGGTGGCGAGCGACTCCCGGATCAGGCCGAGCACCTCGGCGCGCGGCACGCCGCTGCTGGCGCCGACACCGACCACCAGGCTGGGCGGCCGGAGCAGCACCACCGGGCCGGGCAGGTCCACCAGCCGATCGGTGACCACAATGGACGGTGGGATGGGGGTCGGGGCCACGACCACCGGCAGCGGCGGCAGCGGCCAGCTGGCGTCCGCGGTGAGGGTGACCTCGGCGCCGTCCAGCATGGCCCGGGTGACCGCGGCGATGTCCCCGTGCACCGGCCAGCCCAGCTGGTCCAACCCGGCCAGGCCGGTGGCGTCGGTGCCGGTGGTCAGCACCGCGGTGCCGCCCAGCGCGTCGGCCGCCCGCTCCGCCAGCGCGTTCGCGCCACCGCCGTGCCCGCCGAGCACCGCGACCGCGAACCGGCGCGCCTCGTCCACGCATACCACGCCCGGGTCGACATCCTTGCCGGCCAGCAGCGGCGCCAGCAGCCGGACGGCCGCACCGACCGCCAGGAAGCAGACCAGCGCCTGGCACTCCCGCCACGCCACCCCGATCTCGGCGACCGGGTACGTACGGGTGTCCGGCCAGCGGCTGGACAGCTCAGCCGCCGCGGCCCGGCCGGCCGCCGTCGCGGTCACCAGCGCTATCGTCATCGGTGGCCGTCCAGGACGAAGACCGGGTTGGTCGCGGCCAGCCGGCTGCCGCCGGCGGGGAGGTCGACCAGCCGGGACGCCTGCACCAGCACCCCGCCGGTCCGGTAGCCGGCATCCCGGAGCAGGTCGCGTACCGGGCCGACCCGGTCGACCGAGGCCAGCGCGACGACGATCCGGCCGGGCGCCCGGGCGGCGCAGGCCGCGACCACATCCGGGCCGCCGCCGCCGATGTAGACCGCGTCCGGATCGGGCATGCCGGCCAGGCATCCGGGCGCCGCACCGGCGACTACCTCGATCTCGACACTGTGGACTGTCGCGTTGCGACGGACCCGGTCGCACTGCGCGGCGTCCCGGTCCACCGCGATCACCGCGGCGCCGAACCGGGCACACTCGACCGCGACCGACCCGCTGCCCGCGCCGACATCCCAGACGAGGTCGCCCAGCCCGGGCGCCAACCGGGCCAGCGCCACCGCTCGCACCTCCGCCTTCGTGACCATCCCGTCCCGATGCTCGAACGCCTCATCCGGCAACGCCCAGCCGGCCGGCACCTGCCGCCGCGGCGCGACCCAGCCCGGTCCAGCGGCCGCCGCGGTGGGCGGTGCGGCGGCCAGGACGAGGACGACGTTCGGGTCGGACCAGCGGCTGGCGGCCGCTTCGGCCGGGGTGCAGGCGGTGATCCGCTCGTCCGGGCCGCCGAGCCGTTCGGCGACCACCAACTGCCGACGCTGGCCAGCCAGTGCCGCACCGAGCTCGGCCGGGCCGGCGTCCGGGCCGGTGAGCACGGCGACCTTGGGATGGGCGCGGCAGGCGTTGGCGGCCCGGCGCAGTGCCCGGCCGTGTGCGCTGACCACGAGGGCGTCGTCCCAGGGCAGGCCGGCGCGGGCGAACGCGGCCGCCACGGACGACTCGCCGGCCAGCACCTCCGGCCGGTAGCCGCGGTCGCGAAGCAGCCGGACGATGCCGAAGAAACCGGGGTCGCCGGAGGCGAGCACCACCACCGGCCCACCGGCCGCGCCGATCGCCGCCAGCGCCACCGTGACATCGCCGAGCACGGCCGTGCGCGCGGCAGCGGGGAGGTCGACCGCGGCCAGGTGCCGGTCGGCGCCGACGACGAGGGTCGCCGAAGCCAGCCGGGCGGCCGCCACCGGGACCAGCGGTCGGCCGTCCATGCCGATCACCGTCACCGCGGCGCCGGCCGCGATGCCCGGCGGCCGGGGCACCGGCGCTTCGTCCCGCGCCATGCCGGCGGGCCGGCCAGCCGGCGGGCCGGCCTGCCGGGTCACGGGTACACCGGTCCGGCGGTCGCGATGGTGTCGTTGCCATCGGGGTCGACGAGGACGACGGCGGCGGTCAGGTTGCCTTCGGCGAAGCGTTCGAAGACCTCCTTGACCCGGGCGCAGAGCAGGGCGCCGGCCGGGGTGAGGAGGCCGGACCGGTCCCAGATCTCGTAGGCGTGCCGGGCGGTGTTCGCGCCGGCCACCGCGGCGACCTGGTCGTCGGTGCCGCCGGCCGCGCGGGTCAGCTCGGCCAGCAGCCCCCGATCCACTGTGGACTTCGTGTAGTGGGTCATCAGGATGCCGGCGGCCAGCTTGGTGAGCTTGCCGACCATGCCGACGAACAGGACCTCGGTGAGGCCGTCGGCGAGTGCCTGCCGGAGCGCGGCACCGGTGAAGTCGCCGACCTCGACGAAGCAGACCGGTGGCAGGTCGGGACGCAGCCGCATCGCCGCGCCCTCGGTCCGGCCGCCGGTGGAGAGCACCAGGGTCCGCTCCCCCTGCGCGGCCATGACGCTGATCGCCTGCACCACCGAGGCCCGCCACGACTCGGTCGAGAATGGACGGACGATGCCGGTGGTGCCGAGGATCGAGATGCCGCCGAGGATGCCGAGCCGGGCGTTCGTGGTCTTGCGCGCCATCCGCTCGCCCTCCGGCACGCTGATCACCACCCGGACGCCGCGCTGACCCAGGTCGACCACCTCGCCGACCGCGGCGGTGATCTGCGCCCGCGGGGTGCCGTTGATCGCCGGCTCGCCGACCGGCAGGCCCAGCCCCGGCTTGGTCACCACACCGACGCCGACCCCGCCGGCGATGTCGATGCCGGCCGGACCGCGCCAGCTCACGGTCGCGGTCAGGTGCGCGCCATGGGTGACGTCCGGGTCGTCACCGGCGTCCTTCACCACCACCGCGGTCGCTTCGGCCGGGGTGACGGCGTACGAGTCGACCGGCAGCGTGACCCGGTTCCCGGTCGGCAGCGGGGTGTCCACTGTAGATGGTGTCTGCCCGGTGGCCAGTGCGATGCTGGCCGCCTTCGCCGCGGCGGCGCTGCAGGTGCCGGTGGTCCAGCCGGTACGCAGCGCCCGGGTCCGCACCCGCGCGGTACGCGGCAGCTCCGGCTCCCGGATCTCCGGCCCGGTCACGAGGCGGCCCGCCGGGTGAGCGTCGCAGCTGCCGCCGGCGGCGCCGCGCTGCGGGGTGAAGGAGGCCGCCGGGCCAGCCCGGTCATTGACTGTCCCGAGTGGACTTCAGTACCTGCCGGGCGACCGGGTCGGCACGGCGGAAGCCGTGGAAGTGGCCCGGGTGGTAGAGGTGCGACCGGGTGCCACCGGCGGCCAGCGCCGGCCCGACCAGCACCAACGTGTGCTTCCAGAGCCGGTGGGCCCGGATCGTCTCGGCCAGCTCGGCCAGCTCGCAGCGCAGCACCAACTCGTCCGGCCAGGTCACCTGGAACGCCACCACGCACGGCGTGTCCGGTGGGTAGCCACCGGCCAGCAGCTCGGCCTGCAACTGCCCGGACCGGGCCGCCGACAGGAACAGCGCCATCGTCGTGCCGTGCCGGGCGAACTCGCGCACGCTCTCCCCCGCCGGCATCGGCGTCTTGCCGCCTTCCAGCCGGGTCAGTACGACCGACTGGGCCACCTGCGGGATTGTCAGCTCCCGGCCGACCGCCGCCGCGACCGCGGTGAAGCTGGACACCCCGGGCACGATCTCCACCGCCAACCCGAGCGCCGCGCATTCGTCCAACTGCTCCTGCACCGCGCCCCACAACGCCGGGTCGCCCGAGTGCAGCCGTACCACCTGCCAGCCGGCGGTCGCGGCGTCCCGGTACCAGCGCAGCACGGCCTCCAGCGGCAGCGCCGCCGAGTCGACCAGCTGCGCCCCGGTCCGCGCGTGCGCCAGCACGTCCGGGTGTACCAGGCTGGACGCCCAGATCACCAGGTCCGCCGCCGCGATCGCCGCTGCCCCGCGCAGCGTCAGCAGGTCCGCCGCCCCCGGCCCGGCACCCACGAACGTGACCTTGCCGGTCACAGCTGATCACCCCGGTTGCCGCGCGGTGAGGTGATGAGCAGGGTGGACAGGTAGGGGGCCGGGCCGGTGTCCACTTCGGACGCGGGGATGATCTGCTCGTCGGCCAGGCCGAGGGCGGCGCCGTAGACGGCGTGTGGCAGCCGGCCGGCGGCGTCGACCGCGGCCAGCACCTCGGGCAGCACCCGCCCACCCTTGTACGCGACGACGGTGTGGTGGGTTGCCAGCGCCTCGCGGAACCGCGGCACCCCGGCGGTCAGCGGCAGCAGCGCCAGCGTCTCGCGGCCCTCGACCAGGACGGTGCCGCTGCTCGCGGCGAGCGCCTGCATCGCCGTGATACCGGGCACGGTCCGCACCACCAGGCCCGGCACCAACCCGCGGACGGTCTCGGCCAGGTAGCTGAAGGTGCTGTAGACGTTGGGGTCGCCGATGGTCGCGAACGCGACCGTGCCGGCGCCGTCCCGGTACGCGGCGGCGACCGCCGCCCCGGCCGCGTCCCAGGCCGACTCGCGACCGTCCTCATTGGACATCGCGAAGCCGAGCCGGTGCACCGGGCGGTCCACATTCGAGCGCACCACCCGCTCGGCCCGGCCCTCGTCGCCGGCCGTGGTGACCGGCACCATCACCACGTCCGCGGTCCGCAACACCCGTACCGCCCGGACCGTCACCAGGTCCGGGTCGCCCGGGCCGACACCGACCCCGACCAGCACCGGCGCGGTTGCGGAGCGCAGGAGGCCGCTCATGCCACGCCACCGGCGGCCGCCACGGCCAGGTCACGGGCCAGCGCCGGCTGCGCGGCCCAGTGCGTGTGCAGGTAGGACGCGTGCACCACCCCCTGCACGAACCCCTCGCGGGTACCGTCCGCGAACGTGTACGCCGGCTGGGCGCCGTGCGCCGGACGGCAGGCGGTGCGGTGGAATTCGTGCCCGTGCACCGGCCGGCCGTCGTGCCGTACCGCCTCGCGGTAGCCGAGGGTGAGCCGCTCGGTCATCGTCGCGTCCACCGGCAGCACCCCGCACATCGGTGCCCCGTCCAGGGACCGTCCCAGGTAGAGCAGGCCGGCGCATTCGGCCACGATCGGTGCGCCGCCACCGGCCAGCGCGGCGACGGCCGTCGCGAGTGGACGGTTCGCCGCCAGTGCGGCCGCGTGTACCTGCGGGAAGCCGCCGCCGACCAGCAGGCCCCGGGTGCCGGCCGGCAGCGCCTCGTCCGCGACCGGGTCGACGATGGCGACCTCAGCGCCGGCAGCTTCCAGCAACTCGGTCGTCTCGGCGTAGCCGAAGGTGAACGCCGGGCCGCCGGCCACCGCCACCACCGGCCGCCCGGCGGCCGGCGAGCCGACCGCGTCGGCCGCCGACCAGGCCGGCACGATCAACGGCGGCGCGCTGCGGGCCAGCCGGACGATCGCGTCCAGGTCGCAGTGCTTCTCCACCAGTACAGCCAGCGCGGCCAGCCGGTCGCGGGCCGCGGTGTCCCGCTCAGCCACCGGGATCAGACCGAGGTGCCGGGACGGGATGCCGATCGCGTCGTCGCGCGGCAGCACGCCCAGCACCGGCACGCCGTGGTCGTCCAGCGCCGCGCGGAGCACCTCCTCGTGCCGCGCCGAGCCGACCCGGTTCAGCAGCACACCGCCGAGCCGCACCCGCCGGTCGAACCCGGTGAAGCCGTGCACCAGCGCGGCCACCGAGCGGGACTGCCCGGCCGCGTCGACCACCAGCAGCACCGGTGCGGTCAGCAGCCGGGCGACGTGCGCGGTGGACGCCTCGTCGGTGCTGCCGCGCCCGTCGAACAGGCCCATCGCACCCTCGATCACGGCCACGTCGGCGCCGGCGGCGCCGTGCCGGAACAGCGGCCCGATCAACTCCGCGCCGACCAGGAACGGGTCGAGGTTGCGGCCCGGCCGGCCGGTGGCGAGCGTGTGGTAGGTCGGGTCGAGGTAGTCGGGGCCGACCTTGTGCGGCGAGACCCGCAGCCCGCGGGCGGCCAGCGCCGCCATCAGTCCGATCGCGACAGTCGTCTTGCCGGCGCCGGACGCCGGGGCGGCCACGACCAGCCGGCCGGTGGTCACCACTCGATCCCCCGCTGGCCCTTCTGGCCCGCGTCCATCGGGTGCTTCACCTTGGTCATCTCGACCACCAGGTCGGCCGCCTCGACCAGCCGCGGGTGCGCGTTCCGGCCGGTGATCACGACGTGCTGCTCACCCGGCCGGTCCCGCAGCGCGGCCACCACCTCGTCCACCTCCACCCAGCCCCAGGCCATCGGGTAGGTGAACTCGTCCAGCACGTACAGCCGGTAGGTCTGGGCGGCCAGGTCGCGGCGGATCTGGGCCCAGCCCTCGCGGGCGTCCGCGGCGTGGTCGGCCTCGGTACCCGGCCGCTGGATCCAGGACCAGCCCTCGCCCATCTTGTGCCAGGCCACCGGGCCGCCCTGGCCGGTCTGTTCGTGCACCTGGCCGAGCGCGCGCAGCGCGGCCTCCTCGCCGACCTTCCACTTCGCGCTCTTGACGAACTGGAACACCCCGATCGGCCAGCCCTGGTTCCAGCCGCGCAACGCCAGCCCGAAAGCGGCGGTCGACTTCCCCTTCATCTCTCCGGTGTGGACTATCAACAGTGGACGGTTGCGGCGCTGCCGGGTGGTCAGCCCGTCGTCCGGCACCTGTGCCGGCTGCCCCTGCGGCATCGCTACCCCGCCTTCCGTACGGCCCGGACCAACGCCGCCAGGCCACCGTCGGCCGCCGGGCCGGCGCTGCCGGCCGGGCCGCTGGCGGCGGCACCGTTCGCGGCACCGGCCAGGCGGCCGGCGGCCGGGGCGCCGGCCCGGGTTGCGGCGCCAGCTCCGGCGGCCGGGCCGGCGGCGGCCCGGCCCAGCGTCCCATCGGCTGGCCGGCCGGCCGGTGCGCCGAGCGCGGCCAGCTCGGCGAGGCCCAATACGGCCGCGCCCAGCGCGCCGGCCAGCCGGCCGGCCAGGCCGAGCCGGACCGGGCCGGCTTCGCAGTCCACCACCACACTGTCCACTCCGGACGCGGCGAGCCGGGCGGCGGGCAGCACCGGGTCGCCGCCGCTGGTGTGCCGGCCGTCGGTGACCACTACCAGCAGCGGGCGGCGGCGCGGGTCGCGCAGCCGCTCCGAGCGGAGCAGCCGGGCGCTGCGGTCCAGCCCGGCCGCCAGCGGGGTGCGACCGCCGGTGGGCAGCGCCTGCAGCCGCGCCGCGGCCAGGTCCACACTGGACGTCGGCGGCAGCGCCACCACCGCCTCAGTGCCGCGGAACGTGATCAGGCCGACCTTGTCCCGCCGCTGGTAGGCGTCCAGCAGCAGCGAGAGCACGGCCGCCTTGACCGCCCGCATCCGCTGCCGGGCCGCCATCGAGCCGCTGGCGTCCACGCAGAACAGCACCAGGGTGGATTCCCGGCCCTCGCGCACCGCCGACCGGAGATCGGATTCGGTCAGCAGCAGCCCCGGGCCGCGCCGGCCGCGGCCGCGCTGGTGCGGGGCGGCCGCGGCGAGCGTCGCGGCCAGGTGCAGGCGCTCCAGCCGACCCGCCGGCAACCGCGACCCGACGGTCCGGCCGGTGCTGCCGGTCGTCTTCGCCCGCCGGCCGGCCGGACCGTCCACCCCGACGGACGGCAGCGACAGCAGCCTCGTCCGGTACGGCGGGTCGGCGGCGGTGACGGGCTGCCGGGTCGGCGCGTTCCCCGGCTCCGGGCCGGCGTCCGGGCTCCGATCCGATCCGTCCGGCGCGCTCTCCGGGGCGCCGACTGGACCAGGCCCGCCGCCGTCCGGCGGCGGCTCGCCGCCGTCCGGCGGCGGCTCGCCGCCGGAGTCGTCCGGCGGCCCCGGGTCGTCCGGACCGTCCGGTCCATCCGGCGGTTCGGGCGGATCCGGCACCGCGTCCTCGATGGCCTGTTCCAGCCGCTGCTCGTCCAGGCCGGGCGCGTCGAACGGGTCGCGGCGGCGGCGGTGCGGCAGCGCCAGCCGGGCGGCCACCCGGACGTCCTCGGCGATCACCTCGTCCCGGCCGGCCCAGGCGGCCAGCGCCACCGCGGCCCGGGCGGTGACCAGGTCGGCGCGCAGGCCGTCCACATCGAACGCCGCGCAGACCGCGGTCACCTGGCGCAGCGCCGCGTCGGTCAGCACCACCTGCGGCAGCCGCGACCGGGCGGCGGCGATCCGGTCGGCCAGCGCCGACTCGGCGGTCGCGTGCGCGGCGGCGAAACCGGCCGGGTCGGCGTCGTAGCCGAGCCGGCGGCGGACCACGTCCGCCCGCTGCGCCGGGTCCCGGGTGGCGCGCACGTCCACGGCCAGCCCGAACCGGTCCAGCAGCTGCGGGCGCAGCTCGCCCTCCTCCGGGTTCATCGTGCCGACCAGCAGGAACCGCGCCGCGTGCCGGACCGAGACCCCCTCCCGCTCCACATAGGACGTTCCCATCGCGGCGGCGTCCAGCAGCAGGTCGACGAGGTGGTCGTGCAGCAGGTTGACCTCGTCGACGTAGAGCAGGCCGCGGTGGGCGGCGGCGAGCAGGCCCGGTTCGAACGCGCTGACCCCCTCGGTGAGCGCCTTCTGCAGGTCCAGCGCGCCGACCACCCGGTCCTCGCTGGCGCCGACCGGGAGCTCCACCAGCCGGGCCGCACGGCTGCCGGCCGGCGCGCCCGTCGCATGTGGACCGTCCGGGCAACCCTCGTCCGGCGCGGCCGGATCGCAGGAGAACCGGCAGCCGGCGACCACGGTCACCGGCGGCAGCAGCGCGGCCAGCGCACGGACCACGGTGGACTTCGCGGTGCCCTTCTCGCCGCGCACCAGCACCCCGCCGACAGCCGGTGAGACCGCGTTCAGCAACAGGGCCAGCTTCAGGTCGTCCAGCCCGACGATCGCGCTGAACGGGTACGGCGCGGTCACCGGGCCCCCTCCGCGCCTTCGAGGTCGCCTTCCAGCTCGAGATAGGTGGCCCGCAGGCGGTCCACAGTCGACTGTTCCGGCTCGGCCCAGAGGCCGCGATCGGCCGCCTCCAGCAGCCGGGCGGCGATGCCGCGCAGAGCCCACGGGTTCGACCGGCGCATGAACTCGGCCACCTCCGGATCGAAGACGTAGGACGCGGCCAGCGACTCGTACATCCAGTCATCCACCACGCCGGCGGTCGCGTCGTAGCCGAACAGGTAGTCCACTGTGGCCGCCAGCTCGAATGCGCCCTTGTAGCCGTGCCGGCGCATCGCCGCGATCCAGCGCGGGTTGACCACCCGGGACCGGAACACCCGGTGCGTCTCCTCGCCCAGCGTCCGGGTCCGGACCGCGTCCGGGACGTGCGAGTCGCCGACGTACGCCGCCGGCGCGCTGCCGCGCAGGTGCCGCACCATCGCCACCATCCCGCCGTGATACTGGAAGTAGTCGTCGGAGTCGACGATGTCGTGCTCGCGGTTGTCCTGGTTCTTCGCGGCCACGTCGATCCGGCCGAACACGGTGGCCAGGTCGTCCCGGGCGGCGCGGCCGTCCAGCCCACGGCCGTAGGCGTAGCCGCCCCAGACCGCGTACACCTCGGCCAGGTCGGCGTCGCTGCGCCAGTTGCCGGCGTCGATCAGCGGCAGCAACCCGGCCCCGTACGCGCCCGGCTTGGAACCGAAGATGCGGGTGGTGGCGCGCCGCCGGTCGCCGTGCCCGGCCAGGTCGGCCGCGACGTGCGCGCGCACCGGATTGTCCGCCGCCGGCTCGTCCAGTGTGGACACCGCCTGCACCGCGTCGTCCAGCAAGCTGACCACGTGCGGGAAGGCGTCCCGGAAGAAGCCGCTGATCCGCACGGTCACATCGACCCGCGGTCGGCCGAGCTCGGCCACCGGCACGATCTCGAAACCGGTGACCCGCCGCGACGCATCGTCCCACTGTGGACGGACGCCCAGCAGCGCGAGCACCTCGGCGATGTCGTCGCCCTGGGTTCGCATCGCGCTGGTGCCCCAGACGGTCAGCCCGACGCTGCGCGGCCACTCCCCGGTATCCACCCGGTACCGCTCGACCAGCGAGGTGGCCAGCGCCTGACCGGTGTCCCAGGCCAGCCGGGACGGGATGGCCTTCGGGTCGACCGAGTAGAAGTTGCGGCCGGTCGGCAGCACGTTGACCAGCCCGCGGGTCGGCGAGCCGGACGGCCCGGCCGGCACGTAGCCGCCGGCCAGCGCGTGCAGCACGTGGTCGATCTCGTCGGTGGTCCGGGCCAGCCGCGGCACCACCTCGGTCGCGGCGAACCGCAGCACCCGCGCCACCTCCGGCACGCCGCTCACCTCGGCAGCGGCGTCCGGCGCCCAGTCGTGCCGCTCCATCGCCTCGACCAGTTCACGGGCGGCCGTCTCGAACTCGTCCACTTCGGACCGCCCGGCCTTGCCCTCGGCCAGGCCCAGCGCCTCCCGCAGCCCGGGCAGCGCGCCGGTCGCCCCGCCCCAGACCTGCCGGGCCCGCAGTACCGCCAGCACCAGGTCCACTCTGGACGGACCAACGGGGGGCTGGCCGAGGATGTGCAGCCCGTCCCGGATCTGCGCGTCCTTGATCTCGCACAGGTAACCGTCCACATGCAACAGGAACGTGTCGAACTCGGCGTCCGCCGGGCGCTGCTCCAGGTGCAGGTCCTGGTGCAGCTGGGCGGCCTGGATCAGGGTCCAGATCTGCGCCCGGATCGCCGGGAGCTTGGCCGGGTCGAGCGCCGCCACAGTGGCGTGCTCGTCCATCAACTGCTCCAGCTTGGCCAGGTCGCCGTAGGTCTCGGCGCGGGCCATCGGCGGCACCAGGTGATCCACGATCGTCGCGTGCGCGCGGCGTTTGGCCTGGGTGCCCTCGCCCGGGTCGTTCACGATGAACGGGTAGACCAGCGGCAGTTCCGGCAGCGCGGCGTCCGGCCCGCAGGTCGCGGAGAGACCCAGTCCCTTACCGGGTAGCCATTCCAGCGTGCCGTGCTTGCCCAGGTGGATCATCGCGTCGGCGCCGAATTCGCGGGCGATCCACCAGTAGCCGGCCAGGTAGTGGTGCGAGGGGGGCAGGTCCGGGTCGTGGTAGATGGCGATCGGGTTCTCGCCGAACCCGCGCGGCGGCTGGATCGCCAGCAGCACGTTGCCGAACCGCAGCGCGGCCAGCACGATGTCGGTGCCGTCCACGTACAGCTCGCCCGGTGGTTCGCCCCAGTGCTGCGTGACCGCCGCCCGCAGCCCACCCGGAAGCGCCGCGAACCAGTCCTGGTAGGCGGCCAGCGGCACCCGGGCCGGCGCCGCCGCCAACTGCTCCTCGGTCAGCCACTCCACGTCGTGCCCGCCGGCCGCGATCAGTGAATGGATCAGCGTGTCGCCGTCCGCGGGGAAGTCGCCGACGTGGTAGCCGGCCCGGCGCAGCGCCCCGAGCAGGACCACCGCGGAGGCAGGCGTGTCCAGCCCGACCGCGTTGCCGACCCGGGCATGTTTGGTCGGGTACGACGAGAGCATCACCGCGACCTTCTTCGTCGCCGGTGGCGTGTGCCGCAGCCGGGCGTGCGCGGCGGCCAGGCCGGCGACCCGGGCGCACCGTTCCGGGTCGGCCACGTAGACCGGCACCCCGTCCGGGCCGTCCTCCTTGAACGAGAACGGGACGGTGATCAGCCGGCCGTCGAACTCCGGCACCGCCACCTGCATGGCAGCGTCCACAGGCGACAGTCCGGCGGTGGAGCCGTCCCAGGCCGCGCGCGGGCTGGTCAGGCAGAGTGCCTGCAGCACCGGAACGTCCAGTGTGGATAGCGCGGTGACGTCCCAGGCGTCGTCATCGCCGCCCGCACCGGCCTTCGCCGCGGTGGCACCGCCGGCCGCCAGCACGGTCACAACCAGGGTGTCCACACCGGACAGCAGTTCGTACAGCTCCGGGTCGGCACCGCGCAACGATCCACAGTAGACGGGCAGCGGGTCGGCGCCGGCCGCGTCGATGGCCTCGGCCAGCGCGTCCACGAAGCCGGTGTTCCCGGAGAGCTCGTGCGCACGGTAGTAGACGATCCCGACGACCGGCCGGTCGCCGCCGCCCGTCGTGCCGACCGGTCGAGCGCCGCCAGCCGAGCCGGGCCGGTGGGCGCTGCCGGATGCCGGCCGGGCAGCGGGTCCGCCGCCGCCGGCGGCCGGCTGGACGACGGCCGGCTGGACGGCGGGCGGCCGGGCGACGGGCGGCCGGGCGACGGGCGGCCGGGCGGCTGGAGGCTGCGCGACGGCTGACTGGGCGGCCGGCGGCTGCGCGGCCGGCGACTGGACGACGGCTGACTGGGCGGCCGGCAGCTGCGCGGCCGGCGACTGGGCGTCCGGCGACTGGGCGGCCGGCAGTTGGGCGGCGGGCGGCGGCTGGGCGGCGGGGCGGGGCCAGCCGGGGCGCCGGCCGTACGCCGGCGTCGGAGCCGGCGGGGCGAAGCCCTCGCCGGTCAGCAGCAGCGTGTCGGACAGGAACCGGTGCAGCTCGCGCAGGTTCTCCGGGCCGCCCTCGGTCAGGTAGGCCAGCGCCTGGGTGACCACCCCGGACGGGACGGTCGACGCTGCCATCAGCGCCGCGTCCGGCACCGCCTCGCCACCGAGCAGCACTGTCGGCAGCCCGGCCGCGAGCACCGCGGCCAACCCGTCCGGCCAGGCCTGGCGCCCACCGAGCAGCCGAACCAGCACGACGTCCACAGTGGACAGCAGTGCCGGCACCGCGGCGGCGTCGGTGCGGGCCGGATTGGCCACCCGCCAGCCGGCGCCGCTGGCGCGCGCGGCGAGAAGTTCGGTGTCCGCTGTGGACAGCAGCAGCATCGTCACGGCAGCGCGACCTCCGATGTGGACAGTGTCAGGGTGGGCAGGCCGGACGGCAGCCCGTCGCTGATCAGCCGCCAGAGCGCGGCGGTGTCGGCATGCTCGGCGATCAGGTCGCCGAGCGCGTCCAGCCGGGCCGCCCGGACGTCGGCGAAGCGCACCTGCCCGGGCCGCCAGTCCCGGCCGGCCGCCTCGGCCACGGTGCCCAGGAACGCCCGGCGGAACCCGTCGTTCTCGAACAGCCCGTGCCAGCTGGTGCCCCAGACCTGGCCGACCCGGCAGCCGTCCAGGAACGGCTCACCGCCGGTGACCTCGGTGCGGCCATGGTGGATCTGGTAGCCGCTCACCGGGTGCCCGGCCCACTCCCCCGCCGGCAGGGCGAGCACCTTCGCCGCGCCGAACACGGTCCGCACCGGCAGCAGGCCGAGGCCCGGCACGACACCGGCGCCGCTCTCCACCTGGTCGTCGATCACCTCGCCGAGGACTTGCAGGCCGCCGCAGATGCCCAGGATCGGCCGGCCGGCGGCGGCCCTTTCCCGCAGCGCCCCGGTCAGCCCGCGCTCGGCCAGCCAGCGCAGGTCGCCGACGGTGGCCCGGCTGCCCGGGACGATCACGAGGTCGGCGTCGGCGAGCTCGGCCGGCCAGCCGGCCAGCCGGACCAGCACGCCCGGTTCGGCCGCCACCGGGTCCAGGTCGGTCACGTTGGACATCCGCGGCAGCCTGAGCACGGCCACCCGCAGGATGTCCCGGCCGGCCGGGGCGGCCGCCGCGGCCGGGCGGCTCTCCAGGTCGAGCGAGTCCTCCACGTCCAGCCAGAGATCGGCGCGCCAGGGCAGCAGGCCGAGACAGGGCCGGCCGGTGGTCGCGCGCAGCCAGGTCAGGCCGGGATCGAGCAGTGCCGGATCACCGCGGAACTTGTTGATCAGGAAGCCGGCGATGTGCCGCTGGTCGGCCGGCTCCAGGACCGCGACCGTGCCGGCCAGGTGCGCCAGCACGCCGCCACGGTCGATGTCGCCCACCACCAGCACCGGCAGGTCGGCAGCCCGGGCCAGCCCCATGTTGGCGATGTCACGGTCGCGCAGGTTCACCTCGGCCGGACTGCCGGCGCCCTCGCAGATCACCACGTCGTAGCGGCGGCGCAGGTCGTCCAGCGATTCCAGCACCACGTCCAGCAGCGCCTTCTTGTGCTCCCGGTACGACATCGCGTCGACATCCGCCCACGGCCGGCCGAGCACCACCACGTGCGAGTGCCGCTCGCCGCCGGGCTTGAGCAGCACCGGGTTCATCGCCGCCTCCGGCGCGACCCCGGCGGCCGCCGCCTGCATCGCCTGCGCCCGCCCGATCTCCCCGCCGTCGGCGGTCACCATCGAGTTCAACGACATGTTCTGCGCCTTGAACGGCGCCACCGTGACGCCCTGCCGAGCCAGCCACCGGCACAGCCCCGCCGTGACCACGCTCTTCCCGGCGTCGCTCGTCGTCCCCGCGACCAGCAACCCGCCGCTCACTGGTCCCCCCGCGTCGACCCGGTCGGCCGCGTCGGCCCGGTCGGCCGGCTCCAGCCGGTCGGCCCGGTCGGCCCGGTCAGCCGGCTCCAGCCGGTCGGCCGGGTCCAGCCGGTCGGCCGCTCGGGGCGGCGGCCGGGTGGCGACTTCGTGTCGCGCCGATCCGGGACCGGTAGAAGGCGACCGACGGCGTCGGCGAAGCCGACACAGATGGCCCCCGCAGACCAGTCGGGCCGATCCGGGCCGGGTACAAGGCGACCGACGGCGTAGGCAAAGCCGACACAGATGGCCGCAGCGGACCAGGTGACCAGGCGGGACAGCGCAACCGCGCGGTCGATGTCGGCGGCGGACGGATCGCGGCCGGTACCGAGCCAGGGCCGGTTCGACTGGCCGTACGAGTAGGTGGTCGGGCCGCCGAGCCGAACCCCGAGCGCGCCGGCGAACGTGGCCTCACACGGCCCGGCGTTCGGGCTCGGATGTGCCGCCGCGTCCCGCCGCCAGGCCCGCCAGGCAGCGCC
>Ga0307500_10000322_pt1 | contig 16379 bp, 11 predicted proteins | sample 14_S_MG_FD_201362 | JGI IMG/M metagenome (GOLD analysis project Ga0307500, IMG submission 201362) | Soil microbial communities from Populus trichocarpa stands in riparian zone in the Pacific Northwest, United States - 14_S | ecosystem: Environmental > Terrestrial > Soil > Riparian zone > Trees... | reverse complement strand
CCGCCGAAGACATGACGGCAATCCTCATCCTGCAGCGCGCGCACGCCGGCGACCAACGGCTACCGAGATCGCAGGACTTCTGGACCGCCGTCTACCAGGCAATCGACGACTGACAGTGCCGCAGACCACCAAGTCAGGCGGCGGTGTCCGCAAGCACCACCCGGAGAACCGCGCCAGTGATCTACTCATTCGGCGCTCTCGCTCCCGAACCTGCGGATCGCGCATGTACACCAGCACTTCCACCCGGGCACGGTGGCCGAAGGCCATCCCGAAGGGGCGAGCGCCGTTGACGCGCGCCGGACGCGGAGCTCTGGGATCTCCGGGCCGGGTCCGCCGCGCACCGCACCGCGGGGTTCCAGGGGGCTCGGCCCCCAGGGCCAACATGACGTTTGGGTCCCCGGCGAAGCAGGGGGACCCAACCCAAACGTGGGCAGGGGCGGGGTCGAACCGCCGACCTTCCGCTTTTCAGGCGGACGCTCGTACCGACTGAGCTACCTGCCCGGGGGACACTCGGGTGGATACCGCGACCCCGACGGGACTCGAACCCGCGACCTCCGCCGTGACAGGGCGGCGCGCTAACCAGCTGCGCTACGGGGCCTGGTGGCCATGACACATCGCCCCAGTGCGGGACGCCTTGCGAGGTTACCAGAGTCTGGCGGCGGGTCAGTCAGGGATACCGGCGCGGAGGCCGACGTAGTCGGCGAGCTGGTCGGTGGCGTACGCGGCGAACGGCTCGGCGGGGTCCATGCTGCCGACGAACTGGCCGAACAGCTCGAAGCTGATCAGGCCGAAGAGCTGGGTCCAGGCCAGAACCACGCGGGCGAGGACCAGCGGCGGCAGCCCCGAGGCGATGGTCTCGGCCAGCCGGCGGGTCTGTTCGGCGACCTGCGGCGGCAGGGGTGCCGCGTCCGCGGCGGGGGCGGTGAGGGTGCCGGCGGCGTGGCTCTCCTGGACCAGCGCGACCAGCAGGAGGGCGACCCGGGTGGCCGGCGCGACGGTGTCCTGCGGCGCCCGGTAGCCGGGGATCGGCGAGCCGTAGATCAGCGCGTACTCGTGTGGGTGGGCGCGGGCCCAGGTGCGGACCGCCTGGCAGGCCGCCTGCCAGCGGCCGCGGTGGTCGGCCCGGTCGACGCCGGCGTCGGCGGCTTCCGCGGCGTCGCCGAGCGCGTCGTACGCGTCGATGATCAGCGCGGTGAGCAGCTGGTCGCGGCTCGGGAAGTACCGGTAGAGGGCCGAGGAGACCATGCCGAGCGCTTTGGCGACCGCGCGCAGCGAGAGTTGGTGGGCGCCGTGTTCGGCGAGCTGGCGGCGCGCCTCCGCCTTGATCTCCTGGGTGAGCTCGGCGCGGGCCCGGTCCCGAGCCGTCCGGATCGCTGTCATGGGCCGAGTGTGCCATCAATGTGAGAGCAGTGGCCAGAGACGAGAGCATTGCTCTTGACAGAGCACCACCGAGAGGTGTGCACTGCTCGCAACAGAGAGCGCCGCTCTCGATAAGGATCAGGAGCCCGCAATGACCGACATCCCCCGCAACGTCCGCCCCGGCCGGGCGGACCGGATCTTCAACTCGACCGTCATCGGGTTGACCAAGCTCGGCATCAGCGTCTGGGGCAGCCGGGTGCTGCGGGTGCGCGGCCGCAGCAGCGGCGAATGGCGCACGAATCCGGTGAACCTGCTCACCTACCAGGGCGAGAAGTACCTGGTCGCGCCTCGTGGGCACGTCCAGTGGGTGCGCAACCTGCGGGTGGCCGGCAACGGCGAGCTGCTGGTCGGCCGCCGGGTGCAGCCGTTCACCGCGACCGAGCTCGCTGACGAGCAGAAGCCGGAGCTGCTGCGGGCCTACCTGAAGCGGTGGAAGTTCGAGGTCGGCCGGTTCTTCAACGGCGTCGGCCCGGACGCGTCGGACCAGGAGCTGCTTGCCATCGCCAGCGGCTACCCGGTCTTCCGGTTGGCGATCGGCAAGCGCTGAACCGGTCACGCCGCAGCGCGAACCGGCCGCCGGAGCGGAATGATGCGGGGCATGCGGAGCGCGCGATGACGGGCGGGACCGTGGTGCAGGCGCTGGTCGCCCGCGGTGTGGATCAGGGGCTGGCGGTCGAGGACGTGCACCTGCCGCCGCCGGGTGCGGGCGAGGTGCGGGTGCGGATCCAGGCGGCCGGCGTCTGCCACTCCGACCTGTCGATGGTGAACGGGACGCTGGCGCCGCCGTTCCCGCTGGTGCTCGGGCACGAGGCGGCCGGCGTGGTGGCCGAGGTCGGCCCCGGCGTCGACCGGGTCAGGGTGGCCGACCACGTGGTGCTGAACTGGTCGCCGGCCTGCCGGAAGTGCTGGTTCTGCCGGCGGGGCGAGCCCTGGCTGTGTGAGACATCCGGGACTCCGGCCGCGGTCCGGGGGGCCACGGCCGACGGCACGCCGATGAACGTCACGCTCGGCCTCGGCGCGCTGGCCGAGGAGGTGGTCGTGCCGGCGGCGGCGGTGATCCCGGTGCCGGCCGATCTGCCGTTCGAGACGGCGGCGCTGCTCGGCTGCGCGGTGCTGACCGGGATGGGCGCGGTCCGTAACACGGCGGGGGTCACGGCTGGTGATTCGGTGCTGGTGATCGGGCTGGGCGGGGGGGGGCTGGCCGCCGTCACCGCGGCCCGGGCGGTCGGCGCCGCACCGGTGCTCGCCGCCGACGTCTCGCCGGCGAAGCGGGAGCTCGCGCTCGCCGCCGGCGCCACCGAGTTCCTGACCTCGGACGAAACGTTGCCCAAGGCGGTGCGGGCGCGAACCGGCGGCCGTGGTGTCGACCACGCCTTCGAGTGCGTCGGACGGTCGGTGACGATCCAGGCGGCCTGGCGCAGCAGCCGGCGCGGCGGCCAGGTCACGGTCATCGGCATGGGCCGCAAGGACGACCTGGTCTGCATCGGCGCGCTGGACCTCTTCCACTGGGCCCGCACGCTGCGTTCGTCGGTGTACGGCTCGTCCGACCCGGACCGCGAAGTGCCGGAGTTGGCCGCCGCGGTGCTGTCCGGCGCGCTCGACCTGGATCCGCTGATCACGCACCGGACCACGTTGGCCGGCACGGCCGACGCGTTCGAGCGGATGGGCCGTGGTGAGGGCGCCCGATCGATCGTGCTGTTCGACTGACCGGCGAGCTGGTCAGGCGTCGTAGACCAGGCAGAACGGGTGGCCGGCCGGGTCGGCGTAGACCCGGAAGTTGCCCTCGCCCGGGCCGATCCTGGTGGCGCCGAGCGCCAGCACCTGCTTCTCGCCGGCCTCGATGTCGCCCACGTGCACGTCGAGGTGGAACTGCTGTGGGTGCGCCGGGTCGGGCCACTTCGGTGGCTGATGGTCAGGCGCGAGCTGGAACGCCAGCGGAGGGGCACCGTCGAGGGTCACCCAGTCGGCATCCTCGCGGACGATGGGCCGGCCCAGCAGTTCGGCGTAGAACCGGGCCAGCACGGCCGGGGCGGGGCAGTCAAGGATGATGCTCTCCAAGGTTCCGATCATGCCCCGATGCTGCCAGCGGGGTCTGACAATTCCGCCGCGCTGAGCGAGGATGATCGGGTGCAGCCGGAGTCGGAGCCGTTGATCGCAGTCGGCTGGGTGCGGGTCGTGGACGGCCAGCTACTCGCCGTGCGCACCCGTGGTCGGGACCGGTTCTACCTGCCCGGTGGCAAGCCGGAGCCCGGCGAGACGCTGGCCGAGGCGGTCGCCCGCGAGGTGTTCGAGGAACTCGGCGTCGTGCTCGACCGGGCCGAGCCGGCTTTCGTGGTCGAGGACGAGGCGCACGGGTTCGATCGGCCGCGCCGGGTGCGGATGACCTGCTTCACCGGGGCGTCCCGGGGCGAGCCGCGGGCCGCCGCCGAGATCGCCGAGCTGGCCTGGCTCGGCCATGCCGACCGGGATCGCGTCGCGCCGGCCGTCCAGCAGGTGCTCGACCGCGTGCTCGGCCCGGCCTGAGCGCCCCCCGGCCGGCCGAGTCGGGTCAGGCGTTGCTACCGCCGAGGGCGTTGGCGAGCCGGCCGAGGCCGACCGGGCCGAGCGAGAGCGCGTGGGTATGCCACTGCTTGAGGTCGAAGCTGCTACCGGCGCGCCGCCGGGCGTCTTCCCGCGCGGCCAGCCAGATGCGCTCGCCGAGCTTGTACGCGCTGGCCTGGGCCGGCCAGCCGCAGTAGCGGACGACCTCGGCATGCAGCCGGTGCGGGGCGATCCGGCCGCGGTCGCGCAGCACCTCGGTCGCCACCTCGAACGTCCACTGTGGACCATGTCGCTTCGCCTCGGCCGGCGGCAGCGGCAGGTCGAGGTGCAGGCCGTAGTCGATCACGACCCGGGCGGCCCGCAGCGCGGACGCCTTCAGCATGCCGAGCCGCTCGCCGGGCCCGGTGAACCAGCCGAGTTCGTCCGCCAGCCGCTCGGCGTACAGCGCCCAGCCCTCGGCATGGCCGGGAACGCTGGAGACCCTGCTGTACCGGGAGAGCCGGTCACCCATCAAGCGCGCCTGCCCGAGCTGCAGGTGGTGGCCCGGCACGCCCTCGTGGAAGACCGTGGTCAGCTCGCTCCAGACCGCGAACCGCTCGCGGCCGTTCAGCGGCCACCAGGTCTTGCCCGACCGGCTGAAGTCCTCGTTCGGCGGGGTGTAGTACGGCGCACCGGCGGACGAGCCGGCCGCCAGCGTCACCTCGACCGCGCGCAGCGGCGCGGCGATATCGAAATGCACACCGTTGAGCTGCTCGATCGCGCGGTCGTGCCGCTCCTGCAGCCAGCCGCGGTAGGCGTCGGTGCTGTCGACGGCCTCGGTACTGTCGAGGGTGGCGATCGTTTCCTCGACGCTGGCGCCGGGCTGGATCCGGCTGACCTCGGCGCGGATCTCGTCCTCGATCCGGTGCAGCTCCGCCCAGGCCCACTCGTACGCCTCGATCGGGTCGATGTCCGCGCCGAGGATGAGGCGGCGGTACAGCGCGTGTCGCTCGGCTCCGACGCCGTCAGCCTTCGTGGCCCGGGGCGCGTACTCGTCCCGCAGCCAGCCGGCGGTCTCGGCATAGGCGGCATGGGCCGCATCCGCGGCCGCTGCCAACCGGGTCCGAAGTGGACCGTCGCCATAGGACTCCACGATCGCGGCATGGGTCGGTGCCGGGCCAGTTGACCCGGCATATCGCTCCGCCTGCAGCGCCGCCTCCAGCGCCTGCCGGCGGGCGGCGGCCCTGCCCCGGTCGAGACCGACGGCGAGGCCGGCTCGCCAGGTAGTGAGCATGAAGGGCACCGCACCCAGCCGTTCGGCCAGCTGCGCCCAGCCTTCGGCGTCCTGATGCGGCACCAGCTCGACGCTGTCCCTGATCATGCTGATCGGCCCGAACGGCGCCCGTACGGTGCGCAGGTTCTCGTCGTTCTCGTGCCAGGCCAGCTCGGCGTCCAGCCGATCGGTCAGGTGGCTCGCTGCGGCTTGATCGTCCGAGGTGGACGGTACGAGCTGGCCGAGCCGGCGCAGCGTGTCGCGGATCAGGTCGGCCTTGGCGGCCTGGCCGTCCAGGCCGAAGTCGGTGCCACCGGCCGGTGTCCCGGCGACCCCGCGCATGGTGCCCCAGAGCGGATCCACCGCCGCGGCCCGGGTGACGTACTCATCACACAGCTCAAAGATCGCGCTAGCCACCCGGCCACCCTAACCCGGTGCCCCCGGCCGTCCGGAAGGCCGGTTACCGCTTCGACCAGATGACGATGCCCAGGCACATTTCGTCGGCGGTGCCGTCGCCCCAGACGACGTAGCGGGGCGGCAGGGCGCGCAGGGTCGGGTCCTCCTGGCGCAGCCTGGCGTCGTGGGTGCAGGTGACCCGGAGGTTGTCGCCGGGCTTGATGGCGACCGGCCTGGGCAGGATCTGGGTGCTCTGGTCGTGGAAGTTGTAGACCTTGACGTTGAGCAGGGTCTGCGCTCGGGGGGTGCCGGGGTTCAGCTCCACCTTGATCGAGTGGCCGAGCAGGTGCATGTGGCCGGCGAGCCCGTAGACCAGGCCGGTCTGGCGGACGGCGTGGTCGCAGTGCTGGGTCGGGCCGGCGACCGGGCTGCGGCCGGCGTTGCAGAGCAGGTTGAGGCCGGCCACGGTCGCGCCGGCGGCGTTGCCGAACCGGTGCATCACGTCCAGCACGGCCAGTTCACGGTTGCACAGCTGGCCGGTCTGGCCCTGCGGGCAGGGCAGTTCGATCGGAGCCGGCAGCAGTGTCGTCTGAAGTGGACGGAGCTTGGCCGCACCGTCCATCAGCCGCAGTTCCATCGCGGACTGGTCGGTGCCGGCCGCCTTTCCGTTGGTGGCCAGCAGGTTGTAGTGCACCTGCATGACGAGCTGGCTGCCCGGCGGAAGCGGGTAGCCGGTGCCGGCCGGCTCCAGCCGCTCGGCGCTGCCCGGCGCCCAGGCGGCGACCCAGTCGCCGCCCTCGTTCAGCCGGTCGCCCGGCCGGCTCCGGCTGCTGATGCCGGTGCCGCCGAAGCAGGTCCAGCCCTCGCCGGGGACGGCGGCGTCGAGCTTGCGGGCCTGGGCGACGTCGGTCGACGCCACCCGGTAGAAGATCACGTGGTGGACCAGGCCGTCGTGCTCCGGTAGGAACTGGCTGCCGGTCAGGTAGGCGGTGCGGGTCAGCCCGGGGTCGATCAGGAAGCACCGGTAGTCGTCGGTGGCGCCGGGCGGTGGCACCGGCCGGTACGGCTGCGGCATCGCCAATTTGGTGAACCACTCGCCCGCGCGTAGCGGGGCCACCGGCTCGGCCGGCTGGCTGGAGTGTCCACTGTGGCTGGTGGTCGGACTGGCCGTCGCGGAGGCGGCCACCGGCCCGGCCGGGGCGGCGGCCGGCCCGACTGGAGCGGTGCCGCCGGCGCAGGAGGCGACCAGCAGTAACGCCGCGATCGCCGCTGCCGGGCCGAGGACGTACCGGACCCGCTGCCACAGAACTGGCGACCTCATACCACCGGACGTTACGCGGCGGCTGGCGATCCGGCATCAACCTCCCGGGGCCGGTATCGATCGGCATTAGTAGCGTTAGGTGACCGTAGCGTCGGCCAGTGGCCGGGCCCCGGCCGTGCTGGCGGAGCCGTTCGGGGTCGGGTTCGGCTGGTCCAGCCGGGCCTCCGCATCCGGGCCGATCTGCGCCGCGCACCGGCCGAGGTAGCTGCCCAGCGCCTGGTAGGCGTCGAACTGGCCGTGGTCGAACCATTGATCGCTGGTGCTGTCACGGGGGAAGACCGGGTTGGACACCGCGTACGAGAGCAGTTCGTACGGCAGTTCGGCCGGGAGCGTTGCCTTGGCGAGTACGAACGCTCCGTAGCGGCTGGCCGGACCGTCCGGGAACGGGACCGGCTCCGGGTAGGTGATCCGGCCGACCACCACGCCGGTCCGGCACAGCCGCGCGTTCAGCACGGCCAGCGGGTCGGCCGGGTCGAGTGCGGTGGCGCTGCCGGCGATCAGGTCGCGCGGCGCGTCCAGGGCGATCCGGACGCCGAGTTCCTCCTGCGCCAGCGTGATCGCCTCGGCCAGGGTGGTCGCGAACGGCGGGTCGTCACCGCTGGCGTCGATGCAGTAGACCAGCCGGCAGCCGTGCCGGAGCAACTCGACCAGCCCGAGGTTCTCGTAGTGCCCGCCGTCGGTGCAGAACAGCAGCCGGTCCTGCGGCGGGAACGCGCCGAAGATCTCGCGCAGCAGGTAGTTCAGCCGGCGCAACCGGGGCAGCTGCGGCAGCCGCCAGTCACCGGCCGTCTTCTGTCGCAAGTGGAGGAACGCCGGATTGGGCAACCAGGCGCCGAGCCGGGCGTTGGAGAGCGCGAAGAAGGTCTGGTAGGCCCGCGCCTGCCGGCCCATCGCGGACGCGAACGCGGCGCCCGAGATCGCCACCGCGGCCTGCACCGTCAGGTCCCGGCGCAGCTGCCCGTGCGCGGTGCGCTCCACATAGGACGTCGGCATCCAGCCGACATCCGGGCCACCGATCCAGTCATGGCTGAGCGTGAACGAGACGGCACGCCGGCCAGGCGGCGTGCGGTCGGAGCCGCTGAGGTTGGCCGCGGCGGCGAAGATGACCTGCGGGAAGCCGTCCACCCGGGCGCCGTACCGGCTCAGCGTGGTCCGTTCCCGGTCGAATCCGTACGGGGCGGCCACCACCTGACCGGCCGCGTTGGTGGCGCGCCGGACCGAGAACGCGCTTGCCAGTCGCCGCCGGTAGAACGGGTGCAGGCTCAGCCAGGTCTGGTCCAGGCAGAGCACGGCGAGGGCGAAGGCGACCCAGGCGACGATCGGCAGCCAGCGTGGCCAGTACGCGGCGTTGCCGACGACGACGCCGAGCACCAGCAGAAGTGCCGCGAGCAGCACGGCGGACACCAGCCAGAGCAGCAGCTGCTGGATGATCCCGTGCGGCACCGCCCGGCTGGCCTCGCCGGCACCCGGCCGCAGCCGGCGGAGCAGCCCGATCCCGCCGCTGATCCTGGCCCGGCCGCGCCAGACCATCCCGACCACCGCCCCCAGGTAGGCGAGCAGGACGGTGGAGACCGCGCTGCCGGCCGGCGTCGAGGCCGGCCCGCCGCGGTCGGCCAACCCGCCGAGCACCTTCGCGGCCAGCCAGACCAGCGCCGGGATCCCCATACCCAGCAGGCTGACCAGTGCGGCCAGACCGGCCAGCGCGGCGCCGGTGAGGGTGATCCAGCCGGCGATCCGGCCGCCGACCACGGTGGGCCGGGTCAGCGCCGGCAGCATCGCCGCGAGCAGGTACGCCAGCAGCGCGGCGGCCGCGACCAGCCCGGCCGCGATCAGCACCCCGGAGTGGAGCGAGGGGAACGGCAGGCTGCCACGCGAGCTGAACTGCGGCCGCAGACCGTCCATTGTGGAGCTGACCGGGACCCGCCGGTAGATTCCGGCCAGGGTGATGCCGAGAACCGTGACGGTGAGCAGGCCCAGCGCCAGCGACATCAGCAGGCCGCGCAGCAGCACGCCCAGCGCCTCGGCCCACTCCCGGGCGGTGTCGGCGACGTAGCGGCTGTGCCGGCGCAGGTGGTCCTCCTCCACCGAGCCGGGGGCGAGCACGTCGGCCGGCCGGGCCGCGTTCGGGTCGTCCACTGTCCGATCTGGATCGTCGGCGCGTGGCCGCGGTTGCATCGCCAACTGCAACGCGCCGGTCAGGTAGCCGCCGCCGGAGACCGAGACCAGGTAGCGGGCGCGGCCGAGTTCGCCGGCCGCGCGCAGCGACTGCAGCGCGCCGAGTGCCACGCAGGCGGACCGGATCCCGCCGCCGGAAACGCAGATGCCGACCCCGGCCGGCCCGCGCCCGGGCGGCAGCCGGCGGCCGGCTGCCCAGTGCGCCGCCGGGGCCTGCCGGTCGCCGGGTGGCGGATCGTCCGGCAGCGTTCCCCCGCCTGGCGGGGGCAGCGGCGGCACCCCCTCGATCCGGTCCGCCGCCGGCACCGGGTCGGCCGTCCGGCGGGAGAGCAGCCGGCCCACCGCGAAGCTCCAGGCCACCGCGGTCGCCGGCAGCGCGTACGCGAGCAGGCCGAACTTCAGGTACGCCGCGGTCTGGGCGGCGCGCCAGAGCCCGTCGCCGGACCGGTGCAGGGCGAGGTAGAGCAGGATGTTCTCGATCGCGTCGGCGGTGCCGGCCGCGACCCCGGCGGCGATCGCGAGCGCGGCCGCCGTCCGGGCCGCCGGCGTCCAGGCCACCCGGACGCCGAGCCAGCCGGCCGCCACCAGCGCGACCAGGTAGCCGGCGACCAGCGCCCAGTCGGCGTTGACCGCGGCAGTGATCCGGCCGGGGTCAATCCCGGCCAGCTGCACGGCGAACATCGGCACCCGGGGGTCGGCCAACCGGTACACCAGCAGCCCGCCGGTGAGCGCGCCCACCGCCAGCAATGCGACCGCCGCGGCCCGCCGACGGCTCAGTGACGGTCCACATGCGACAAACGGGACGGACAGGTCGCGGACGTCTCGGATCAACGTGATCACCCTTACCCGGCAGGCAGCTCAGTACCGCGTGGCAGGTCGGGCGGACGGACCCGGGCAACCTGCGCACTCGATCACGCCGGCGGGGCCGAATCGGCGGCCGGTCGCAACTCTACGGAGTGGGAGGTCGCGCGATCTGATACCAGAGGTCTAGACCTACCGGTGCCGGGTCGCGTTCTGGCGGGAGGGGTCTCGCCTGCACCGCGGCCCGGCAGCCGCTCTGCCGGCGCGGCGTCAGCGGGGTAGCTGACGCCGGCCCGGGCGGTGCGTTGGATCCGTTCGGTTACCGGTGGCCGTCGGTGCGCCCGATACCGAACTCGTTCGCCACCGCGGATCTACCTACCGCGGCCAGCGCCTCAAGCCGGACGAATCGGGCCCGGACCGGCTGGAACCGGGCCCGCTTGACCGTCCGGTCGGCGGCCCACCGGCCCCGGGCGACCGGCGTGAAGGAGCGACCGGTGGTGCTGACCGAGACCCGGTAGGCGGTGATGTTCCCATCGGTCACGACCTGCCCGTCGGCGCCCTTGTCCTGCCGGGGGAGGTAGGCGACGGTGTCCACGACGGCCCGATCGCCGAGGTCGAAGGTGATCGACTGCGGCAGCGGCGCGGTGGTCTGCCAGAGCCGCTGGTCGGCGTTGCCGTTCCAGCCCCAGTCGTTGTGGCCCTCGACGGCCAGGGCCGCGTCGCCGCTGGTCGCGGTGGCGCCGACCGCTGTGATCGGGTGCAGCAGCACGTCCGGCTGGGGCGGCAGCGGCGCCCGGGTGCGGTCCGGCCGCCAGACCCGGCCGACGTCGGCGAGCCGGCTGACGATGTTCGCGTCCAGCAGGCCCTGCGGGTTGGGCGGGCAGTTGAGGATGAACGTGGTGTTGCGCTGTTCCAGCGGCCGCAGGTGGCCGTCCACGATGTCCGCGGTCGTCAGCAGGTTGCCGGCGGTCGGCGTGTTCGGGTGCCAGAACCACTGGAACGGCGTGATCGTCTGGCCCTGGGTGGCGGCGACCGTGTTGCCGCCCGGGGCGAACTGGTCCGGCTTCGGCTCTTCCCAGAAGGTGAGATCGGCGTCCCAGGCGACCGGCACCCCGTTCAGGTCGACGAACAGGCAGTCCGGCTGCAGCGAGTGGATGTGCCGGCGGATCTCGCCGTACGGCACCTCCTGGTGGCCCATCGACCAGGACCAGCCGTCGGTGATCAGCAGCGGGATCCGGCCGTAGTGGGTGAGCAGTTCGGTCAGTTGGTTCTTCACGAACTGGAGGCCGGCCGCGGTCACCTCACCCGGGGCGACCCCGGGCACGGTGCGGTCCCAGATCGAGAAGTACAGCGCGGGCGTGATGCCGCGGGCCCGGAACGCGTCCATGTACTGGCGGACGATGTCGCGCCGGTACGAACTGGTCATCACCCCGTAGCTGCTGTAGGCCGTGGGCCACAGGCAGAACCCGTCGTGGTGCTTCGCGGTCAGCACCGCGAACTTCATCCCGGCCGAGGCCGCCGCGCCCGCCCACTGTGCGCAGTTGAGGTCCACCGGGTTGAACGACAGCGGGTCCTGGCCGGGGTCGGTCCACTCCGCGTCGTGGTACGTGCCCATGTTGAAGTGGATGAACATGCCGAACCGCCGGTCCACAAGGGACCGCTGCAGTTGGTAGCGGTTGCCGAGGGACCGTGCCGGGTGCCGGGCACCGCTGTCGGCGGCCGCGGTGCCGGCGAGCGGGCCGGCCAGCGGGCCGGCGACGGCGGCAGTGCCGGCCGCGGCGCCCATCAGCCCGAGGAAGCGTCGCCGGTCGACCGGTCCACGTGTCGCGTCGTCCTGCATGAAGCTCACTCCCGTCGGATCACGCTGCCTGGTAGCGATGCCGGTCGCCGGCCCGCGGCCGGACACCGGCCATGGTCACTCTGGTGCGGTTGCCGCGGCCGGCGAGGCGGCCGATACCCCTTCCGGCCGCGGCAACCTTGAACGCGGTCGCCAGGACAGCCGTTTGCCGACGCCGGTGCCGCATGGTCATCTCCGTCTCCGCCCCGGTCCGGCCGGGACGGTTCGTTCCGTCCCGGCCGGACCGCAACGGTCAAGAACCTTCGAACTGGCGGCGGTCGTAGCCGGGGGCCGGGACACCGGCCACCGGGACTCCGCCGCGCTGGTTGCCGAGCGACACCAGGCTGACCGGGCCAGGGCCGCTGGCATCGCGCACTGTCGAGATCACGGCCAGTGCGAGCGTGTTGCCGCCGTGCTGCCGGAGCAGCCCGGCCGGCAGCACGAAGTCCCGCTGCGAACCGCCGTTCACGTACTGCCCGAGCTGCCAGCCGTTCAGGTAGACCAGCACCCGGTAGCCACGGGTACTGGTATCGCCGAACCGCAGTCCCACCGAGACGTCCTGACCGTCCGGAGTGGACAGCCCGAAGCCGGTGCGGTACCAGGTCACCCCGGGGGTCAGGCCGGTCTCGGCCGGCGTGGTCACCCGCGGCCAGGAGCGGTCCGGGAAGCCGGGCAGGTACCAGCCGGCCCGCTCACCGAACAGGCCACCGGTGTTCAGCGCGCCGCGGGCGGTGTCGCGCAGGTTCTCGCCGCCCCGGGCGCCCTGGATCCGCCACGAGATCGGAGCGTTCGAGCCGACCAGCGAGGCACCGAACAGGCCGCGCGGCTGGCGGAACCGGGTGTCCACCGCGATCCAGTCGTCGTTGTGGCCCATGTTCTCCACCAGCACCGACAGCACCGCCGGCTGGCCGGCCCTGAGCAGCCCGGCCGGGACGGCGAAGTCGGCCGGCCCGGGGTTCGCGTTCGGCGGGTCGCTGTCGGCGTCGGCCTGCACGCCGCCGTTCGCCGAGCCCAGGAAGTGCCCATTGAGCCAGGCCAGGTAGATGCCGTTGCGGCCGGTGATCGCGTTCAACGAGACGGCCGACTCGGCGCCGGTCGCGGTGAAGTGGCCGCGGTACCAGACGTTGCCGTAGTGGTAGCCGTAGTCGTCGGCGAACAGCACCGGCTGCGTCTTCGGCGTGTACCCGCTCGGCGTGCTGGTGTGGTCCGCCACCGTCCACTGCGCGTCGTTGAACCTCGGGTCGGTCTCCGGCGCGGCCGGCTGTACGCGCCAGCCGGTCAGCGCCGGCAGCCGCACCGGGGCCGGCCCGGACACCCGGCCGAGCAGCGAGCCGCTCGACGTGCGCCGGGTCCCAACCCGGTCGGATCCGACCGTCAGCCCATCCAGCCAGGACGGGCCGAACACCTCGACGTCGCCGGCAGCGGCGGTGTCGGCGCGCAGCGCCAGCCGGTCACCGCGCACCGAGCCGGACCGGACCAGCGAGGTGCCGCGGACCAGCATCGTCCCGGCCGAGGTGGGCACCCGCCAGAACTGCGCGGCGGTGCTGTCGGTGCCGAGCAGCAACAGCATCGGGCGCCGCCCGCCGCCGCTGATCAGGACCCGGGCGAGTCCACTGTGGACGTAGTCGAGTTGGAGATCGCCGGTGGTCCGGTTGAAACTCGACCGAACGCCGCCGGCCAGGACGGTGACCGAAGGTGCCGAGGAGTACCGCAGTACGGTTCTTCCCGACTCACCGTCCCGGCCGTACAGCACCGCGACGTCCCTACCAGACACCGCGACGTGGGTGAGGATCTCCGAGCTGGACAGCACCAGCCGCTGCCCGCCGAGGTCGTACCCGGCCACCAGCACCTTGGCGTCCCGGCCGGTCAGCTGCACCGGCAGCAGGTAGCGCCCGTCCGGCGCCGTCCAGTCCAGAGTGGACGACTCGGCGGTGGTCGACGGCGCGTCGGCGTGCCGCACCAGCACGAACTGGGTGCCGGTGTCGGGGTTGGCTCTGGCCTGGGTGGCCAGCGCCGGGTTGGCCGACGCGGGCGCGGCGGCCGGATCCGTCTTGGTCAGCGGCGCGACCGTGGTGACGAAGTAGCCCTGCCGCTTGAACTCGTCGTACTTCGTGGTGAGCTGTCGCGCCTCGGTGATCGCCGCGCCATAGTCGTACGAGGTATAGACGTCGTTCGGTTGCCCGAGCCAGCCCCAGTTCGTTCCGCCGTAGGCCATGTAGTAGCTGAACATGGTGGCGCCGCTGCCGACGAGGTTCGACTTGTAGAAGAACTTCTGGTAGGCCGGCCCGGTCAGGTCACGGCAGGCGGGGTAGCCGGCGTTGAACAGGTCGATCGCGCCGGCCTGGTACTCGGCTGAGAACACCGGGATGTCGTCGCGCAGCCGGTTGCTGATCCCGTTGCCCCACGGGCCCCAGACGTCGGGATGCGGGCAGTCGAACGACTGCGGGTAGTCGTCCACCGCCGGGATCTGTACCGCGCCCTCGCCGGACGTCCAGTTGGCCAGCCCGCCGCCACAGCAGGCGTTGTGGGTGATCGGCACCGTGATGCCGGCCGCCCGGGCCTGCACCTGCAGATCGTTCATGTAGGCGGTGTCGACGTTGATCGAGTACTCGTTCTCGGTGTTGTAGGCGATCACCGAGCCGCCCCGGGTGATCTGGTGCCGGGCGATGATCGGGTTGATGTGGTGCAACCAGTCCCGGTACGCCGCCGTGTAGCCGGGGGCGGACGACCGCGCCCGGCCCGGCACATTCTTCAGCCAGGCCGGCAGGCCACCGCCGGACACCTCGGCGTTGATGTACGGCCCGGGCCGGGCGACCACGTACAACCCGAGTTCCTCGGTCATCCGCAGCAGCCGGTCCACGTCCCGAACGCCGGTGAAGTCGTACACGCCGGCCTTCGGCGAGTGGTATGCCCAGTCGAAGTAGAGCGAGACGCCGTTGAAGCCGGCGGCCCGGATCTTCTCCAGCGTGTCCCGCCACAGGTCCGGGCTGGGCAGCCGGAAGTAGTGGAACTCACCGGCCCAGAGCAGCACCCGCTTGCCGTCCACCATGATCGAGTAGTGGTCCCAGCTGACCGTGTGCTGACTGGACACTGTGGATGGTGCCGCCGGCGCGGCTGCGGCTACCTGCGCCGGCGGCACCAGTACGGTGGCCGCCGCCGCGACCGAGGCGAATCCGATCAGGCTCCGGGACCGGATGATCCGGGACCAGGGCATCGCTTTCATCAGTGGTTCTCCTTCCGACCGGCGGCGCGGCTCAGCGTCGCTGGTTGAGGGAGAAGGTCGAGACCCGCACGTCACCGGTCGCGACCAGGTACACGTCGTGCATGCCCCAGGCGCCGTGCAGCACCGCGGTCGCGGTGGCGTACGTGAACACGTCACCGGTGCTGCTCACCGGCAGCGTGCCGGCCAGCCGCCCGTGCACCGGGTCGTCCAGCCGGATCTGGATCGAACTGGCTCCGGCCGCCGCCCGGGCGACCTTCGCGGTGATGCTGACCGCGCCGGCGCGCAGGTCGACGCCGCTGAAGCCGATCCAGTTGCCGGCCGCCGCGCTGACCGAGGTGCCGCGCAGCTTGGTCTCCGGCGCCAGCGTCGCGCCCTGGTACGAGTCGAAGTTCTCCGCCCGGGTCAGCGTGGCGAGGCTCCGGGCCGGGATCACCTCGCCGCGCACCTGCAGGGTGCCGCGGGCCCGGATGTCCGTCGACGAGCTGCCGACCATGATGTCCTGGGTGCTGGCCTCGACCACTGAGCGGCTCCGGGTGACATCCCAGAACGCCAGGTCGGCGGCCTTCAGTCGCAGTTGGACGGTCTTGGTCTGGCCCGGCGCCAGCGACACCCGGCTGAACGCGCGCAGCTGCTTGACCGGCTGCTTCACCCGGGACGTGCGCTGGTGCGTGTAGAGCTGCACGACCTCGTCGCTGGCCCGGGTGCCGGTGTTGCGCACGTCCACGCTGACCGTCACGGTCCCGGCCGGGTCCACCGAACCGGAGCTGAGCCGCAGGTTGGAGTACTTGAACGTGGTGTAGGTCAGCCCATGGCCGAACGGGTAGAGCGGGGTGCCCTGGTAGTACAGGTAGGTCCGGTTGTCCTTGATGATGTCGTAGTCGAGGATGTCCGGCAGGTCCGAAGTGGACTGGTACCAGGTCTGGGTGAGCCGGCCGGACGGCGACACGTCACCGAACAGCACATCGGCGAGCGCGTGCCCGGTCTCCGCGCCAGCATGCGTGGTCCACAGGATCGCCGGCACGTTCTGCTGTTCCCAGCCGATGGTGTCCGGGTAGCTGTTCTGCAGCACCACGATCGTGTTCGGGTTGGCCTGCCGGACCGCCTGCACCAGGGCATGCTGCGCGGCGGCGAGGTCCATTGTGGACCGGTCGTGGTCCTCCCGGCCGTTGATGAACGGCATGCTGCCGACCACGACCACCGCGGCGTCAGCGCCACGGGCCGCCGCTACCGCACTGTCCACGCCGCTGGTCAGGGTCTCCTTGCTGAACTCGGTCGCCGCGTCCGCGGTGGCCGCGCCCAGGTTCAGCGTCCCGTCCGGCTGCACGGTCAGGTACGGCGTGCGGAACGGCTGCGACCAGTCGAACGCGGCCTCGTAGCCGGCGTACCGGATCACGACGTTGCCGTTCGGTCGCTG
>Ga0307500_10000320_pt1 | contig 16398 bp, 13 predicted proteins | sample 14_S_MG_FD_201362 | JGI IMG/M metagenome (GOLD analysis project Ga0307500, IMG submission 201362) | Soil microbial communities from Populus trichocarpa stands in riparian zone in the Pacific Northwest, United States - 14_S | ecosystem: Environmental > Terrestrial > Soil > Riparian zone > Trees... | reverse complement strand
CGCCTTCGCGATCATCACGCGGCGCTTCATGCCGCCGGACAGCGTGATGATCTTGGAATCCTTCTTGTCCCACAGCGACAGGTCCTTCAGCACCTTTTCGATATGGGCAGGATTTTTGGGCTTGCCGAACAGGCCGCGGCTGAAGCTCACGGTCGCCCATACGGTTTCAAAGGAATCGGTGTGCAGTTCCTGCGGTACCAGCCCGATCAGCGACCGCGCGGCACGATAATCCCGGTTGATGTCATGGCCGCCCACCTTCACGCTGCCTTCGCTCAGATTGGCGATGCCGCAGACGATGCTGATCAGCGTGGTCTTGCCCGCGCCGTTCGGCCCGAGCAGCGCAAAAATCTCGCCGGACTTGATGTCCAGATTGATGTTGTTCAGCGCCTTGAAACCGGAGCCGTAGGTCTTTGAGAGATTCGAGACGGATATGATTGATGGCATCGCGAGCATGGCAGTCTGAAATGGAGTGTGGCGACGACGCAGCAGCGCTTCGGCCGGGTCGAGGCGGGAGGGGTGGGAACCGGGAGATAGGAACGCGGAACGGGTTCCGCAATGCGTCTCGCCGACGAAAAGTACCATTCCGCAGCGCGAGCGCGCGCAGGCAGCTAGATCAATCGGACCTGCGTAACGCCGGCAATGTTCAAATAAGTTGTTTACGCAACCTCGTTTGCCTTCGCGAGGGCGCGACGAACCGCTTTGGGCTCATTCTTGATGACACTGATAAGCGTGCGGGCTGCGCCGGAAGGGCGGCGCGTGCCAAGCTCCCATTTCCGTACAGTTCCGACTCCCGTTCCAATCAGGGCAGCGAACTCGTCCTGTGACAGACCAAGCATCAGCCGCGCTTCGCGCGCTTCGGTTTCCTTTGGAGTGACCCGATGCACAATTGCCTTTGTCGTTTTTCCCGAAGCATGATTGTGCGCCTCACGCAAACTCGCGCGAATGTCGTCGGCAAGCCGGCTGCTCTTGCGTGTCATTTTTCTTTCCATTGCCTCACGATCTCCCTCATAGAGGCCGCAAATTCTCGCTTTTCAGCAGGCGTCAGATCGCTCTTCTCGTTTTTCGCATAGAGCGCCAGTAGCAAAATTGGAAAATCCTCATTGTAAAAATAGTAGACGACACGTGTGCCGCCGCGCTTGCCATGCCGTCACGTCCAATACGGACTTTCCTCAATCCTCCCGAACCCGGGATGATATCGCCGCATGTCGGCTCGTAAGCAACCAGGTCAATGACGGCGTCACGCTGTCCGGCAGTCAACAGTTGACTGGCACGGCGCCGATATCCTGCGAATTCGAGCACCGAAACGGGGCGCTTGGCCATCCGGCTATGATACCCAATGGGGCTTAGGCCACAAGGGGTCTGCGCGCAGCCTCTACGCCCGCTCCACGAAACTATCGACCACCTTCTTCTCGCCGGCCTTTTCGAACGCAATCGTCAGCTTGTTGCCGTCGATCTTCACCACGTTGCCGTAGCCGAATTTCTGGTGAAACACGCGGTCGTCGAGCGAGAATTCAGAAACGGTGCCGGTGGATTTCGCGACCAGTTCGCCTTCGATCACCGTCGGGCCGCGCTTGTTGCGCGAGAATCCGCCGCCTGAGAAGGTATCGCCGCGCGAGCCCGGGGCATCGCCGCGCGCGTCTGAAAATGGCGACTGGTTTTCCTCAAAACCGCCGCGAGCCTGTCCGCGGCCGCCCTGGCCGCGGTTGCGATTGGCCTGCGCGCGCTGCCAACCCGGCGTCGCGTAGCTGGAGCCGAAGGATTCGACGTTGTCGAAGCGCGACGGGCCGTAGCCGCCGCTGCCGCCCCAGCCGGAGCCGCCCTTGGATTCCGTGATCTCGACGTTGGCCGACGGCAGTTCGTCGAGGAAGCGCGACGGGATCGTAGTCGACCACGTGCCGTGGATGCGGCGGTTGGTGGCGAAATACAGCTTTGCGCGGCGGCGTGCGCGGGTCAGGCCGACATGGGCGAGACGACGCTCTTCCTCGAGGCCGGCGCGGCCCTGTTCGTCGAGCGTGCGCTGGCTCGGGAACAGGCCTTCCTCCCAGCCGGGCAGGAACACGTTGTCGAATTCGAGCCCCTTGGCCGAATGCAGCGTCATCAGCGAAACCGCTTCGTCCGCGGCGCCGCCGTCGCGGTCCATCACCAGCGAGATGTGTTCGAGAAAACCTTGCAGGTTCTCGAACTCCTCCATCGAGCGCACGAGTTCTTTCAGATTGTCGAGCCGGCCGGCGGCGTCGGCGGAGCGGTCCTTCTGCCACATCTCGGTATAGCCGCTCTCGTCGAGCACGATTTCGGCGAGTTCGGTGTGCGACGTCACCTCGCGCTGGGCGCGCCAGCGGTCGAAATGCAGGATGAGATCGCGCAACGACCCGCGCGCCTTTGGCTTCAGCTCGTCGGTCTCGACCACGGCACGCGCCGCCTCAAACAGGGGAATGCGGCGCTTGCGGGCGTGGTCGTGCAGCATCTGCACGGTGGCGTCGCCGAGCCCGCGTTTGGGCACGTTGACGATACGCTCGAAGGCGAGATCGTCGGCAGGGGAATTGATCACGCGCAGGTAAGCCAGCGCATCGCGGATTTCGGCGCGTTCATAGAACCGTGGACCGCCGATCACGCGATAGGGCAGGCCGAGCGTCACAAAACGATCTTCGAACTCGCGCATCTGGAACGAGGCCCGCACCAGGATCGCGACCTCGTTGAGGTTCTCCTTCGCGCGCTGCAGCTCCTCGATCTCCTCGCCGATGGCGCGGGCTTCCTCTTCCGAATCCCAGGAGCCGGTGACGGTGACCTTTTCGCCGTCGACATCCTCGGTGCGCAGCGTCTTGCCCAGCCGGCCTTCATTGTGCGCGATCAGATGCGAGGCGGCGGCAAGGATATGGCCGGTGGAGCGGTAATTGCGTTCGAGGCGGATGACTTTTGCGCCGGGGAAATCGTGATCGAAGCGCAGGATGTTGTCGACCTCCGCGCCGCGCCAGCCATAGATCGACTGGTCATCGTCGCCGACGCAGCAGATGTTTTTGAGGGGGGCTTGCGATTGGGACGATGTCATTCCGGGATGCGCTGAAAGCGCAGACCCGGAATCTCGAGCGGAGTTCTCTTTATCTCCAGATTCCGGGTTCGCATCTTCGATGCGCCCCGGAATGACAGCCGCGGCAATGTTCCCCGGGATGACGGTGGGCTCGACGGCTCCCGGAATGATCGCCGACAGCGGCACGCCCGGTCGCGACGGCGCCTGCGACAGCAGCCGCAGCCACAGATACTGCGCGACGTTGGTGTCCTGATATTCGTCAACCAGGATGAACTTGAACCGGTTCTGGTACTGCCGCAGCACGTCGGGATGCTCGCGGAACAGCCGGATGTTCTCCAGCAGGAGATCGCCGAAATCGGCGGCGTTGAGGATCTTCAGCCGCTCCTGATAGCTGGCGTAGAGTTTTCCGCCCTTGCCGTTGCCGAACATCGCGGCTTCGCCCGCCGGCACCTGCGAAGGCGTCAGCCCGCGGTTCTTCCAGCCGTCGATCAGCCCGGCCAGCATGCGCGCCGGCCAGCGCTTGTCGTCGATGTTCTCCGCCTGCAGCAGCTGCTTGAGCAGCCGGACCTGATCGTCGACATCGAGCACGGTGAAATTGGATTTGAGCTGCACCAGCTCGGCATGGAAACGCAGGATGCGGCCGCCGATCGAGTGAAAGGTGCCGAGCCACGGCATGCCTTCCACGGCCTGGCCGAGCATCTGGCCGAGGCGGAGCTTCATCTCGCGCGCGGCCTTGTTGGTGAAGGTCACCGACAGGATTTCCTGCGGCCGCGCCCGGCCCTGGCTCAGGATGTGGGCGATCCGCGTGGTCAGCACCCGGGTCTTGCCGGTGCCGGCGCCGGCCAGCACCAGAACCGGCCCGTCCAGCGTCTCGACCGCGTCGCGCTGCTCCGGATTGAGCCCGTTCAGGTATTGCGGACCCGCCGCGGCCCGCGCACGCGCAGCGATGCCGCCAGCCGCTGGCTGGTGCTCGGGGACGCCGCGATGGGGCAGTTTGCTCGGCTCGGTCATGCTCGAATCGTCTTGGCCCCACGATGGCACCGTGAGGCGATAAAGGGGAGCCTTCATAGCAGGGATTAAGGGCCATATAGGGCCTGTCCGGCCGTTTTGACAGGTTTTATCCCGTCGCTTTTTGCAGGCTGGATTTCGGGACAAGCCCGCGATTTTGTTCCGCCCGAATCGTGAAATTTCGGGGTTTTGCGCTCCGGAACCTTCGTTTTCGCACTGGATTGTTCTGTCAGTCGGTGCGGGACGCTGCAGTCGCCGTCATCGCGAGAGCAACAGCCAATCGAGGTCGTGTCATGCTGAGCTGGGTCGTTACGTTTCTGGTCGTCGCGTTGATCGCGGGTATTCTGGGCTTCGGCGGCGTCGCCGGCGTCTCCATCGAAATCGCCAAGGCGATCTTCTTCATCGCCATCGTCCTGTTCCTGGTCTCGGCGGTAGTCGGGCTGGTACGCGGGCGAGGCAATGTCTAGCGGAAGCTGCTGAATTGGTATTGGGGCGGTGACGGGCCGTATTGGCCGTCGCCGCCCCAATATTTTGAGTACCGTCAGCGCTTGACGATCACGATCTCCAGATACTCGCTCGGCAGCACCATGGTGCCATCCTCGGCGCGGTTCATCGATGCGATCAGTTTCAGGATATCGTCGGCGAGGCGGCGCTGGTTGGTTTCATCAAGCGCGGCAAAGGCTTTCAGCGTCGGGCCGTAGTAGTTCCTGAACACGTCGAGAAAGTGCATCGGCGAGCGGTAGCGGAACGTGAAATGACGCCGCTCGGCCCTGATCGAGGCGGCCGACGTTCCGAACATCTCCGTGATGCGCGCCTGCGTTCCCCACAGCGCGGGCGATTTCGCGCCGGCCGGCGGCGGCAGGTATTTGCCGAGCGTCTTGAACAACTGCCCGATAAAGCCTTCCGGCGTCCAGTTGGCGAGGCCGATCTTGCCGCCGCTCTTGCATACCCGCAGCAATTCTGAAGCCGCGCGGTCCTGGTCCGGCGTGAACATCACGCCGAAGGTCGAGAGCACGGCATCGAACGTCGCGTCGCCGAAGTCGAGCGCCTCGGCATCCGCTTCCTTGAATTGAACCGACAGGCCTTCCGCCGTGGCGCGCGCGCGGCCGCGTTCGAGCAGGCTCGGCACGTAATCGGTCGAGACCACCTCGCACCAGCGGCGCGCGGCGGCGAGCGTGGCATTGCCGTTCCCGGCGGCGACGTCGAGCACCTTCTGGCCGGCCCGGAGGTCGAGCGCTTCACACAGCTCCTCGCCGACGATCTGCAGCGTGGTGCCGACGATGGCGTAGTCGCCGGACGACCAGGCGCCGTGCTGCTTGGTCTTGAGGGCGGAAAGGTCGATCTGGCCGGGTTGTTCGGTCCTGACGGCAGTGGATGGTGCCATGGGCTTCCTCCTTGAGGGGTGAATCTGACGATTGGGGCGTGACCCGGGCTTAGTCCGGGGAAGCCCCGACCGGCTATCCACTTCGCGACACGGCTATCCCGATCGTGAACCTTTCGACCGCTCCCGGGACTCACAGCGAGGGGGGTTCGGAGTTGCGGATGATTGCCAGTCACGACGTTTCATCGGCGAACTCGCCGTTGCCCCGCGGTGTCAGGCGCGCGCTGGACGCGATGCGCGCCAATCTCGGCCGCAATTGGCGGCTGACGGAACTGGCTGCCATCGCCGGCACTTCCGGTCGGACCTTGCAGCGCCAGTTCCTCACCTTTGTCGGCAAGACCCCGCGCGCCGTGCTTCGCGAGATTGGGCTCGAATGCGCGCGCCGCGAATTGCTGCAGGGGACGCCGGGCGTCAGGATCATGGACGTGGCGCTGCGCTGCGGCTTCCCGCATTTCGGGCGGTTCTCGATCGCGTATCGCCGCCGCTACGGCGAGACACCGTCGCAGACGCTGAGGCGGCAGGCCGCCTTTACGGACTCGCTCGGCGCGATGTCCGCGCTGCTGGTGCCGACACGCGACCGGCCCGCGATGGCGTTCGGGCCGATCGAGGCGGCAGCGGAAAATCGTGAGATGGCTGCCGATCTGGCCGACGATCTCATGGCCGCTCTGACCCGCGCCGGGATTTCGGTCGTAACGGGGACGCGGGCGGCCCGCCACCTTCTGACCGCAGCGATCAGGGGAACGGGCGTCCACACGCAGCTCGTCGTCCGGCTGATCGATACCGAAACCGGCGGCCAGCTCTGGGCGCATCGTGCCGATGGGCTGTTGCGCGACGAAACCGCAAGCGGCGACCATCTTGCCGTCAGGATCGCGGCGGCGCTGCAGCCGTGTCTGCGATTGGCCGAGATCGATCACGCGCTGCGAAAACCTGCCGCCTGCCTCGGCGCCTACGATCTGGCGCTACGCGCCATGCCCGGCGTTCTTTCGCTGGACGCCAACGGCAATGCCCGCGCGCTGGAACTGCTCGATCGCGCGATCGAGATGGACCCGGACCATCCGCTCGCGACCGCGCTTGCCGCCTGGGCGCATGTTCAGCGCGTCGTCTATCATTTCACGTCCTCGCCCTCGCAGGAGCGCACGCGAAGCCTCGAACTCGTGCACAAGGCGAGGACGCTGCGCAACGACGCCACCGTGCTGGCCATCCTGGGCAGCGCGCTGTCGCTGCTCAACGAGTTCGATGCCGCCGATCTTGTCACGCGCAAGGCGCTGACGATCGACGGCGGATCGGCATGGGCGTGGAGCCGCAGCGGATGGATCGACGTCTACAAGGGCGATCCGGCTTCCGCCATCGAGCGTTTCAAGATTGCGCTCGACCTCGCGCCCCACGATCCGCTGGCGTTCAACAGCATGGTCGGCATCGGCTGCGCGCTTTTCACCGCCGGTCAATACGCCGAAGGAGCGCGCTGGCAGGAGCGAGCGCTGGCCGAGCATCCCTCCGCAAGCTGGGTGCATCGAACCCTGTGCCCGGCCTATGTGCTGGCGGGACAGGCGCCGCAGGCCCGCCGCAGCCTCGGCGCATTGCGGCAGCATTACCCTGATCTCACGGTGCCGGAAGTGCAGCGCGGCATGCCGCCGCTGCCGCCAAGCCAGTGCGATCTGGTGGTCGGCGCGCTGCGAGAGGCCGGGCTACCGGCCTGAACGCGCCGCTATTCCGTTTTGTTTCTTGGGCATCGCCACCGTGCGGCCTGTCCCTTCGGGCCGCGGCACGGCGGCATGCGAAGCCACGACGGCCTCGATGCGGGCGCGAATGTCCGGCGGGAAGGGCGCCACTTTCCGCTGCTTCATGTCCATGTGGAGCGTCATGTTTTCCGAGGTGGCGGAGAGCCAGCCTTCGGTCGCATGCCGCAGTTCCTCGAACGTATGCAGCCGCTTCTCGTCATGACCTAACAGATAAACCGAAATCTGAACGGGATCGCCGAGGTGAATTTCGCGCAGGTAGCGAACATGGGCTTCGGCGGTAAACGTCGAGCCGTGGCGCTCCTTCATGTAGGCCGGCCCGATCCCGAGATGCAGCCACATCTGGTCGATCGCACGGTCCATCATCACGTTGTAGTAGGCCATGTTGAGGTGGCCATTATAGTCGATCCATTGCGGTTCGATCTGCATCACCGAGGACAAAAACGGGGCCGGAGGCAGCGGCATATCTTTCAAACTGTCCTTCACGTTTTCCTTGCTGGCGGCACCGGACGTCATCATCCATCCCTTTGTTTTTGCGGGTCTCTTGACCCCCCTTATATCCTTTGCCACGGTCCGCTCAAATCCGGAGGAATTTGCCGTGGCGACGACGATATCAGGTAATTTGAAGCGGCCGGAGCCGCAGGCGCTGGCCAGCGCGGTCGAGGCGCTGGCGGCGCGGTTCGGCAACCGGTTGATCACCTCTTTAGCCGTGCGCGAGCAGCACGCCCATACCACCACGTGGCTGCCGACGCAGCCGCCCGATGCAGTGGTGATGGCGCAGGAAACATCCGATATCCAGGACGTGGTGCGGATCTGCGCCAAACACTCCGTTCCCGTGATCGCCTTCGGCACCGGCACCTCGCTGGAGGGCCAGGTCAACGCGCCGGCCGGCGGCGTCTGCATCGACCTGCGCGACATGAACCGGATTCTCGAAGTTCATGCCGAGGATCTGGACTGCGTGATCCAGCCCGGCGTCACCCGCAAGGCGCTGAACGAGCATCTGCGCGACCAGGGATTGTTCTTCCCGATCGATCCCGGCGCCGACGCTTCGCTCGGCGGCATGGCCGCGACGCGGGCGTCCGGCACCAACGCGGTGCGTTACGGCACCATGCGCGACAATGTGCTGGCGCTGAAAGTGGTGCGCGGCGACGGCGAGATCATCACGACCGGCACGCGGGCGAAAAAATCCTCGGCCGGTTACGACCTGACGCATCTGTTCGTCGGCGCCGAAGGAACGCTCGGCATCATCTCCGAACTCACCATCAAGCTGCGTGGCATCCCCGAGACGATAGCGGCTGCCGCCTGTTCGTTCGAGACCGTGCGCGGCGCCTGCCAGGCCACGATTCTTGCCATCCAGACCGGCATACCGCTGGCGCGGATCGAACTGCTCAACGCCGAGCAAGTCCGCGCCTGCAATGCCTATTCGAAGCTGACCTTGCCGGAGACGCCGCTGCTGCTGCTGGAGTTTCATGGCAGCGAGGTCGAGGTGGCCGAGCAGTCCAAAAATTTCAGCGAGATCGCCAAGGAATGCGGCGGCGGCGATTTCACCTGGACCACCAAGCCCGAGGACCGCACCAAGCTATGGCAGGCCCGCCATGACGCCTATTGGTCGGTGAAGGCGCTGCGCCCGGGCGCGGGCGTGGTGGCGACCGACGTCTGCGTACCGATCTCGCGGCTGGCCGATTGCGTCACCGAGACCGAGGAGGACCTGAAGCGGCTCAACCTGCTGTCGCCGATCGTCGGCCATGTCGGCGACGGCAACTTCCACTGTTCGCTGGTCTGCGACGTCGACAACGCGGAAGAAATGGCACGCGGCGAGGACTTCATGCATCGCCTGGTCGAACGGGCACAGGCGATGGGCGGCACCTGCACCGGCGAGCACGGCATCGGGCAGGGCAAGCAGAAATACCTCAAGGCCGAGCTCGGCCCCGAGGCGATCGACGCCATGCGCGCGCTGAAGCAGGCGCTCGATCCGCAGAATATTTTCAATCCCGGCAAGATCGTGCCGGTGGGGTAGGGGGACTCGTTGACGCGGGGCGCGCGTCAGCGGCGACGCCCCTTCACTGAAGGGATGTTTGTTCCGCTTCCCTCACGACCCAGTCGGCAAACCGTGCGACACGCCGGTCATTCGCCAGGGCGGCAGGCCAGCGGATGACATGCGACTTGCTGCAGGTCATATCCCAGTCCGGCGACACGACGCGGCAAAGCCGCTTTTCTGTCAGCGCATCATGAACAAGCAGGGACCTTGCCAGAACGACGCCGCTGCCCTGCAAGGCGGCCGTGATTGCCGTACCGAGATTGTCGAAGCGAAGCCCGGCCTGAACGGGAGCCGTGACGCCGAGCCGTTCGAACCACACCGGCCACGACCATTCCGCGCCGTCGTTCCGGCCAGCGAGGCCCTTGTGCAGTACCGGCAAGGTGCCGAGCACGTCCGGCTCGCGCAGTGGTCGCCCGCGCGGCAGCAGGGACGGGACCGCCACCGGGAAAACCATCTCGTCGAACAGCAGGCGCTGGGTCGATGTGGCGCGCGCGCCAGCTTTGGGAATCCACCGGATCTGCACATCGAGATCGAGGGCGCGCGCCTGAACATCGCCTTCGACGATGCAGAGTTCGATCGCGATATCGGGATAGGCGGACGCAAACGCCGGCAGACGCCGCACCAGCCAGTAGTTCGCTAGCGCGGAGCCCAGTCCGATCTTGAGTGTCCGCGGCCGCACCGACGCACGCGAGCGGGCGCGCAGCTCTGCCATCTCGTCAAGCAGCCGCCCGAGTCCCTCGGCCAGGGTGACGCCGGCTGCGGTCGGCACCAGACCGCCCCCTGTACGATCGAGCAACCGTGCGCCGACAAAGCCCTCGAGTTTCTTCAGTCGATGACTGATCGCGCTCTGTGTGAGTCCGAGCTCACCGGCCGCGAGCGTCATGCTGCGATGACGCAGCGCCGCGTCGAACGCAATCAGGCCGTCAAAAGGGGGGAGAGCACGCATGCCGGCACTATGAATGAGATTCATGGCGTTGTGAACAGTTGGCGTTGGCCAATGGCGGCAATCCAAGACACCAGTAGCCGACACGCAAGGTCAGAACTCGCACGATGACACAACCAACAAGCATTTCCGACAGTGGCTCCGGTCGGGCCGCACAATCCATGACGCCGGCCCTGCTGCTAGGCATGGCGGGTTTCCTCACCAACTTCGATGTAACGGCGGTGGTCATCGCGTTGCCGACAATTGCGCGAGAACTCGGGCTCGACGTTGCCGGATATGCCTGGGTCATGGATGCCTACAGCTTGGCCTTCACGGCCTGCCTGTTGTTTGCGGGCGCGTTGGCGGATCGGTATGGGCGACGGCGGGCGCTGCTTGTTGGCAACGGCATCTTTGCTCTCGCGTCGTTGGCGTGCGGGATGGCATGGGACGGACCGACGCTATTGGTCGCTCGGGTACTGCAGGGGATCGGGGCTGCATTCATCGTGACGGGCGGCTTTGCGTTGATCGCCAGCGTCTATCTGCAAGCAAGGGCGCGCACCGACGCGTTTGCCCTGGTTGGTGTCATGTCCGGCGTCGCGATGGCATTTGGTCCGACGATGGGCGGCCTTGTCTCATCGTGGATCGGCTGGCGCTGGATTTTCCTCATCAACTTGCCGGTCTGCGCTTTGGTCGCGTGGGGCGTGCCGCGGCTGGTCGCGGAGGCGCGCGAGGCGGTGCCCCGGCCGCTCGACCCCCTGGGCGTCGTATTGTTTACATCAGCGCTTACGGCGCTTGTCGAGGCGCTGTTGCATGGCCGCACGTCGACGTCACATATGGTGGCGGGTCTTGCGCTCAGTGCGGTGTTTCTGGCTGCATTCGGCATCCAGCAGAGAAGCCGCGCCAACCCGATCCTCGATCCCGTCATATTCGTCCAGCCGGCCATGATCGGAATTGCGATCCTGCTGTGCGCGGTGTCGATCGGCTACTGGGCGATCCTCGTCTACCTGCCACTGTTCTTTGCTGCGGCCTTCGACTGGTCCTCGGAAGTGGCCGGCATCGCGCTGCTGACGGCCACGCTGCCGATGCTGGTCCTGCCGCCGTTGGGCGGCCGGCTTGTCGGTCGTCTCGGATGGCGGCTGCACTTCGCCTTCGCGCTCGCAGTTCTGGCTGCCGGCAATGCGACCATTGCGATCGCGCTGATCGCGGATGGTTCAGCGCCGCCGCTCATTCCGACTTTCTGCGGGATTGCCGCGATTGGGGTCGGCGTCGCTTTGGCTCACCCGCAACTGTCCGGCGCGGCCGTGTCGCTTGTGCCGCCGGATCTTGCCGGCCTCGCATCGGCCGTAACCGTCGTCATGCGCCAAGGCGGGTTCGCGGTCGGCATCGCCGTTCTCGGTGCGGTGCTGCAAAACGAGGGATCGGCGATCAGCTACCTTTGGCCGTTCGTTGCAGCCGCGGTGGCGTCAGCGGCAGGACTGATCGCGGCGCTCGTCTTGCTGCCCGCACGCGCGGAGGCGTCGAAAAAGTAGTCGTATCCGCCGCGTCGACGGCCTTGGACAAGCCGCTACCACAGCGAAACCACCACAGCCAATATAACGGCGCTCCAAGCCGCGATTCCTACTATCGCCACGAACGTGCTGCTTCGACGTCGTGGCGCATTGCCAACCGGCTCGGGAAGCCGCGCTGCCTGCTCATTTTGCACGAGCTGTGCGCCGCCGCGAAGGTGTTGACCTTCCTCCCACTCCGTCTGCCACATCATGTGTTGCGTGCGCGAGACCGCTGCCGAACAATAACCTCGCTCCTTCTTATCGGGATCCTCCCAGAACCAGTGCATGCAGCCTTGTCCGAGGCAGAAATCTCCACGATAACGCATTTCGCGCGCGTACCAGGGATAGTACTTCCACAAGAAGCGCCATCTGGCCCAGTCCCGGTATGTCCATCGCCCGCGATGACCGACCTTCATGATGCACATCCGCATCCGGGCTTCACCATGCGGTAACATTCCGCGCACGTCTAAAGTCCTCCCACTCAGCGCGACGCCAATCGATCGCAAACAAGGAAAGATTGCTTCAGGTCTGAGGTGAATCTTTGGCGGCTGACCATCGCCCGTGTCGTATGTTTAATTTTTTTTGGCATGCCGACCTGTCTGCCTGATGTCCGCTTTTGAGACTTGACGCCAACATAAGACCGGATGCGCCCCTTCACGGCTTCACGAGTACACGCTCTAACGGCGCCGCAGTCCGCTACCTTCGCGTTGAAACCGCTGGTGGTGGGCGAGGGCTCGCTATGACGTTATTCATCCTAAGGTTGTACATTGTGGCGGCCATCGCAGTTTCGTTCCAAACATAGCTTCGTTTCAACACGGCGCCGCCTGACTTAAACATCATCGCGCCCGAACTGCGCTCTTCTGCTTGCTCCCGCAACATGTGTTGCGTGTGCGTGCGTGAAGAGGTGCGTTGATGCGTTGTGCTTCGTGGGGGTTTGTTGCCGCTTGCGGCTTTTTACTGGCAGGTCCGGTGGCGAAGGCTGCCGAAATCCGTATTCCGGACCTGCCGTCGCCTCAATACAACTGGACCGGGTTCTATGCGGGCGTTTACGGCGGCGGGGCGTACGCCGCGTGGGCCGCCGATTACTGCCGCAATGGCGCCTGCCGTCATAGCGAGGGGCAGGCGAGCGGCTTCGCCGTCGGCGTCTATGGCGGCTACAATCATCAGTTCGCCAATCGCTTTGTGATCGGCGGCGAAGTCGAGTGGGGCAAATCCTCGTCGTCACGGGACGAACTCATCTTCGGCGACAGCGCGTTGCTGACGGACTTCGGCGCATTCGGAGCCGCGCGCTTGCGCGCGGGCTACGCGTTCGACCGGCTGCTGGCGTATGGTGCGGTCGGTGTCGGCTTCGCCAGCATCAGCAACGGCTACCGCTATACGATCCAGAAGGGATGCGACACCCTGCAGCAGGCGATCTGGGACGAGCAGGTCAAGGCCGGACTGATCGTGGGTGGTGGCTTCGAGTATGCTTTCACCAGGCATTTTGTCGGGCGCGGCGAATATCTGTACGCCGATTATGGCAGCGTCACGCTGTCCGGCAAGGACCGCACGCGGACCGAATTCCGCAACGAGATGCATCTCGTGCGCGTCGGCGCCAGCTACCGGTTCTGATCGCCACGCGCAAGATGATCCGGCAGCGATTGCTGCCGGGTTGTCGGCTTCTTCAATCGCTTTGCTATGCGCGCGGCGCGGTGATCGCCTTGCGGATCGCCGCGAGCGGCGCGCTGTCGTCGAACTCGATATCCTCGCCAATCCGTTTCAATCCGAGGTCGCGCCACAGCGCGGCAAGGTCCGGCGTCACCGGCTTCGGCCCCATCTCGTCGTGGAGCCGGGTCATCACGTCGACGCCCACGGCCTTGTCGGCGGTTGTAAGAATGCGCTCGATTGGCCAGTCCTGCTCATGATTGCCGCCGGCGGCGAGCACGCCGCGCATCGCGTCCTGCAGGCCGAGGCGATTATTCGTGCGTTTTCGGATTTCGATATCGGCCAGCAGGCAGAACATCGCGCCGCCCCAGTATCTGCGCCCCCAGGTGGGAGTATTGTCGAGGCCCTGATCGCCGGCCTGCGGCAAGCCTTTTGGCATGTCGCGCATCATCGCCTGCCAGATTTCCCGCGCTGTGAGGTCGCCGGCCTGTACCCGCGCGACCGGCTCGACATAGACGGCCAGTCCCTCCGACAGCCAGGCGTAGCGGTCGGGCATATCGGGCAGGGCGGTATGCACCATCTCGTGCACCATCACCCAGTCGCGCTGCAGGACATCCTCGGTGGAATCGCGGCCGAGCGGAATGCGAATGGCGGCGCCGCGATAGCCCCACGTTGTGCCGCCGCGGATGCGCCCGCCATCGACGGGCACCAACAGCAGCCGCAGCGAGGCGACCGGAAACCGCCCGTAATAGGCTGTGACGGCCCGCGCTGACATCCTGATCCAGCCGAGCAGTTTTTCCTTGGGCAGCATGAAGTCGCCCGGCGCAAGCGCGACATGGATGGTGCCGCCTGATACGTCGAGATCGGTCCTGGGCAGCCGGTCGAACGCATCGTAGGGCATGCGGTCGCCGCGCATGTATTCCGATTGTGCGTCGGCGCGGAACGACAGGACGCTTGCCAGCATCGCGGCGAGGACGGCGGCGGCAACGGTCCAGCGAAAGGCGCCGGCGGCTTTCATCTCATCACGCTATGGACCGCCGCCGGCCGGTGCTGGTCAGGGTCCTGCGCGATGAACGCGGCGGCCTGTTCGCGGAGATCGTCGAGCATCGCGGCGAGCAAGGCTTCCCCCTTGGCCGATGTCGCCCGTGTCGGATCGCCATAGCTGCCCGAGCGGCTGTAGTTCGGTGAGTTCGGGTCCGACGGCGACAACGCGCCCGGCGTCTCATGTCTCAGCGCGGGGCTGGCTTCAGCACGCGTCATGTCGACCAGATGCGGCGCCAGCACCAGCATCAGCGACGTCTCCAGTTCGTCGGCATGGCTGCCATGGCTCTGCTCGGCCAATTGCCTGGCCACGCGCGGATAGCGCGGACCTTCGTGGATCCACAAATGCTTGACCCGCTCGCTCGCCAGTCGCATTAGGGCGCGGTCGACCGGCGCCAGCGTGCTGATGCCGGTATTCAGCACCAGCAGCTTCTTGCATCCGCTGCCGAGAATCTGCCCCGCCACCTCGCGCACCAGCGCCTCGAAGGTCGAAATCGACAGGCTGCTGCTGCCGGCATATTCGACGAAGGCGGGATAATGGCCGTAGGTCACCGTCGGCCAGATCAGCGCGTCGATTTTTTCCGCCATCCGGCCGGCGAGCCACTCGGCCTGAATGCGGTCGGTATTGAGGGGGAGGTGAAAGCCGTGCTGCTTGGCGGCGGCGCCGATCGGCAGGATGGCCACTGCGCCGTCACCGATGCGCCGCGCGACTTCGTTCCAACGCATGCGCTCGATGAAATGGTGATCGGTGTCCGTTGCCATTCGCCGCGCACCCCCTCTATGAACCGACGGAAACATCCGTCAAAAGTCCCGCCGTGATCCAGCCATGCAAATAACCCGCGCCGCGGCCCGCCGCGCTGTCGGGGTCGTCGTAGGTCGCAAGCATTTCGCAGAGCACGCCGAACGGAATGCCGTTCGCGGCTTCGTCCCACATCATCGCTTCCTCCGGGAGAAGTTCGCGGAACATCGGCGTAACGTCCTGGCGCCAGATCAAAAGATGCGCGGGCTGCTCCAGTGCGGTCGCGTCCGGCGGCGCTTCGTCGTTCTTGAGCGCGAGCCAGATTGCCGCCGCATTGGTCGCCAGTTCGAGCCTGGATGCGCTGGGATGCGGTCGGAATTTGAGACCCGACCATGCTTCGGGCGCAAAGCCCGCCATGTCGGTCAGCTCGACGACCTTGCCTTCCGTGGCGTCGAAGGCGTCGTTGAGCGCCTTTTCGAGGGCTGCGAGATCGGACAGCGCGGGATGCTCGGAATAGGGCGCGGTCGATTTCAGGAACGCCGGCAGGCCTTGCGAGAACCAGCGCAGGTTCGGATGCCCGGACGGGCATGCCTTGACGTAAGCGTGACCCATCTCGTCGAACGTCTCGTCGCCGAGATAAAGATGCAGCAGCTCATGGTCGTTGCGCATGGCCTCGACCAGCCGCGAACCATAGGCATAGCGATAGACCCCGAACAGCACGTCGCGCTTCTCGCGCGGGCTGTCGAGGATTTCAGCCAGCACGGTTTCGTCGCCATCGAGGATGCCGCGCTGAAACTCGGCCTGCTGTCGTGCGAAGTCGCTCATTCCACGGTCAAGACCTTTCCGGCCATCTCGCGCGTCCTGGCGACCTCGAGCAGCAACTCTTCGAGCGGCGGGATGTTGTCGTCGCGCTCGATCATGGTCGAGACCCGGCCGAAGCGCTTCAGGGCCGCGGCGTAAAGCTCCCAGACATCCTCGCACACCGGATGGTCGTGGGTGTCGATGATGTGGGTGCCCATGTGGCTGTGGCCGGCCATGTGAAACTGCACGACGCGATCCGCCGGAATTCCATTGAGGAAGGTCATCGGATCGTAGCCGTGGTTGAAGGCTGAGACATAGACGTTGTTGACATCGAACAGCAGCCAGCATCCGGAACGGCGTGACAGTTCGGACAGGAATTCCCATTCCGTCATTTCGGAATTGTTGAACTGGACGTAGGTCGAGACATTCTCGAGCACGATGGCGCGGCCGAGAAAATCCTGCACCAGTTGCACGCGGCTGACGACGTGATCGAGCGCTTCGCCGGTGTAGGGGATC
>Ga0307500_10000319_pt1 | contig 16445 bp, 15 predicted proteins | sample 14_S_MG_FD_201362 | JGI IMG/M metagenome (GOLD analysis project Ga0307500, IMG submission 201362) | Soil microbial communities from Populus trichocarpa stands in riparian zone in the Pacific Northwest, United States - 14_S | ecosystem: Environmental > Terrestrial > Soil > Riparian zone > Trees... | reverse complement strand
TTGAACAGACCTTCGTCCAGGTACGGGGTCACGCCGTCCGATGTGGACTGGAACACCGCGTCGACGAAGTCCCCGACGCTGGTCGTGAACGGCCGCCGGCCGGGCCCGTGCCACGCCTCGGTCGCGTCGGTGAACAGCATGCTGCCGGAGCTGCGCGCCGCGTTGGCGAGCAGCGCGGCCCGCAGCGCCTGCCAGTTGCTGCGCGCCCAGCCCTTCTCGCTGCCGTTCGGGTCCACGTCCGTGTCGAGGCCCGGCACCTGCTGCAGGTAGACGTGCGCCAGGTCGGTCCGGGACAGCAGCGGCACGATGTTCTTGTCCAGCGCGCCGCCGCCGTCCTGGCTGAAGTGCCGGCCCATCAGCAGGTACTGCGCGACCAGCGTGAGCAGCCCGCGCAGGTTGGCCAGGCCGGCGAGCCGGTCCCGCCGGCCCGCCTGCGCCCGCCGGCCCAGCGCCGCGGTGTCCAGGTCGGGCGTGATGTCGTACGACCGCAGGCCCAGGCCGACCGTCGCGAGCTCCACCGGCGCCGAGTCGGCGACCTGCTTCAGCACCGTGCTCGCCACGTCCGGCGCGCGCGCCGCCTCCTGGAGCACCATCGAGATCAGCTTGGGTATGGCCTGTTGAGTCTCCTTCGTCTTCACGCTCCGCAGCGGCCGCTGCAGCGCCGGGTGCAGGGTCTGCTGCTTGACCAGGTCGACCTCGTTGATCGACTGGGACTCGGTCCGGTCGCCGTGGTGCTTGACGGAGAACATCGGGTTCGGCTTCTTGTCCTTGCCCAGCACGCTCTGCATCAGCGACGGGAGCTGGGCCAGGTCGACGGCGAACGTCGACTGTACGGACGCGTCCAGGCTCTGGCCGGCCGCGGCAGGGTTGCCGACGTGGGTGCCCGGGTTGGTGATTGTCGTGCCCGCGGCGGTGTTCAGCGCCGCCCGCTGGGTGAGGCCGCCGGTGATGCCGTGGATCAGGCCGGCCAGCGCGGCGGCCTCGGCCAGCGCGGTGACGACGGCCTGACCGCCGGCCGGGGTCTCGGCGTCGTACGCGCGGGTCACGATCTCCAGGATCGAATGGTACGTCTCGCCGCCGAGGTACTGCTCCACCGGGTGTTCGGTGGACCACTCGGAGACCTGCTTGGTTGTCTGCGTGCGGTACTCCCGGGTCGCGCCGGGCGGCGGCGCCGCGCCCGCGCCGGTCCAGAACGCGCGATGCGTCGTGGCCTCGGCGGCCACCGTCTGCAGCGAGTTCGCCGCCTCCTGGAAGCGCCGCCGCCGGTCCGCGTCGTTCGGCTGCGGTAGCTGGCACCAGGCGTTGATCAGGTTGATCAGCGCCTGCAACGTCTGGGCCGCCGGCACCGACGCCCAGTTCGCCAGCTGCCCGCGGTACGCGGCCGCCAGGTCGGTGGCCTGTGCGACCTGACTTCCGCCAATTTAGTGCGCAGTGCTGGTTGGCCGGGGCGATCAGACGATGAGCGCGAGGGCGGTGCGGAGGTCGGGTGGGAGGGGGTCTTCGGCGGTGAGGGTTTGTTGGCCGGCGCGGATGTGGATGGTGCGGTAGCGGCGGGTGGTGCGGATGAACCGGCGGATGGACCAGCCGGTGCGGTCCTCGATGTGGCGGGTGACGGCGAGAGCGGCGAAGACGATGGTCAGGTGCGCGTCGATGGATTCGCGTTTGTGGTGGTAGATCGGTCGGGCGGCGAGGTCGTGTTTGGACATCCGGAACGATTTCTCGATGTTGTAGAGCCGGTGGTAGGCGTCGAGCACGAACTGTGGTGTGGGGTTGTCGATGTTGGTGATGTAGCCCTTGAACCCGGCCAGCGCACGGGCCTTGGCCTCCAGTTCGCGGTTGACGGACTTGGTGGCGCCGGTGAGTTTGATGAACCGGTTGCGTTTGACCGGGGCCTTGCCGGCGACGGCGTTGGCGGCCTTGGCGACCTGCTGGTCGATGCCGTGCAGGGTGCGCCGCGCCCGGTCGGCCTTGTACTGGTAGTAGATGACCTGGTCGCGGCGGTTGTCGGTCGGGCCGGCGGGCCAGGGCTGGGTGAAGATCTGCCCGTCGGTCGGCTCGGTGTCCGGATGATCCTTGCGCCAGGCCGCGATCACGTAGGGCACGTCGGGTATGCGGGCGCCCAGGATGAACGACAGGCCCGCCGCCTCGATCGCCTTGCGGTTCGCCTCCGACACCATGCCGGCGTCGGCGACGACGGTCACATCACGCAGTTGGTGGGCGGCCATGAACGACCGGATCGTCGGCAGCATGGTGGTGGTCTCGGCGGTGTCGCCCTCGAACGCGGTGATCATCAGCGGGAAGCCGGCCGCGTCGGTGAGCATGCCTATGGTGATCTGTGGTTCCAGCCGGCGTTCCTTGGAGAAGCCGGGCTCGCGGAACCCGTCGCCGGTGTCGGTCTCGAAGTAGAGGGTGCTGACGTCGTAGAGGACCAGCGACGCCGGTCCCAGGCCCGCATGCGCCGCGCATGCCGCCGCCAGCCCCTGGCGCCAGGACTCGGTCGCGTATGCGGGCAGGCGGCGTTCGATCGTGCGGTAAGCGACTGGGTCGGCGCCGACCTCGGACAGCACCCGCGGACAGTCGCGCTTGCTGGTCGGCTCGATGATCCGGGCCAGCACCAGCGCCCGGAACACCGGGTCGGCGCCGGTCGCGGCCTCCAAGCCCAGTGCCCGGTAGGCGCGGCGCAGCGCATCCCACAGGTGCCCCATCCGCGACGAGACGATCTCCAACGGGCCGGCCGCAGACACCGCGTCCAGGCCCAGCTCCAGCTCACTCTGCCCGGCCGCCAGCCGCTGCCGCGCCGCCGCCTTCAACGCCTCCAGCTCGGCCTCGTCGTGCGCCGAACCGAGATGCTCCATCCTCCGCGACCCACGCCGGTTGGAGTACACGATCTGCACCGCGGTCGCCCCCGACGCGGTCCGAACCGTACGCACATAGGCCACGGACCCGCACCCTACGACCCGGGCTTAGTGCACAAAAACAGCGAACCCGACCAGCAAACTCCCCAGGTCAGCGCCCTACCGGCCCGATCCACTCGTGATCTTGGCGGAAGTCAGGTTAGTGTGCCGGACAGCCAGCTCAGCCTCGGCTTGGTCAATGAGGCAGAGGATATGGCGACGGCGGCCGGCTGGGCCGAGGTGGTCGAGCTGCGTGGCAGCGTCGGCGAGATGCTGGGCGGCAGCGGCATCCCCTGCGCGGAGCAGAACGTGTCCAATAGCGGCGGCGAGGCGGGCCGCGTCGTGGTCGGTGAACCACGGGACGATTCCGGCTGAGGGCTTGACAAGCGTGGCTTGGGCACGGTCGATGGCGCTGCGGGCCGCGGGGTGGCTGCCGGCGTCCGCGTGGGTGGTGGCTTCGAGGCAGGCCAGCCAGGACTTGATCACGGGGTCAGCGACGGCCAGGGTGGCGGCGGCCCGGAGGTGCGCAAGGGCGGCGGCGGGTTGGCCTTCGTGGATAGCCAGCTGCGCCGTGTAACCGGTAGCGATGGCGGCGAGGGCCTGGTCGCCGAGCTGGTGGGCGTCGTCGGTTGCCTGGGCGAAGTAGGCGCGGGCGGCCATGACGTTGCCGAGGTCGTCTCCGGCGAGGCGGCCGGCGAGGATGGCGACCCGGGTGCGGTTGCGGAGGTAGCGCTGTCGGGCGCCGGCGGACTGCTCGGTGCGCAGGGCGTCCGTGGTGATGCGCAGCTGCGCGGCAACGGCCGTCAGCAGCGCGGCCGGCGCGGCGGTGTGGTACGCGGTTTCGTACTGCGCGGCCAGGGTTTCGAGGTCGGCGAGCGTCGTATCGGTCGGCGCTGACCGGGTGGTCGGCGGGGTCGGGTCGAGGATGGCGAGCAGGCTGCGGCGGCTCAGCATCTCGTCGCTGAGCGCGGCGAGTACCTGCGGGCGGACGACGTGGGCGGCTCCGCCGAGCTGGTTGAGCAGCTCGGCGGCGTTGTCGAGGATCGCCACCAGCGACTCGTCATCGTGGGCTGGGTGCTCGGCGGGCCCGTCCAGGCCGAGCTGGTCGATGGTTACCCGGAACAGGGCGGCGAGCAGCTTCCGGTAGCGGAGGCTGATCCCCTTGGAGCCGCGCTCCCACTTGCCCACCATGTCGGCGTTGACCGCGGCCTGCTGGTGGAAGCGTGTCCAGGCCAGCTGGACCAAGCGCTCGGCGACCTCTTCCTGCGTCCAGCCCTGCGCCATGCGCAACTCGCGAAGGCGAGGTGGCGTGGGGGACGCGGACACGGGCGGTCTACTCCTTCACCGGATTCCCGATTGCCCACGAATGGCCTTGTATCATTCGTGCTGCACCGAGATCGTCTTGTGAGCAGATTGCCGGCGAAACCAGTTGTGAGGCAGGCGCACAACGGGGCGCAAATGTGCGCGGTACCACGCGCGGATGCGCCCCCTGAGCGGGTAGCGAGGAGGTGGAGTGACCGACACCCGGCCGAACGATCGACTGGCGGACGTGATGAGCGAGGCCGGTCTCTCCCACAAGGCGCTCGCGCGCTCGGTTCGCGAGCTGTCCGCCCGGCGTGGCAGCCCGGTCGGTTGTGATCACACGGCCGTGAGCCGGTGGTTGTCCGGTACCCGGCCGCGCGAGAAGACGGCGCGACTCCTGGTGGACGTGTTCGGCGCGCGGCTCGGCCGCACCGTCACGCTCGCGGACATCGGCCTGCCAGCCGCCGATACGCCGTCCGCGGATCTCGGCGTCGGCTACCCGGACGATGTCGACCAGGCGGCGAGCAACCTCGGTCGCTTGTGGCAGGCCGAACATGAGGAATTGCAGGTCATCGTCTCGGCTCCGGCCGTCACGGCAGCATGGGCGGACGCGTCGCTGAGCTGGCTGGTGCGCTCGGGCCCGGATCCGCTGGCTGAGCGGCCGGCCGGCGTCCGCGTCGGTGTGTCCGATGTGGACAGAATTCAGTCCACTGTGGACGCCTTCGCGCAGCTGGACAACAGGTTTGGCGGCGGCCACGCTCGGCGGTCACTGATCGAGTTCTTGCGTACCGATGCGACCGCGCTGCTGGCCGGCCGGTACAGCGAGCCCATCGGCCGGTCGCTGCACGCGGCGGTGTCGGAGGCAACACTCCTCGGCGCGTGGATGTCGTACGACGCTGGCGTACACGGCTTGGCACAGCGGTATTTCATCCAGGCGCTGCGGCTCGCTCAAGCCGCGGACGACGTGCTGCTGGCCGGCAGCATCCTTGACGCGATGAGCCACCAGGCGACGTTTCTTGGCCGGCACCGGGAGGCGGTGAACCTGGCCCGGGCGGCGCATGTCGGCACGGGCCGGCAGACCACACCGACGCTGACCGCGCATTTCCACGCGATGGAGGCACGTGCGCTGGCGGCGGGCGGGGACGAGGTTGGTGCGCAGCGGACGCTGAGTGAGGCGGTTCGCGTGTTCGAGCGGCGCCGACCCGGCGATGGCCCCGACTGGACTACGTACATGGACGATGCCGAGCTGGCGGCGGAGTTCGCGCACTGCTACCGGGACCTTGGCCGGTCGCGGGATGCCGTCACCTACGCCCAGCAGGCCATTACGGGCACTTCGGCTCGTAGCGACTTCTTCGTGACGATGGTGCTCGCGGTGGGTCACCTCAGCGGCGGTGACGTCGATGAAGCCTGCGCGGCAACCAAATGCGCGCTCGACCTCGGCGCGGGCTTGAAATCAGCGCGCTGCGAGGAGTACCTGCGGGCGTTCCGCGCGCAGCTGGCGGCGTTCGCGCAGCTGCCCGCGGTGCGGAAGCTGGCCGAGCACGCGACGGATCACCCGCTGTGGCACCCGGCCGGCGCAGCGGCCTAGAACGGCTTCCAGTCCCGCGGACTGCCGCCGGTCCGGAGCGTCTGCATGCGCTTGGCGAACTCGCGGGCCACCGTCGTGTCCTCGGCGGCGTTCTGTACGAGCCAGGTGACCATCAGGAACTCGCGGACGTCGCGCAAGATCTGGTAGCCCGGCCACTTCATGACGTCGTATCCGTAGGCGTCTACGAAGTCGCGGTACTCCGCGCCTGTGTGCCAGCCGAACCGGTCGTAGTAGATGGCCGTCAAGATCAGGTCCCACTCGCGGGCGCCGGAGGCGAAGCCGTCCAGGTCGAGGAACAACGCTCGGCCGTTCCGGTCGCGGATCACGTTGCCGACGTTGGCATCACCGTGCACCGGTCCGGCTGGAAGCACGAACGTCAACCCGGCGTACTCGGCGGTGAGAGCGTCGGCCCGCTGGCGGAGGAACGATCGGTCCTCCGCGGACAGTCCGGAAACGTCTTCGATTCGCCGCAGGGCGCGACCGAACGGCTCGACCGGTGGCAGGCGTAGATCTGCCGGCGCATCCAACCGGTGCAGCTGGCGGAGCAGCGTCCCAAGCTGCGCGGTCGAGCCGTAGTCCTCCTCGTCGGAGGCCGACTCCCACAGCGTGACGACCCGGCCGTCCGCCTCGATCGGCTGAGCCACGTCCAGCGGACGGATGGCGGGCACACCGGCTTGCTCAAGCCACCGAGCGACCCGTACCTCGCGTTCGGCGTCGCTCAGTCGGTCAGCCGACCGTCCTACCCGGGCAACGATCGGCGCGGCCTGGAGACGGAAGACGGCATTCTCGCCGAGGCGGATCAGCACGGCGCCTACAGCGTCGACCCCGACCGTACGGCAGGCAATCGCCAGCGCTGCGCGGGCGTTGTCCGGGTTGAGCGCCGCAGAGCCAGCGTCCACGCGCGTCGTACCTCCGGCTCCCGACAATCGGCTCACGTGGTGCACCACGCGGACAGCGCGGCCGAGGCTACCTGGTGGGCGGCGGCGCGGGACTGGGTGGGGACTGGTAGCGAGGCACGCACCGCGAACCGGTCGCCGGATAGGGTGCGTTGCCGTGACTCCGCCGATGGCCGCCCTGACCGGGGAGACGTTGCAGGTCCGGCGAACCCCTGCACCGCGTCGGCGGCGAGCTGCTGTACCTGCCGCCGAAGACGAACGAGTCGCGGCGGACGGTGCCATTGCCGCCAATGGTGGTCCGGGCGCTCCGACGCCATCAGACTCGACAGGCGGTCGAGCGGGAGGCCGCCGCGACGCCCTGGCCGGGCTCGGATCTCGTCTTCACGACAAGGGCGGGGCTGCCGATCAAGCCGTGGAACTTCACCCGGATGTTTCGGCCAGCTGTGCGACCGGGCCGGCGTACCGAGGAGCCGGCTGCACGACTTGAGACACACCTGCGTCAGCCTGCTCCTCGACCTGGGCGTTCCGCCCCGCGTGGTCATGGAGATCGTCGGCCACTCCACGATCGAGATGACGATGACCGTCTACGGCCACGTCTCCCTCGACACCCAACGCGAGGCGCTGGGCAAGCTGGACAACCCGCTCGACGACGAGTCGTGACGCACACAGCCGGCCAGACGGACAGCTTGCGGGGTGCCGAGGAACTCGGCGGCATGACCGGATGCCGAAACGATCAATAATCGTTCCCATGGATGAAGACATGATCGAGACGGCCAAACTCCAGGAGGAGGCCGTTACTGCCGAACGACTGCTCATCTATCAGACCGTGGCCGCTCGCCGGCTCGCCATCGACAGCCTGGTGTGGCAGGCGCCGGGGCTGGCGCTGGCTGCGCAGGCGTTCCTGATGACGATCGGTCTTGACCGCGATGCCGGTCGGCTGGCGCACGTCGCAGCCGGCTTCTTGTCGGCGTTCGTGTCGCTGATGGCCGCACAGTTGATATTGCGACACCGGCGGTCAGAGAAGGCAGACTCGCTGTGGCTGGAGAGGTTCGAGCGGGACGCTGGGTGGGAGCCGATCCACGCAAGGCTCGAACAGCGGTTGACCGAGGTACGGGTCAAGAACTCAGGGCTCGCGCGTCTACGGGCGACTTCCGTCTGGATGACCGGTCTGACCGCGTTCGGCATCGTTGGCCTGGCGGTCGGCATCCGCGCGCTCTGCGGTTGAGGAGTCTGAACCGGTTGCTGTCACCGACTGCTGTCAAACGATCTTCAAGCCGCCAGAACGACCACCCCGAGGGCCAGCCGTCCCCCCAACCGGCACCGTCCGCACCGCGGGGTTTCAGGGGGCTCGGCCCCCTGAGCAGGCATTACGAAGCGATCAAAGCGAGCGTTCTCCGCGAGCAGAGATCACCCGAGCTCGTGTCCGTGACCGCACCAGGATGCGGGCTGGCGGCGTCCGCACCGTGGGGTCCGCGGGGGCTCGGCCCCCGCGGCCAGCATGACGGACGCCCCGGCGAGCGCCCTCCGCGAGCATGGTCAGCCCAAGTCCGTGCGGGAGGGGGGACTCGAACCCCCATGCCCGAAGGCACCAGATCCTAAGTCTGGCGCGGCTGCCAGTTACGCCACTCCCGCTTGCTGCTAAGGGTACGGGTCAGGCTGGCAGGCTTTTACGCAGCTTCGCCACGTGGCCGGTGGCCTTCACGTTGTAGAGGGCCTGGGCGATGGTTCCGTCCGGGGCGATGACGAAGGTGGAGCGGATCACGCCGACGACGGTCTTGCCGTACAGCTGCTTCTCGCCGTAGACGGCGTAGCTGGTGAGCACGGTCTTGTCCACATCGGACAGCAGTGGGAAGGTCAGTTGTTCGGCGTCGCGGAACTTGGTGAGCTTGGCCGGGGTGTCCGGGGAGATGCCGATGACGTCGATGCCGGCGCCGTTGAGCTCGGCCAGATTGTCCCGGAAGTCGCAGGCCTGCTTGGTGCAGCCGGGGGTGCTGGCGGCCGGGTAGAAGTAGACGACGACGGTGCGGCCGCGGTAGCTGGCCAGCGAGACCGGCTTGCCGTCGGCGTCGGGGAGGGTGAAGTCGGGGGCCTTGTCGCCGGGGGCGAGACGTGGGGTGTCGGGCATAGCGTCACGCTACTGGCCGCTTTCGGTGCCCGCCGGACAGGTCACCGACCGGGCCGGCAAGGCTGACCTGATCTTGATCGGAAGGGGAACGACTGGTGACCCGAGCGCTGCCTGCCGCCGTCGCCCTCGCCGCGGTCTGCCTGCTGGGGCTGACCGGCTGCGGCGGGGATGACGGGGCCGCGGCCAGGTCGGACGGCCGGACCCCGGCCAGCAGCCGGGCCGGCTCCGGGCCGGGCCCGGGTTCCACCCAGGTCGGCGGCGACCAGGGTCCGCCGGCCGGGGACGCCGTGGTCGAGGCGGGGGCGACCGCGTACCGCCGGTACGTCGAGGGTGAAGTCAGCACGTTGCGGGTGAAGACCACGAAGTTCACCGACGCGGTCCGGGCCGGCAATGTCGCCCGGGCGAAGGAGCTGTACGCGCCGAGCCGGGAGAGCTGGGCACGGATCGGGCCGGTCGCGGGCCTGGTCGCCGGGATCGACGGCGCGGTGGATAGCCGGGTGGACGACTTCGCCGGCCCGACCGACCCGCGGTTCACCGGCTGGCACCGGCTGGAGTACCTGCTCTGGGTGCGGAACAGTGCCGCCGGCGGCAGGCCGTTCGCCGACCAGCTGGACCGGGACCTGGTCACGTTGGAGACCACGCTGGCCGGCGCGCCGATCACTGCGCGGGCGGTCGCGGTGGGCGCCGGCGAGCTGCTCGGCGAGGTGGCGAAGCGCAAGCTCGCCGGCGCGGAGGACCGCTACTCGCACACCGACCTGTGGGACGTCGCCGCGAACATCGACGGCTGCCGGGCTGCGCTGCTGGTCTTCGAGCCGGCCCTGACCAAAAAGGACAATGCGCTGTTGGGCCGGCTGCGCGGGCAGTTCGTCGCGGTGGACACCTCGCTGCGGCCGTACCAGCTGACCGTCGGCGGCTGGCGGTCCTTCACCGCGCTGACGGCGGCGGACCGGGCCAGGCTGCGGACGCAACTGGCCACGCTGGCGGCGAGCCTGGCCACGCTGCCGGCGGCGCTGGGGGTGGCGTGACGGCGCGGCAGGCCGCTGGTGCAGCGCTGACCCGGTATACCCGCGACCCGGCCGCCCCGACCGTGGCAGGCTGTCGACCATGACCCGGACGCCGGAGACGATTCAGCGGGAGATCGAGCAGACCCGCGACCAGTTGGCCAGCACGCTCGACAAGCTGGCCGAGCGGGCCAGTCCGAAGCGGCTGGCTGAGCGGGGGCGGGCTAAGGCGGTCGGCGCCGCCACGTCGCCGACCGGGCTGGGCGTCATCGGCGGGGTCACCCTGGTCGCCACGCTGCTGGTGGCCCGCCGGATCCGCCGCCGTCGCCGCGCCTGACCGCCGCCGCCCGGCCCGGCCCGCCCCGGCATCGGCCCGGCCCGGCCCGCCCCGGCATCGACCCGGCCCGGCCCGCCCCGGCATCGACCCGGCCCGGCCCGCCCCGGCATCGACCCGGCCCGGCCGACCCCGGCATCGACCCGACTCGGCCCGCTGCGTGGCCGGCCCGGCCAGCCCTGGCATCGACCCGATCCGGCCGGCCGCACGTGGCCGGACCCGCCGGGACCGCCGGCCGGCCGGGCACTGGTTCAGCCGGCCGGGTAGACGTCCAGTTCGGTCGCCTTGACCGCTGTCCATACCGGACGGCCGGGGCGCAGGCCGAGCTCGGCGACGGCGAGCGGGGTGACGTCGGCGCGGACCGGGGGCACCGCCGCGATCGTCACCCGGACCCGGTCGCCCATGGGTTCCACTGTGGACACCGTGCCGGCCCAGGCGTTGCGCGGGCTGGCCTGCCGCGGCTGGTCGGTGTGCAGGCTGACCGCGGCCGGCCGCAGCGCCACCAGCACCCTCCCGGCCGCCTCGGCGTCGGCCACCACCAGCCGGCCGCCGCCATCCAGGTCGACGGTGCCGCCGCCGGCCGTGCCGCGGTAGAGGTTCAGCCCCATCAGCCGGGCCACGTACTCGGTGCGCGGCCGGCGGGCGATCTCGGTGGCGGCGCCGTCCTGCACCACCCGGCCGGCCTCGACCACGACCAGCCGGTCGGCCAGCACCATCGCCTCCACCGGGTCGTGCGTGACGACCAGCGCCGGCCCGCCGTACGAGCTGAGGTGCTCGCGCAGTTCGGCCCGGACGGCGAGCCGGGTGCTGGCGTCCAGCGCGGCCAGCGGCTCGTCCAGCAGCAGCAGCCGGGGCGCGGCGGCCAGCGTGCGGGCCAGCGCGACCCGCTGCGCCTGCCCGCCGGACAGCGTGCCGGGCCGGCGCCCGGCCAGCTCGGTCAGCCCGAACCGGGCCAGCAGCGGGTCGGCGAGCGCCCGCGCCTGGGCCCGGCTGGCGCCCTGCGCCCGCGGCGCGAACTCGACGTTCTGCCGCACCGACAGGTGCGGGAACAGCAGGTAGTCCTGGAACACCAGGCCCACCGGACGGGCCGCGGCCGGCACGAACACGCCGCGCGCCGGGTCGTCCAGCGGCGCGCCGTCCAGCACGACCTCGCCGGTGTCGACCGGCAGCAGCCCGGCCAGCACCCGCAGCATGGTCGACTTGCCGGCGCCGTTCGGCCCGAGCAGCGCCACCACCTCGCCGCGCGCCGCGGTCACCTCGGCGTCCAGGGTGAACGCGCCCCGCCGGACCTGTGCCACCGCCCGCAGCCCGGACGTATCGGCGTCCATTGTGGACAGAGTCATTGCAGGGCGCCGCGCAGCCAGCGTTCGCGCAGGCCGACCAGCACGATGATGGAAACGGCGAGCAGCACCAGGGACAGCGCGATCGCCGCCTCCGGGTCGGTCTCCAGGGCGGTGTAGACGGCGATCGGCATGGTCTGGGTGGTGCCGGGGAAGTTGCCGGCGAACGTGACGGTCGCGCCGAACTCGCCGAGCGCCCGGGCCCAGCACAGGATCGCGCCGGCGCCGATGGACGGCCCGACCAGCGGCAGGGTGACCCGGCGGAACGTGGTCCACCGGCTGGCACCGAGGGTGGCGGCCGCCTCCTCGTACCGGTGGTCGGCCGAGCGCAGTGCGCCCTCGACCGCGACGATCAGGAACGGCATCGCCACGAACGTCTCGGCCACGACCACGCCGGCGGTGGTGAACGGCAGCGTGTAGACGGACGCGAAGTGCTTGCCGATCAGGCCCCGCCGGCCGAACGCGAGCAGCAGTGCGACGCCGCCGACCACCGGTGGCAGCACCAGCGGCAGCGTGACCAGCCCGCGCAGCACCGCCCGGCCGGGGAACTCGACCCGGGCCAGCAGCCAGGCCAGCGGCACCCCGATCAGCAGCGCGATACCGGTCGCCGAGCTCGCCGCCAGCAGCGAGAGCCCGAGCGCCTGCCGCACCGCCGGCTCGGTGAGCAGCCGCGGCAGCCCGCGCCAGGGCGCCCGGACCAGCAGCCCGGCCAGCGGCAGCAGCAGGAACGCCACCGCCACCGCGGCCGGCACCGCCAGCGCCGCCGGCACCCCGGCCGGCACCCGCCGTCCGCCTCGCCGCCCGGCCCGGCCGTTCACCCGCCAGCCACCGGGCCAGCCACCGGGCCAGCCGCCGGGCCAGCCGCCGCGCCGGCCACCGGGCCAGCCGCCGGGCCGGACGGCCGGACGGGTCCGGTCACGGGCTGGCGAAGCCGGCCTTGCTCAGCAGGGCCTGCCCGTCGCTGGACTTCACGTAGTCGACGAACGCCTGCGCCAGCGCGGTGTTCTTGGCGGCCTTGGTGACGGCGATCGGGTAGTCGGTGGAGGCGTTCTGCTCAGCCGGGATCTCGACGCCGGTGACCGCGCTGCCGGCGGACCTCACGTCGGTCACGTAGACCAGGCCGGCGTCCACCTCACCGGTGCGGACCGCGGTCAGCACCGCCTTGACGTCCTGCCCGAGGGTGACCGGCTTGACCGTGACCTTCGCGTTCTCGAACACCTTCGCGGCGATCTTGCCGCACGGCACCTGCGGCGCGCAGACCGCGACCTTCACGCCGGACCTGGCCAGGTCGGCCACCGCGGCGATCTTGGCCGGGTTGTCCGGCGGCACCGCGATCTCCAGCACGTTCCGGGCGAAGGTGGCCGGGGCGCTGGCCTCGCCGGCCTTGACCACCTGGTCCATGTTGCTGGGGCTGGCCGAGGCGAACACGTCCGCCGGCGCGCCGTTCACGATCTGGGTGGCCAGCGTGGACGAGGCCCCGTAGCTGAACTTGATGCTCACCCCGGGGTGCGCCGCCTCGAACTGCTTGCCCAGTTCGGTGAACGACTCGGTCAGTGAGGCCGCCGCCAGCACGGTGATCGTGCCGTTCAACGACGGGGTGCCGGCACTGGTGCTGGTGCCACTGCCCGCCGCCGGCGGGTTGCTCGAATCGTTCGACCCGCAGCTGACCAGCAACATGCTCAGCCCAGCCACCACTGCCACCCGGCGCCACCGCATCGCAGCCTCCTCCGCAACCTGTCCGCTCTGGACAGTCGAATGTGAACAGTCGATGTGGACGGCCGGCGTCAGGCCCGTTGCCGGGGCAGCTCCACCACGACGTTGGTCGCCTTGACCGCGGCCACCGCGAGGACGCCGGGCTGCAGGCCCAGGTCGTCGGCGGCCTCCCGGCTCATCAGCGACACCACCCGGTGCGGCCCGGCCTGGATCTCGACCTGTGCCATCACACCGTCCCGGGTGACCCGGGTGACGATGCCGGCGAACCGGTTGCGGGCGGACTCGCTCACCACCGGTGCCGCGCTGGCCGGCGACTCGACCGCCGCGCCCAGTTCGGCGGCGAACCGGGCCAGCTCACGGCCGTCGATCGCCAGCCGGCCGCCGCCGTCCCGGACCGTGCTCAGCCGGCCGGACTCGGCCCACCGCCGCACCGTGTCGTCACTCACCCCGACGAGCGCCGCCGCCTCGCTGATCCGGAACGTCGCCACGCGATCACGTTACCGCGCAACTGCGGCTCCGTCGCGATCCGGCGGAGCCTTCTGCGGGCCGGTTCGGGCCGAACAGCCGCATTCCCGGCTACGGGCTCCGCTCTCAAGTATCCCGTCCGTGCTCATCGTCGCTGAAAGTGATCAAGCTGACACGATCTAGCTGGGTAGGAACGGGGACAGGCTCGAAGCGGAGAGGTATACACCAATGGAGACGATTGCAATCGTGATCGCATCGGTGACCAATTCTGGTTCGAGCGGAGCGACGTGCGGGCTGACGTGCGGGTTCCTGTTCGGGGGTGGTAGCGCGTGACATATTCCTTTGCCGACGTTGCTGAGCGGCTGATGGCGCGGTTCGAGGGCCGGGTGCCGCTGGATGTGGTGGTCCGGGTGGCTCGGGACGCGGAGGCGGACCTTGACCGCGCCGGCGGGCTGCACGGTGAGGCGTTCGGCGAGCAGGTTGAACTGCGCGCCGGTCAGCAGTTGGCCGATCTGGTCGCCAAGGGCGAAGTGCCGGCAGAGCCGGCCGACCCGGTCCCGTCGCCGCGCACCCCGTCCTGACCCGTCCGGTTCCTGACCCGTCCGGCTCGTGACCCGTCCGGCTCGTGACCCGTCCGGCTCGTGACCCGTCCGGCTCGTGACCCGTCCGGCTCGTGACCCGTCCGGCTCCTGACCCGTCCGGCTCCTGACCCGTCCGGCTCCGGCGGCCGGGGCCCGACGGCTGTCGGTCCGGACGGCTACCGGTCCGGACGGACGACGACCTTGCCGGTGGTCTGCCGGGAGGCGAGCCGGTCGAGCGCGGCCGGGCCTTCGGCCAGCGGGACCTCGGCCGAGACGTACGGCGAGATCAGGCCGTCCGCGGCCAGCTTGAGCAGGTCCGCGTGCGCGGCGGTGATCACCTCGGGCGCCTGCTGCCGGTACAACCCCCAGTGCAGCCCGACCACCGAGTAGTTCTTCACCAGCGGGTGGTTGGTGACCACCTGGCCGAACGTGCCGCTGGTGAAGCCGACCACCAGCAGCCGCCCTTCGAACGCGACCACCTTCAGCGACTTGGCGAAGACCTCGCCGCCGACCGGGTCGTAGATGACGTCCGCGCCGCGGCCGCCGGTCAGCTCCTTCACCGCCGGGACGAAGTCGGTGGCGGTGTAGTCGATCGCGGCGTCGGCACCCAGTTCCAGGCAGAGTGCGACCTTGGCCGGGCCGCCGGCGGTGGCGATCACCCGGGCGCCGGCCGCCTTGCCGAGCTGGATCGCCGCGGTGCCCACCCCGCCGGCGCCGCCGTGCACCAGCAGCGTCTCGCCGGCCCGCAGCCCGGCCCGCCGGTGCAGCCCGACGTGCCCGGTCTGGTACGTCAGCAGGAAGCCGGCGTTCTGCGCGGCGGTGAACTGCGGCACAGCCGGCAGCGCGTCCGCCGCGGACAGCAGCGCCAGCTCGGCTAGCCCACCGGTCGGCGCGACCGGGGCGCCGAGCACCGCGTCGCCGGGCCCGAACCGGGTGACGCCCGCGCCGACCGCCACCACCTCGCCGGTCAGCTCGACCCCGGGGGTGAACGGCAGCGGCGGCTTGACCTGGTACTGGCCGCGGCACATCAGTACGTCCGGGAAGTTCAGCGCCGCACCGGTGACCCGGACCAGCAGCTGCCCCGGCCCGGGGCTGGGATCGGGCAGCTCCGCCAGCCGCAGCACCTGGCCCGGCTCACCCAACTCGGCACATCGCAGCGCTCGCACGCCGCCGAGGGTATGACAACTCCGGCCGCCCGGCCCGCCGGCGGCCGGCCGTACCGGGCGCGCCGGCACGGACTCTGGTACTAACCAGTAATGGACTTCGTCTTCGACGCGCGCACCGAGGAGCTCCGCGGCCGCCTGCTGGACTTCATGGAGCAGCACGTCTACCCGGCCGAGCCGGTCTTCGCCGAGCAGGTCGCGGCCGCCGCCGACCCGTGGGCCCGGCCGCCGATCATGGCCGAGCTGAAGAAGGCGGCCCGCGCCGCCGGCCTGTGGAACCTGTTCCTGCCGCACCCGGAGCACGGCGCCGGACTGACCAACCTGCAGTACGCGCCGCTGGCCGAGATCACCGGCCGGTCGCTCGGGCTCGCGCCGGAGGCGCTGAACTGCGCCGCGCCGGACACCGGCAACATGGAGGTGCTGGCCCAGTTCGGCACCGAGGAGCAGCGGCAGGAGTGGTTGCTGCCGCTGCTGGACGGCGAGATCCGGTCGGCGTTCTGCATGACCGAGCCGGACGTGGCGTCGTCCGACGCGGCCAACATCTCGCTGCGGATCGAGCGGGACGGGGACGAGTATGTCCTCAATGGACGGAAGTGGTGGTCGAGCGGCGCGCTGGCGCCGGAGTGCAAGATCCTGATCGTGATGGGGGTGACCGACCCGGACGCGGAGCGGTACCGCCGGCAGAGCATGGTGCTGGTGCCGAAGGACACCCCGGGCGTGGACGTGGTCCGCGGGCTGAGCGTGTTCGGCTACACCCACGGCCCGCACGGCGGGCATGGCGAGGTGCGGTTCACCGACGTGCGGGTGCCGGTGGCCAACGTGCTGCTCGGCGAGGGCGAGGGGTTCCGGATCGCGCAGGAGCGGCTCGGCCCCGGCCGCATCCACCACTGCATGCGGGCGATCGGCGCGGCCGAGCGGGCGGTCGAGCTGATGTGCCAGCGGGCGGTGGGGCGGGTCGCGTTCGGCAAGGCGATCGGGCAGCAGGGCGTGGTGCAGGAGTGGATCGCGCAGGCCCGGATCCGGATCGAGATGTGCCGGCTGCT
>Ga0307500_10000316_pt1 | contig 16470 bp, 12 predicted proteins | sample 14_S_MG_FD_201362 | JGI IMG/M metagenome (GOLD analysis project Ga0307500, IMG submission 201362) | Soil microbial communities from Populus trichocarpa stands in riparian zone in the Pacific Northwest, United States - 14_S | ecosystem: Environmental > Terrestrial > Soil > Riparian zone > Trees... | reverse complement strand
GTGCGGTCTGCGCAAGGAGGCCATAGCGCATCAAGTTGGCTCGCTGGCGGCCAAGTCGGGTTCAACTACCAGGTCGGGCGATTTGTCTGGGGCATCGAGGCTGACTTCAGCGCAACACGATTGGAGGGTCGCAATCTGGATGCCGCGTTTCCGCTCCAAGAATTTCTTCATAGCCGCACGGACTTCATCGGCACTGTGGCACCCCGCGTGGGCGTGGCGTGGGATCGGGTGCTGCTTTATGCCAAAGGTGGCGTCGCTTGGGCGCACGACGATTACTGGCTGACGCTTACTCCCAACCAATTATTGGCAGGCCAAACATTTGCGACGGGGGACGCAACGCGGGTGGGCTGGATGGTCGGCGTCGGGATCGAGTACGCATTCGCGCAAAATTGGTCCGTCAAAGCCGAGTACGACTATATGGATTTTGGAACCAAGCGCATTTTCGTCGCCAGCACCGGCATAGAACCCACACAGCCTAATTTCGAAGAGGACATCGGGCGAAAGATCCAAGTTGTCAAAGTCGGCGTGAACTACAAATTCGACTGGGCCGGGCCGCTCGTTGGAAGATATTGACCGCGTCACCACGTGGGACGGACGCAAGGACGGTTTGCCCAGCCCACGAGTTCCGTTGATCTACATCAACCTCCCGCGTTTGGAGCGCCGCAATCTTGGCGGCGACGCGGTGCCAGTTCGCGCCTATTGCGGCCATCATTGGCGGATGGCGCGCGGCTACCCGGTGCGCGCTACTACGCTGGTGAAACCCGCTACCGCGCCTTTTCACGCTCCATCGCGGAGCTTTAAGGCGGGGAAAGGAGCTACGCCTACGGCCATGACCCTATCGCTCAACCAGTGTCATTCCCTGTTGCTCGCCGAGCGATCACGCGATGCCGGTGTAATCGAAGCCGCGGTGAATGACGTGCTGACTTCAAATTCGGAAACGAACCTGCTTGAAATCGAAATGGCATTTCGCGACGCCGGTAGCCCAGTCTATTTGATTGCCAAGCCAGAACTCACCGTCGTGATCGGTATGCCGGCCTGGCGCAGTGCGCTCGATCGCCTCGGCACGACGCCGCGAGAAAATCGATATGCGCTGGCGGGTGCGGTGAACTCCGACCAGTCATAGGTGCTGCCGGGTTGTCGGCGGTTTGACTACCGTGCCGCAAAAAGCGAGAACTGCTCGCCAAGCTTGCGGCGCATTTGACCGTGCCCTTATGGACCATCGGCGGCTCTTACACGAACAGCATCCAGAGGCAGCCGGCCATCAGGCCGACGAGCCAGATCAGCGATGCGTCGAAAAGAAAAACTTCGCGACTCATCGCCAGATTTTAGCGCAGCCGCGCCGGATGGATATTGACCCATAGGTCAGGGAAATGCGCGGAACTCAACGCCTGTCACCGCTGAGCGTTTTTGTTCAGTCATGGACCGCGCCGGCGACAACTCAAATTCGCGTATGGCTCACGCCGATGTCGTCGGCGATGGTGCGGTCGGATTTCGCCGGCTTGCCGCTCAGCCTCGGTGTTGTGCGCGAGCCTGGCCCTAATGCCAGAACAGCGCAGCCATCGTCATCGCCACTGACAAGGCGCCCATGCAAATCACCATCACTGTGAACCAACGTTCTTGCATTGCAGCCGCAATATAACGAAAGCCATGCTGACCTACCCGTGACCCTTGCGGCCCCGCGCCATGCAATATCCAAACCGTAATTTTACGGGGCTTTTGAAATTTGGCATGGATATAGCGTCGATTAGGACCAGTTTCGTATGAATCGCAGATCGATTGCGGGTCTTTTGTTGCCGTTTCGCTGTAGCAAAAATGCATTTGAAAATTTACCACCGCCGCTCCTGGCTTGAAGGGGTAGGATATTCAGCCATCCCCCGGTGCATCACGCAGCCACTGGCCGATCAACTCGGTCATGCAAATCGCAACGCGGCTGAACCGGACCCGCCGCACGGGCGTTATGGGTCCCGGCTCCGCAGCGCGCCGCCACGCGACCTTGCGCCCAGGGCAGTTTGATCCACATCAATCCGTGGTGGCAGCACCGCCCATAATGGCTGTCACCGGCTCACGCCGCAGGTATCATCGCTTGTACCGAAGTATCTTCGTAAGGAGGCGTCAATGCGGATATTGCCCATTGCTGCTGTGCTCGCCCTGTTAGGGTCGGCTGCAGTCGCACAGACCGACGCGCCCAAAGGTTACGTCGGCGCTTACGGGCCCGACGACCCAAATCGACCGTTCGGAGGCCCCGTGCCAGAGGTGAATTTGGGTCCAGGCTTGAACGTAGTCGGCCCGGGCGGAGCAACCAAAGTAGTTAAAGCCGTTCCTTGTAGCACGGCTGCCCGAGGAACCGACGGCACGACTACCTGCGTAGGTATTCCCGGCCCGATTGGAAGAAGCGGCGATTCCCGCGAAGGCACTACTACTGGCGTATCACGTCGGTAGCTGCCAACTCATTCTTGATAAGCGGCACCAGCACCCGCAGCGGTCGCGCGACTTTCGCCGTCCATAAGTTGTGCTTTAGCTTCGATCAGCATTGAGGGATCGGTCCGCATGATCGCGTTTGCGATTACGGCAACGGTTTGAGTTGGGTTGGCAGCTTTCGCTTCCCCACAGGGCAACCCGTTGGCCCCCGCTGGACCGTTGAAGACTCGTTGGGACGATCCTGATCAGACGCCGAGGTTGCGCTCATGAATTCGTCCCAAGCAGCGTCCGATGACCGGTTTGAGTAAGCAGAAGCCGCGAACGCCAGTGCGATCGCGGTGAGAAGCCCGACCGCCGCCGTGGTGCCTGCTCCATAGCTATTGAACATCGCTCGCCTCCCGGAATGGGGCTGCGATGGCGTTAGATCAAGGCGGGATTTTCAGATGTGAACTGCGTCACGTCTCACAGTGTCTTGATGCCGAGGCAGATCCCCCGTCGTCTCTCCAGGTTGCGGCGGGGCTCCCCTTCTGCGCTGGTTCCAGATTTAACCTTCCCGACGGGTATCAAGCTTAATTCGTGAGTTTTGTTGCGACCGGTCCAAACACGTCTAGCGTGACTGCAGGTCGCGCAGATGGCTAACTGTTTCGGCCTGCGTACTGCGCGACTAGGGGCCGCTTGTCCCCACGGGCGGCCCCGCCCCCATTTCAAGAAAAGCTTTTTGCGTGCCCTGGTCGGCTCACCGTCCACGATCAACCGCCCCTGCGTCGGTTGCAGATGTCCCGCCAGCGCGCCGAGCAAGGTCGATTTGCCGCCACGGCATCAGCTAGTATCCTAGCGTCGTCAGCAGCCAACTGCTGCCCATTCCGAGCAGGCCGATCACCAGCATGCCAACAATGATGTCGGCATAGTTCTGCAGCGTGTAGGGCTCCCATGTATAGTAGCCGATGCCGAACTGACCTGAGATCATCTCCGCGGTGACGAGGCAGAACCAGGACGTGCCCATGCCGGTGGCCAGCCCCGTGACGATGCTGGGTGCGGCGCCCGGCAACACGATCTCACGCAGGATCGCGACAGGCGTGCCGCCAAGGCTGCGTGCGGACGGCGAACAGCTTGATGCCGCTCTCCCGATCCTGCGCATAGACTACGCGTACGGCCTTGCCTTCCTGGGACAAAGAGGAACTATCCCTCTCGTAGGAAGTCTACCTTGGCTTCCGGTTCCAGCCCCCAAAGCCCTACCGGAAGAAGGCGGCCCCAGCTCTCCATCACAGAGCTGGGGCCGTTTCTTTATCGGACGTGCAAAAGCCCGGCGTTTTTGGAGCGCCGGGCTGAATGCCAATATATTCCAAGGGTACCGAAGGGGGCACTTTATCAGCCATTACCTCCGACTGCCAATTTTTCCCGGTATTATGGCGCGTCGGCGCAGCGAACGGGACGGTCCCATTGCACGCCAGCCCCGCACCGGGGCCGTTTTCGCACCCGCACGGGAACTAGAATTCGCCACTCCACGGTGAATTAGCTCGCTATTTCGGCGAAAAGAGCGCTGATGCGCCATGGCCGTTCCTAGCCCATCAACATCTAAGTTTGTCAGTAACGTTCGCCCTCCCTGCTCTAGATGCGGGAAGCCATTAATACTGACGCGGGTTGAGCCAGACGATCCTGGCTTTGAGCGGCGAATCTATTTTTGCGCTCACTGCGCCGACCACGAAACAGCGATCGCACCTGCCTGAGGGAGCCTGTGAATGGCACACTACCGCGCATATGCCGTTAGGTTCGACGGTAATTTCGATGGGTACGAGTCCCTAAACTGTGCTGACGACAATGATGCAATCGGAAAAGCCAAACGGCTTGCAGATAGCAGCGCAATCGAACTTTGGAGCGGCGAACGCTTCATTACCAGGCTAGAACATAAATCGAAGTAATGCGATCATTCGGAATTGACTCGCTATTTTCGAACCGAAGTGTGCATGCTGGATTATCATCGCCCAGCTTCGGCAGTTATCGGTGACTGAGAGTTTCGTGCTCCCGCCTGATCCCGCGCGAGCCACCTATGGCCAAGAACACGCCACCTCCCGCCTGCGAAAAGTGCGGCAAGCCAAAGAGATTCATGCTGGTGAAAACCGGCGGACGTAAGTTTCGCTGCATTGATTGCGATACGTCGGACCCGATGCACGAACCAGAGCTCAACAAACTGCTTTCGGGTGCATTGAAGCCCCCGGCGTGAAGCTATGCCCAAGAACAGCGTTCCAAAGGCTCCTCCCCTCGAATGTGCAGTTGCCCCGATAAAGCCCCGCTGGAGATCAGCGTATCGGACCTGAAACGGTCGACGAAGGCGCCGCAGCACTCGCCTTGAACCCCGTCCGCGGTGTGCTAGCGGCGAACGCCATTCAGAAGCTTGAGGACTATCGGGACAAGGCAACCAAGTCACAGGCGCGCCTACGTGGGTAATGAAAGAAGCCGCCAAACAAAGGCGGCCTGAAAGGCTCAAAATGACACCAAAGATAAAAGAGCACGCGTGCCTGGCCTGCAGTGGAACGGGCTACCCTGTCGTGAAGCAGCCAGTGCAGCCAGGCCGCAGAATTTATCCCGTCAAATGCAGGTCCTGCGACGGTAAGGGAAAGGTCACGGACGCAAACTGAGGGAGCCCGACGCCGTCCGCCGGCTTGTCGAGCAAGGATTGAGGCGGAGTGAACAATGCGAACGACGATAAGAGCCCGCTGATCGACCTCCTTACCTGCATAGTATGTAAGGTAACCATGAAGATTACGATCTCCACCCCTGAGTCCTCAGGCAGCAACTTGGTTCAATATCGCTGCGAACAGTGCGGCAGAATTGAACTAGTGCGACTGATCCGCCGAAGTCGAGATCACCCAGCCTGATGCCGTGACGCGCGATACCTCAATCGAGCTGAGGATGAAAGCGAGAAATGACTGGCAAGGACGAAGTCCCCAACATGCGGCAGCGAACGGTGTTGCAACATCTAGGCCTGGCTGATTGGAGGATGGTCGATCGTCTTCCCGTTTCGGCGGGCGAAATGACTCTAAGCCGGCTGCTTAATCATGGTTGGATTGAGAGCCGAGGTGAAAAGCAACGTGCTGCAGTCAGACTCACCCCGTCGGGGCTCAAGGCGATGCGGTCGCCTATATAAAAGCCATCCGCCGGCTTGTAGAGCTGGGGCTGAAGGGAAAAAGCAAATGATCAAGCCGAAGCGGTCTGCCGAGCAACAGGTTGCGGACGAGCTCGAGCGGCGGGCTCTCCACCCGCTTTCGTCGAGGCAGACGATATCGGACAGCCAAGCCGAGCCAGAATTCCATGCAAACCACAAACGCCTTAGAGCAGAAAGGCTGGCGCGAGAGACAGTCGAGCTGGGACTTAAGGTGAAGAAATGAATGATCGAAGGCGGACCCTCGGAGCGCGGATTCTAATTTCGTGCTGGTTGCTGGCTGTCGTCGGCGGCTTTTTTGCAAGCCTTGTCTTGAGCATCCAGGCTTTCAGAGATGGCAACACAACAAGCGGAATGGTTTTAGGCGCGATTGCGATCGGGTGTGCCTTACTTTGCTATCGGACATATGTTGCGCGCGACCAGTTGCGGACCTAGCCCATGCCCATCCGCCGGCTAGTCGAGCTGGAGCTGAAGGCGAAGTGAACAATGCGAACGACGATAAGAGCCCGCTGATCGATCTCCTTACCTGCATAATATGCAAGGTTACGATGAAGATTGCGAGCTCCACCCCTGAATCCTCAGGCACCGACATAATTCAATATCGCTGCGAACAATGCGGCAGAATTGAACTAGTGCGACTGATCCGCCGAAGTCGAGACGCGCCAGCCTGATGCAGTGACGCGCGGTAGCTCAATCGAGCTGAGGATGAAAGCGTAATCTTCTCGCTATTCGAGCCGGAAGGTCCTACAGAGATGGATCGCCGCCCGCCCCTAGGCTGCTATCGGTGACTGAGAGCGTCAGCGCTCCCGCCTCAACTATAGGCGGTCAAATGTCGAAACCTTCTTCGTTCAATTTTCGTGAGTGGCTCGTACCCTCAGTGTTGCTGCCGGTCTTTCTTGTGCTGCTTATCGTCGCGGCGATGCTGTACAACAAAAGCCCAGCATAACGGGCCGAGAAGAAGCCATGAGCAGCGGCGTTCTGTGGTCGGATGACGAAGATCAGCGCCTTCGCAATCTCGCGCAGTCGGGTTTGGCTATAAGGCAAATCGCCCTTCGAATGAATAGATCCCACGCTGTAATTCGAAGACACGCTGCAAAGCTGAAAATCGGGATCGCCGGCGGTCGAAATGTGACGGCGACAGTCGACCGGCTTGTAGAGCTGGGGCTAAAGGTCAAAGGGAAATGATGGACTGGAACGTTCTGTTCCCTGACCTATTGGAAACTTGTGGCATACCCGCGTCGACCTCCCATCTGGAAGACCGTCATGTTTTTCGCCGTGACTACTGGCCTGCTCTACGCGCTCTGGGCGCCATACTAAGCAGCGCGCGAGCTGAGGCGATATGAAGGACTGGAAGCGGGCCCAGGATCCCAAGACCCTTCTTTGGATTATTGGCGCCCTGGTTTTCCTGATCTGGGTCATTTTGCAGAAGCCGTAAGCGGAAATCATTTCACTGTTTCGCAGGGGCCGCCGATCAGGCCGCATGAAAGGTTCGATGTGACGCCAAAGATCAAAGAGCATACGTGTCCGGCCTGCAAGGGAACGGGCTACCCAGCGGTAACGCAGCCAGCGAAGCCAGGTCGTAAAATTTACCCCGTTAGGTGCGGGTCCTGCGACGGTAAGGGAAAGGTCGCGGACGCCAACTGAAGCAGCCCCCTCCATCTCTGGTAAGCTAGGCGGGAGTGTCATCCAGACAAGGAGCACGCTGTCGGCAGTCACGTCATGAACCTTCCTTGCCCTGACTAGCATTGCGCTAGCCGCCCTTGCCGAAAGCTGCCCGATAAATAGTCCAATACATTGCGCCGACGAGGCCGGCACCGCCAACGATGTTGCCGAGCGTGACCGGAACGAGGTTGTGGACGATCCCGGATAGCGTGATCGCGGAGGCGTCGAAACCGTCCGGGACCTTGCCCATGCTGGTCATCAGCCACGCCAGCGGCAGGAAATACATGTTGGCCACGCAGTGCTCGAAGCCGGCCGCGATGAAAGCCGAGACCGGCAATACCAGCGCGACGATCTTGTCGGCGACCGACCGCCCTGCATAAGCGAGCCAAACCGCCAGGCAGACAAGTACGTTGCACAGGATTCCTTTGATAAAGAGCGTCAAAACGTCTGGCTGAATCTTGGCGACGGCCGTTTTCAAGATCGACAGGCCGATGCGGCCGCCGTTCATGTCGAGGTGATGGGAAAGAAGAACCAGGACGACAAGTCCAAGCGCGCCTACCAGATTGCCGAGGTAGACGATGAGCCAGTTGCGCAGCATCTCGCCGGTCGTGACTTTCCGACTGGCCCACGCCATCACGATCAAATTGTTGCCGGTAAACAGCTCGGCGCCTCCGACGATCACCAGCGCCAGGCCGAGCGAGAACACCAGGCCGCCGAGCACGCGGACCGTGGCGAAGCTCAGCTCCGCGTCGCTGGCGACGATGGTATAGTAGAGTGCGCCGAGTCCGATGCTGCCGCCCGCCACGACCGCAAGCATGAACGACGCGAGGGGCGGCAGTCTCGCCTTCTTGACCCCGACTTTCTCGACGGCTTCCTTGATCTCGGCGGGGCTGTAGGCATTCGAATTGAAGACGGGCGGCTGCGGCGGGGATGCTCGATCAGCCATGCGGTGTCTCCCGTGCCTGATCCGCCATCTACCCGGCGCTGCTGCCAACCATGAGGAGACCCACGATCTGCGCCGCGATCACCTTCACCAGCGTCATCGAAGGAAAGATCATGGCGTAGCCGATGTCGGGCCGTTCGGTGGGCGCCATCTTGGTCGAATAGACGAGAATCGCCGGATTTCCCGTCGCGCCGGACGCGATGCCGACGAGGTCGTCGTATGGAATCTTCATCAGATAGTGGCCGACCAGCAGGACGATGAACACGGTCGTCAACAGGACTGCGACGCCGATGAACAGCATCGTGAACCCGGACTCCGCGACGGTCTTGACGAAAGGCTGCCCGGCGTTGACGCCGACGGTGGCGAGGAACATGGCGAGGCCGAAATTTCGCAGCACGATGTTGGCCGGCAACGGCATGGTCCAGAGCATTGGACCGGTGCGGCGCAGCTTGCCGAGGATCAGCGCGACGATCAGCGGTCCGCCGCCGATGCCGAGCGTCACGATGCCGACACCGGGAATCGGGATCGGGATGAGGCCCAGAAGAACGCCCATAACCATGCCGAGCCCGAGCGAGACGTAGCTGAATTCCGCGGTGGCCTTGACCGTGTCGCCGAAGTGACGCCGGATCTCCTCTTTCCGCTCCGGAGGCGCCAGCACGCCGACGCGATCGCCAAACTCCAGCATCAGGTCGGGCGCTGGAACCAGGTCGGCGTCATAGCGACGAACGTGCAGCAGATGGGTCGGATAGCCGGCGGGCATCGGAAGCTGGGCAAGCGGGATGCCGACCGCGCTGGCCTTGCCGACGAAGACCCTGACATAGTCGAGGTCCGCGCGGTCGCTGGCCAATTGACCTGGTGATAGTTTTCCGAGCTTGGCCGCGGCGGTTGCGATCGCCTCCTTGTCTTCGGCCACAACCAGGACGGCGTCTCCGTTCTCCAGAATGGTATCGTCGGTCGCGACAATATTGTGCCCGCCCTTGCGAACCATCGTCACCTGCAAGCCGGCTGGCGCCTTCGCCATCAGATCGCCCAGGCGTCGACCGGCGAAGCGTTCGCCAACCGAAATCTCTCCCATGTGGAAGCGCTGGGTCTTTGCAGGGAATTTTGGCTTCACGATTTGGGTCATGAAGTAGATGCAGAGAATGGGGCCGATGACGCCGAAAGGATAGGCGATGGAATAGCCGATCGAGGGATCCTTGCTCTTCATCACGTCGAGGGCGGCCTGGAGGGTTGCGGTACTCGTCATCGATCCGGCGTACAGGCCCAGCGTATGCCCGATCTTGATGCCGAAGATGTGCCCCAGGAGCAGCGCGACAGCCAAGCCCGCCAGACAGCCGACCAACGCGAGAAGGTTGTACTTCTGGCCTGCGCCGACCATTCCCTCGAAGAATTGGCGTCCATAAAGAATGCCGATCCCGTAAAGGAACATGATCAGGCCCGTCAGTCCGATCGGCCCGATGATCTGAGCTTTGGGTGCAAATGCGCCGATGGCTAGACCGACGAAAAGGACGGCGCCTACCCCAAGCGAGAAGCCGAAGATGTTGATCTGACCGACCAGGTAGCCCACGCCTATTGCCAGGAAGGCAGTCAGGATGGGTTGGCTTCCGATGATGTCGCGAGCAAGGTCCAGCATGTCAGATCTCCCCCAATGTCTGCCGATCAGCGCGCCTGACAGCCGGCGGCTCGGAACTGCTCGATGACCCTGTTCACCAACTCCCGACTCGGGGGCTGCGTGTCGAAGTGCTTGTAGTCAAGGCCCATCGCCTTCCACTTGAATTCACCCATCTGGTGGAACGGCTGCACCTCGACCCACTCCACGTTCTTCATCGGCGCGACGAAGCGGGCAATGCCGTCGACATTCGCCGGATCGTCGGTCGCGCCGGGAACGAGAGTGAACCGGACCCAAACCGGCTTTGACATCGAAGCAAGACGTTCCGCGAACCGCAGCGTGGGCGCGAGGTCCCGGCCGGTGACCCGGCGATAGGTCGCGGGATCCGAGCTCTTGATGTCGAGTAGAACGTGGTCGATCAGCGACAAATAGGAATCGTCGGCGCGATCTCCGAGAAATCCGGAGGTCTCGATCGCCGTGTGCAGGCCCATGTCCCTGGCGCCGGCGAATATTCGTCGGGTGAATGCAAGCTGCACCATGGGCTCACCGCCCGATATGGTCAGGCCTCCACCCAGGCTGCGGATTGTTGGCGCGAAGCTGCCTAGTCGTTGCAGCACATGATCGACCGACACGTAGGTGCCGTCCTTGAGATGCCAGGTGTCCGGATTGTGGCAGTACGAACACCGTAGCAGGCATCCGGAGGTGAAGATGACGATCCGAAGGCCCGGCCCGTCATAGCGCGACGAGGTCTCATAGGAATGGCAATATCCGAATGAGCCCGCCTCGTCCTTGAAGTTGTCTTCGTCGGGCGCGTCGGGCGAAATCCCCACCCGGATGTCATATCGACTTCCGGGTTCAAGCGGCTGCACCGTGGACATGGCAGCACCTCATCAGATCTGGCCGTGGAACGTGCGGCTGATCACGTCCCTCTGCTGCTCCGGCGTCAGGCGAATGAAGTTCACGGCATAGCCCGACACGCGGATCGTGAGTTGCGGATATTTGTCCGGATTCTTTATCGCGTCCTCGAGCGTCTCCTTCTCGATGACGTTCAGGTTCATGTGAAAGCCGCCTCGCTCGAAATAGGCGTCAAAAGCCTTGACCGCCTCGTCGACAATCTGGGCTTCGGACAGATGCGCTTTCTGTGGAGCGATGGAGACGGTGTAGCTGATGCCGTCCTGCGCGTCCTTGTACGGAAGCTTTGCGACCGACAGGCAGGATGCGAGCCAGCCATGGCTGTCCCGGCCATGCATCGGGTTTGCTCCCGGCCCGAACGGCTCGCCTTTGCGACGGCCGTCGGGGGTATTTCCCGTGGCCTTGCCGTACACGACGTTGGAGGTGATGGTGAGGACGCTTTGCGTGTGCGTCGCGTTTCGATAGGTCGGGTGCTTGCGGATCTTCTCCATGAAGCTGGTGACGAGGCTGGAAGCGATCTGGTCGACGCGATCGTCGTTGTTGCCGAACTGGGGCGTGGATTTGTTACCCTCGTTTTGATAGTCGACGATCAATCCGGTCGCGTCGCGGCTGACACGCATCTTTCCGTACTTGATCGCGCTCAGGCTGTCGGCGACCACCGAAAGGCCGGCGATCCCGAATGCCATCGTTCGCAAGATGTCGCGATCGTGAAGCGCCATTTCCAGGCGTTCGTAGAAGTATTTGTCGTGCATGTAGTGGATACAGTTCATGGCATGCACATAGGTCTTTGCCAGCCATTCCATGGTGGCATCGAACTTGGCCATGACGTCGTCGTAGTCGAGGAAATCGCCGGACACCGGCAATGTCGGGGGTGCAACCTGATCGCCCGTAACCTCGTCACGGCCGCCATTGATCGCATAGAGCAGTGCCTTGGCGAGGTTGACGCGGGCGCCGAAGAACTGCATCTGCTTGCCGAGACGCATCGCCGAGACGCAGCAGGCGATACCGTAGTCGTCACCCCAGAACGGCCGCATCAGGTCGTCGTTCTCGTATTGCAGTGAGGATGTATCCTTGCTGACCTTGACGCAGTAGCGCTTGAAGGCGGCCGGCATGTGGTTCGACCAGAGAACCGTGATGTTCGGCTCGGGGGCGGGACCGAGATTGGAGAGCGTGTGCAGCATCCGATAGCTGCTCTTGGTCACCAGGGCGCGGCCATCGAGATCCATTCCGCCGACGCATTCGGTGGCCCAGTAGGGGTCGCCGCTGAACAGCGCATCATAGTCGGGCGTACGCAGGAAGCGAACGATGCGCAGCTTCTGCACCAGCTGGTCCCAAAGCTCCTGCGCCCGCGCCTCGTCCAGAACGCCGGCCTTGAGGTCGCGCTCGATGTAGATGTCGAGGAAGGTGGAGATGCGTCCGATCGACATCGCCGCGCCGTTGGCTTCCTTGATGGCGCCGAGATAGGCGAAGTACGTCCATTGGAACGCTTCCTGCGCATTCGAGGCGGGCTTCGATATGTCGAGACCGTAGAGTTTTGCCATCGAGGTGAGATCCCCGAGAGCACGCATTTGTTCGGATAGCTCCTCGCGCACCCGGATGATTTCATCGGTCGGCCACATATCGTCGATCTGTGCCCGTTCCTCGCGCTTGACCTCAAGCAGCCGATCCACGCCGTAAAGCGCCACGCGCCGGTAATCGCCGATGATGCGACCGCGTCCGTAGGCATCCGGAAGCCCGGTGATGATGCCGGACCTGCGGCAATTCATGATTTCGGGCGTATACGCATCGAACACGCCGTCATTGTGCGATTTTCGGTATTTCGTGAAAGCTTCGTGCACCAGCGGATCGGGTTCGAATCCCGCGGCCTTGATGCCTGCCTCGACCATCCGCAGTCCGCCGTAGGGGAAAATCGCCCGCTTGAACGGCTGGTCGGTCTGAAGGCCGACGATGACTTCATTTTCGCGATCGATATAGCCGGGCTTGTGGGCGAGCAACGTCGACGGCGTTTGAACGTCAACCGCGAGCACGCCCTTCTTTCGCTCGTCGGCGAAGTAGGGCTGCAGTTTTGCCCAAACGGCTTTTGTGCGCTGCGATGGACCTGCGAGAAAGTCCTCATTCCCCGGGTAAGGCTTGACGTTGCGGACGATGAAATCCCGAACGTTGATGGAAGTGGTCCAATCGCCGGGTCGAAAACCGTCCCAGCAATGTCCGGCATCAGCTTCCTTGCTCCGGGCTGCGCTTGACTTCATGGTTCTTCTCCCACCGGTCAGAGTGATTGGCTCGACGCCCACGATGTTCACCGTCGCAATTCGGCGCGTGGCCTGAACCATCAGAGCGCCGGCAGCGCACCTCTTGATTTATGTCAAGCAACTGAAGGACACTTCGAAGGAAGTCCCGCAATCTCAGTGACAGCCGAGCAGGCTCACTTCAGTGAAATCCTGATCTCGCTGAGGTTCGCGGCGAATTCCATCCCGGCCTTGGGTCCTTGCAAGGCGATCTTTACGCCCTTCTCATTCCCCAACTGAACGCCTCCCAAGCCACCAACGAAGGCGCCACCGCCACCGACGGAGCTGTAGGTGCCGGCGAAGTCGCTGACTTGCCTGATGCCTGAAGCCCATCCCTCCAGCCGGCTGACCGATGCTCCAGCCGTCACACCCAGGCTGAGACCGGATACCCTGAACGGATAGTCGCGACCGCGATACGTCAGGACGCCGTTGCCGCCACCGGCGCCCACCATCAAGCCCGCCTTGAGAAACTTGACGCGGACGTAGCCGGGCGCCTGTGCGAGCGATGAGGTTGCCGGAACAACGACGGCGAAAGCGGCGACCGCAGCAATCCGAACCCACCATGGCATCGCTTCAGCTTTCCTGCGCTTAAGGAGCCGCCGCATCCACCTTCTTCCAGGTCTGATCCGGATCGAACAAGTAGATGCGCTTGGCAATGCTGTCGGTACGCGGTCCGAGATCCTTCTGGTAAACGGTGCCGGCATGATTGACCATGAAGGTCATGACGCCGGAATTTCCGTACTCGGCAGGGTACGCGATCAGCGCAAACCCGCCGATCATTTTATCTTTGACGACGTAGTTCAAAGCTCCGCCCGGCGCGTTGGATCCCTGGCCCTTCAAAATTCGATAATAATAGCCATGATAGGGCGCTGCCTGCTCGCCGACCTTGTACCCTTCGGTCGATGCTTGCGCTGCCAATTCGCCCAGCGGGCTCGGCTCGCGATCGTCGCGCCAGAACAGCCCATCCTTCTTGCCCGGGCTACTGGTGATGCGTTGTGCGTAGACACCTACCCCCTCGCCGGTGCGATCCTTTTCGGCATATTCGTTCTGGGCATCGACGTAAGCCAGCGAGGTTTGAATAGCGTCCAGTTCATTGCGTCCGATGCGACGATACAGAATTTCGATACGCCCCGCGGCCGGGTCGAATTCCCAGCCGGTCCTGTTGTTCACCAGGGGAATCGGGAATGAAAAATCGTCCGCGCCAAGGATGAGCGTGGCTTGCTTGTTTCCTTCGGCCTTGATGGAATGCTTCGCGTCATAGGCGGACAGGAAACGTTGCCGCATCTCGGCATCGGCAACGTCATCGCCGGACTCGATAATGTCCGCGGCATCCTTGCCGAGGACCTTCAGGATCGTGCTCCTCGTCCCGGTCTTGACCGCGGCAGCCAGCGCCGCCGCAGCATCCTCCGGCGAGGGAAAGGCCTGCTGCGCCTGGGACGCAGAGGTGGTCAACAGCGCCAGTGCCACGATTGCAGCGAGGCCCACCGAACCAGCGCGATGGAGCGATTTCAGCCCGGTCATGGCGAGACCTCCGGTGCCGTGGGTATCCTTGCCCCGCCGGCAACCCAATCGGTGTAGGTGCGGAGCTTCAATCCCAACTGTTCGTAATAGACGCGGAGATACCCGTCCCGGCCGCGGGTCACCGCTTCCGGCATCAGGCTCTGCACTTCCTGCGCGATGACGCCGACATAGGGCTTGCTGCTGCCAAGATAGCTGAAGCGGTAGTAACCGAGACCGTTGGCGAGATGACCCAGCAGGACTACATCATACTTCAATGCGATGTCGGAGCGCCGTCCGCCGCCACCACCACCGCCCCGTCCGCCGCCGCCTCCACCACCGCCGCGGAATCCACCTCCTCCACCGGCAACTGCCGCACCGCCGCCACCACGTCCGGCGAGGCTCGGACCACCGCCGCGCGGGCCCATGCTCGCCATGCTTGCCCGGCCGCGGGAAGATTGCGCAGCGGCAGCCCTACCCGACGACACATTCATTGCCCCGCCGCGACTGCCGCCGCGGTTGGCAGTCGTGGCAGACTTGGCGCGATCTCCGCCGCCGGCTTTGGCGCGATCGCCACCACCTTTGGCACGGTCCGCCGTGCCCGGCCGATTGCCGCCACGATCCCCTGCCCGATCGGCACCGCCCGGTCGATCCTGCCCCGGACGCAGCGCCTGCTGCCCGTCATGGCCACGGAAATCCATCCGGTTTGCGGCGCCCGCCTTCAGGTTGTTGTTGCCGAAGCGTTGCTGAACGTTGACGTTGTTGTATCGAACGCCCTGACGATGCGCGGGATTGTGCTGCCAGTTATTCCCGATGTTGGTCGTTCTGTTGTAGTGGTTGACGTAGAGGTTGCGGTTGCCCCAGTTGAATCCACCGCCCCAATAATTGCCCCAGCGTCCGATCGCCCAGGCTGTACCGAAGGCGAGACCGGCCGCGATCACGCCGGCGCCGATATAGGATGGGTAGCCGAAGTAATAGGGTGGATATTCCGCGTAAGGCCAGGCTCCGTAAACGGCCGCCGGATCGTAATACGGCACGTACATCGTATTGGGATCCGTCGGCTCGATGACGATCGCCTGTCTGTTTTCCTGCGCCTGAACACTGACCTTCTGCTGCTTGGTGGTGACCAGCTTCTTGCTGTCATAAGCCATGGAACGCAGGCGCTGGACCGCGTCCATCACATCCGGCTGCTGCGCGAGCACGGCATCGCCCAGGTTCTTGGTCCAGTCGATCTTGTCGCTCATCATCGCAATGACGTCTGCGGTGCTCGTGAGCGCCTTGACGCTGCCGTCCCACGACTGCTTCTCGACCTCCTTCTTCAACGCATCGCCCTTCAGGTTCTTACGCTCCTTGAGCCAGCGATCTGCTTGCACGACTTCCAGCGGATAGGTCGATGCCGCAAGGACATTCGCCAGCAACTCGTCGGGATAAAGCGCAATCGGCGCAACCAGCGCCTCAAGTTGCTCGGGCTTCAACAGCTCCGCAACTGGCGGCGATTGGGTCGCCGGTTGCGGCGCGCTGCTCTGAGCAGGCGGATTGTCGGTCGCTTGCGCCAAGGCGGCGACGGGGTTTGCCATCAGCAACGCGAGCGCGATAAGGGTCTTGCCGCAACGGAACATCCCACCTCTCCTTGAGCTCATCGCGACAAGCATCGTTCCGAGGCGAGGTCGTTCTTTGATAGAGATCAAGAAAACCGACGGGACAGCTTGCTGCAGCGCAGGAGCAGCGTGTTGCCGCATCAGGCCGGAGTCGCTCGACCGCGAGCGATTGGAAGCCTGATCGTGAAAAGTGCCCCGCCAGACGGCTGATTGGCCGCCGAAATCTGTCCGTGATGCGCTTCGACGATGGTGCGGACGATCGCAAGTCCCATGCCCATGCCCAGCGGCTTTGTCGCGAAAACGGATCCAAGACGTTCTTGAGATCGCCGGCCGCGATACCGGGCCCAGTGTCGCCAATCCGGACTTCCGCGCTGGTGCCCGAAAGG
>Ga0307500_10000315_pt1 | contig 16503 bp, 11 predicted proteins | sample 14_S_MG_FD_201362 | JGI IMG/M metagenome (GOLD analysis project Ga0307500, IMG submission 201362) | Soil microbial communities from Populus trichocarpa stands in riparian zone in the Pacific Northwest, United States - 14_S | ecosystem: Environmental > Terrestrial > Soil > Riparian zone > Trees... | reverse complement strand
ACCTCGGCTTCGACGCGGAGCACCCGGCCCTGCCGGTCGGGCCGGAGCTGACGCCCGGCGAGACGGTGGTGGGGTTCCTGGCGTTCAGCCCGCCCGGCGCCGGCTTCACCCCGGCCGCGTTCCGCTTCGACCTGGATGGGCCGACCGACTGGCCACTGGCCGGCCTGCCCGACCAGCCGGTGATCGAGGCGCTGCCGCCGCCGGCCGGCGCGGTCGAGGCCGGCCAGACCGTGCCGCTGACCGGTTCCGGGCCCGCCGGGTCGGCGGCCGGGCCGCTGGTCGACGCCTCGGTGCGGGTGCGGTTCGGGCAGCTGACCGACGCCCGCAGCGCCGACCGCATGCCGGCCGGCTACCACGGCGTGGCGGCCCCGGTGGAGATCACCAACGTCGGCCAGCACCCGTACCGGACCAGCACGGCCGGCCTCTACGTGTTCGACACCGCCGGCCGGGCGTACCGGTCGGTGCCACTGCAACTGGCCGGCGCGCTCGCGGAGGACCAGCCGGTGCCGCCCGGCCGGGCCGTCCGCGGCCTGGTCGCTTTCGCCGTCCCGGACCGCGCCACGCTCAGCCACATCCGCTTCGCCCTGCCCGCCGGCAACACCCACTCCACCGCCTGGTGGACCATCTGAGCCGTCCCCCGCTGCCCCGCCCACACCCCCGCCCGGAGTTTTCGGTTCCCCGGCCAACCGTCAGGCCCGCCCCGGCGACTGGTGCCGCCCCCACCGGCTACGCCGCCCACACCCCGGCACCACACCCGGTTGATGCGCTGCACGCCGGAATGGTCAGCCTGATGCGCGCGTCGCGCCGGAGTTAGACCCCAACGAAACGGGGCCGGCCCCAGGCCTGGGGCCGACCCCGATCCAAACCCAAACCCGCCGCACCGCGGGGTCCCAGGGGGCTCGGCCCCCCGGGCCAACATGCGAGCCGCCCCCGGCGAAGCGAAGCGAGCAACCCCCACCCACCGACGGGGCCGGCCCCCAGGTCTGGGAACCGACCCCGAACCAAACACAAGCCAGCCGCACCGCGGGGTTCCAGGGGGCTCGGCCCCGGGGCCAGCATCAATACCTGTAGCCACGGCGAGCGTTCTCCGCGAGCAGGGATCGCCGCTACAGGTATTGCCCCGTGTTGGAGACGGTGTCGATGGCGCGGCCGGATTCGGGGCCCTTGCCGGAGACGAGCGTGCGGATGTACACGATCCGCTCGCCCTTCTTGCCGGAGATACGGGCCCAGTCGTCCGGGTTGGTGGTGTTCGGTAGGTCTTCGTTCTCGCGGAATTCGTCCAGACAGGCGGCCACCAGGTGCTGCATGCGCAGCCCCTTCTGGTTGGTGTCCAGGAACTCCTTGATCGCCATCTTCTTCGCCCGGTCGACGATGTTCTGGATCATCGCGCCGGAGTTGAAGTCCTTGAAGTACAGGACCTCCTTGTCACCGTTGGCGTAGGTCACCTCGAGGAAGCGGTTGTCCTCCGTCTCGGTGTACATCCGCTCCACCGCGCGCTGGATCATCCCGCCGATCGTGGCTTCCCGGCTGCCACCGTGCTCAGCCAGGTCGTCCGGGTGGATCGGCAGGCTGGCGAGGACGTACTTGGAGAAGATGTCGCGGGCCGCCTCCGCGTCCGGACGCTCGATCTTGATCTTCACGTCGAGCCGGCCGGGCCGCAGGATGGCCGGGTCGATCATGTCTTCCCGGTTGGAGGCGCCGATGACGATGACGTTCTCCAGGCCCTCGACACCGTCGATCTCGGACAGCAACTGCGGCACGATCGTGTTCTCCACGTCCGAGGACACGCCGGACCCGCGGGTCCGGAAGATCGAGTCCATCTCGTCGAAGAACACGATGACCGGCTGGCCCTCGCTGGCCTTCTCCCGGGCCCGCTGGAAGACCAGGCGAATGTGCCGCTCGGTCTCACCGACGTACTTGTTCAGCAGTTCCGGGCCCTTGATGTTCAGGAAGAACGACTTCCCGGCCTGTTCCCCCTCCTTGCCGCTACGCGCGGCGACCTGCTTGGCCAACGAGTTCGCCACGGCCTTGGCGATCAGCGTCTTGCCGCAGCCGGGCGGGCCATACAGCAGCACACCCTTCGGCGGCCGCAACTGGTGCTCCCGGAACAGGTCGGCATGCAGGAAGGGCAACTCGACCGCGTCCCGGATCTGCTCGATCTGGGACGACAGGCCGCCAATATCGGTGTAGTCGATATCGGGGACCTCTTCCAGGATGAGTTCCTCGACCTCGCTCTTCGGGATCCGCTCGTAGACGTAGCCGGACCGCGGCTCCAGCAGCAGCGAATCACCGGCCCGGATCCGCTCGTCGGCCAGCGTGTCGGCCAGGTAGACGATGCGCTCCTCGTCGGTGTGCCCGATGACCAGCGCGCGGTCACCGTCGGCCAGCACCTCCTTGAGCATCACCACCTCGCCGGCCCGCTCGAACTCGCGCGCCGCCACAACGTTCAACGCCTCGTTGAGCATGACCTCCTGGCCCTTGCGCAACGCCTCGACGTCGACGTTCGGCGAGACGGCCACCCGCAGCTTGCGGCCACCGGTGAACACGTCCACCGTGCCGTCCTCGTACTTCTGCAGGAAGACGCCGTAGCCGCTGGGCGGCTGCGCCAGCCGGTCGACCTCCTCCTTCAGCGCGACGACCTGGTCGCGCGCCTCCCGGAGGGTGCTCGCCAACTTCTCGTTGCGCTCGTTCAAGGCGGTCACCCGCGCTTGCGCCTCGGCCAGCCGCTCCTCGAGCACCCGAAGGTGCCGCGGAGACTCGGTCAGCCGACGGCGCAGCATGGCGACCTCCTCCTCAAGGAAGGAGACCTGAGTAGTGAGGTCGTGGACCTCCTTCTCGTACCTGGAGGCACGGACCTCCGCGTCGTCCCTCTCAGCGGCCACGATCACCCACCTCCCGCAGGATTTCGGCGGTCAAGTCACCCTACACAGAGCATCGGCCAGTCGGCGCATTCCGGTGGCCTGCCGTAACACGAACATCACGCAGCCGCCCGCCCGCCAGCCTGCCCGGTGCCCCCACATACCCTGGTGGCGGACGGGTGGACCGGGCCTCGGGAGAGGGGGCGAGGGGCATGGCTGAACCGCTTCGGGTCTGGGTGGACCAGGATCTCTGCACCGGAGACGGCCTCTGCGTGCAGTACGCGCCCGAGGTCTTCGAGTTCGACGTGGACGGGCTGGCCTACGTCAAGGACACCGATGGTGAGCTGCGGACGCTCGCCGGCACGCACGTGCCGGTGCCGGCGCACCTGCGGCTGGACGTGCTGGACTCGGCCAAGGAATGCCCGGGTGAGTGCATCCACGTCGAGCGCGCCGACGACGGCGCGCCGATCGCCGGCCCGGACGCGGGCTGAGCCGCGGCCGGCCGACCCGCCGCCGCAGCCGTCGGGCGGCACCGGCCCGGAACCCGGGGTTGCCCGGCTGAGCTGGCCGGATGGTGCCCGGCCGGGGGCCGGGGCAGTGGTCGCGCCGATCATGGGCGCTCGTCCGTGCTGGCCGCCGCCTTGGCCGGGCGGCGCTGCCGGGTCGGCGGCACGACGCCGTCGGCCAGCCGGCGGGAGGAGACCAGGAACGCGGTGTGCCCGATCATCCGGTGCTCCGGCCGGACCGCCAGCCCGACCACGTGCCAGGGCCGCAGCAACGTCTCCCAGGCGGCCGGCTCGGTGAACGTGCCGTGCTCGCGCACCGCCTCCACGAACCGGGACAGCTGCGTGGTGGTCGCCACGTAACCGATCAGCACCCCGCCGGGGAGCAGGGCCGCGGAGACCGTGTCCAGCACCTCCCAGGGGGACAGCATGTCGAGGATCACCCGGTCCACGTCCGGGCCGGCGGCGGGTGGCTTGTGCTCGGCCAGGTCGCCGACGGTCAGCGTCCAACCCGGCGGCTCGATTCCGAAGAACTTCGTTACGTTGGCCCGGGCGACGGCGGCGAAATCGTCCCGCCGCTCGTACGAACTGACCCGGCCGGACTCCCCCACCGCGCGCAGCAGCGAACAGGTCAGCGCGCCGGAGCCGGCCCCGGCCTCGAGCACGTGCGCGCCCGGGAAGATGTCACCCATCGAGACGATCTGGGCCGCGTCCTTGGGATAGATCACCGCGGCGCCGCGTGGCATCGCCAGCACGTAGTCGGCCAGCAGCGGGCGCAGCGCCAGGTACGGGGTACCGGAGGTGGCGGTCACCACGATGCCCTCCGGCCGGCCGATCAGGTCGTCGTGCGCGACCGCGCCGCGGTGCGTGTGGAAGGCCTTGCCGGCCTCCAGCAGCACGGTGTGCAGCCGGCCCTTGGGGTCGGTGAGCTGCACCCGGTCACCCGGCCGGAACGGGCCGGCCGGACGTCCCCCGGTCACGAGGCGGCTTCCGGAGCGGGCATCGCAGCGAGCGCCAGCCAGCGAAGAGCGGAACAGAGCGGGCCGCCAGGGGGCACGGTCACGCCGGCGCCCCCGACGGCATCCGGCCCTGCTGCAGCACCCGGGCCACGTCGACGGCGGCGAGCACGCCGACCACGCCGCCGTCCCGGCCCACCACCAGGTACTCCGAGGCGGGCAGCTGACGCAGCGCGTCCAGCAGCTGCTCGCCGGTGAGCGAGTCGGTCAGGGTGAGGCCGGGCTCGACCGGGCGGGCCACGTCGGCCACCGGGGTCCACGGCCGGCGCGCCTCGGGCACCGCCATCACGTGCGCCTCGGAGACCACCGCCCGCGGCCGGCTGGTCGAGTCGACCACGACCAGGGCCCGGGTGCCGGTCTGCCAGGCCCGGCGCAAGGCCTCGGCGATCGGCAGGTCGGGCGGAACCTGCAGCGCCGGCCGGATCAGCTGGGCCAGCCGCAGCCCGGGCAACCGGCTGGTCACCGTCGCCGCGGTCAGCGACTGGGACGCGCCGATCCAGATGAACGTGGCCAGCAGCACCGCCAGCGCCAGGTTGCCGAACGCCAGCCCATCCTCCGGCTGGATCGTGACCGCGCCGATCAACAGCACCAGCCCGGCCACGCCGCGGCCGCCCCAGGCCGCCGCCCGGGTACCGGTGAGGCGCGATCGTGACTTCCACCACACCGCGGCGCGGAGCAGCCGGCCGCCGTCCAGCGGCAGGCCGGGCAGCAGGTTGAAGATCGCCACCGCCAGGTTGCTCCAGATCAGCAGCGAGAGCACCGCCCAGGCGACCGTGCCCTCCGTCGCCAGCGGCAGCAGGCAGCCACCGAGCCCGGCCAGGGCCAGCGAGACCAGCGGGCCGGCGACCGCGACCAGGTACTCCTCGGCCGGCTGGGTGGGCTCCTTCTCGATCTCCGAGACGCCGCCGAGCAGGAAGATGACCACCCGCCGGACGGGGGTGCCCAGGGCGAGGCTGACCGCGGTGTGCCCCAACTCGTGTGCCAGCAGCGAGAGCGCCAGCAACACCGCGAAGCCGAACGAGACGGCGTACGCGCCCGCCTGGCTGATGTTGTCGACGCTCTTGGACACCACGTCGGAATAGCTGACCGTGATGATCAATGCGACGATCAGCCAGGACGGGGCGAAGAACATCGGCACGCCGAAGAACCGCCCCACCGGCAGCCCGCCGCCCGATGTGCGCGGCGGCCGTTGCGGCCTGCCCTGACCCTGCCCCGACATGGTTTGATGCTACGTGGGTGGGGATACCTGGAGCCCAGGGGGCAGCGGGTTGGCGCCGCGTGACCTACCGTGAGTGACGTGACCCGTTCCGGACGACCGCCGGAGCCGTCCGAGGTGCCGCCGCAGTGGGGCGAGCCCCGGCCGGCCGACCCGGCCGACGAACAGTCCGGACGTTCCCGCGGCCTACCGCCGGTCGGCGGGTATCCTGCCTTCGCGGCTGATGATGATCGTTACGGGTACGACGAGGGCTATCCGCCAGTGAGCGGGCACCAGCCCGGCTACGACGACGCCGACAACGACTGGTCCGCCGACTACCGGCCGCCCGGCCCGGCCGCCTATCCGCCCCCGGCCGCCCCCTACGGCGCAGGTCAGCCCGGCTATGCCGGCCCGGGCGACGGCCCGGCCGGTGCCGACGCGCAGTACGGCTACCACCGCGCCGAGCACCGGGCCGACGAGCCGGCCGCGGACAACCCGGGCGCCGGTTACCGGCCGGCGTACGGCCCCGGGCCGGTGCCCTACCCGGCCCGGGACAACCCGCCGACCGGCTCGGGCTACCCGCCGACCGGCCCACCCGCCGGCCCACCCGCCGGCAGGGCACCGTACGGCGTGGCCGGCACCGGCGACCGGGGCCAGGTCGGCCCGGACGGCGCCCGGCCCGCCACGCCGGGCGGGTACCCGGATCGCGACACGCCGTACGCCGACGGCCAGGACCACCGCGCCGGCCAGCACCGGCAGGACGACCCGGGCCCGCCTCCCCCGAACGGCTACGACCACCGCGCCGAGCAGAACCGGCCGGGGCGGGCTGGCCCGCCGTACGCCAACGGCTACGACCACCGCGCCGAGCAGGGCCGGCCCACCGGCCCGGGCGGCTACCCGGGCCCGGACCAGCCGTACCTGAATGGCTACGACGGCCGGGGCGACCCGGGCGGGTACCCGCAGCGCGGCGGCACGCCGTACGTGAGCGGGATCGGGCACCGGCCGTACGAGCCTGCGGAGGACGGCCCGGGCGTCGGCTACCCGCCGGCCGGTGGCCTGCTGGCCGGCCCGGCCGGGGACAGCCGCCGGCCGCCCGCCAACGGCCACGACCACCGCGCCGAGCAGAACCGGGACGGCCGGCCGGACGGCTACCGCGACACACCCGCCAACGGCCACGACCACCGCGCCGAGCAGAACCGGGACGGCCGGGCGGACGGCTACCGCGACACACCGGTCAACGGCTACGACCACCGCGCCGGGTCCGGCCCGGGTGGCCGGCCAGGCGGGCCTCCGGGCCGCGACACGCCGCCGGTCAACGGCTACGACCATCGCGCCGAGCAGAGCCGGGGCGGCCGGCCGGACGGCTACCGCGACACACCGGTCAACGGCTACGACCATCGGGCCGAGCCGGGTCCGGGCGGACGACCGGGCGGCGCGGTCACGCCGTACGCGAACGGATCCGGGCCCGCCGGGCCGGGTGGCAACGGGTCGGCGGCGGGCTTCCCGAACGAGGCGGAGCGGCCCGGCGGAGTGCCGCGGTCGGTGAACGGGTCCGGGTCAGCCGACGTGCCGTACGACGTGAACGGGCCCGGGCCGCAGTGGTACGAGCCGGACCAGCCGTGGCGCACCGGCGCCGGGCCGGTCGAGAGCGACTCCCGCTACGCCGGCCCGAAGAGCACCGGGCATCTGGTCTACGACGCCGACGCGGTGCAGAGCTACGCCGAGCCACCGCTGCGGGCGGTGCCGGCGTACCCGGTGCAGCCGGACACGTCCCGGTCCGGGCGCGGGCCGGCCGACCCGCTGGCGGCCCGGTCGCAGGCGATCGTGCCGGCCTACCCGGACGCGCCGCCGGCCCCGCCGCAGCAGCCGGTCTACGAGCCGGCCCGGGTGGACGAGGCGACCGAGGTGCTGCGCCGGTATGTGCCGGCGAACGAGCTGCTGACCCGGGAGACCGAGGCCGGCAACACCCGCCCGCCGACCCGCAAGCACCCGACCCGGGCCATCGCGCGCCGCCGCGCGCGCCGGCGGCGGGCCCTGGAGTGGCCGTTCCTGGTGGCGTTCGCGCTGGTCGCGGCGTTCCTGATCCGCACGTTCGCGATCCAGACGTTCTACATCCCGTCCGGCTCGATGCACGAGACGCTGCTCGAGGGCGACCGGGTGCTGGTCAACAAGGTCGCCTACCACCTGCACGCGGTGCACCGCGGTGACGTCGTGGTGTTCCGCCGCCCGCCGGACTTCGAGGTGGACGACGACGACCTGATCAAGCGGGTGGTCGCGCTACCCGGTGAGACGGTCGAGGGCAAGGGTCGCAAGGTGTACGTCAACGGCAAGGCCCTGACCGAGCCGTACGTCGAACCGGCGTGCAACGGCACCGATGACTTCCGGCCCACGACGGTCCCGGCCGGGGACCTCTGGGTGATGGGCGACAACCGGTGCGATTCCAGCGATAGCCGGGTGTTCGGGCCGATCGACCAGAGCCTGCTGGTCGGCCGGGCGTTCGTGCTGGCCTGGCCACCAGGCCGGGTCGCCTGGCTCTGACCGCCCGGCGGGCCGGCGCCGTTCCTGTCGGTAGGTCGGCTTAGGCTGCCGGCATGACCACCGCGACGTCCGACCCGGCCACCGGCGCGCCGGACGGTGGTCCGGTCAACGCGCCGGAGGGCGGTCCGGTCGGCGCGCCGGACGGTGGTCAGGTCGACCTGCCGGCCCCGGTGCTGGGCTCGCTGTCGCCGTCCCGGGCGGCCGATTTCAAGACCTGCCCGCTGCTGTACCGGTTCCGCAGCATCGACCGGATCCCGCAGCTGCCGACGCGGGACAAGGTCCGCGGCACGGTCGTGCACGCGGTGCTGGACCGGCTGTTCGACCTGCCCGCCCCGGAGCGGACCTTTCCGGCCGCGGCCGGCCTGGTCGAACCGGAGTGGCAGCGGCTGGCCGAGGCGGAGCCGGCGGCGGCCGAGCTGTTCGCCGACGACCCGGACGGCGCGGCGCTGGCCGGCTGGCTGGAGTCGGCCCGGGAGATGGTGGCCGGCTACTTCGCCCTGGAGGATCCGCGCCGGCTGGAGCCGGCCGCCCGCGAGCAGCTGGTGCAGACCCTGCTGGACGGCGGCCTGCTGCTGCGCGGCTACGTCGACCGGCTGGACGTGGCGCCGACCGGCGAGGTGCGGGTGGTCGACTACAAGACCGGTGGCATCCCGCGTGAGGCGTTCGAGACGCACGCGCTGTTCCAGCTGAAGTTCTACGCGCTGGTGCTCTGGCGCACCCGCGGCGAGGTGCCCCGGCAGCTGCGGCTGATGTACCTCGGCGACCGCGACACGCTCACCTACGCCCCGGACGCGGAGGAGCTGGCCCGGTTCGAGCGCACCCTGCTGGCGATCTGGCGGGCGATCGAGCGGGCCCGGGAGACCGGCGACTTCCGGGCCAGCCCGAGCCGGCTCTGCGGCTGGTGCGACCACAAGCCGCTCTGCCCGGCGCACGGCGGCACCCCACCGCCGTATCCTGAGCCCGGCTCCCCCGCCGCCGGTCCCGCCGATCCGGCACCGTCCGCGCGGCCCGCCGAGGTGCCCGTCGAAGGGCCGGCGACGGCTGAGGCACGGTTGATCGTGGCTCCACCGGAAGGTTGAGATGGCTTAGCCGTAGGGCTGATGACCAGGGGTGTTATGCCGATTAGGTTCGTTCGCGGGGGTGGAACCGACGGCATCAGGTGCCCGGACGGGCACAGATCGACCGGGTGGCTAGGCCCAGGGCACAGGGGCGGCCACCCCGACCGTTGAGATCGGGGTAACCCCCGAGACGACTCGGGCGGATACCGGATGTACCGGGGCCCGCCGGGCACCTACGGTGACCGCAACAGGAAAAACTTCGGTCGCCCACCGCAGGGTTGCAACTCAGCCAACCCACAGCAGAAATCGCATACGGTCCGCGGGCGACCAGACGAGGGGAGAGGTTTTCGTGACCACAACCGTGACCGGGTCGGGCCGGCCGACGGCGGCGGCCCAAGCAGTTGACCTGCGAAAAGTCTACGGATCCGGGCAGACTCAGGTGACCGCGCTGGCCGGTGTCTCGGCCGACTTCACCGCTGGAGAGTTCACCGCGATCATGGGCCCGTCCGGGTCAGGGAAATCCACGCTGATGCACTGCCTGGCCGGGCTGGACACGTTCAGCGCGGGCGAGGTCTACATCGGTGGTGACGCTCTGTCGACCATGTCTGACAAGAAGCTCACCGAGCTCCGCCGGGACAAGGTGGGCTTCGTGTTCCAGCAGTTCAACCTGCTGCCGACGCTCACCGCCGAGGAGAACATCACGCTGCCGCTGGCCATCGCCGGCCGCAAGCCGGACAAGGCCTGGTTCGACGCGGTGGTCGGCGCGGTCAGCCTGGGCAACCGGCTCAAGCACCGGCCGACCGAGCTCTCCGGTGGCCAGCAGCAGCGGGTGGCCTGCGCCCGGGCGCTGATCACCAAGCCGTCGGTGGTGTTCGCCGACGAACCCACCGGCAACCTGGACTCGCACAGCAGCGCCGAGGTACTCGGCTTCCTCCGGTACTCGGTCAGCGAGCTGGGCCAGACCGTGGTGATGGTGACGCACGAGCCGTCCGCCGCCGCGTACTCCGACCGGGTGCTGTTCCTGGCCGACGGCCTGATCGTGGACGAGCTGCACGCGCCCACCGCCGACTCGGTGCTGGACCGGATGAAGAGCCTGGACGCCGCCGCCCAGGGGCTGCCCTCCGGTCAGCACGCCGCTCCGGTGGCTGGTGCCTGATGTTCCGCGCCACCGTCAAGTCACTGCTCGCCCGCAAGCTCCGGCTGCTGCTGTCGGCCCTGGCGATCGTGCTCGGCGTCTCGTTCGTGGCCGGCGCGTTCGTGCTCACCGACAGCCTCGGCCAGACCTTCGATGACCTGTTCACCACCGTCAGCAAGAACATCGCGGTGGAGGTGCGCGGCACCATCCAGTCCGACCTGGGCAGCGACGACAACCCGAGCGACGAGGGCACCCGGCGCAACGTGCCGGCCACCGTCGTGGACACGGTCGCCAAGGTGGACGGCGTCGCCGAGGCGCAGGGCTCGATCTTCAGCAGCGCGCTGGTGGTCGGCACCGACGGCAAGCCGGTCCGGAACAACGGCGCGCCGAACATCGGCTCGAACTGGGTCGACTCCACGCTGCTGAACCAGCAGCGGATCGTCGAGGGCAATCCCCCGCGCGGCCCGGACCAGATCATCATGGACCCGGACTACGCCGAGCGGTCCGGCCACAAGATCGGTGACGAGGTCACCGTGCTGACCAGCATCGGGCAGGGCAGGTTCAAGCTGGTCGGGCTGGCCAGGTACGCCGACGGCAAGAACTCGCTCGGCGGCGAGACGTACGTGATGTTCGACCTGCCGACCGCGCAGAAGGTGCTCGACATCCCGGGCGCGTTCACCGACGTCCAGGTGGCCGCCAAGGACGGGGTCAGCCAGCAGACGCTGCGCGACCGGATCGCCACCGTGCTGCCCAGCGGGGCCGAGGCCATCACCGGCCAGGCGTTCGCGGACGAGCAGGCCAGCGACATCAAGAAGGGCCTCGGCTTCTTCAACACCTTCCTGCTGGTGTTCGCCGGGGTCGCGCTGTTCGTCGGCGCGTTCATCATCTTCAACACGTTCTCGATCCTGATCGCGCAGCGGACCAAGGAGCTCGCGCTGATGCGGGCGCTCGGGGCCAGCCGCCGCCAGATCACCCGCTCGGTGCTGGGCGAGTCGGTGGTGGTCGGCCTGATCGCGTCCGCGGTGGGGCTGCTCGCCGGCATCGGGGTCGCGCTCGGGCTCAAGGCGCTGTTCAACACGTTCGGCGCCGAGTTCCCGCCCGGGCCCACGCTGGTGCTGCCGCGCACGATCATCGCCGCCTTCGCGGTCGGCGTGCTGGTCACCGCGGCCGCGGCGCTGATCCCGGCGCGGCGGGCGGCGAAGATCGCCCCGGTCGCGGCGATGCGGGACGCGGCCACCGCGGACCGCTCGCTCACCCGGCAGACGATCGGCGGCCTGATCGTCCTGGCGCTCGGTGTGGTCTGCATGACGCTCGGCCTGACCGGGCACGGCCTGGCCATCCTCGGCGTCGGTACCGCGCTGGCGTTCCTCGGCGTGGCGCTGCTCTCCCCGCTGGTCAGCCGGCCGGTGAGCAAGCTGATCGGGGCGCTGTTCACCCGCCGCATCCCGGGCCGGCTGGGCCGGGAGAACGCGATGCGCAACCCGCGCCGGACCGCGTCCACGGCCGCCGCGCTGATGATCGGGCTGGCCCTGGTCAGCGCGGTCGGCGTGCTCGGCGCCTCGTTGAAGGGGTCGGTCCGCACGATCATCAACGGCGCCCTCGGCGCGGACTACGTGCTCGACTCGAACACCTCGGGCATCTCCGAGGAGACGATGTCGGCGCTGCGCTCGCAGCAGGGCGTGGCCCAGGTGGACGGGCTGCGGTTCGACTCGGTCAAGGTCGGCGACGACAAGACCAACGCGATCGCGACCAGCCCGGCCGCGATCGGCAACACGATCTCGCTGCAGCAGAAGCAGGGCTCGGTGTCCGGGCTCAACCCGAGCACCATGCTGGTCTCCGACAAGGTGGTCAAGGACAAGGGCTGGCACCTCGGCCAGCAGCTGACGGTCAGCTTCCGGGACGGCACCAGCTCGCCGCTGACCATCGCCGGCACCTACGCGGACAACCAACTGGTCGGCAACTACGTGCTCGACCAGACCCTGGCCCCACACTTCCACGACGCCAAGCTGTACGCGGTGGCGCTGGTGAAGGCCTCGCCGGACGCCGACAAGGCGCAGGTGCGGCGGGAGCTGGACGCGGCGGTGAAGCCGTACCCGAATGTGGAGCTGCAGGACCGCAGCCAGTTCGTCAAGGACCAGGCCGACCAGATCAACCAGGTCGTGCAGATCCTGTCGCTGCTGCTGGCGCTGTCGGTGCTGATCGCCGTGCTGGGCATCATCAACACCCTCGCCCTGTCGGTGCTGGAGCGGACCCGTGAGCTGGGCCTGCTCCGGGCGGTAGGGATGAGCCGGCGCCAGGTCAAACGGATGGTCCGGGTGGAGTCGGTGGTGATCGCCGTCTTCGGCGGGCTGCTCGGCCTGGTGGTGGGCGGTGCCTTCGGGGTGGCGCTGCAACGGGCGCTGGTCAACCAGGGCGTGACCGAGCTGAGCTTCCCGGTCGGCCAGCTGCTGACGTACCTGGTGCTGGCCGCGGTGGCCGGGGTGATCGCCGCCTGGCTGCCGGCCCGGCGGGCGTCCCGGCTGAACGTGCTCAACGCGATCGCCGCGGACTAACGCGCAGCGAACTGGAGGCATAGCGAGCCAGTGGGGGTCGGCCCGATCGGGCCGACCCCCACTGGCTCAGCCGTACTCTGCTCGCACGACGTGCTCGCCGGTTCGCCAGTCATGCTGGCCGCGGGGGCCGAGCCCCCGCGAGCCCCACGGTGCGGCCGGCGGCCGGTCCGCGCCGGTCACCCACCGGCCGGTTCTCCTTACGGCAGCGCGCTGCGCGCGTCGAACCAGGTCGAGCGGTCGGTCTGGCTGGCCGCCGGGGTGGCGCCGGCCGCGATCCGGATCAGGTCGTCGGTGGTCAGCCCGAGGTCGGCCTGGTTGACCGTCACCATGATGCGCCAGTGGCCGACCAGGACCCACACCTGCGGCGGGCGGCCCGGGGCGGGGCGGTCCCGGCCGTCCCGATCCGGGATCACCGCCGGGACCAGCCGCCCCTCGTGGTCGCCGATCCGGATCGGCCGGCCGGGCACGCCCCGCAGCGACGTGTCGGAGCTGTATTCGGCGCTGACGTCCAGCGGTGCGCCGCATCGCTGGACGGCGCCGCAGCCGCCGGTGCCGTTCCGGGTGAAGCCGAAGTCGGCGGCAGCGCCGAACTCCGCGGCCAGGTCGGGCCGGCTGGCCCCGATGTTCGTGGATACCAGGCCGGCCGGCAGGTAGCTCAGCCGCAGCGGCACCAGCAGCGGCACCGGGTCCCCGGCGTGCACGGCCGCGGCGACCTTCAGCGCGAGCGGCAGGAACCTGTCCTGCCTCCCGACGCGCGCCGCCTCGTTGATCGTCGCCCACGCGTCCGGGGCGTACTCCCAGGCCAGCCCGTGCAGTGGCGCCAGCGCGGCGGTCGACCGGTCCGGCGCCGGTTCGGGCGACGACGTCGGCGTGCCGGGACCGGCCTGCGGCCGCAGCCCGGTGGGAACGGTGAACGTGCCGATGTAGCCGCGGTGGCCCGCGATCGTCACCGGGCGGCCCCGCCGTACCTCGGTCGGGTCGAAGGCGCCCGGCCGCCACACCTGCAGGGTGCCCATCAGGCCGCCGGCGGCGTCCAGCAGGTAGGCACCGCGGTTGAGGCAGCTCACGCCACGGCTGTGCTCGAGGTTGGCGCCGGGGACCGGGTCGACCCGGAAGAACACCCGGTCGGCAGCGGCCACCGAGCAGGCGGGCTGCCGGGCCGACTGCGTCGTCGACGGCCGCGGGTCGGTCCGGGTGACGGCGATCGGGACCGCGATCCCGATCACCAGGACCGCGGCGGCGGTGGTCAGCACCGGTACGGTACGCCGCCGGCGCGGCGGCGGCTCAGCGTGGCTGAGCCGGGGAGGCAGGTCGGTTGAGCTGGGCGCGGCGGCGGCCAGGGCCGTGAACGCGGCGCGCAGGTCATCCTCGGTACGCATCTGTCAGTCCTCCAGAATCAGCGTGAGCCCAGCCGCGTTCGCCACGCGCAGGGCGGCCAGGCCGCGGGCGATGTAGGCCCGCGCGGCGCTCGGCCGGCAGCCCATGACCTCGGCGATGGCCGGGTCGGCCAGGTCGCAGTAGTAGCGGAGCGCCAGCGCCGTGCGCTGCCGGGCCGGCAACCGGGCCAGCTCGGCGATCAGCGCCTGCCGGTCAGCGTGCCCGGCGGCGTGGTCCGGGATCTCCCCCGGCGGCCGCACCTCGGCCGCCGGTACCTGCCGCGACCACTTCCGCCGCCAGGACAGGTGCTCGTTGACGATCATTTTCCGGACGTACGCCTCGGGTCGCTCGTACCCGCGCAGTACGTCCCACCGGTTGTGGACCCGGATCAGCACCTCCTGGACGACATCCTCAGCGAGACTCCGGTCCGCGCAGAGCACGGTCGCGAAGCGCAGCAGCTGCGCCTGGTGCTCCTGCACGAACTCCTCGAACGTCACGGTTCCTCCACCAGATCGACCTCCGCCCCATACACGCGTCGCGGGGCGGGATCTGCTGCGGTCGACCGGGAAGCGGTCAGGAGCTGGCAGCCTGCAGCGCGGTCAGGTAGCCGGTGATCGCGTCCCGGTTGCGGGTCAGGCAGCTGATCCGGGCATCCATCTGGGCGCGGTGCAGTTCGAGCGCGGCGACCAGGTCGGGCGTGGCGTCGGTGACGTGGATGGTGCAGGGGTTGTCCAGGCAGGGCAGGATCTGCCGGATGATCCGGGTGGGCACGCCGGCGTCGAGCAGGCCGCGGATCTGCGCGACGTGGTCGACCAGCCGCTCGGCATAGTCGCGGTAGCCGTTGGCCGCCCGGTCGGGGGTGAGCAGGCCCTGCTCCTCGTAGTAGCGCAGCAGCCGGGCGGCCACCCCGGTGCGAGCGGCCAGCTCACCGATCCGCATGGCGGCTCCTTCCGACCGGGCTTTCCGTCACGACGGGCTTTCCTTCACACTAGTGTGAAGGTTCGAGGATGGCGGCATGGCCGTCCTGGTGCTGCTGTCGCTGGCGCAGTTCGTCATCGCGCTCGACTACTCGATCATCTACGTCGCGCTGCCCAGCATCGCCGCCGACCTGCACCTGGCCCCGGCGGCCGCGCAGTGGGTGGTCAGCGCGTACGCGGTGCTGTTCGCCGGGTTCCTGGTGCTCGGCGGCCGGATCTGCGACCGGGTCGGCGCCCGCCGGCTGTTCATCGTGGCGGTCGCCGCGTTCGGGCTGGCCAGCGCGGCCGGGGCGGCCGCGGCCGATGGCACCGTGCTGCTGGCCGCCCGCGGCGGGCAGGGCCTGTGCGCGGCGCTGCTACAGCCCGCGGTGCTCGGCCTGATCGGGACGACCTGGCCGGCCGGGCCGGCGCGCAGCCGGGCGGTCGCGGTCTGGGGCTCGATCGGCGCGACCGGGCTGGCCGCCGGGGCGATCCTGGGCGGGCTGCTCACCACCGCCTCCTGGCGGCTGACGTTCCTGCTCAGCGTGCCGCTCACGCTGGCCTGCGCGCTCGGCGCCGCGGCCTGGATCGCCCCCGACCGGGTCGGGCCCGACCAGACTGGGCCCGACCAGGCTGGGCCCGACCAGGCCGGGCCGGATCAGGCCGGGTCCGACCGTTCCGCGCCGGGCCGAGCCGCGGTGGGCGGGAGTGCGGCCGGGGCCACGGTGCCTCGGGGCGGGCCGGTGGGCGGGCGGATTCCGGCGGTGGCCGCGGTGCTCGGCACCGGGACGGCGCTCGCGCTGGTGTTGGGGCTGACCCTCGGCGCCGGGTACGGCTGGCGGGCGCCGGCCACGCTCGGCTGCCTCGGCCTGGCAGCGGTGTTCGGGCTGGGGTTCGTCCGCAACGAACGCACCGCGCGGGACGTGCTGATCGACCCGGTGCTGCGGCGGACCCGGTCGCTGCGGGTCGGGGCGGCCGCGACCGCGCTCTACATGGCCAGCGTGGGATCCGAGTTCTACCTGCTCACGCTGCTGCTGCAGGCCGCCAAGGGATACCGGCCGCTGCGCGCCGGGCTGGCCTTCCTGCCGCTGGCGCTGCTGGTGACCGCGGGCAGCGTGGCGGCCGGCCGGGCCGTGCGGCGGCTGGCCCCGGCGACCGTGCTGACCGCCGGCTTCGGCATCGCGGCCGCCGGCCTGCTCTGGCTGACGGTCACCCTGACCGGCCCGTCCTACGCCGTCGACCTGCTGCCCGGGATAGTCCTCAGTGGACTCGGACACGGGCTGATCTACACCTCGATGTTCATCATCGGCACCCA
>Ga0307500_10000314_pt1 | contig 16527 bp, 12 predicted proteins | sample 14_S_MG_FD_201362 | JGI IMG/M metagenome (GOLD analysis project Ga0307500, IMG submission 201362) | Soil microbial communities from Populus trichocarpa stands in riparian zone in the Pacific Northwest, United States - 14_S | ecosystem: Environmental > Terrestrial > Soil > Riparian zone > Trees... | reverse complement strand
GGTCAGCGAGACCACGTCGCGCTGCATGGTCTTGAGCTGCTCGCGCATGTCCTTGGACCATTTGGCGCCTTCCACCACCGCCGACAGGAAGGTGACGACACGGCCGATCGAGACCAGACTCTCGCGGACCTTGGAGGTCAAATCCCCCTTGCGCCCGATCGCGATCAGGATCTGGGAGTATCGCTTGGCCTGGCCGTGGCGCTCGCTTTCGGGTTCGAAGATGTCGTGGGAGACCTGATCGACCTCGGCACCGGCGCGTTCCAGGATGTCGGCGCAGCGGTCGATCACCGCGTCCAGCAGTTCCATCAGGACCATTTCACCCGATATGCCCGGCATGCATGAGCGGGCCAGCTTGTGCTCGACCAGGGCAAACGGCTTCGGCTCGTCGTAGCGCACGGTGACCAGGCGGTGACCGGCCAGGATGAAGGTGACGGGCGTCGTTTTCGGCATGTCGGTGTCGGACTGGCACATCAGCGTCGCGGTCATGTAGCGGGCGCCGTTCTCGATATAGAGCCGGCTGGAGATCTCGATCTCCTGCATGTCTTCCCGGGTCGGTACCGCGATCCCGGCCAGCCGCTCGACTGCGCGGTCCTCCTCCATCGTCGGGTTCAACAGGTCGATCCAGACCGCATTGTCCGGCAGCGCCGCCGGATCCGCGCCGGGAACCTTCTTCAGGGAAGCGTCGGCGGGAACAAACACCGAAAACATGGGCAACTCCGGAACTGGGCGGCAATCTCGTCTTGATGCGTCTTCTTGGCGTGAAATGGTACCCACTTCGCTTGCGAATGCTGCGAGCACCCAGCGGCACTAAACCCGATTCTGGCAAGCGCTTCATGACCCACGCATTAACCGGCGATCCATATTTATGGCCATGAGGTGGCGCCCGCACGGCTGATATTCGGCCTGGGCGTAACCCTTGCCTAAAAATCAACCGGAAGTCGCAAAATTTGCGGCATAAAAGCCACAGCCACGCTTCCGCAGCGCGAAACAGACGCGCAAATGCTGGCGTGAGGACCGGTTTTTGCGGATACTGCACTTAATGGAATCGTCGCGTTTAAGGCGCAACACTGTTGCTGTTAACGCCGGATTTTCGATTGGAAGTGTGCCATGTCGTCGCTGAAAGTAATCTTCGGGCTGCTCGCCGCCGGCCTTGCGTTGTCTGGTTGCATGCCGGCAACCACCTATCAGGCCGCCCCTGAAGCCACCCTCAAGCCGAGCGACAAGGCCCAGCTCGCCAAGGCGCGCTACGCCGCCGTGGCGCCGGCAGAGCCGTTCCGCCGCGCTATTGTCGACTATCACCGCAAGGAACTGGCCGGCACCATCGTCGTCGATTCCGACAATCACTACCTCTATCTGGTCCAGGACAGCGGCAAGGCGATCCGCTATGGCGTCACCGTCGGCGAGGAAGCCCTCGCCTTCTCCGGTATCGCCAAGGTCGGCAATATGGCCGAATGGCCGAAATGGACGCCCACCGCCGACATTCACAAGCGCATCGAAGGCCTGCCTGCCTCGGTGCCCGGCGGCGTCGACAATCCGCTCGGCGCCCGCGCGCTCTACCTTTACCAGGGCAACAAGGACACGCTGTTCCGCATCCACGGCACCAACCAGCCGGAATATATCGGCGCCTCGATCTCGTCGGGCTGCATCCGCATGACCAATGAGGACGTCATCGATCTCTACAGCCGGGTGAAGCAGGGTACGGTTGTCGTCGTGCTCGCCCCCAAGCAGGGTGACTCGCCGTATAATTCCAAGATGGCGCTGCAGGGCGGCGGCCAGAGCGGCCCGCAAGCTCAGTAACCGACGCCGGTTACTTCGCAGTCGAAGCTAACCCCACCGAAGATCAAGAGCGCCGGTTTTGCCGGCGCTTTTTCTTTGCGGGTTTTTCCTCAGGCGGCGGCTGGGCTTCGTCGGCGTTTTCGATGTTGGATTTTTCAGCTTCCGGCTCGGCATCCGATTTGGCACCAGCCTTCGCGCCCGATTTGGCGTCGTCCGGCCCGGCTGCGACTTCGCGCGGCGGCGCTTCCTCCGGCCGCTCGGCTGGCAACAGCGGCGCTTTCTGCGGCAGCGGGTCCAACACGTCCCACTGGCAGATCCGGTAATTGTTGCGCCGTTCCATCAGGTCGAGATGGATATGGTCCTCGTGGTAGCCGTCCGAACCCGGGCCCAGCACCGTCGAGAACCGCGAGCAGGCGGAACGCAGCACGCTCTCGCGCAATCCCCGCGGCACGGTGCGGTCGGTCAGCGAGATCAAGCTGCCGTCGGCGAACTTGAAGGCGCGAACGTCGAGCGCGTTGGCGCGGCCGTGCTCGGAAAGCTTGGCGCCGACGATGCGGTTGCGGCCGCGGCACTCAAACGAGTCGAAATTGTCGAGATCCGAGACGGCGCTGCCGAGGCGTTCCGCCAGCGGCGCGATATCGCTGCGGATCCACTCGGCCAGCGCAGACGCCATGGGACAGCGCAGGATCGCCGCCGGCTTCACCGAAACCCGCCGCTTGTCCGGCAGCACGATCGCCTCCAGCCGCACCAGATCCTCACCCCCGCAGCCGCCGGCGCCCTTGATGTCGGGGATGCTGGGCGCAATCGCGATGGCATCGGTCAGCGCCAGCCGGCAGGCGGACGGCTCTGGCGGCGCGGGTGCAGCCTGCTGATCGGGCTTGCCGTTCGCCTGCTCCTCCTTGTCCGGGCTGTCGCGCTCGGCGGAAGGGGCTTCGGCCGGGCGCGGCTTTGGCAGCGGCACCGCCGCACGCCGCGCCGTGCCCCGCTCGTGTGGCGATCCTACCCTCAACAGGTCGTCCCAGGGCGCCTGGCGGGACGCCTTCGCCGCCGCCGCGGGCCCGCTTGGCATGCCAAGCAGCAACGCCATCGTTACAACGGTAACCATTGCCGCTTCGATGCGACGAAAGGCGCCATTAGCCCATTTCCGGCTTGCGTTCTGCGCGGTAAAGTTCATGTCAATTCCATGAACCAACCCCTCGATCCGCCCGTATAGTCGGCGGATCGCGCGGCAACGAACAAACCATCGGAGGGAAGTGCGTATGCTCGGATTGATGCAAGACTGGCCTTTGCTTTGCCATCGGATTATCGAACACGCTGCGAAGTATCACGGCACGCAAGAGGTCGTCACGCGGTCGGTCGAAGGCCCCATTCATCGCACCAATTACGCCGAAATTCATGCACGCGCACTGAAAGTATCGCAACGGCTGGACCGCGACGGCATCAAGCTCGGTGACCGCGTCGCCACCATCGCCTGGAATACATGGCGCCATCTCGAAGCCTGGTACGGCATCATGGGAATCGGCGCGATCTGCCACACCGTCAATCCGCGGCTGTTCCCCGACCAGATCGCCTGGATCATCAACCACGCGCAGGACCGAATCGTGATGACCGACATCACATTCGTGCCGATCCTGGAAAAGATCGCCGCCAGCCTGCCCAGCGTCGAACGCTACATCGTGCTGACCGACAAGGCCCACATGCCGCAGACCACGCTGAAAAACGCGGTCGCCTATGAGGACTGGATCGCGGACGCCGACGGCAAGTTCAAGTGGAAGGATTTTGACGAAAATACCGCGGCCGCGATGTGCTACACCTCGGGCACGACAGGCGATCCAAAAGGTGTGTTGTATTCGCACCGCTCCAACGTACTGCACGGCCTGATGGCCAACAATGTCGACGCTCTCGGCACCAGCGCCGCCGAGACAATGCTGCCGGTGGTGCCATTGTTCCATGCCAACAGCTGGGGCATCGCATTCTCCGCGCCCTCGATGGGCACCAAGCTCGTGATGCCGGGCGCCAAGCTCGACGGCGCCTCGGTCTATGAACTGCTCGACACCGAGAAGGTCACCCACACCGCCGGCGTGCCGACCGTGTGGCTGATGCTGCTCAACCACATGGCGGCCGGCAATCTGAAGCTGCCCCACCTCAAAAGCGTAGTATGCGGCGGCTCGGCGATGCCGCGCTCGATGATCAAGTCGTTCGTCGACATGGGCATTCGCGTGCGCCACGCCTGGGGCATGACCGAGATGAGCCCGATCGGCACCGTTGCAGCGCAGAAGCCGCCGTTTGCCGAACTCACCGGCGAGGAGCGGCTCGACATCCTGCAGACCCAGGGCTATCCGCCGTTCGGCGTCGAGATGAAGATCACCGACGATGCCGGCAAGGAGCTGCCGTGGGACGGCAAGACTTTTGGCCGCCTCAAGGTCGCCGGCCCCGCGGTCGCCAAGGCCTATTTCAAGGTCGACAACAGTATCCTGGACGAGGAAGGCTTCTTCGACACCGGCGACGTCGCGACGATTGACGAGCATGGCTACATGCGGATCACCGACCGCTCCAAGGACGTCATCAAGTCCGGCGGCGAATGGATTTCGTCGATCGACCTGGAAAACCTCGCGGTCGGCCATCCCGCGGTGGCGGAAGCCGCCGTGATCGGGGTCTATCATCCAAAATGGGACGAGCGTCCGCTGCTGATCATCCAACTCAAGCAGGACCAGAAGGCGACCCGCGAGGACATCCTGAAATTCATGGACGGCAAAATCGCCAAATGGTGGATGCCCGACGACGTCGTCTTCGTCGAGGGCATTCCCCACACCGCGACCGGCAAGATCCTGAAGACCGCGTTGCGCGAACAGTTCAAGAGCTACCGCTTCCCGAACGCCGCAGCGTAAGGCGAAGCCTGCACCCGATAAAAAAAGGCGCCTTCCCGCAAAGGAAGGCGCCTTTCATTATAGGTGCGGGTCGGCGAAGCCACCCCGGATCGTGGCGGCAGACAGCGCTAGCGCTTTGCGCCCGGCTGGCCTTCCTTCCACTTCAGGAATTGCTGGTAGAGCGTCGCGTCGTCCTCCGCCGCCTGCGTGTCCTGCTTGCCTATGTCACGGGCCTGCGCGCCCATGAACTGCTCGAACCGCTGGCGCGTGTCGGCCGCGACGGTGGCATTTCTGTCCAGCCATTCCTGGGCCGCCGGAAAGCGCGTCCATCCCTTCAGGGGCGCACTCAACACCACCTCCTTCCACTTCGGATGGAACGGCGGCTGCTGCAGCGATTTCAGGCGCTCGAAGAATATCTTCACGAAATGGTCGACCTTGCCGTATCGCTCGCTCTTCGGCGACCAGTTGTAGGCGGCCAGGATCGCCGGCACGGCGACGGTGTCGACACGGCCGCCGGGCGGGATCAGCGACGGATAGTCCTCCGCCCTGAGCTCGGACGGCAGATAATCGCTCTGCAGCGGCTCGCTATAGGGGATCGGGACCAAATGCAGGTTGTCTCCCTTCACCTGGCTTACGGCCCTGGACGGGCTTCCCTGCACCGCCACGACCGCATCGAGTTCGCCGCTCTTGAGCTTTTCATAGGCGACGCGCTGCTCGATGAAGGCATAGACCGGCTTGATGCCCAGCCGTTCGAAGATCGTGATCGCGGTGACGAACGTTCCGCCGTTCGGCAGGTCGACGGCGACGCGCTTGCCGTTCAGATCGCCGAGGCTCTTGATCGACGTCTTGGCGACGACGTGCATCTCTTCATTGTAGAGCTTGGTGATATAGGCGAACTGGCCGCGGATGTTGCCGGTGTAGCCCTTCCTTTCCAGGTAATCGAGCGTGTCGGCACGCATGATGCCGAGATCGACCCCCTTGAGGAAAAGGATGTCGGCGATGCTCTGCACCGATCCGCGGCCGACGATCGGCAGCACGCGGATCTGGTCGCCTTCGTCGAGCACCGAGGCGAGGTCGGCGCCGAACTGCACGTAGGTACCGCCGATCGTACCCGTCATGACGGTGATGGTGTTGGCGTTGAGCCGCTCGCGCGTGCTCTTGTTGCTGCTGCTATAGCTGAATATGGCCTTTAGTCCCTCGCTCACTGCGCCGGGATCGATCTCGCCCTTGTTGCCTTGAGGGCTACCTTGGGCGAAGGCCGATGTCGCACACAACAGCACGACCGCGCAGCGAGACGCCACGCGGGTGGCAAATCGCATCATCATGGAAAAAACTCCAGTACTCAAAAACTCTGACGGGCGCGTGCTAGGCGCCGCGTCGAAATCACCTCAATAGCGCTAGTGCGTCCAGCTTTCGCTGTGCGTCGGGTTCGCCCCACTCCTTTGCCCGCTGATACCAGATCCGGGCCTGGGCAACGTCCGCCATCGGACCATCGGCGCCGATCTGCCTGAGCAGCGCCGGATCGTAGGTCGTGCCGACGAGCAAGGCTGACCGCGCATCGCGCGCTTCGGCGCCGCGCATCAGCAACAGTCGCGCCGACTGGACGTCGCCGCTGGCGAGCAGATCCTGTCCGCGTTTGATCAGGTTAGCGACTTCCCTCTGATCGAGGCTACGCACGACCTCCGCCCGTGGCGGGGCCGGCATCGCCAACGGCGCGGCCGTGGCCACGGCGACCGGCGGTGCCACGGCAACGGGCGGCGCCACGGCAACCGGCGGCGGCACGACAACGGGCGGCGCCACGGCGGCCGGCGGGGGCGTTGCGGCCCTGGGCGCTACCGCGGCAAGACTCGGTGCAGCAAGATTTGGTGCAGCCTGCCAGCTCAGCCGCGTGGAGGTGCCGGTAAGCGCCGCGCCGGTGGCGTCACGCAATTCCGCCGTCACCAGCATCTGGCCGGCGAATCCGTCCGGCGGAATGACCGAAACGCCGGAAATCTCCGTCGCCGGCACGCGCCACTCGCCGGCGCCGATACGTTTGCCCGACGTCAGGCGGGAGCCCGCCGTCAGTCCGCTGATGGATACGAACGCGTCGGGCGGCGGAGCGCCGACGTGAATGCCGAGAGGCACCGGATCGTTGGTGAACCCGCTGCCGTCCTGCACGGCAAGGGTCGCCGTACGCTTCTGCGGCGCCGGCTGCTGCTGCGCCGGGATCACCGACGATTTGACCGACTGCCAGGCGGCCGAAAGCGACGCGTCCTGGCCGGCGGGGCGTTGCGAAGACGGAATGGCCATGACGAGAAGCGTCGCGATGCTCGCTGCAATCGCCACCGCGATCGAGAAACGGATGACCTGCTGGAACAACGCGCGCCGTCCCGACAGATCGCGGAGCACGGATGGCGCTTCGACCGGCGCCATGTCCCTCGCCTCCTGCATGGCCTGCGCGACGGCCTTGGTGAACATTTCGGAATCCTGGCGGCGTGCAGGCTTGCCAAACGGTTGCAAGGGCGGTCCTTCCGTCGGCATTCGCGGACGCCATCCATCGTTCTGCACGAGCGACGGGCTCGGCTGCTCGCCGGTCGCCCGCTCCCTCAACTCGCGCGGTGCATAGTATTCCGGATCGTTCGGACCGAGATATCCTTCGTGCTTTGCATCACTCATACTGAACACTCGCCCCAATGAGGCTATCCACCAGCCCCGCGGACGTATGCCGATTGCGCCCTATGCGATGATCCCTGAAACTCCGGATGGGCGCAACCGCATCTTTGCGGCTCCGCCCAGTATCAAGGACCGGAGTTAAGATCATCCTGCAGCGCTTCCGGCTGACGCCCACCGTTTCCCATTTGGTTGGCGGCTCGCCGTGCCCCGTGCAGGACAGTCCCATTGCGGCAAATACGACAACCCGGGGGCAAGAGGTAGACGAAAGTTGGACCTACTTCAATGTACAACTAATAATCGATTTATAGGGATAGTTAACGGCGAGGTAGCTGCGGCCGTGCTTTGGCCGATTAGTCGTGCGCAAACCTTGAATTTCGCGCCCCGCCGTGGTCTCAAGCTGCGAGTTTGCAGCCCGGCCCGCCCGTCGGCCGGACAGACTCCAACCCGGCAGATTTACCGATGGCCCGAAGGTTTTCCGCTCCCTACCAGTCGGAGCCCGTGTCCAGCCTTGCCACCTGGTCGCGCAACCTCGCCATTTTTGCCGTGGTCGCGGTGGTGGTCTCGATCCTGATCGTCCGCTTCGGCTTCCTGGAGATGAAACCGGCGCTGGCGACGTTCTTCGGCGCGCTCGGTTGCGCCGTGCTGTCGATCCTGGTCGGCCTCGCCGCCTTTGCCGCAATCTGGCAAAACGGGTCGCGCGGCATGGGCCGGATCCTGCTGGCGTTCCTGATCAGCACCATCCTGCTCGCCTACCCGGCCTACCTGGCTTTGCAGTACCGCAAGCTGCCGAAGATCTACGACGTCACGACCGATCCGATCGATCCGCCGCGCTTCGAGGCGCTGGCGCGGCTGCGCAGCGGCGACGGCACCAACTCCGCGGTCTATGCCGGGCTCTATTCGGCCGAACAGCAGCGCATTGCCTATCCCGATATCGAGACCGTGGAGCTCGAGGTTCCGCCGCAGCGGGCCTATGAAGTGACGCTGGCGCTGATCACCAAGCGCAAATGGCTGGTGATCGACGAGCGGCCGCCGCAGCCGCCGCGCCGCATCGGCCGCATCGAGGCGGTGGCGCGGACGCCGATCATGGGATTTCGCGAGGACATCTCGATCCGCATCACGCCCGACGGCGAGGAATCGCGCGTCGATATTCGCTCCTCCTCGCGCTATTTCGAAAGCGACCTCGGCAGCAACGCCGCGCGCGTCTCCAAGCTGATCGAGGACATCAATTCGGCGGTCGACAACGCCAAACCGGCGCAGAAGAAGCCGCAAGCGCCGGCGAAGGCGCAGGCGAAGACGGTGAAGAAGTGACGCGTCAGCGTCATTCCTGGGCGCGAGCGAACCCGAGATATCCGGAACTGATGTCATGCGCGTGCTCCTCAGCGAAGGTTCCGGTCTGACCTCCCGCCAAGTCGCGACACGGCTGGGCGCGCTTGGTCACCACGTTGAAATTCTGTCCTCGACGCCATTCTGCCTCACCCGCTTCACACGTCATGTCCGCGCGCTGCATCGGGTGCCGCGCTTCGCCGACGATCCGATGGCGTGGTTTGCGGCGGCAAACCGCATCGCCAGGCTGCGCGCCATCGACGTGCTGCTGCCGACGCAGGAGCAGGTGGCGGTCCTGTCAGCGCAACGCAGCCGGCTCGAGGTAGCGACGGTGGTTCCGGATTTCGCCGCGCTGCGCCGCGTGCAGGACAAGATCGAGGCCTGGCGCACCTTGGACGCGATCGGCATTCCGCAGCCGGCCTCCGTCGTCTTACGCAGCAAGAACGATCTTGCTGCGATCGGGCAGTTTCCGGTGTTCGTGAAGCGATCGATCTCGACCGCGAGCGCCGGCGTCCGCCGCGCCGCCACGGCGGACGAACTTGTCGCCGCAGCTGCGACGCTCGGGCTCGGTACCGAGGAGCTGTTGGTGCAGACGCAAGCCTCGGGCCCGCTTGCGATGGTGCAGGCGCTCGCCGACCACGGCCGGCTCGTTGCCCATCACGCCAATCTGCGTGTGATCGAGGGCATCGGCGGCGGCGCCGCGGTGAAGGAAAGCATTCGGCTTCCGAAGCTGGAAGAATATCTGCACAGGCTGGTACAGGCGCTCGACTGGCACGGGCCCATTTCGATGGATGTCATCGTCACTGCTGATGGACCGCTGGTCATCGACGTCAATCCGCGGCTGGTCGAGCCGATCAACGCACTCATCGCCGGCGTCGATCTCGTCGGCGCCATGCTCGAGCTGGCCCAGGGCGGTCATCCCCCGGCGGTGCCGGCCGGGCACGGCGGCGTACGCTCGCGCCAGCTTCTGCTGTCCATCCTGGGCGCGGCGGAACACGGGACGCGCGGCGCGGTGCTGCGCGAGCTGGTTGCCGCGCTGCGATGCCGTGGCGACTATAAGGATGCGGTTGAGGAATTGACGCCGGTCGACGGCGACCCGATTGCCGCGTTGCCGGTTGCACTGGCGGTGCTCGCGACATTGATCAAACCGTCGCTGTGGCGCCTGTTTCACGCTGGCGCCACCGGACCCTACTCGCTGACGCCCGAGGCCTGGCGCAAGATCATCTCGGCGAGCGAGCGCTGACGCGTCCCGGAACCGGGGATCAGGACGCCATCCGATACGTGCCGCCGATCACCGGATCGCCATCCGTCGCCACGATCCCACGGGTGACCAGATCTTCCAGGTGGGCCAGCACGGAATAGCCGGCGGCATTGGTCAGCCGCGGGTCGATGCCGATATAGATCGCGCGCACCATGGTCGGAATATCGGCCTCACCCTTGGCGAGGCGATGCAGGATCGAGGCTTCGCGGGCCTGGCGGTGCCGGGTCAGAAAGCGGACGTAACGCGGCGCTTCCGGAATTTCCGGCCCGTGGCCTGAAAAATACAGGTCCTCCTCGCGGGCTTCCAGCCGCGCCAGCGAGGCCATGTAGTCGGTCATGGCGCCATCCGGGGGTGCCACGATCGAGGTCGACCATCCCATCACGTGATCGCCGACGAAGTTGATCTTCCGCTCGGCCCACGCGAACGCCAGATGGTTGGCGGTGTGGCCGGGCGTTGCGACCGCCTCCAGCGCAAAACCCTGCCCTTCGATGACGTCGCCGTTCTTGACTTCGATGTCGGGCCTGAAATCGCGATCGGCGCCGGATTCCGGATTGTGCTTCTCGCTCTCGAAGCGCGGCCGCGAGGCGCGATGCGGCCCCTCGGCATAGACAGGCGCGCCGGTGGCGGCCTTGATCCGCGCGGTGTTCGGCGAGTGATCGCGGTGGGTATGGGTGACCAGAATATGCGTCACGGTCTCGCCGCGCACGGCGTCGAGCAGCGCTTTGGCATGCGCCTCGTCGTCCGGTCCGGGATCGATGATCGCGACCTTGCCCTTGCCCACGATGTAGCTGACCGTGCCGGTGAAGGTGAACGGGCTCGGATTGTTGCAAAGGACGCGCCGCACGCCGGGGCGGGCTTCGTCGACAACGCCCGGCTTGAGCGGGAAGTCGCGGTTGAACGGGATGTCGTCGTTATCGGCCATGGGTTCTTGTCCGTGATTTCCGGATTCTCTTTGACCTCGTCATGCCCGGGCTTGTCCCGGGCATCCACGTCTTCCTTCTTGGCGCCCAAGACGTGGATGGCCGGGACAAGCCCGGCCATGACGGATTGGGTGATGACTGGCCCTACGAAAACGCCTGAATCCCCGTGATCGCCCTACCCAAAATCAGGGCGTGGACGTCGTGGGTGCCTTCATAGGTGTTCACGGTTTCCAAATTCGCGGTGTGGCGCATCACATGGTATTCGATCTGGATGCCGTTGCCGCCGTGCATGTCGCGGGAGACACGGGCGATATCGAGCGCCTTGCCGCAGTTGTTGCGCTTGACGATCGAGATCATTTCCGGGGCCATCTTGCCCTCGTCCATCAGGCGGCCGACGCGCAACGAGCCCTGCAGGCCAAGCGCGATTTCGGTCTCCATGTCGGCGAGCTTCTTCTGCACCAGTTGCGTCGCCGCCAGCGGCCGGTTGAACTGCTTGCGGTCGAGCGTGTACTGGCGGGCGCGGTGCATGCAGTCTTCCGCGGCGCCCATCACACCCCAGGAAATGCCGTAGCGGGCGCGGTTGAGGCAGCCGAACGGCCCCTTCAGGCCGGATACGTTGGGCAGCAGCGCGCTCTCCGGCACCACCACGCCGTCCATCACGATCTCGCCGGTGACCGAGGCGCGCAAGGACAGCTTGCCGCCGATCTTCGGCGCCGACAGACCCTTCATGCCCTTTTCGAGAATGAAGCCGCGGATCTGGTTGTCATGCGCGGCGGATTTTGCCCACACCACGAAGACGTCGGCGATCGGGGCGTTGGAAATCCACATCTTGCTGCCGGTCAGCTTGTAGCCGTCAGATACCTTCTCGGCGCGGGTCTTCATGCCGTTGGGATCGGAGCCGGCATCCGGCTCGGTCAGGCCAAAGCAGCCGACCCACTCGCCGGTCGCGAGCTTGGGCAGGTATTTCTTGCGCTGGGTTTCGTCGCCATAGGCGTAGATCGGATACATCACCAGCGACGACTGCACCGAGTTCATCGAGCGATAGCCGCTATCGACGCGCTCGATCTCGCGCGCCACCAGGCCATAGGCGACGTAGCTGGCATTGGCGCAGCCATACTCTTCCGGCAGCGTAATACCGATCAGGCCGAGTTCGCCCATCTCGTTGAAGATCTCGCGGTCGGTCTTCTCTTCGAGATAGGCCTTGACGATACGCGGCAACAGTTTGTCCTGCGCATAGGCGCGCGCGGTGTCGCGGATCATACGCTCGTCTTCGGTGAGCTGCTCGTCGAGCAGGAACGGATCGTCCCATTGGAAGGAAGCCGCCGCCGGCTTGTCCTTGGTCTGAGGGCGCACGCTCATGAAAATCCCTTTCGCATCACTGTCCTCATGGAATTGTCGACAAACTAATGCGCTATCGGCCGAAGTGCAATCGCACCGTCATTCCGGGGCGCGCGATAGCGCGAACCTCAGATTTGCAATCGCAAATCGGGGAATCTCGAGATTCCGGGTCTGGTGCTAACGCACCATCCCGGAATGACCAGCACATCATCCCTCCAACTTTTCGTTGGACACGATCTCGATGCCGAAGCCGGATAGTCCCTTGTAGTCGTGCACCGAGGACGTGAGGTTGACGATCGAGGTGATGCCGAGATCGCGCAGGATCTGGGCGCCGACGCCGACTTCGCGCCATTGCCGGTTGCGATCGGCCTCCGCGGTTTTCTGTTCGCCGACCGGCTGGACCGGAACCCCGGCCGCGCCGTCGCGCAGATACACCAGCACGCCGCGGCCGGCCTTCTGGAAATGGTTCAGCACGACCTGCACGCGCGCCGGGCCGGTGAAGAGATCCTTGACGATGTTCGGCTTGTGCAGCCGTGTCAGCACGTTCTTGCCGTCGCCGATGCCGCCATAGACGAAGGCGGCATGCGCAATCTCGTCGAACGGCGAGCGGTAGGCATAGCCCTGCAGCGGCCCGATCGGGCTGTCGGTGGTGAAGGTCGCGACCCGCTCGATCAGCTTCTCGCGCGCCTGGCGGTATTCGATCATGTCAGCGATCGTGACGTGCTTGAGCTTGTGGGTGGCGGCGAAACGCGCCACCTGCTCGCCCTTCATCACGGTGCCGTCGTCGTTCATCAATTCGGAGATGACGCCGACCGGCGGCAGGCCGGAGAGCTTGCAGAGATCGACGGCCGCCTCGGTATGGCCGGAGCGCAGCAGCACGCCACCGTCGCGCGCGATCAGCGGAAAGATGTGGCCCGGCCGGGCAAAATCATTGGCGCCGGCGTTGGGATTGGCGAGCGCGCGGCAGCACGAGGCGCGTTCATCCGCCGAAATGCCGGTGCCACCATCGGGCTTGTAGTCGATCGACACCGTAAAGGCGGTGGTGTGGTTGGACTCGTTATGCGCCACCATCGGATCGAGCCGCAGCCGGCGGGCGTCGTCGGTGGTGATCGGCGCGCAGACGATGCCCGAGGTGTGGCGGATGATGAACGCCATCTTCTCCGCCGTGCAGAACGACGCCGCGACGATCAAATCGCCCTCGCCCTCGCGGTCGTCATCGTCGGTGACGACGACGAGTTCACCCTTGGCAAACGCTTGCAGAACTTCCTGGATAGTATCGGCCATTTTTCCAACATCTCGCTATTTGCAGCCAGTGCATTAGCCGGACTCAATGGCCTGCGCCAGCGTCAATACGCAGGGTGGAACGGCGCCGGCAGGCTTGACGGAAGCCCTGCTACAACGGACCGGCATGGCAATAATGATTGACGAAGTCAGCCATCAATCGCCATGGTCATCCCACAAGAACAAGAAACCGGCGTTGGGGAAGAGACATGATGCGTGAAGCGAATTTCCGTCTGATGGCATGGGCCGGATTGACGCTGCTGGTGGCGGTTGCGGGCGTATCGCACCTTGCGCGCGCCGCGGACGAGTGGCCGACCCGCGACATCACCTTCTATGTGCCCTACGCGCCGGGCGGCTCGACCGACCCGATCAGCCGTAAATATGCCGAGCTCCTGGAGAAGCAGCTCAAGGTCAAGGTCATCGTCGAGAACAAGCCGGGCGCTTCCGCGACCATCGGCACCGGCGCGGTGATCCGCGCCGCCCCGGACGGTTATACCATCGGGCTGGGCTCCAGTTCATCGCTGGCGTACCAGCCGCACGAAATGAAGGGGCTGGTCTGGAAATCGGCCAACGACTACCAGTCGATCGCAAAGCTCTCGGACCTGCCGGTCATCCTGGCGGTGCCTGCGGAGGCGCGATGGAAGACGCTCGACGACTTCCTCGCTGAAGCCAAGGCCAACCCGCGCAAGCTGAAGGTTTCGGTGTCCGGGCTGCGCTCCATCAACGACATCGCCATCCAGCAGCTCAACAAGCTGGCAGGCCTGCGCATCGCCACGGTGCCGTTTACCGGCGGTGGCGGCGAAGCGACGCTGGCAGCGCTGGGCGGCCGGGTCGACGGCACCGCCGGCTTTGCGCCCGGCATGAAAGGCCAGATCGACGCCGGCAAGCTGCGGGTGCTGGCGGTGTTCCAGGAAGGCAAATACGAACTGCTGCCGGACGCCAAGCCGATCGGCGAGACGCCGTGGAAGGACACTTTTCCGGTCGGCTATTACGTGATCGCCCCCAACGGCCTGCCGAAGCCGGTGCTGGAAAAGCTGCTCGCGGTCTCGAAAGTCATCGTCGAGAGCGAGGAGTTCAAGAGCTTCCTGAAGACCAACGGCTACACCTGGGATCCGAAATTCGGCGACGACATGAAAAAGGAACTGGCCGGCTATGACGGCAAGTTCCGCGACGTCATCAAGTTCCTGGACGACGACAAGTGACGCCAGCGCGAAGTTTCTCGCTACCTGCGGCGCGGCGGATCACTGCCCTGCTCGCGCTGCTGCTGTCAGCCCTCTACGTGACGAACGCCTGGCAGACGCTGTCGGCCGGGCGATGGCACAAGCCGGGCGCGGCAATCTTTCCGATTGCGCTGGGCGCCCTGCTCGCGATCTCGGGACTGTCGGTGCTGTTCGAACGGCGTGGCGGCGGCGACGGATCGATGCCGGCGACCTTCACGCTGCCGGCCGGTGCCGATCTTGACCGGCTGCTCCTGCTGCTCGCCGCATTCGCGCTCTACTTCCTGGTGATGCCGGTCATCGGCAACATGCTCGCCTCGGCGCTGTTCCTGTTCGCCAGCATGTGGCTGCTGTCGGATGATCCTGCCCGATCGCTGGTGCGGCTCGCGATCTATGCGATCGCCATCGCGCTGTGCTTCGAATGGTTCTTCGTCCGGCTGCTGCAGGTGCAGATGCCCGGGGGCGTGTTTCGGCAATGGCTGTTTTAGTAACCGTCATTCCGGGACGACGCGCAGCGTCGAACCCGGAATCCATCTATCCGCGCCCACGTGGCTTGATGGATTCCGGGCTCTCGCTCCGCTCGCCCCGGAATGACAGTGAGAGATTGAAATGAACTCCCTCCAGGGCCTGCTGTACGGATTGAGCGTTGCGGCCACGCCGGGCAATTTGCTGGCGGCTTTCGTCGGCGCATTCGCAGGGACCGCGATCGGCGTGCTGCCCGGCCTCGGCCCGGTCGCCGGCGTTGCGCTGATCCTGCCGCTGACCTTCTCGCTCGACCCGACCGCCGGCCTGATCATGATGGCCGGCATCTTCTACGGCTCGATGTATGGCGGCTCGACCACCGCGATCCTGCTCAACATCCCCGGCGAGTCCGCTTCCGTCGTCACCGCGATCGACGGCTATCAACTCGCCAAAAAGGGCCGCGCCGGCGCAACGCTGACCATCGTCGCCGTCGGCTCTTTCATCGGCGGCACCCTCGCCGTGATCGGCGTCATGATGTTTTCCTCGCTGCTCGCCCAGGTCGCGATCCTGTTTGGCCCTGCGGAATTTTTCGCGCTCACCGCCGGCGGCCTGGTCGTGATGTCGCGGATTTCGGGCGGCACGCTGGCATCCGCGCTGCTGCCGATGACGATCGGATTGATGCTGGGGACCATCGGCCAGGAAGCGGTGACCGGCGAGACGCGCTTCACATTTGGAATTCCCGATCTCGCCGAGGGCGTCTCGCTGGTGCCTGTCGTGGTCGGGCTTTATGGCTTTGCGGAGCTGATGCTGCTGGTCGAGGACCGGGCGCATGCCGCGAACAAGCCTCAGTCGGTCAAGATGCGCGAGCTGCTGCCGACGCGCACCGAATGGAAGCGCGCGGTGCCATCATGGCTGCGCGGCACGTTCCTCGGCTTTTTGTTTGGCCTGGTGCCCGGGCCTGCGGCGACGCTGGCCTCGTTCGCCTCCTACCGGCTGGAAAAAGCGACGTCGAAACACGGCGCGGAAATCGGCAGCGGCGCCATCGAAGGCGTCGCCGGCCCGGAAGCCGCCAACAATGCCGCGGCCACCGCTTCGCTGGTGCCACTGCTCGCGCTCGGCATTCCCTTTACGCCGATCGCGGCGCTGATGATCTCGGCCATGCTGGTGCAGGGCATCCAGCCCGGGCCGCTGTTGATCACCCAGCACCCGGAAATCTTCTGGGGCCTGATCGCCTCGACCTATATCGGCAATGTCATGCTGCTGGCGCTGAATATCCCGATGGTCGGCGTCTGGGTCAGCCTCTTACGGATTCCGCACTATCTGTTCATTCCGCTGCTGCTGGTGCTGTCCGTGATCGGCACCTACAGCGTCCGCAACTCCATCTTCGACATCTGGGTGCTGCTCGGCGCCGGCGTGCTCGGCTATTTCTT
>Ga0307500_10000313_pt1 | contig 16545 bp, 23 predicted proteins | sample 14_S_MG_FD_201362 | JGI IMG/M metagenome (GOLD analysis project Ga0307500, IMG submission 201362) | Soil microbial communities from Populus trichocarpa stands in riparian zone in the Pacific Northwest, United States - 14_S | ecosystem: Environmental > Terrestrial > Soil > Riparian zone > Trees... | reverse complement strand
ACGGACACAACCGCCGGAAACCGGCTGCCATCCTTGCGGATATAGGTCAGCTCGTAGATGTCCTCGATCCCGCGCGAGGCCTTGAACACCAGGGCCTCGAAACCCGGCGTGATCGAGGTTCCAAGTTCGACGCTCAGCGCTTTGGCGCGCGCGATCAGCTCCTGCGGATCGGAAATGTCGGCCGGTGTGATCTTGTTCATCACCTCGGCGGCCGTATAGCCAAGCATCCGCTCGGCACCGACGTTGAAGATCTGAATAACCCCCTTCGCGTCGGTGGCAATGCTCGAAAAGTTAGCGCTGTTGAAGATTGCGCTCTGCAGGGCTCCCGCCTTGAGCTCGGTGCCGATCAGCAGATAGCCAATGATAACGTCCTGCGCGTCGCGCAAGGCCGTAACGGACACAACCGCCGGAAACCGGCTGCCATCCTTGCGGATATAGGTCAGCTCGTAGATGTCCTCGATCCCGCGCGAGGCCTTGAACACCAGGGCTTCGAAGCCCGGCGTGATCGGGGTTGCGAGCTCGACGCTCAGCGCTTTGGCGCGCGCGATCAGCTCCTGCGGATCGGAAATGTCGGCTGGCGTGATCTTGTTCATCACCTCGGCGGCCGTATAGCCAAGCATCCGCTCGGCACCGACGTTGAAGATCTGAATGACCCCCTTGGCGTCGGTGGCGATGCTGGAAAAGTTGGCACTGTTGAAAATCGCGCTTTGCAGCGCGCCAATCCGCGCGCCCGTCTCGTCATTTCTATTGAACACGGTGTCTCCCCAGTAGCTTCCAGCTTAGCTAATCGATCGCGCGAGAACCGCGGCTATCGAAGCTCTAGATCTGCAAACATCACGGGTTTCCCGAGCAAAATTGTTGCCCCCCCCGGATGTCCCAATCGGGTCATTTGCGTCGTTCTGACCGTGCTCCGTTCACTTCCGGTCTTCCCCGACTAGCGGACATTCTCAGGGTCGGCCGGCATGTCTCAAACGTGCCAACAGCGGGAGTCGCCTAAGGTCTTCTTCGAAGTAGTCTTGCCGGAATTTCAAGGCAGATGACGTCCCGGTTAGCGGCCCTAAGCTAACTCGGGCGGCTTCGCTGGATGCGCCGTTTTCGGATGGTGATCGTGCAGGTACGAAGCCAAATGGTTTCGAATTATAACGTCCTCGGCCACAGCCGTTTCGAAAAGGTTCTCCTGCACGTCGCGAGGCAAGTCTGCCCACAATGCGAGCGCGGCCTTGCCCAATAAGCGTTCGAATTCGTGAGTCGAGTTATTCATCATCATTAGCCCACGCTGTTCAAAACGGTTGCATACGCCTCTATTCGTCGCGGCTTTCGAGGCTACGCTGCTGCGGGCGAGTTCTGTACCTCTCAGCCTGCCGCCTACTAAGTTACCCTTGACGCGGCTCTAGCCAAACTTCCGTCACCGTACTTTCTGACGTGTTGTTGAGCCCTTCTACAACGCGGGCACGCAAAAGTTCGCAAATCGTGGCCCGAAGAGTTGCTGGGCTCAATTGCTGCCAACTTCATTGGAGAGCCACAAGCCGTGCATTGTGGACCTTGGTTTTGTGTATCGAGCATGCACTAATCCTACCGTTCGGCTTCAGGCAAGCCACTCTCTATCGCGCACCCTTACGTTGGCGCGTGAAGTTGTCCGCGAAGCCATGCGTTCGTTCTGAGGGACTTCATCGGGTCGATTAGCAGGTCGGCCACAGTCTGATGGACATGATTGCACGCAGGGCATTCGAACGTTCGGATGTCGAAGCCGATGGGGCCCGGTGTAACGCGCGCCAACTTGGTTCTCGTTTGGCACATGGGGCAGAGTGGTTGCTTGATGGCCATGATGCCATCGCCTTTGGTTCAGGCGGGAGCGTTACCGAGCTCTCAGTCACCGGTAGTTGCCGAGGGGGCGGCGATGGAACTAGCATGGAACCTTCGCGGTCCCGCTGCTGGTCAATTTTGCTCACTTTCCAAAAGTTAATGTATTGGTCGAAGCCAAATCAGACTAGGCCACTCCCAATGACGTCTCGGGGCAATTGCTGATCGTTTTACAATTCGCGCGTGATTTCGGGCTTGTCGTACAAGACCGCGTTCAGCAATGAACTGTGGACCTCGATTTTTCCGTTGTAGCTGATGAGGCCGAGCTTGCGGAACTTGTTCATGAAGAAGCTGACGCGGGATCGCGTCGTTCCTATCATTTCGGCCAAGGTTTCCTGGCTGATGTTCGGACTGATCGGTTGAGGGCTGCCCTCCTTGCCGAAATTCGCCAGCAGGAGCAGCAGGCGCGCCAGCCGTTTCTCACTGGAGTTGAAGAGCTGGTCGATCAGATCCTCTTCAATCCGGCTGTTTCGGGTCAGCAGATAGGCCATGAATAGCTCGGAAAACTTCGGTTGATCGTGAAGCGCGGCGAGCATGGCCGTCTTCGTGATCGCGGTGATCAGGCACTTCTCCATCGCTGTCGTGGTCGCGATACGCAGCGAATGGCCGTTCATGCAGCCTTCGCCAAAGAACTGGCCGGGCTCCAAAATGCCGACCACGGCTTCCTTGCCTTGCTCGGATATGACAACAACCTTGACCCGGCCTTTCTGAATATAGAAGACCGTATTTGCCACGTTGCCCTGCGCAAAGACGATCTCGTCCTTGCGAAATTCAAGGATGGTCTTCCCTTCGCCCACCTTGGCGAGAAACTCCTTGGGATCAAATATTGCTTGGTTGGTATTGCTTGGCATGTCCGGTTTCGTCCCCGCGGTGGGACGCCTACCTTACCATTCAGGCCGCCGACCTCAGAAGTATAAGTGCCGCAGGATGGGGACTTTTCGCAGCAGGATGAACCAGGGAGCCCCGCCCTGAGCAATCTCGCGCCTTCATGGAAATGACACATGAGATCGAAGCGGCCGAAGAGCATTCGGCTGCGGATAAAACTGATGGAGCGGTCAGCAAAGACGAAGAGCCGGACCCAACAGGTCGCAAGAGCTGACTAGTGGCGACTAGATCGCAACTGCAAAACTCCCAGTGGCCTTGCATTCCGAGCACTGGAAGGTACGGACTTCATGACCGGGTTGAGCAGGCTCGATGCAAGCCAACCGCATAGGCTTGCCACACTTGGAGCACGGAAGAATTCCGATCTCCGCGCGGCTGTGTAGTGGATTTGGTTGGGTAGATGACATCATGCTTCCCCTCTATTGGCGGGAGCATTACCGATCTCTCTGTCGTCGATAGCAGCCTATTCGGACGGCGATGGGGTCAGTCTTGCCCAATACGCCAATGCGGGGCTGCTCAATATTGACCACTATTGAAAATTTTATTCAGCAAGAACGGGCCCAGTGTGGGGGACACTGAGGACCGTGTATGCAGGTCTGTCACCGATGGATGCCGATACGGGCGGTGACGAAACCAGCATGCACGTCAAGGGCCGCAGTCGCTGGTCAATTTTGCTCACATCGGAAAAGTTAAACGAAGCCGCGCGCTAACTCACTCCAACTCGCATATCAAAATTAATCCGTTATCGCTGGAACTCTTATCGGCCGACTCTATTTGCACCCTGTCTCCAAAACGGGAGGAAGACACAATGACGAAAGTTCTTTTAGCGACGGTTGCTATTCTCGCATTCACTGCACCTTCATTCGCGCAGCAGGACAAAACTACCGGTCAGGCGCCACCATCAGGTGCTTCCTCGTTCTACCTGGCTCAAGATACTGCGACGATGAAATGTCAAGTCGTCAATGCCCAGCCTGCCGCTGGTGGCACCATGAAGGTTATCGGCCCGGCTCATCCGACACACGCATCAGCGGAAACAGCTTTGGCGGCTGATAAGACTTGCAAGTAATGAAGTAAAAGGCGCGAGTACAGCGGCGGGTCTGTTGGTTCGACGAAACTACGGACCCGCCCCGCGAACTATGTTGCCCGATGGATGCATTTTCGAACTTGGGCGGGCGCAGTTGCGAGGTCCGGTTTACCTCGATGAACCGACATCGCGAGTTTGACCACTTACGTCCGAAAAGTGCGCCAAAACCGGACGAACCCTGCTTTGATTCCGACATCCACTCACACATTGATCTTGAATCCAATGTCAGCCTCGGACGCCAATACGCCACCCCTGATGCCCCAGTTCTCTGCCGGCGGCTCGATCAGGAAGATGCGCATCTCGTTGCGTGGCACGCCGACGGCTTCAAGATTATCGGCAATCGCCCCGAACAGCGCGCGCTGGCCTCAAGCGAGCGCGCCGCGATGCCGATGATCTCGACGCGAGTATAGCGCTCCGATTGCCCGGCCGCGATTATGCGGCGATTCTCGTCATAGAGATCGAGCACCACGTCAGCTAACGCGGTCGTCGCGACCAACTCCAGCGCGAGACATCGCAGCATTCATCCGAGCAGCAGCGGGCGTAAAGGCTCCACCGAGCTTGCTGGCGCGCTGGTGATGTGATCGAATAGCGACGTTCTTTGCTGCGGTGCTTGAGTCCGAGTGTGACCCCACCGCTGACACGAGAGAATTTGCGAATGTCCGCTTTGCGCGGCGAGTTCAACTGATCGCAGCAACACATTCAGCGAACTTCTCAGCCGGCGTGGCACTTTATTTCGGGCGTCCTCGGCCTCAATGGCCTAGAATTGGCGTCTCAGCGTGGAGCCCAGACCGCACATGGCAGGCAAGACCAATCAGGCTTTTGATCCCAAGGAGTTTCTCGCCAAGGTTGGCGAGGGAAAGACCATCCTTGAATTTCGCAAGGATGAGATTGTCTTTGCGCAGGGCGACGTGGCGAGCACGGTCTTCTATATTCAGAAAGGTCGAGTCAAGGTTGTCGTGATATCCGAGCAAGGCAAGGAAGCCGTGGTCGGCATTTTGGAGCCTGGCCAGTTCTTTGGCGAAGGCTGCATGAACGGCCATTCGCTGCGGATCGCGACCACGACGGCGATGGAAGAGTGCCTGATCACCGCGATAACCAAGGCGGCCATGCTCGCGGCGCTTCACGATCAACCGAAGTTTTCCGAGTTGTTCATGGCCTATCTGCTGACCCGCAACAGCCGGATCGAAGAGGATCTGATCGACCAGCTCTTCAACTCCAGTGAAAAACGGCTGGCGCGCCTGCTGCTCCTGCTCGCGAATTTTGGCAAGGAGGATAGCCCTCAACTGATCAGTCCGAATATCAGCCAGGAAACATTGGCCGAAATGATCGGTACGACGCGATCCCGCGTCAGCTTCTTCATGAACAAGTTCCGCAAGCTTGGCTTCATCGCTTACAACGGAAAAATCGAGGTCAATAGTTCATTGCTAACCGCGGTCTTGTACGACAAGCCCGAGATCAAGAGCGAATTGTAAAGCAATCAGAAATTACCCCGAGGCGTCATTGGAAACGGCCTGTTGGATTTGGCTTCGACCAGTACATTAACTTTTCGAAAATGAGCAAAATTGACCAGCGGCGGGATCGCAGAGGTTCCACGGTGGGTTCATTACCGCCCCTTGGTATATACCGGTGACTGAGAGGTAACGCTCCCGCCTGAACCAAAGCCGATAGCATTATGCCCATCCTGCGACCAATTTGCCCCACGTGCCAAACAAGAACGGTGCTCGCGCGGGTTACACTTGGCCCCATCGGCTTTGACATCCGGACGTTCGAATGCCTGCGTGCAAACACGTCAATCAGACTGTGGTCGAACTACTATTCGACCCGATGAAATCCCCTAGAACGAACATATGGCTTCGCGGACAACTGCAAGCGCCGACGTAATCTAAAGCATTAAGCCGGATGGCCGTATGATTGCCGGACGCATCGGGTGCCTTCAAATAAATAGGCAGCTGATGAACGTGCGTCTCAATCGCCATCACCACCCCTGTCCATCGCTAATTGCTGGCGGTCACTCTCAAGCGGATTCGCCTCCATCGCCATCGGCCCGGCGCACACTTGAAATCGAGAAGCGGCTTCGCGATGCGCAAGGTCCCGCCACCGTTCGGCTTCACCCAGCCATTTCCAACTATGATTGGTGTGTAGCGCAGCGCGGTGGCGACACAGCAATTCCATTTCGCGACATCCAACTAAGTCGTTCATGGCTAACTCCCTAGACTTGATTACTACGGCAGTCTTATCGGTCCAGTGTGACTGCTTAGAGTCGCCGTTGCGTTCTTAGAAAGAAGCGACATCGGATTGTCGCTTTATAATGCCTGTCGAGAGGGATTTCCGGAAGAGATCGGCCGTACTATGGTCATTTGTCCCCGAGTATGCGTTCATAGGCGAAGAAGCTGCGGTTGGCCGGGCTATCCATCAGAGTACCGCATTTCCCACAGATCACATTGCCAGTCGGAACATCGGTCACGGCTATGCTATATTTTGCTCCGCAGCCGCATAAATGCGTGCCGGTTAGCCACTGTACGAATTCTGTCATTCATGCTTCTCAAGCAGCCCCACGCGTGATTTTTTTAGAAGCCCCGAGACACCAACGTCATATCGTTGTGGAGAACGGATTGCTGGTCGCGATTATTCCATTTGATGGACACGCCAGACCAATTGATTTGGGTAATCGTGCCGAGATGTTTATGGTCTGCCTTCCAGCAAACGCGATCACCAGCCTTCAACTTTCGAGATTGTTCGCCCGTCATTCGTTGCTCGCCTGCTAAAGGTTGGACTAGCCATTTGGCTTGGATAGTTGTGCAACCATTCAGCGCCGTATCGATTGGCATTACAAGCCACACCGCTGAAAGGAATCCAATGCAAATCGCCCCTGAGATCACGTTTGAAGGTTCGGACTCTTCCGACGCTGCACGCACCCAAATACTAAGCGAGCTAGAGCGCCTTGAAATCCATAATCACCGCATAACCGGGTGCCGCGTTAAGGTAATCGCTCCCAGTCACAAGCATCGCCACGGAGTTGGATTTCAGGTGCATATTTGGTTGACGCTTCCACCGCACGCAAACATCGTCGTTACCAATACCGCGACTAACGATACGCGGAACGAACATGCCCAAGTCGCTATCAAGGATGCTTTCGCCGCTGCAAGACGACAGATTGATGATCTCGCAGCGTGAGGTTAGCTAGGGGGCAGCGACCAGGCTGCCCTCACTTGCGATTTGAGTCATGCGATGGCCGAACATTTCGACCACATAGCGGTGATCACCGGCCCGATCTTTCAAGACAGCTATCACTGTGCCTTCGGCGTGATTTGAAAAAGCCTGAGCGACCTCATCCCCAATTGCAAATTTGAAATCCATGACGGCCTCCAACCGACAGGCTTTGCGCCAAGTGGGGCAGTAGTACGGCTCCTTTGCGACTTATAAGGCTACATTGGGTTGCCCGAGTTGGCCATCTAGCGCCGTGGCCCCAACCTTCAGGGTGTGCGCTTCCCATTATTGAAGATCGAGATGTCCCCTGGGGACCCTCGGCAAGACCATCACAACCTCAATGTCTCGCTGCAAAATGTCAGTGGCGACGATTGAGATGTAGAGGCCGAAGTCTTCCTCCATCTCATCTGCACGTTCGTCTCCCTGCGCATACGCGAAGAGAATATCACCGTCGGTCTCTCTAAACTCCACCCCTGCGAACAGGCGATCGAAGGTCCCGGCGCCCACCAGCTCCGCCATTCGCGCCGTGATAGCCAACGATTGCGTGTTCGTACATATCCGTCCCCTCGCAAGAAGTTCATATTGTCGGTGACACTTGGAGTGTCGCTCAAGCTAGGTTAGCCGGCATCACTAGTTCGCCGTCGCAAGGCTCAATTGTGCACTGGCTGTTTAGTACTTGAACGGCTCCATCGCCGCTTGGTACGTTCTCGACCAGGCCAGCGTCGTTCGCGCAATTCCAGGCGCCGCCTTCGGTCTGAAAAGGACGGCTAATTCGGTCGCCATCCTTGAATACTGCGTAGCTCATGTTGTCTTCCTTTACGGGCAGCGTCTTGAATATGTTTTCAGATCAAATGGGGATAGAGGCCCGGCAAAATGCCGAGCCTCCATCTCAATTACTTCTGTTGCTGGCTACTTGTGTGGGCATGATTGCTCTGCTGGTTAGCACTTTGCGAGTGCTGCTGAGCACTTCTTGCATGTTCCCTTCCCTTCGCGTGATCGCCTTTGCCGTGTTGTTCATCCGCAGCCCGGTGAGACTTTGCGGCATGTTCGTGAAGTTCAGCGGCTTTGTTGTGATCGCTATTTGCCATATAGGCTCCGTAGGTCCAGCTCCCAGGGCGCACCAACGGACCGCACCCGAACCCGTTCCTAGCAATCACGGAATGTTGTGATCGGGGTTACAGAACGTTCCTTCAATTAGCCGAATGGCATCGAAATTGATGACCATGCACCAATCGGGCGCAGATCGACTCAGCAGCAGCTACCGCATTCGTGCATCTGAAGTTGGCCGATGCCACGCCAAGGAGCCTAGATCGAAAATGCCGTCGCTGCTGGGCGACAGCCGTCGGACAAGCGCCCTGGCATCACGTCGGCGAATCCGTGCAGTCGGATACGATCTCGGCGACTGCATCACCGAGCCGCTTCCTAACCTCGTCCAGCGTTTCTGTTCCTCCCCGATCCTCTGCGGCATCATGCAGCAGAGCGCCAATCGCCTGATCTTCCGTACCGCCATTTTCCATTACGAGGCCGGAGTCGATAATCAGATGCGAGATATACGGTATCGATGTTCCTTTGCGCTTCTGGGTGCAATGAAGTTGGTGAGCGTATCGAAATGCCTCGTCATATCAGTCGGTCAACATCAGCAATCTTCCCAATTTTAGAATTCCATCTCGCACATCCGAACGGTGGATGCGGAAACTCCTACAGGACTCCGCCCACCTTCACAAACTAAGAGCTCGACTAAGCTATCGTGCTTGTGTGACGAGCAATCTGATCGTCTTCCCGCGAGGGCAAAACCAACACCTGGACCACTGCTGCTTTGCGGACGGGATCGTAGCTTGCTTGGACTTCAATAGCATCAGGGCTCACGCCCGCCCACGATAGACCTGCGCAGATCGACGCCCGTACTTTGCCATCGTTTTCCCCAATGCCGCCTGTAAATACGACAAGATCAACCCCACCCAGAACAGCTATCATCGCCGCTATCTGCTTACGAACGGAATAGCAAAACATATCGATCGCCAGTCGTGCGTCCGGATTGGACGATGCGGCGTCATGGAGACGCCGCATGTCGCTGCCCACCCCGGAAATTCCTGTCAAGCCCGAGCGCTGATCGATAAGATCCTCGAGCATGGCCGAGTCGAACTTCTTCTCGCGCATCAGGTAGATCAGAACGCCAGGATCAAGATCGCCACTGCGGGAACCCATGATCACCCCGCCGCTCGGGGTCAATCCCATGCTGGTGTCGATCGATTTGCCGTTCCTGACGGCGGTGACGCTTGAACCATTGCCGAGATGGGCGATGATGAGGCGCTCCGGCAATGAACCCGCAAGCTGATGCACGATCGATTCGCAGGAAAGGCCGTGAAATCCGTAGCGTTGGATACCCAACGATTGCAGATCCTTCGGAATCGGAAGCACGCGCGCAACATTGGGCATTGCGGCATGAAACGTGGTGTCGAAGCATGCCGCTTGCGGAAGCCCGGCAAAGCGCTGTCGCGTAAAGCGAATGGCCGATAGCGCAGACGACGCATGCAGCGGAGCAAATGAGGCTGCGTATTCCAGCTGCTGCATGACCGGTTCGTCGATCAGGCAGTGCTGCCGCAGTTTTGGTCCGCCATGCACAATACGATGCCCGATCGCGACCGGCGCTGGCAGCCTGGAGCCGTCGAGGAGGCTTCCGATCCGGATAAGCGCATCTTGCTGGCTCGGAACGGATGAAGTGTCGCAGGTCAGTATGCTCCCTTGCGTATCCTTTGCGTGAAACCTCCCGTTCGCGTCGCCTATTGCCTCCGCTGTACCTGAAAGCAGTTCCTCGGTCCGAGAGCCGCTGACCCGATACAGACCGAATTTGAGGGAGGACGATCCGCTATTCAGGGCGAGAACAACCGGCTGCGATCCCGCGTTGGTCAGGGGCTCTCGGGCAACGGTACTCACGCGCTCCAACGCCAATCGCGGATCTCCGGAAGGTCGTCCCCGTGCTCGCTGATGTAGAGCTTGTGACGCTCCATCGATGTCCAGTATCGCGCAGTCGCCCTCTCCACCTGGTCGGTGAACCGGGGGATGCGCCTGATGGCGTCGAGCGCGAGTTGAAAACGATCGAGGTTGTTCAGCACCACCATATCAAAGGGGGTTGTCGTGGTACCTTCGTCGCGGAAGCCACGAACATGGATATTTTCGTGATTGTGCCGACGGTACGTCAATCGGTGAATCAAGGAGGGATAGCCATGAAAGGCAAAAATCACCGGCTTGTCGGCGGTGAACAACTCATCAAAGTCCCGATCGTCCATCCCGTGCGGATGCGCCGACTGCGGCTGCAGTACCATTAAATCAACTACGTTGACGACGCGGATGCGAATATCCGGAACATACTCCCGCAGCAGCGTTACGGCGGCCATTGTCTCCAGGGTCGGCACATCGCCGGCACATGCCATCACCACGTCGGGCTCACCATCACCGTTACCGGCCCATTGCCAGATGCCCGCGCCGGCGGTGCAATGTCTGACGGCCGAGTCGATATCGAGCCACTGCCACTCCGGCTGCTTGCCGGCGACGATCAGGTTGACGTAATTGCGGCTGCGCAGGCAATGATCCGCAACCGAAAGCAGGCAGTTTGCGTCCGGCGGAAGATAGATGCGAACGACATCGGCCTTCTTGCTTGCGACATGATCGATGAAGCCGGGATCCTGGTGCGAGAATCCGTTGTGGTCCTGACGCCAGACATGCGATGTCAGCAGGTAATTTAAGGAAGCGATCGGCTTGCGCCACGCAATTCCGTTGCAAACCTTCAGCCACTTTGCGTGCTGATTGAACATCGAACCGATGATGTGAATGAAAGCCTCATAGCACGAGAAGAAGCCGTGCCGTCCGGTCAGCAGGTAGCCTTCCAGCCACCCCTCGCACATGTGTTCGCTGAGCATTTCCATGACACGACCGTCGGGGCTCAGATCGGTATCGGCCGCTTCGACGTCGGCCATCCATTCCTTCCCGGAGACTTCATAAACGGCCTCCAGCCGGTTCGAGGCGGTCTCGTCCGGACCAAACAGCCGAAAGTTCTGCTTACCGAGATTGAGCTTCATAACGTCACGCAGAAGCGTCCCGAGCACCCGCGTTGCTTCCGCCTTTACGCTGCCCGGCGCCGGTACGGCTATGGCGTAGTCGTGGAAATGGGGTATCGCTAGCGACTGCAGCAATTCGCCACCATTGGCGTGGGGATTGGAGCCCATGCGGCGCCGGCCGGTTGGCGCCAGCGCGGCGAACTCTTCGCGAAATCGTCCACGCTCGTCGAACAACTCTTCGGGCCGGTAACTTCTCATCCAGTCTTCAAGCTGGCTTACATGTTCGGGATTCTTGAAACTCGCGATTGGCACCTGATGCGCGCGCCAGGTGCCTTCAACCTGCTTGCCGTCGACGAATTTCGGTCCGGTCCAGCCTTTCGGCGTGCGGAACACGATCATCGGCCAGCGCGGCCGGTTCACTCTTTCCCCGTTTGCGGGATCGCGGGCAGCGCTTTGAATGTCGCGAATTTGAATCAGAACCCGGTCGAGAGTTCCGGCAAGACTTTGATGCACCAATGTCGGGTCGTCACCCTCGACGAAATGCGGATCGTAGCCATAGCCACGCAGCAACTCCGTCAGCTCCTGGCGGCTGATGCGGGCCAGTACCGTCGGGTTGGCGATCTTGAATCCGTTCAAATGAAGGATCGGAAGCACGGCACCATCGCGTGCCGGGTTGAGAAACTTGTTGGAGTGCCAGCTGGTGGCGAGCGGGCCAGTTTCCGCTTCGCCATCCCCTATGATGCAACTGACGATCAGGTCAGGATTATCAAAGGCGGCGCCATAGGCATGCGCCAGTGAATAACCCAGTTCGCCGCCTTCATGGATCGAGCCGGGCATCTCCGGCGAGACGTGGCTCGGAATTCCGTTGGGCCACGAAAATTGGCGAAACAGTCGCAGCAGTCCGTTGCGGCTGCGTTCGATAGCTGGATAGTGCTCGGTGTAGGAACCTTCCAGATAACTGTGCGCCACGATGCCGGGACCACCGTGTCCCGGACCGATGACGTAGATCATATTCAGATCGTTGTCTTTGATTAGCCGGTTCAGATGGACGTAGAGGAAATTCAATCCAGTGGTCGTTCCCCAATGACCAAGCAACCGCGGCTTGATGTCTTCAAGCCTGAGCGGCGTTTCCAGCAGCGGATTATCCTGCAGGTAGATCTGCCCGACGGAAAGGTAATTAGCCGCACGCCAGTAAGCATGCATTTTCCGGAGGAGATCGGGCGACAACGGATCTGGCATGATATTCCAAGGTTGACTGCCGCGTGGAGGCGGGCGGGATCGCATCCAATCCCCATCATTGGCAGCGGAGCCAGCTACACCGCGCGGAGCGCGGCCCTTCAGGAGAAAGCAAAGCAAGCTATTCCGAGGGTGCAGCTTACCCAAGGCACGTCAACAAGATATGACACCGGCTTTTGTTCCCGCCCAAGGTACGCGCATGAATCCGCCGTTGGCCGCGGCGCGCTTGAACTCGTTCAGGCTACCTGCGTATGTCGCACCAGGGAAAGCCTCCCGAAAGCGGTTTTCAGACGGCCGTCGATACCGGCTGTGATTTCCAACAATGTGCCACATGATCAGTGACTTCCGCTTAAGGCGTCTTGGCGTGTTGATGGAGCCGGAGCCTGGCAATCCTCTGGAAGCCGGAGGCGTCCTGAACCCGGCCGCGGCGCGGGGTCCGGATGGCACGCTCTATCTTTTCCCGCGGTTGGTCGGACGGGGCAATTACTCCCGCATCGGCATTGCACGTGTCCTGTTCGATGAGACCGGTGATCCGGTGGGAGTCGAGCGGCTCGGTATCGCACTCGAGCCCCAGATGGCTTACGAGCTGCGCGCGGACGGCTCCGGCGGCTGTGAGGATCCGCGCATCACGTTCGTCGAGCCACTCCGACGTTACGTCATGACTTACACGGCACATTCGCCGAACGGCCCACGGATCGCGCTGGCCATATCCGAAGACCTCTTCCGCTGGCAACGCCTCGGCCTGGCTACCTTTCAGCCGTATGAGGGCATCGAGTTCGAAGGCGTGGACAACAAGGACGCCAGCGTTTTCCCTGTCGCCATACCGGATCCATCGGGGCAGCTTTCGATGGCCATCCTGCAGCGGCCGCTGTTTCGCGGAACGCGCCCGGAGGAAATGTCGCGCCATTCTGCGTCCGGTCTCATTGATCTTCAGCGCGAAAGCATCTGGATTTCCTATTGCTCGACGGCCATGGCAGCCTGTGAACCGCTACATCTGTGTCATTTCGGCTCGCATCGCCGCCTGGCAGCGCCAGTGGCAGCCTGGGAACAGCTCAAGATCGGCGGCGGTACACCACCCATCCTGACCCGGCACGGTTGGCTCACAATTTACCACGGCGTCAGCGAGCTTTCGGCAGCTCCCGGATCCCCGCGCAAGCTTTGCTACTCCGCGGGAATACTGGTGCTGTCCGAGTTGCTTCCGCACGTTATTCGCTATCGTTCGCAACGGCCTCTGCTGATTCCGGAATTGCCGCAGGAACGCCGCGGGATCGTCGACAATGTCGTATTTCCTACCGGCATCGATCGAAGAGACGATGTCGGGTCGCCCGATCGCTATGACGTTTACTATGGAATGGCAGACAACCGGATCGGCGTCGCGAGGCTCGATCTACCGGAGCATCTCCCGTCAGACGAGTTGGAGGCTTATCACCATCAACCAGGAACTGACGGTCATATGACGTAGGCGGGAGCGGTTCTGCTCGCGCTGTCCTCTCGCCGCGACGCTTACGCATGCTTGATCTTCACCGATCATTTCTTCCGCTGGTGATATCCATCGTCACGGCGGTCGCATCCAGAGGCGCCGTAAGTCGCCAACGCCCCAACGGTTCCTTGTCACTTCGGGCATTTATTTCGCGCGATATGAGCAATACAGCTCATGGCTTCCAACCCAGCCGCGCCCATGCTGCCCGCGTCACTGTCGGCCAGCCGCATCATTCGTTCGCTATCGCCTTGCCCCGGCACACGTGGGGGCCTGACCATGGATCAAAATATGGAACAGTTCATTCACCGCGAAAACCTCGCGCACTATCGACGCCTGTTGGCCGAACCAAACGTGGCGAGTGATCCCGTGCGGCATAAATTGCTCATTCGGCTGTTGGCTGAGCGGGAAGCAAAGGACGCGATACCGCATGGACAATGACAGCCGGGCAAGACTACGGGTTGCCATCCTGATTTATTGCATGGTCAATGCAGTCATTTTTGGCGTCGGTTTGATTTTGGTTTTGAGCCTACCGGCGACGGCCCCATCCGCCTCGTTCTGGATACCAGCAGTCGTGCTGGCCAGCTTCGTTATATCGGCGCCGCTGGCATGGTTCATCGCGCCTTGGATGATGATGCGCTTTCGAAAGGCCAACTCCGCTCATTCGAACGTTTAGACGAACATGGCTTAGGGATATCGTGACCGCAGGTTTTCGATCAATCCGTCCAGTGATCGAGAATCGAGCCGGGCGGCATCTCAGGCGACAGTGAGGCATTTTCCAATGTTGACGCGTAAAGCATTGCTTTCTTCAGCTTGCCGCAAGGCCGTAGCGGCTATGGCCGTGCTGCTGCTTATCGCAATCGGTGGTTCGCAAACGGCTGGTGCGGGTCCGTCGGCTTCCGGCCCGGATGCTGTCTTGGCCAACCCGGCCAACGTCGGGTCCAGCGACGCCACCGATATCAGCGCAGCCCGCCGTCGCCGCCATTACCGTGGCGGGGGTAATGCTGCGGGACTCGCCTTCTTCGGGATGGCGCTCGGGACAATCGGCGCGATCGCCGCCCAGCAGCAGCGCAATGACTATTACAACAATTACAACGGCGGCTATGGACCGGGATACTACGGCGGCGGCCCGTACTATGAGGGCGGCACCCCCTATTATGGCCGTCGCTACTATCGGCGTTACTAGTCGCGGGAAGCAACAGGTCTGAGGTTCAGTTTGATGGCGGAAATAAAAGTTCCTACGATATCGGGCGCGGGCGCGAAATTATCGGTCAGGCGATGGTTCAAGCGCGTGGGCGATCCGGTCGCTATGCAAGAACCGCTGGTCGAGATCGATACGGATAACGTGACCCACGAAATTTTAACGCCGATTACCGGGGTGCTGGCCGCTGTTCTGGTAAAGGACGGCGGCTCTGTCGAGCCCGGTACATTGCTGGGCATCGTTGAGCTGGTGTGATTGCTGGGATCTCGACCTGTGCTCTCAGCTCTCAGGCGCGCTGACCTACGAACGAGGCCGCCAACTGGGCGGCCTCAAATATCGTTGAATACAGCGAACGCTACCTTCTAAGGCTTGGCGGGCGGCTTCTTTTCGAAGGCCGCAGTCACCTCGTCCTCTTCGATGCGAGTGCCGGGTGTGCCGGGCTGGTTGAGGTTTTGCTCCTCAGTCCCGTCCCCCATCATCCCTTCGTGCTTGTCGGCAGACTTCTTGTCGGCGGTCGGCGATGGTTTGTTCATATGAATACTCCATGCGCACAGGGCGCTAGGCTGAACTAACCCCTCCGCAAATGGTTCCGACGAGCGGCGAGCACGATAGCGGCTAACACAACAACGCGCTGGGAAATCTCTTCTGTCTGGGCACGACTATGACAACGGCGCCTTTCCTGGCGTCAAACGCGATATTGATCTGATCCGGATTGATCTGATCCTGGCGACGGCGACGCCAGAACCAATTTGACGTCATCATTCGAGGGGCGGTCCCAACCTTGGAGGGAGGGCCTTGACCTCCTCCTCTGCGAGCAACTGCTGGATTTGCTGTCGCTGTTCTGTATCGGTTACCCGGAGAAGCAAATCTCTAAACCGCGATGTATTCTTCCGATGTTCGAAAATGTCCATCGTGGCCTCCTGGTTGATATAAGGAGCCGCCTCAGTCGTTGACGCTTGCGATTGCATTGATCCAGCCATGCCAGATCGGCGACTTGATTGGATCTTCGAGGACTGGAGATTTTTCGGCCATTGACTTCGGGCATCCTGCGCACCAGGGAAACTCGAAAGCGCAGAAATCCTGATCAGACCTGATGCCGGGCAAGAACCAGAAATGGCAGGAGGACGGGGCTTGAGCGGTTTGCGGCATGATGCTTCCCTGAAGGGGCAGGAGCACTATCGACCCCCAGTCACTTTGGTTGCCGAAGGACAGAGCGGCGATGCGGCCACTATGGAACCCCCTTCCGCAGTTCTGTTTTGCTCACGGCCATGAACTAATGAATGTAGAACGCGGTTGGCCCCAACTCGAGCACCGATGATCAAGCACCGCCAGAAAGACCCCGGCGCGGCGCTTGGGGGCTGGTCTGCGCCGGGGTCATCTTGGGAAACGTCGCAGTAGCAGCAGGCTACGTTTCGCGGCGAGTCCACCACATCAGATTTTGCGGCGCTGTTCAGTTTTGCTCACTTTCGAAAATCAATCTGCGGCAAAACCGGTACGCCCAAACGGGCGACCATGCGACGAATTCAAGAGCTGATTGTGCCTT
>Ga0307500_10000310_pt1 | contig 16587 bp, 11 predicted proteins | sample 14_S_MG_FD_201362 | JGI IMG/M metagenome (GOLD analysis project Ga0307500, IMG submission 201362) | Soil microbial communities from Populus trichocarpa stands in riparian zone in the Pacific Northwest, United States - 14_S | ecosystem: Environmental > Terrestrial > Soil > Riparian zone > Trees... | reverse complement strand
CGGCGCCGACCGTGCCCAGCGACGGCAGCGGGCTGGCCGGCGACGGCACCCAGGGCCGGCGGTGCTGCTCGGCCGGGTGCACCGCGTCCACCGCCGCGGTCGCCGCGGCCAGGTAGTGATCGGACAGCCGGGCCAGCGCGGCCCGCCGCTCCGCCTCGGTGTCCTGCGGGTTCGCCAGGTCGGTCGCGTACCCGCGGAGCAGGTCGTGCATCCCGTACCGGGCCGTGACGCGGCTGCCGGCCGTCCCGCCCGGGCCGGCGCCGGCGCGGCCGCCAGACCGATCGCCGACGCCGGCAGCTCCAACCCGGGCGGCGCCCGGCCCACCGGCCGCGGCGACACCGCCCGGCTCAACGCCAGCCCGGCCGACGCCAGCTCCGCCGACGCCAGGTGCGGCGACACCAGGTGGGGCGACGCCAGTTGAGGCGACGCCAGTTGAGGCGACGCCAGTTGAGGCGACACCAGGTGCGGCGACGTCACCATCGGCGGCGCCAGCACCGCTGACGTCACCATCGCCGGAGTCACCACCGCTGACGTCACCACCGGCGGCGCCAGCCCTGCCGATGTCACCACCGGTGCCAGCCCTGCCGATGTCAGCACCGCCGGAGTCAGCCCGGCCGACCTCAACCCCGCCGGAGCCGGCAGAGGCAATGTCAGCGGCAACGGCGCCAGCACCGGCCCGGCCGTCCGTCCCGCCGGTCGGGCCGCTGCTCAGCGACGCGCCGGCGGTGGCGGTCTCGTCGGGCCGGCCGCCGGCACCGGCGCGGGGATGGTCGGTGCGGTGGAGCAGGCGGGCCCTGGTGAGAACGTCGAGCAACCGTTCGGCCGTGGCCAGCGGGGTGCCGAGCAGCGCGGCGGCGGCGTACGGGTCGATGTCCGGACCGGGGTGCAGGCCGAGCCGGCGGAACGCGCGGGCGGCGCCGGCCGGCAGCTGCTGGTACGCCCACGAGAAGACGGCCCGGATCGCGGCGCGGGCCTCGGCGGCCGGGTCGAGCAGGGTCAGCCGGCGGCGCTGACCGGCCAGCTCGGCGACCAGCTCGGAGAGCGGGACGGTGGCCCGCGCGGTGGTCGCCTCGGCTGCGATGCACAACGCCAGCGGCAGCCAGGCACACTGCGCGGCCAGGTCCTCGGTGGCGGCCGGGTCGACCAGCGCGCGGGCGCCGAGGATGGCGCGGAGCAGGCCGACCGCATCCGGCGGCGGCAGCACATCCAGGTACAGCCGGCGGGCGCCGTCCCGGGCGACGAGGCCGGCCAGCGGGTCCCGGCTGGTGACGAGGGTGGCGCAGCCGGGAGCGCCGGGCAGCAGCGGCCGCACCTGGTCGGCGACGGCGGCGTTGTCGATCAGGATCAGCATCCGGCGGTCGGCGACCTCGGCGCGGTAGCGGGTCACCCGGGCGCCAAGGTCGGCCGGGATCTCGCGGCCGGTCAGCCCGCAGGCGCGCAGGAACACGGCGACCGCGTCCGCCGACGGCATCGCCCGCTCGGGGTCGTAGCCGCGCAGGTTGACGTACAGCAGGCCGTCCGGGAACCGGTCGGCGACCCGGCTGGCCCAGCGCACCGCCAGCGTGGTCTTCCCGACGCCGGCCACCCCGCAGATCGCGGTCAGCGCGGTCCCACCGTCCCGGGCCGGGCGGGGGACGAGCAGCTGGTCCAGCTCGGCCAGTTCGGTGCGCCGCCCCACGAACGCGGCCGGTTCGGCCGGCAGCCGCCCCGGCACCCTGGCCCGGTTGGCCCTGGCCGGCTGGCCGCCGCGGCTCGGTACCGGCAACTGCCGCAGCGCGTCGTACACCTGCACCAGGACGTGATGCCGGCGCCGCCAGTCGGCGACCGCCCGCTCCGGGTCACCGGGCGTGCACGTCCGCACGAGCGGCTCGACCAGCCGATCCCAGTCCGGCGGACGTCCGATCCGCCCGTTGAGGATCTCGTACATCTGTGAGCGGCCGTAGCCGAGGCGCCGGCCCAGCTCCGCCGGGCTCAGCCCGGAGCCCTGCTGCAGCCGCCGCAGACCCGCACAGAACCGCTCCACCGGACCGTCATCCGCCACCACAGACTCCCCGGCCGTCCCGCGCCGTCCCACCGGACCAGGAACCGAACCGGACACTCCCGCAATCGCCGTCCGTCCGATTCCTATCTACGGAAAGTAGCAGAGAGAATCCACCAGGTAACCATCCCGGTCAAAGATGTCCCGGCCTGGCACAGCGTGTCCCCCCGACTGAGGGGCCTCTTTGGCCGCGAGCCCGGTTGGCCGCGGGGCGGTGGCCCCGGCGTTATGCCGGCGGGCGCGGGTCGTCGACCGTCTCGAAGTGCTGGTAGTCAACGGGGTCTGTCCAGGCACCGCCCCAGGCGAAGCCGACCGCGGCGAACGCGCTGGTCACCTCGTCGCCGGCGACGATCATCCCGGGCCGGACGTCGGCCCGGTCGGTGAAGGCGGCGCCGGCCGGCGGCAGCACGCCGAGGGTGGAGCTGACGTACGGGTTCTCGACCGTGTTGATGTCGATCGCCTTGCCGTACGAGTGGATCGAGAAGCGGGTGGTGCTGCCGGTGATCGGGCGACAGTTGAACGCGCTGGTGTTGTCCGCGGCCATCGAGGCGTCGTCGTCGGCACCGTAGCGGTCCACCCGTTCCATCCGGCGGATCGGGAACCGCGCGTAGTACAGGGTCCGGAACACGCCCACGACGTTCCGCGCAACGTCCGCGTGCACCACCAGTTCACCGAGGTGCGGACGCCCGTCGAAGCCCCAGAACGTCATGTCCACCAGCCGCAGATCGGACAGCGGCACCGGGCACCCCGGCCGCCAGGACACCCCCGTCATATCCGCCGCCGTGACCGGGTCGACCGACCGCACCACCGCCACAAACGGCAGCCACCCAGGCAACCCCGCCCCCGCCACCCCCGGCGAGCCGCCCGCCCCAACCGGCGCCGCCGCAGCCGACGCCGCCCCCGCAGGCACCCCCAGCACCACCACCACAACGATCAGGAGAGCCGACCGCCAGCCCAACCACCGACATCCAGCCACACCCACGCACCTTTCACCCAGAACCCGACAAGATCACCGCATCCTGTCACGCCCACCCACCCACGACCACCCACAAGCAGACAAAACGCCCACGCACACCAGCCCCACCCACAAGACAGCGCCCACCCCAGCAATGCCGGAATCGGGCGACACTCCCCGACCGCAACCCAGGTGCCCCAGGGATCTTCGGCCACCGCTACACAAAGGACAAACGTCCCATACGTACCAGCCCAAAACCCGAGGTCAACGCACAAGACGGCGGCCGCCCCCGCGAGGGCCAGAAAAGATGACACCCCCACCACAACCCAAGTGCTCCCGGGGGACCTCCGGGCCGGGTCCCATCGCTGCGAAGCGGCCGATGGGTGGCCCAAAGCAAACATTGCGGAACCCCTAGGTCCGCCTTCGGCGGACAGGGGTCCCGCAGGGTGTAGCCCCGACCGGATTCGAACCGGCGCTACCGCCTTGAGAGGGCGGCGTCCTAGGCCACTAGACGACGGGGCCGGGCTGGTGGTGCGGTAGATCTACGAGAGCTGGGGTACCAGGACTCGAACCTAGACTAACGGAACCAGAATCCGTTGGGCTGCCAATTACCCCATACCCCATTGATACGACCCTTTGCCAGCGGCGCATCGGTAACTGATCCTAGCTGACGGCTGCGATCAGGTCCAAAACGGTTCTGCTCAGCGGGCCGCCGTGGTGGTGCGGTCGAGCGCGGCGGTGAGCCGGCGCAGCGACCGGTCGCGGCCGAGCAGCTCGAGCGACTCGAACAGCGGCGGGGAGACGGTGCGGCCGGTGACGGCGACCCGGACCGGGCCGAACGCCTGCTTGGGCTTGCGGCCCAGGCCTTCGATGAGCGCGGCGCGCAGGGCCGTCTCGAGCTCGCCGGCGGTCCACTCCGGCAGCGCCTGTACGGCGGCGACGGCGGCGGCGAGCACCGGCTCGGCGTCCGGGCCGAGGTGCCGCTCGGCCGCGGCCGGGTCGACGGCGAACGCGGCGTCGTCGACGAGCAGGAAGCCGAGCAGGTCGGCGGCTTCGGTGAGCGCGGAGATCCGCTCCTGCACCAGCGGCCCGGCGGACCGGATCAGCGCGGCCTGCTCGACCGTGGGCGGCTCGCTGACCGCGCCCGCGGCCTGCAGGAACGGCAGGATCCGCCGGCCGAACTCGGCCGGGGGGAGCTCGCGGATCTTCACCCCGTTGATCGCCAGCAGCTTCTTCGGGTCGAACCGGGCCGGGTTGCGGGAGACCCGCTCCAGCGTGAACGCGGCGGCCATCTCGTCCACAGTGAACAGTTCGCGATCGTCGCCGATGGACCAGCCGAGCAGCGCGAGGTAGTTCAGCAGCGCCTCGGGCAGGATGCCGCTGGCCCGGCAGTAGGCCAGCGACACCTCCGGAGTGTTGCGTTTGGACAGTTTGGTGTTGCCCTCGCCGACGACGAACGGCAGGTGGCCGAAGCGCGGGGGGTCCGCTGTGGACGCCCCGACCGCGCGCAGCGCCTCGTACAGCGCGATCTGCCGCGGCGTGGAGGAGAGCAGGTCTTCCCCGCGCAGTACATGGGTGACCCCCATCAGCGCGTCGTCGACGGGGTTCACCAGCGGGTAGAGCGGGAACCCGTCGGCCCGGACCAGGACGTAGTCGGGCACGTGCTCGGGCTCGAACCGGACCTCGCCGCGGATCAGGTCGTCGAACACGATCGGCCGGTCGGGCATCCGCAGCCGCAGCGCCGGCTTGCGGCCCTCGGCCTGGTATCCGGCCACCTGCTCGGCGGTCAGCGTGCGGCAGTGCCCGTCGTAGCCGGCCGGCCGGCCGGCGGCCTTGGCCCGGGCCTCGACCTCGGCCGGCGTGCAGTAGCAGTGGTAGGCGGCGCCGCCGGCCTGCAGTCGCCGGGCGATGTCGGCGTAGATCTCGCCCCGCTCGGACTGCCGGTACGGCGCGTGCGGACCGCCGACCTCGGGGCCCTCGTCCCAGTCGAGGCCGAGCCAGCGCAGGTCGGCCAGGATGCCGCGGTAGGACTCCTCGGTGCTGCGGGCCCGGTCGGTGTCCTCGATCCGCAGGATGTAGGTGCCGCCGTTGTGCCGGGCGTACGCCCAGTTGAACAGTGCGCTGCGGATGTTGCCGACATGCAGGTCGCCGGTCGGCGACGGGGGGAACCTGACCCGGACGGCGCTGGCAGGCTCACTCATGACCGCTCCCGGACCGGGTTCGACAGGGTGCCGATGCCCTCGATAGTGACCGACACGGTCTGGCCGGCGGCCATCTTGCCGACGCCCGCCGGGGTTCCGGTCATGATCACATCCCCGGGCAGCAGCGTCATCACGTGCGAGACGTACGAGATGATCGTCGGGACGTCGTGCAGCAGCAGCGAGGTGCGCGCGTCCTGGCGGACCGCACCGTCCAATGTGGTCTGGATGGCGAGGTCGGCCGGGTCGAGCACGGTCTCGATCCAGGGGCCGAGCGGGCCGAACGAGTCGTGCCCCTTGGCCCGGGTCCACTGCCCGTCGGTCTGCTGCTGGTCGCGCGCGGTCACGTCGTTGCCGCAGGTGAAGCCGAGTACCACGGCCAGTGCCTTCTCCCGCGGGACGTCGCGCACCGGCACGCCGATCACTACGGCCAACTCGCCCTCGTACTCGACCTGGTGCGAGTCGACCGGCAGCCGGATCGCGTCCTGCGGGCCGATCACCGTGGTGTTCGGCTTGAGGAAGATCAGCGGCGCGGCCGGCACCTCGTTGCCGAGTTCGGCGGCGTGCGCCGCGTAGTTGCGGCCGATGCCAATCACCTTGCTGGGCAGCACCGGGGCCAGCAACTGGACGTCCGGCAGGGCCCACCGCGGGCCGCTGAACGTGATCGGCCCGAAGGGATGGTCGTCGATGGCGGCCACGGTGAGCGCGTCGTCCGGCGCTCCCACCTCGCCCTCCACCACGCCGAAGGTGACTCCCCCGCTGGGGACGCGAAACCGAGCGATACGCACAAACGACCAGGCTACCCGCGCCGGCCGGGCGGCCGACCTCCGGGCGGTCCGGCGGGCAGGCGATACTGGGCGGGTGACGACCACGCGGGAACGGCGGGCAGCCGCCGTCGCACTCGGCCTGCTCGCCGCCACGCTGCTGACGGCCGGCGCGCTGCCGTGGCTGCACGGCGGCAGCCTGACCGTCCGGCTGCTCGGCCTGCCGCTGCTGCTGCTCGGTGTGCTGGCGACGTTGACCGCGGCCCGGCTGCCCAGCGGCCCGCTGCCGCACCGGCCCGCCCCGCAACGCCCGGCCCGCCCGCCGCACAACTGCGCCGCCTGCGCGGCCCGGGCCGCCACCGAGGCGGCGGCTCCGGCCGCGGCCAGCCCGGCCGGTGGATTACACCAGCACGACTGACCGCGGCGGCGAGCAGCACACCACCGACCCGGCCGCTCGGCCCGGCCGGCTGACCACGATCCGCCCGGATGGGCACGGTCCACTCGGGACGGGCCGCGCCGGCCCGGTTCGGCGCGGGGCGGACGTCCGTGCGGTCGGCCGGCGCGTCCGTCCCGGGGTGGGTCGCACCGGTACGGGTGGCCGCGTCGGCTGGTCCGGCACCGGCGCTCGCCGGGATCGCCGGCGGGACGGCGGTGGTCCAGACCATTGGTCCGGGCTGGCGCTCAGGGCGCCAGCAGGCCGAACCGGATCGCGTCGGAGAGCGCCAGCCAGGACGCCTCGATGACGTTGCCGTGCACGCCCACGGTGGTCCACTCGCGCCGGCCGTCGCTGGTCTCGACCAGTACCCGGGTGACCGCGTCGGAGCCGTGCCGGCCGTCCAGGATGCGTACCTTGTAGTCGGTGAGTTCGAGCGAAGCCAGCTCCGGGTGCAGCGTGCCCAGCGCGCTGCGCAGCGCCCGGTCCAGCGCGTTGACCGGGCCGTTGCCCTCGCCGGTGGCGAGGATCCGCTCCCCCTTCGCGTCGTGCAGCTTCACCGTGGCCTCGCTGACCACCCGGCCGTCCTCGCGCCGCTCCACCATCACCCGGTAGGACTCGAGCTGGAAGTGCTGGTCGGTCCGCTCGCCGAGTTCGTCCCGCAGCAGCAGTTCGAACGAGGCGTCGGCGGCCTCGAAGGACCAGCCGTCGGCTTCCAGCGCCTTGACCCGGTCGACCACCCGACCGACCACTTCGGACTGTCCGGTCAGGTCGACGCCGAGCTCGCGGCCCTTCAACTCGACGCTGGCCCGGCCGGCCATCTCGGTCACCAGCACCCGCATGTCGTTGCCGACCACGCTGGGATCCATGTGGTTGTAGAGCTCCGGGGCGACCTTGATGGCGCTGGCGTGCAGCCCCGCCTTGTGCGCGAACGAGGACGAGCCCACGTACGCCTGGTGGGTGTCCGGCGCGATGTTGGCGATCTCGGCGATGGCGTGCGAGACCCGGACGGATTCGCTCAGGCAGCCGGGCGGCAGCACGTCCAGCCCGAGCTTGGTGACCAGCCCGGCGACGACCGGGAACAGGTCGGCGTTGCCGGTGCGCTCGCCGTAGCCGTTCGCGGTGCACTGCACGTGCGTGACCCCGGCGGCGACCGCGGCGAGGGTGTTGGCGACCGCGCAGGAGGTGTCGTCCTGGCAGTGGATGCCGAGCCGGAACCCGGTGCGGTCGCGGACCTCGCCGACCACCGCGCCCAGGCCCATCGGCAGCATGCCGCCGTTGGTGTCGCAGAGCACGCCGACGTCGGCGCCGGCCGCGAAGGCGGCCTCCAGCACGCGCAGGCCGTAGTCCCGGTCGTGGTTGTAGCCGTCGAAGAAGTGCTCGCAGTCGAGGAACACCCGCCGGCCCTCGCCGACCAGGAAGCTGACCGTGTCGGCGACCATGGCCAGGTTCTCCTCCGGCGTGGTGCGCAGGGCCTGGGTGACGTGCCGCAGGTCGGACTTGGCGACCAGGCAGACCACCGGCGTCTGGGCGTCCCGCAGGGCCAGCACCTGCGGGTCGGTGGCGGCCCGCGCGCCGGCCTTGCGGGTGGCGCCGAACGCGACCAGCACCGCGTGCCGCAGCTCCAACTCGGTACGGGCGCGCTCGAAGAACTCGGTGTCCTTGGGCATCGCGCCGGGCCAGCCACCCTCGATGAAGCCCACGCCCACCCCGTCGAGCAGCCGGGCCACGGCCAGCTTGTCCGCCACCGAGTACGAGATGCCCTCGCGTTGGGCACCATCGCGCAGGGTGGTGTCGTAAACGTGGAAGCGGTCGTCCACTGTGGATTCCTTTCCCGAACAAACGAAAAAGACCTCCCGCGGATGCGGGAGGTCTGCGCGCTGGCGAATTTCGGCCGGCGCGCCTAGGTAATAATGATCACGCTGAGGTGTTGCACGCCGCCGAGTCTGGCATGGCGGCCAGCGGCCTGGAAACCCCGTTCCAGATAGTGGGACCGCTCAGAACACCACGACCGACCGCAGCACGTCGCCGCGGACCATCGTGGCGAACGCCTCCTCCACCCCGTCCAGCGGGATCGTCTCGGAGACGAAGCCGTCCAGATCGAGCTTTCCGGCCAGGTAGGCGTCCACCAGGATCGGGAAATCCCGGGTCGGCAGGCAGTCGCCGTACCAGCTCGAGCGCAGCGCGCCGCCGCGAGAGAAGAAGTCGATCAGCGGCAGTTCCAGCCGCATGGCCGGATCCGGCACGCCGACCTGGACCAGGGTGCCGGCATGGTCGCGGGCGTAGAACGCCTGCCGGTACGTCTCCGGCCGGCCGACCGCCTCGATCACCAGATCGGCGCCGAAGCCGCCGGTCAGCTCGCGGACCCGGTCGATCACGTCCACCTCGCGCGCGTCCACCGTGTCGGTGGCGCCGAACCGGCGGGCGGTCTCCAGCTTGCGCGGGTCGACGTCGACCGCGATCACCGTGCGGGCACCGTTCAGCGCGGACGCCGCGATCGCCGCGCAGCCGACGCCGCCACAGCCGATCACCGCGACCGTGTCGCCGCGGCCGACCTGGCCGGTGTTCGCCGCCGCGCCCCAGCCGGCCATGATCCCGCAGCCGATCAGCCCGGCCGCCTCCGGCCGGGCCCGCCGGTCGACCGGGACGCACTGACCGGCCGCGACCAGCGTCTTCTCCACGAACGCGCCGATGCCCAGGGCCGGCGACAGCGCGGTGCCGTCCTCGAGCGTCATGGGCTGGGCGGCGTTGCGGCTGTCGAAGCAGTACCAGGGCCGGCCGCGCAGGCAGGACCGGCAGGTGCCGCAGGGCGCCCGCCAGGCCAGCACCACGTAGTCGCCGGGCGCCACGTTGGCCACGCCGGCGCCGACCGACTCCACGATGCCGGCCGCCTCGTGCCCGAGCAGGAACGGGAAGTCGTCGTTGATCGCGCCTTCCTTGTAGTGCAGGTCGGTGTGGCACACCCCGCAGGCCTGCACCGCGACCACCGCCTCGCCCGGCCCGGGGTCGGGCACCACGACGGTCTGCACGCTCACCGGCTCGCCCTTGCCGGCCGACACCACGCCGCGCACCTGCTGGCTCATCGACACCTCCGCCGTCCCAACGCTGGGCCGGGATGAGCCTACCCGGCGGGGTGCGTGGCCGGGGCCGCCGCCGCGACCAATGCCTCGAACAGCCGGGGGTCGTCGCCGGCCTCGGGGTGCCAGAGGACACCGAGCCAGAACCGGGCGGTCGGCAGCTCCACCGCCTCGATCGTGCCGTCGGCCGCGTGCGCCGACACGGCGAGCGGGCCGGGATCGGCCACGCCCTGGTGGTGGTAGCTCGGCACTGTCGCATGTGGACCGATCAGGCCGGCCAGCCGGCTGCCCGGCACGGTGGTCACCCCGTGCGTGCCGTACACCCCGGGCGCCGGCTGGTGCCCGGTGTGGCCGACCACGTCCGGCAGGTGCTGGTGCAGTGCGCCGCCGCCGGACGCCACCATCAACTGCATGCCGCGGCAGATCCCCAGCACCGGGAGGTCCGCCGCGGTGGCGGCGGCCAGCAGCGCGGCCTCGCCCGCGTCCCGGTCCGGTCGCGGTTCCGCCGTGGCCGGCTGTCTGGCGGCGCCGTACATGGACGGGTCGAGGTCGGTGCCGCCGGCCAGGATCAACGCGTCCAGCGCGGCGATCACCGAGTCGGTGCCGTCGGTCGACGGCGGCAGCACGACGGCCCGGCCGCCGGCCGCGTGCACCGCGGCGACGTAGGCCTGTGGCAGGAACGTGATCGGGCGGGTCCAGTCTCCAGAGTGGACGGTCTCGAGGTAGCTGGTGATGCCGACGAGCGGGCGCATGCCGGTGAACCTACAGCGGGGTCACGTAGGCGGCGGTGATGCCGCCGTCCACCAGGAACGTGGACGCGGTGATGAACGAGGCGTCGTCGCTGGCCAGGAACGCGATGGCGGCGGCGATCTCGGTGGGCTCGGCGAACCGTCCGATCGGGACGTGCACCAGCCGGCGGGCGGCCCGCTCCGGGTCGGCCGCGAACAGTTCCCGCAGCAGCGGGGTGTTCACCGGACCCGGGCAGAGCGCGTTCACCCGCACCCCCTGCCGGGCGAACTGCACGCCGAGCTCACGGGTCATCGCCAGCACGCCGCCCTTGGACGCGGTGTAGGAGATCTGCGAGGTGGCCGCGCCGAGCACCGCCACGAACGAGGCGGTGTTCACCACCGCGCCGGCGCCGGCCGCCAGCAGGTGCGGGATGCCGTACTTGCAGCAGAGGTAGACGCTGGTGAGGTTGACCTCCTGCACCCGGCGCCAGACGTCCGGCTCGGTGGTCAGGATCGAGTCGTCGTCCGGCGGTGAGATGCCGGCGTTGTTGACGCAGATGTCCAACCGTCCGAAGTGGAGCAACGTCTGCTGGTACAGCGCCTGCACGTCGGCCGGCACGGTGACGTCGGCCCGGATGTAGCGCCCGCCGACGTCGCTGGCCACCTGCGCGCCGGCGTCGTCGGCCAGATCCGCGACGACCACCCGGACGTCCTCTTCGGACAGCCGGCGGGCGGCGGCGGCCCCGATCCCGCTCGCCCCGCCGGTGATCACGGCAACCTTGCCAGCCAGACCGCGCACTGCCACCCCTCTCCGGACGCTGGCGGCTACTCCGTCGCCAGGAAGACGTTCTTCACGTCGGTGAACGCGTCGAGGGCGTCCGGGCCGAGTTCACGGCCCAGGCCGGACTGCTTCATCCCGCCGAACGGGGTCGCGTACCGCACCGAGGAGTGCGAGTTCACCGAGAGCGTGCCGGTGTCGATCGCCCGGGCCACCCGGATCGCCCGGCCGACGTCCCGGGTCCACAGCGACCCGGACAGCCCGTACGGCGAGTCGTTGGCGATCCGGATCGCGTCCGCCTCGTCGGTGAACGGCAGCACGGCCAGCACCGGGCCGAAGATCTCCTCGGTGGCGGCGCGGTCGGCCGGGCCGACCGGGGCCAGCACCGTCGGCGGGAACCAGAAGCCCTTACCCGCCGGCGCGCTGCCGCGGAAGGCGACCGGGGTGCCGGCCGGCACGTAGCCGGCCACCCGGGCCCGGTGCTCGGCGCTGATCAGCGGCCCCATCTCGGTGGCCTCGTCGGCCGGGTGGCCGACCCGGACACCGGCCACCGCCGGCTCCAGCAGCTCCAGGAACCGGTCGTAGACGCCGCGCTGGACCAGGATGCGGGACCGGGCGCAGCAGTCCTGCCCGGCGTTGTCGAACACCGCGTACGGCGCGGTGGCGGCCGCCTTCTCCAGATCGGCGTCGGCGAACACCACGTTGGCCGACTTCCCACCGAGTTCCAGAGTGAGCCGCTTCACCTGGGCCGCGCAGCCGGCCATCACCTGCCGGCCGACCTCGGTGGAGCCGGTGAACACGATCTTGCGGACGTCCGGCGAGTCGACGAACCGCCGGCCGACGGTCACGCCGCGACCCGGCAGCACCTGGAACACGCCGTCGGGCAGGCCGGCGGCGCGGCCCAGCTCGGCCAGCCGCATCGCGGTCAGCGGGGTCAGCTCGGCCGGTTTCAGCACGACCGGGTTGCCCGCCGCCAGCGCCGGGGCGAACCCCCAGGACGCGATCAGCATCGGGAAGTTCCACGGCACGATCACCCCGACCACGCCGAGCGGTTCGCGGAAGGTGATGTCCAACCCGCCGGCGACCGGGATCTGCCGGCCGAACAGCCGCTCCGGCGCGGCCGCGTAGTAGTCCAGCACGTCCCGGACGCCGGCCGCCTCGGCCCGGGCCATCGTGATCGGGTGGCCGGCGTTGCGGCTCTCCAGCTCCGCCAGGTGCTCCCGATCGGCGTCCACCGCGGCCGCGAACCGCCGCAGCAGCCGGCCCCGGTCGGCCGGGGCCACCGCCCGCCAGGCCGGGTAGGCCGCGGCGGCCCGGGCGATCGCCGCGTCGGTCTCCGCCGCGGTGGACAGTCGGACGGACCGCAGCACGTCCCCGGTCGCCGGGTCGACCAGCTCGACCTGTCCACTCTGGACAGTCGCCGGGGCGCCGGTCACAGCCGCTCGAACCCGCGGCGGCGCTCCCAGTCGGTGACCGCAGCGTCGAACGCGGTCAGCTCCACCCGGGCCATGTTGGCGTAGTGCTCGACCACCTCGTCGCCGAAGGCGGCCCGGGCCAGCGCGCTGGCCGACCACAGCCCGGCCGCGTCCCGCAGCGTCGCGGGCACCCGGGGCCGGTCGGTGTCGGCATAGGCATTGCCGGTGTACGCCGGTTCCAGCGGCAGTTCCCGGTCGATGCCGTCCAGGCCGGCGGCGATCATCGCGGCCACCGCCAGGTACGGGTTCACGTCGCCGCCGGGCACCCGGTTCTCCACCCGCAACGCGTGCGGCGAGTGGCCGACCACCCGCAGCGCGCAGGTGCGGTTGTCCTCACCCCAGGCCACCGTGGTCGGCGCGAACGAGCCCGGCACGAACCGCTTGTACGAGTTGATGTTCGGGGCGAACAGCAGGGTCAGCTCGCGCAGCCCGGCCAGCAGCCCGGCCAGGAAGTGCTCGAACTCGGGCGCCCGGCTCGCACCGGCGTGCCCGGCGGCGCCGGCGGGGCCCGGGGCGGCGAAGACCGGCCCGCCGTCGGCGTCCCGCAGGCTGAGGTGGATGTGGCAGGAGTTGCCCTCCCGCTCGTCGTACTTCGCCATGAACGTCAGCGACCGGCCGTCCTGCGCGGCGATCTCCTTCGCCCCGGTCTTGTAGAGCACGTGGTTGTCGCATGTGGACAGCGCGTCGGTGTACTTGAACGCGATCTCGTGCTGGCCGCGGTTGCACTCCCCCTTGGCCGACTCGACCACCATGCCGGCGCCGGCCATGCCGAGACGGATCCGGCGCAGCAGCGGTTCGATCCGGCCGGTGCCGAGCATCGAGTAGTCCACGTTGTACTGGTTGGCCGGCGTCAGCCCGGTGTAGTTGAGCGTTCCGGCGTCCTCGAACGTGTCGTTGAAGACCATGAACTCCAGCTCGGTGCCGGCCAGCGCGGTCCAGCCACGCTCGGCCAGCCGGGCCAGCTGGCGGCGCAGGATCTGCCGCGGCGCCGGGGCGACCGGCGCCCCGCCGGCCCACTCCACGTCGCAGTGCAGCAGCGCGGTGCCCTCGTGCCAGGGGATCCAGCACAGCGTCGCCGGGTCAGGCCGCCAGACCAGGTCGCCGTAGCCACTGTCCCATGAGGACAGCTGGTAGCCGGCCACCGTGTTCATGTCCACGTCGACGGCGAGCAGGTAGTCGCAGCCCTCCACCACGTCCATCTGGCCGGCCCGGAGCAGGTCGTCCACCAGGTAGCGGGCCGACATCCGTTTGCCCTGCAGCCGGCCCTGCATGTCGGTGATCGCCAGCAGGACGGTGTCGATCTGGCCGACGTCGACCTCGGCCCGCAGCGAGCCGAGGTCGAGCCGGCCGGCACCGGCAGCGGGTGTCACGCAAGCGCCTCCAGCTCATGCTCGATCGCGGCCAGCTCGTCCGTGCTGCCCTGCACCTTCGGCCCGGTGAACCAGCGCCGGGCGGACACCAGCCAGTAGATCCCAGCGAACCCGATCACCGCCAGCACCGCGATCGGCGCGTAGTTGAACGACTTGCGGGTGATCGGGCTGGCCTGCGGCAGCATGAACAGGATCGTGATGAACGCGACCCAGAGCACCGCGATGATCCCGATCGGGCGGCTCCACCGGCCCAGGTGCCACGGCCCGCGCTGGAACGAGTCGCCCTGCATCAGCCGCAGCAGCGTCGGCAGTACGTACGCGATGTAGAGGCCGATCACCGCGATCGAGGTGACCGCGTAGTAGGCGGTCGCGTTCCACAGGTAGGGCAGGCCGAGGATGAGCGCGCCCGCGGCGGCCAGCCAGATCGCGTTGGTGGGGGTGCGGGTGCGCGGGTTGATCCGGTGCCACAGGTCGGAAGCGGGCAGCGCGCCGTCCCGGGAGAACGCGTAGATCATGCGCGAGTTCGCGGTCACCGAGGACATCCCGCAGAACAGCTGCGCGACGATCACGATCAGCAGCAGCAGCTTGCCGCCGGTGGCGCCGACCGCGTCGATGAAGATCTGCGCCGGCGGCACCCCGGTGGTGCTGCCCAGTTCGCTGTCGTAGTTCTGGATCGCGAACGTGACGCCGATCAGCAGCACCCAGCCGGCGAGCAGCGAGACCACGATCGAGGCGACGATGCCGCGCGGCCCGGACACCGCCGCGTCCCTGGTCTCCTCGGTCATGTGCGCGGACGCGTCGTACCCGGTGAACGTGTACTGCGCCAGCAGCAGGCCGATCAGCACGACGTAGAAGCCGGAGCTCCAGCCGGTGTTGTTGACGAAGTGGCCGAACACGAACGAGGCGGACTGGTGGTGGTCCGGGGCGAACGCCAGCACGCCGACGATCACCAGCACGCCGACCACGTGCCACCAGACGCTGATGTCGTTGAACAGCGCGACCAGCCGCACGTTGAACGTGTTCAGCAGGCCGTGCAGCGCCAGGATGATCGCGAAGAGCATGATCGTGTGCCAGGGCCGGGCGTCGAACCCCCACTGCAGGTCGAGGAACGCGTTCAGGAAGAACGCCGCGCCGAAGTCGATGCCGGCGGTCACCGCGACCTGGCCGAGGAAGTTGAACCAGCCGGTGAACCAGGACCACGCGGCCGCGTTGCTGCGGGCCAGCTTGGCCGACCAGTAGTAGAGGCCCCCCGCGGTCGGATAGCTGGAGCAGACCTCGGCCATCGCCAGCCCGACGAACAGCGTCATGAGGCCGACCGCCGGCCAGCCCCAGACAATCACCGCCGGGCCGCCGGTGTTCATCCCGAACAGGTACAGCGTCAGGCAGCCGGACAGGATCGAGATGATCGTGAACGACACCGCGAAGTTGGAGAACGCCGACATACCGCGGCGCAGCTCCTGGGCGTAGCCCATCTCGTGCAGCCGCCGGGTGTCGTCGTCCGAGCTGTCCGCTGGCGGGCGGCCGATGGTGGTCGGGTCGTCCGTGGTCGCCATGTGCGCGCTCCTCTCGCCCGGCCCCGGGCAGCCGGCAGGGTCAGGCCCCCGCGGCCGCCCCATTGGACTGAGGTCAGTCCAATGGCGGAATTGAGCCACCGGGGCGGCGGGGTGTCAAGAGATCCGCTGACATGCTGGCCAGGCTAACCGCGCGGTGATCCCCGCCGCCCGCCTGTGACGGCGCTCCCCGCCGGTGACGGCGCTCCGCTTGCGCCTGGCCCAGCTGCCGGGCCTAGCTGCCGGCCCAGCTGTCCGGCCCAGCTGCCGGGCCTGGCCGTCCGGCCCGGCTGCCGGGCCCGGCCGTCCGGTCCGGATGGCGGGCCCGGCTGGCGGGCGGGGCGCCGGGTCAGCCGAGGAAGCCGCGGAGCAGCGCGGCGGTGCCCTCGATGTGCTCCTCCATGGCGGCGCGGGCCCGGGCCGGCTCGCCGGCCAGGATCGCCGCCACCACCCGGGCGTGCTGCCCGTCCGCGTGCCGGATGTTGCGGTCCAGCACCGGGATCGCGTCCAGCAGCTCGTTCAGCCGCATCCGCACGTCCGCCACCGCCGCCGCCAGCGAGGGCGAGCCGGACAGCTCCGCGATCGCCAGGTGCAGCAGCGAGTCGCACTGCCGGTACTCGCCGGCCGGCGCCCCCGAGCAGTCGGCCAGCCGGCCGGACAGGTAGGCCCGCTGCGCCCCGGACAGCGGCCGGGACGCCGCCAGTTCGACCGCGCCGAGTTCCAGCGCGTGCCGGAACGTGAGCGCGTCCTCCAGCGCCTCGCCCATCTGCCGGGCGATCACGCGCAGCTCGGCCGTGCTCGCCGGCCCGTCCGGGCGGTACCGGACGAAGGTGCCGCCGAACCGGCCGCGCCGGGACTCCACGTAGCCGGCCCGCTGCAGGTCCCGGATCGCCTCCCGCAGCGTCACCCGGCTCACCCCGAGCCGGACCGCCAGGTCCCGCTCGGCCGGCAGCCGCTCGCCGTACCGGACCAGCCCGAGCTTGATCGCCTGCAGCAGCCGCTCGACGGTCTCCTCGAACGCGTTGCCGCCCCGAACCGCCCGGAACGCCGTATCGGCCACCTGCGGCACGTCCGGCCCCGGCGCGGGCTCGCCCAGCGGAGCCGTCAGCTCGGCCGCCGGCCGGCGGGGCGCCGGAGCCGGCGCGGCCACCGGCGGCCGCCGCTCAACTGCGACCGGCGCCACGGCCGGGCCGGCGCCAGTCGGGCCGGCCACGGCCGAGC
>Ga0307500_10000309_pt1 | contig 16596 bp, 20 predicted proteins | sample 14_S_MG_FD_201362 | JGI IMG/M metagenome (GOLD analysis project Ga0307500, IMG submission 201362) | Soil microbial communities from Populus trichocarpa stands in riparian zone in the Pacific Northwest, United States - 14_S | ecosystem: Environmental > Terrestrial > Soil > Riparian zone > Trees... | reverse complement strand
ATAGCGCACACCCGCTACGATTGCATGTTGCCTACTTTCGCCGCGGATGTGGTTTTTCGGCGACTGCATTTTACGACGGATGCGCAAGCAACCTCAAATTGACTGCTCTGATAGTTGCGTGGGACACGCCGAAAGGAAGAGAACCGTGAAGAAAATTTTGTTGACGACGACCGCCCTGATCGCACTTGGGATCGCGCCCGCGGCCGCTGCAGATCTTGCTGCGCGGCCCTACACCAAGGCGCCCGCCGCGATTGCGATCAATAACTGGGGCGGATTCTACCTCGGTGCGATGGGCGGCTACGCTCAACAAACCGATTCGAACGTTGCCGTGGGTCTGGGCGAGATGAAGGGCGGCTTCGCCGGCGGTACGCTGGGCTACAACTGGCAGACCGGCAACCTTGTCCTCGGCCTCGAAGCTGATGCCGCGTGGGCGGATGTCGGCTTCACCGTGGGTAACCCAGCGATTGCCGCGTTCGAAAGTCGAATTCGCGATATGGGCACCGTTCGTGGTCGCATCGGCTACGCCATCGACCAGGTCCTCATCTACGGCACCGGCGGCTACGCATGGGCCGACAATCGCCTGACATTGTCGGCGGCCAACGTGAGCGTATCAGACAGCAAGATCCACTCCGGCTGGATAGTCGGCGCTGGCGTCGAGGTGATGTTCGCACCGAAATGGTCGGTCAAGGCGGAATACCTCTATCGCAGCTTCGAAAGCCAGACCTACTTCGCAGGCATCTTGCTTCTTGCGAGCGGAACGCTGAATCTCAACAGCGTTCAGGTCGGCGTGAACTATCACTTCTAAACCAAACAACGATCCACGATTGGTTGTTGAAACGACCCGCGCCTCCGTTCCGAAACCCGGAACGGAGGCGTTTTCTTTTGAAAGTTCCAGCCCGCGCTGCTGACTGCTGCTGCCAACGCAAACAATCCGTTGATGATTCGCACGCGGCACTGGAAATCGCTTCCCGTTCTTCCTATGTTCCGACTTTCAATCATCGGCGCCTGAGCCCGGTCCTCAACCGGCAATGCGCGCCCAACGTGGCGCGTTTCCGACGCGCGTGGAAATGCCGATATGGATGAAGTGCTCCGGGCGAAGCGCCAACCTAACGCCGGCTCCGCATCGCGCGCGATAACCATTCGCGGCGCGCGCGAGCACAATCTCAAGAACATCGATGTCGAGATACCGCGCGACAAGCTCGCCGTGTTCACCGGCCTGTCCGGCTCCGGCAAATCCTCGCTCGCCTTCGACACCATCTATGCCGAAGGCCAGCGCCGCTACGTCGAATCGCTGTCGGCCTATGCGCGCCAGTTCCTGGAGATGATGCAGAAGCCTGACGTCGACCAGATCGACGGCCTCTCGCCGGCGATCTCGATCGAGCAGAAGACGACCTCGAAAAACCCGCGCTCCACGGTCGGCACCGTTACCGAGATCTACGACTATATGCGCCTGCTATGGGCGCGCGTCGGCGTGCCCTATTCGCCCGCGACGGGATTGCCGATCGAAAGCCAGATCGTGTCGCAGATGGTCGACCGCGTGCTGGCGCTGCCGGAGGGCACCCGGCTCTATCTGCTGGCGCCGGTCGTGCGCGGCCGCAAGGGCGAGTACAAGAAGGAGCTCGCCGAATGGCTCAAGAAGGGCTTTCAGCGCGTCAAGATCGACGGCACCTTCTATGAGCTGGCCGAGGCGCCGACGCTCGACAAGAAATTCCCGCACGACATCGACGTGGTGGTCGACCGCATCGTGGTCCGCGCCGACATCGGCCAGCGCCTCGCCGAAAGCTTTGAGACCGCGCTGAAGCTCGCCGAGGGCCTCGCCGTGATTGAATACGCCGACGCACCGGCGGGGGCGGCCGAAGAGAAGAAGTCCGACAAGAAGACCGCCAAAATCCACAACAAGAGCGGGCCGGAACGGATTCTGTTCTCGGAAAAATTCGCCTGCCCGGTTTCCGGCTTCACCATTCCGGAGATCGAACCCAGGCTGTTCTCGTTCAACAATCCCTATGGCGCGTGTCCGGCCTGCGGCGGCCTCGGCGTCGAGCAGCATATCGACGAGGACCTTGTCATCCCCGACAAGGAGACGACCTTGCGCAAGGGCGCGATCGCGCCCTGGGCGAAATCGTCCTCGCCCTATTACATCCAGACGCTCACCGCGCTCGGCAAATTCTACAAGTTCACGCTCGACACCAAGTGGAAGGACCTGCCGAAGAAAACGCAGGCAGCATTGCTGCACGGATCCGGCGACGACGAGATCAAGTTCTCCTATGAGGACGGGGTGCGCTCCTACGACACCAAAAAACCGTTCGAGGGCGTCATCACCAATCTCGAGCGCCGCTACCGCGAGACCGAGAGCGAATGGGCGCGCGAGGAGCTGGCAAAGTATTTCTCCGACATTCCCTGCGCCGGCTGCAACGGCCATCGCCTCAAGCCCGAGTCGCTGTGCGTCAAGATCGGCGGCAAGCATATCGGCGAGATCTCGGAAATGTCGGTGTTGCGCGCCGGCGAATGGTTCGAGACCGTGCCGAAGGCGCTCAACGCGCAGCAGAACGAGATCGCCACCCGCGTGCTGAAGGAAATCCGCGAGCGGCTGTCGTTCCTGCTCGACGTCGGCCTGAATTACCTCACGCTCGCGCGCGCCTCCGGCACGTTGTCGGGCGGCGAAAGCCAGCGCATCCGCCTCGCCTCGCAGATCGGCTCGGGTCTCACCGGCGTGCTCTACGTGCTGGACGAGCCGTCAATTGGCCTGCACCAGCGTGACAACGCGCGTTTGCTGGAAACGCTGAAGCGGCTGCGCGACCTCGGCAATACCGTGATCGTGGTCGAGCATGACGAGGACGCGATCCGCCTCGCCGATTACGTGCTCGACATCGGCCCCGGCGCCGGCATGCATGGCGGCCACATCGTGGCGCAGGGCACGCCCGCCGAGATCATGAAGAACCCGAAATCCCTGACCGGCAAATACCTCACCGGCGAGATGTCGGTGGCGATCCCCGAGCGCAAGCCGCCGAACCACCGGCGAACCATCAAAGTCATCAATGCCCGCGGCAACAATCTGAAGAACGTCTCGGCGGAAATTCCGCTCGGGCTGTTCACCTGCGTCACCGGCGTCTCCGGCGGCGGCAAGTCGACGCTTTTGATCGACACGCTCTACAAGGCGATTGCCCGCAAGCTGAACAACGCCAGCGAAGGCGCCGCCCCCCACGACCGCATCGAGGGGCTCGAGCATATCGACAAGATCATCGACATCGACCAGTCGCCGATCGGCCGCACCCCCCGCTCGAACCCCGCGACCTATACCGGCGCCTTCACCCCGATCCGAGAATGGTTTGCCGGCCTGCCCGAAGCCAAGGCCCGCGGCTACGAACCCGGCCGCTTCTCCTTCAACGTCAAGGGCGGCCGCTGCGAGGCCTGCCAGGGCGACGGCGTCATCAAGATCGAGATGCACTTCCTGCCCGACGTCTACGTCACCTGCGACACCTGCAAGGGCAAGCGCTACAACCGCGAGACGCTGGAAGTCCTGTTCAAGGGCAAGAGCATCGCCGACGTGCTCGACATGACGGTGGAAGAAGCCGCCGAATTCTTCAAGGCGGTGCCGCGCGTCCGCGAGACGTTCAAGACGCTGCACCGTGTCGGCCTCGATTACATCCATGTCGGCCAGCAGGCGACGACGCTTTCCGGCGGCGAAGCCCAGCGCGTCAAGCTGGCGAAGGAGCTGTCAAAGCGCGCGACGGGACGCACGCTCTACATCCTCGACGAGCCCACGACGGGCCTGCACTTCCACGACGTCGCAAAACTATTGGAGGTGCTGCACGAGCTCGTGTCGCAAGGAAACACGGTAGTCGTGATCGAGCACAATCTCGAAGTCATCAAGACCGCCGACTGGGTCATCGACCTCGGCCCCGAAGGCGGCGACGGCGGCGGCGAAATCGTCGCCTGGGGTCCGCCGGAGGATATCGTCAAAGCGCCGCGGAGCTATACGGGGAAGTTTCTGGCGCCGGTGCTGAAGAAGGCGGCGGGGAAGCCGAGGAAGAGCAGCAGTGCAAGCGAGGCGGCGGAGTGATTGACGAGGAAAGTGGGTTTATTGACGGTCAACTCTCTCAGGCGCCCAGTCAAGGTCGCATCTTGCATCAGCCTTGATAGATCGCATTGCGCGCTATTTATCTTACCCACGCTAATTCTTAGCGCCCTGCGCATTACGTTCGATCTCATGCACATATTTGCGGGCCAGTTGTCTGCTCTTCTGGCTCGCCCACCTAGAGTCCCTCAACTCGATAAACAAGTCCTTGAGCGAGATCTTCTCCGCCATTGTCAAAAATGGAACCCAGGTCATCGCGCGATTCGTCCACTGTTCAGAACCGCCCATCAGTGCTGATCCGATGAGCTTCGAGAAGGGGAACGGTGTTGCAGGATTTGCGCTGTAAAGCCCGCGATCAAGGGCTGCCTTCACGTCATCGAACGGACGCTCCAACAGTAGCCAAGCCCGAAAGAAGTCTCTCGCCGCCTCGAGAGGGAACGCGTCATCATTTGCCCTGATGACCCAAGCGCCGGCTTCTGAGACATCGAGGTTGATCCCACGAGCTATCGCCATTCCGTTCGGGATAGATTGATTCATTTAGATTCCCTCACATGCTCGCAATGTGGAGAGCGACAGCGTATTCTTCGCGCGGGAGCAAGAACGTTCAGGTCCACTGATGACGCGTCGCTGATGCTGCCTAAGCCGCGTCCGCGGGCCTCACTCGCTTTGCGATCTCCGCACCCTTCTCCCGCTCTACAACGCCAATATCATATTGACCCTGCAAGTCGAGCCAGAACTGAGCGCCATTGCCGAAGTAGCGACCAAGGCGCACCGCGGTATCAGCCGTAATTGAACGACGACCATTGAGAATATCGGTGACACGGCCTGAGGGGACGCCGATATCGAGCGACAAACGGTTCGCACTGAGCTTGCGGGCAGCCAGTTCTCTTTTCAGTAACCGGCCGGGGTGTACGACAGGGGCCATCACGGTCAACCTTTGTGGTAGTCCACGATCTCAACCTCGTGGGCATCGCTTTTGTGAAACTCGAAACAAATTCTCCAACGCTCGTTGACCGTCATCGCCCATTCCTTCTTGCGATCACCCTTGAGCTTGTGAAGGCCTACGCTCTTCAAGGGACTTAGGTCGCCGAGTGACTTCGCAACATTCAATGCCACCGACAAATCGATCGCAGCTTCGAAATCCAGCCCGCGGAATTGATTTGGCTGTTCGCCGTCCCAAACCTTGCGGGTCGCGGAATTCCGCCATGACCGGATCATGGCATAAATATACTACGTGAACCGGTGAACAGCAAGCACACTGGGCGAAATGGCGCAGCTTAAGCCTGTGCTTCTCGCTTCCCGCGAGTTACGCCCTCGGCTAACTCCGCCGCCTACACCGTCCAATAATGCGGGTATCGGTAGGATCGCGTGCGGCCGCCTCTGAGCGCGCTCAACTCCTGCGCGCACGATTCAACTTATGCGGTACGTAGGTGTGGCACTCCTGTCTCAGCCTTGACCAAAACGGTACCCCACTGCGGCGAGAGGCTTGAAAGCCAGGCCGCGAGATGTTTTTTCCAAGTCCTCAACTACAGGGGATAAGTAATGAAGAAACTACTTCTTGCAGGCGCGGCTTTCCTTTCGCTGATGACCGCGGCCTCGGCCGCTGATCTCGCGGCGCGGCCCTACACCAAGGCGCCGCCGCTGTCTCCGGCGTATAACTGGTCCGGCTTCTATATCGGCGCGATGGGCGGCTATGCCTTTGACAGCGACAACGGCGGCGGTTTCGGGGGTGGCACGATCGGCTACAACTGGCAGTTCCCGGGCAGCCAGTTCGTGTTCGGTATCGAGGTCGATGCCGCCGGCGCCAGCATCAAGGAAAGCCAGTCGGCTATCGTCAACGGCGCGGCAGGCACGGTGGAAGACAAGATGGACGCACTGGGAAGCGTTACCGGCCGTGTGGGCGTCGCGGTGGATGCGGCACTGTTCTACGCCAAGGGCGGTTATGCCTGGGCTAACAACAAGCTGTCCGCTTCCGCTCCCGCGCTCGGCTTTGCCGTTTCGGACAGCCATGTCCATTCCGGATACACCATCGGCGGCGGCCTCGAATACATGTTCGCGCCGAACTGGTCCGCCAAGGCCGAGTACATGTTCATCCACCTCGACAACAAGACCTATACCCTGGGTGGTCTCGCCTTCGATTCCGGTACCGCCGAATTCAGCTCCGTCAAGGTCGGCATCAACTATCATTTCAAATGAGCTGCCACCGTGGTTGTCCCGAGCCGGTCGGCGACGGACAACCACACTCAAGCAAACTGGGCCCCGGTTTTCCGGGGCTTTTTTGTTTACATGTCCAAGCCACGATCACGGCTTGTGTTAGCCGGAAGGCTACGCTTTCAGCTAACCCCGCCGTCGCCCTACACCGTCCAATAATGCGGATGCGGATACGATCGCGAGCGGTCGCCCCAGTCGAAGTCGTCTTCATCGAACTCGGACGGGCCGGCGCGCAAATCCTCCAGCGTCAGCTCGACCACGAAGGCTTGACGCGCGGGATCGAACCTGAGCGCGCTCCACCGCACCGGATAATGGTGGTGGCTGGCGAGCATCCCGCCGGTTTTTATCACGGCATACGCGACAGTTCCGCTGGCCTTGTCCAGCATCAGTCGCTCGATCGTACCGAGTTTTGCGCCGTCTTGCCCGTAAACGTTCGCGTGCTCGACGCGATCACTGGGCACCAGGGTATGAGGCATGGCGTCCTCCCTGAATTTCGATTGTTACGCCGACAGTATAGTCCCGTAGCCCGGATGAGCCAACGGGTCGCGCGAATGCGCGCCCGATGACAGGCTCCGCGATATCCGGGGCCCGCACACAACCCGCATGTCGCGCCGCTCATGCGGGCTACGAGCACCGTTCAGCGCGTAGCTCGTAGGATGGGTGGAGCGAAGCGATACCCATCATTTGTTGCCACTCAATGGTGGGTTTCGCTTCGCTCTACCCACCCTACGGCACCTCGCCCCTTCAATCCACGATCGCCGCGTCCACAAATCCCTTCGGGTCCTCGCAAAACTCCCGCATGACCTTGTAGTGATCGGTGTCCTTCACCGTTACCGGCTCCAGCCCGTATTTCGTCAGACGCAACAGCGTCGCGTTCGGGTAGGCCATCAGCATCGGCGAGTGGGTGGCCATGATAATCTGGCAATGGCCGATATCTTCCATTCGCCGCATCAGCTTCAGGAACGCGATCTGGCGTGCGGGCGACAGCGCGGATTCCGGTTCGTCGAAGATGAAGATGCCCTGGCGCTGGCAGCGTTCCTCGAAAAAGCGTAGAAAACCCTCGCCATGCGAATGCGAGAGGAAGTCGGGCGGCGGGCCTCCTCCCATTGGATATTTCTGGGCCATCTCGTCCAAATATCGCGCGACCGAGAAAAAGCTTTCGGCGCGGAAAAACCAGCCATTGGTGATTTTGGGCAGCCAACTCGCCCGCAACGCGCTGGACAATCGGCCTCCCATTTTTTCCAGCGCCCATGAGTGGTCGACCGTCATGTAGCCCTTGCCGCCGCCGGCCTCGTCGTAGCCCGCGAGCACGGCGATGCCTTCAAGAAGTGTGGATTTGCCCGTGCCGTTCTCGCCGACGATGATGGTAATCGCCTTATGAAAACTCAGTTCGAAATCGTCGCGCAGCAGGGGAAGGCAGAACGGATAGGCGTCGCGGTTCGCGATGCGGGATGGGTCGAGCCAGATGCGCTTCAGATACGGCGCCGGCAGATTGATCGGCTTGTTTCGTCGTGAGGCCATGTGCGGGGTCCGATGGAACAACATTGCATTCTCTGCATATATCCCGATCGTCACGCAACCCCCGATAGCAATCCGGCCCGCACAGAACAACAATGCCAAGCGCCACCTACACCCTCTTCCGCAACGCCATCCTCGGCGAGCAGCAGGTCGTCTGCAGCTATGACAGCCGCGTGCGCGAACTGTGCCCGCACATCATCGGCACCAACAGACGCGGCGAAGAGGTCGTGCTGGCCTGGCAGTTCGGCGGCGAGAGCTCAGGCCCGCTGCCGCAATGGCGTTGCCTGAAGCTGGCGAACGTCAGCAATGCCCGCGCGCGCGAGGGCCGTTGGCGCGAAGGCGGTTCGCATCAGACGACGCAGACCTGCGTCAGCGAGATCGATCTCGACATCAATGTTCACGTGCGGAAGCTGCGGTAAGCGATCACGTAACGGTCTTCACCTGGCGTCCGGCAGGCTGACGTCCGGGCCGACCGAGGCCTCTTCGACGCTCGGCCATGCCCGAACGATTTCGACAAAATCCTGCGGCGATACGCCCTGCGGCAGGATCACCTGCATGTAGCGCCGCAGTTCCTTCTCGGACGGCGTCAGCCGTGACTCATCCGCGGCGGCCAGCGCCGGCACCTTGTAGACGATGCTGGTGTCTTTCGGCAGGTCGCGATGGGGATCGAAGCTCGTGCCGGAGCCTGACTCGAACACACGCTTGCGCGAGTCATATTTGTAATTGCGCTTGAGTTTCAGTTCGACCGGAACGCGGATTGCTGCGCTCTTCGGCGCCGGCACGGCTGGCATCATTGTCGCAGTTTATTACACCTTCTTCATCGCTTCAACCAGATCAGGCAGAGGGCCGATACGCTGCGTCAAGGGAACGCCGGGTCCCGCCTGCTGCGGTGTTCCCGTCGTCATCAAGATGTCCCTCACCTTCTTGGGCGTCATCGGCGCGCCGTTTTTCGCCTTGGCTCGCCCCTGCAGGCACGCCACCGCGCCGGTAACGATCGGCGAAGCGCTCGATGTGCCGGAGAAGCGCAGCGTGTACCAGGTATTTTCCGAGGCGCCGCCCTGGGCATCGCCATAGCCCAGCGTGGTCACATGCCAGCCCCAGCCCTGAACGTTGACGATCTTGCCGTGGTTGGAAAAGAAGATGCGCGACCGCGGAACGCCGAGCGAGGCGTAGGACGGCAGCCCCGCGCCAAAACCGTCGAAGTCGACATAGTTGGTCGGCGGCACGCCGGCGCCGACGACGATGGCGCCGCTGTCCTTCTGCAGGCCGGTGTTGTTGTAGATGGCCGCGTCGAAATTCTCGTTACCGTTGCCGGCGGCCTCGACCACCGTGATGCCCTTTTCGACCGCCGCCTTGATCGCGGTGAATATGTCGGACCAATACTGCATGGCGACGAAATTTCCGGTCGGGCCCGGCGCATGCAGTTCGATCAATATCACGTCGCCCTTCTTGAGCTGCGCCGCGGCATTGCTGATGGCGCCGGCCGCGTTGAACACGCCATTGATGACCGCGGAATGCACCGCACCCTTGGCTTGATGGCTGATGCCGACGCAGCCCCGTGCGTCGGGTATCGAAATCATTTCACCGAGCACGGCCGTCCCGTGATTTCTCCATCCGATATCGTCGATCACGGTGCCGCCGAGCAATGGAATGCCGCTCGGCAGATCCTCGTGCTGCCGGTTCCAATTGCCCTCGATATCGCAGATGGTGACGCCGCTGCCCTTGGCCCCTGCAAGGCCCCATACCTGGGCGGCGCCGATTCCGTCCGGCGCGTCGCAGAGATAGCCTTGCGAAGGTTCGAAGTTGCGGCTTCCGGCGGCCGATCCCGCCGGCATGGCGGGCACCGGACGCGGCGCCACGTAGGCGTCCCACACCGCTTTCTGCCGCTTCAGCGCCGTGACAATCTTCTTGGCGTCCGCGCCCGACTTCGGCACCACCTGCACAAACCCGCTCTGGATGAAATCGGCATCCATTCCTCGCTTCGCAAACCGCACCGGCTGAGGCTCTGACGGCAGCGTTGCGGCCACCTCGACACGGGATCTGATCGCGTCCGCCGGCAGGTGAAACTGCGAGCGCATGGACTTGATGTCGAATTTCGAGAGAACCTCGTTGAGAGAATCCGCCTGCGGTTCGGCGGCGGCCGGCGCGGCAAATCGCTTGGCGCTGAAGGCGACCGGCGCTTCATAGCGAAGCTCGACCACCACATAGTCGGGAATATCCGTATCTGACGTTGGGGTCGATACGAAGCCGGCCCTGGTTTTGGTCGCGCCGGTCGATCTGGATTTTATTGCTTTCCTTGCTTTCTTTGCTTTCCTTGCTTTCTTTGCTGCCATCGAAATTCTCCATCAAAGTGAATGTTTGAAATCGAAGTCCCGACGCTGCTGCGACAGGCAGGTAGAAATAACTACGCTCAAGACAACAACCGGCAACTCAGTCGCACCGGACGCCCCGCGATACTGCGTCCGAACATCGTTCCCACGTGTGGGGCGCTTCACAAAACACAATTGAACGGGCACTGGATTGCTTCGTCGCTTTGCTCCCCTGCGCAAGCGCTTCGCGAGGTGGAGAGATCATGCTCGGCTCGTAGCCCGGACGAGCGCAGCGACATCCGGGACCACTTCGACACTGCCCCGGATGTCGCGGAGCCTGTCATCGGGCGCGCATTCGCGCGACCCGTTGGCTCAACCGGGCTACAGGTTATCCATCGTCATCGCGAGCGCAGCGAAGCAATCCATCGTCGACTCCCGCACCGAAAGATGGATCGTTCGCTGCGCTGACAATGACGCGGCAAATACCGCTGCGCATTCGCACACGCGAGCATCACAATCTCATTTGCACGACACAATCGCCACTCTCTCGCAGATCGAGAACGCATTCACGCCACACGTCGCCGCACCGCCGTCGAAATAGCAACCTGTCTGCGTCAATGCACGGTCGCGCTTCGGTCCAATTTTTGCCGGCATACAAATCGTATGGTTAACCGGCAAGCGAACGCTCTCACATGCGCGGACATCGCTTGCAGACGGCTCATTGGGGGCGCGTTCGCGCCCGCTTTCACAACGATGCGTCACCATGCCGGTGCGATCGGTTCGCTATCGAACCCGCAGGGGGGGTTATACGAGTGTTCAACTTTAGGGGACAAGAAATGAAACAACTACTTTTAGCTGGTGTGGCCCTTTCGGTCGCGACCGCGGCCTCGGCCGCCGATATGCAGGCGCGGCCTTACACCAAGGCTCCTCCTCCAGCACTCGTGTCTCCGGCGTATAACTGGTCCGGCTTCTACGTCGGCGCGATGGGCGGCTATGGCTGGGGTACCGATGCGGGCAGCGGTGGCTTCGGCGGTGGCACGGTCGGCTACAACTGGCAGTTCCCCGGCAGCCAGTTCGTGTTCGGCATCGAAGTCGACGCTGCCGCCGCCAGCATCAAGGACAGCTTCACCGAGGACGTGGACGTTGGTGTTGGTGCCCTGACCCCGCTCAGGCAGGACTCCAAGATCAATTCATTCGGAAGCGTGACCGGCCGTGCCGGCTTCGCGATGGATGCGGTGCTGCTCTACGCCAAGGGCGGTTTTGCGTGGGGCAACAACAAGACCACCTTTACGCTACCAGAGTTCGGCGTATCGAACTCGGATAGCCACACTCATACCGGCTATGCGATCGGCGGCGGTCTCGAATATTTGTTCACGCCCAACTGGTCGGCCAAGGCCGAGTACATGTTCACCAGCCTCGGCAGCGAGAACTATAATCTGTTAGGCGAGCAGCTGGCTTCCGGCAATATCGACTTCCACACCATCAAGGTCGGGGTGAACTATCACTTCCGGTGAGGTCGAGAACTGTAGGGTGGGCAAAGCGTAGCGTGCCCACCATTCAGTCCGCGAAGAATGGTGGTGGGCACGGCGCAAACGCGCCTTTGCCCATCATGACGAGCTCAGTTTCGTAGCCCGGATGAGCGCAGCGATATCCGGGGGACTCTCTCACACCACCCCGGATGTCGCTGCGCGCATCCGGGCTACAGTCGTCATCTATTTCCCTCACACCACCTCGAGCACCAGCTCCATCGTCATCAGCACCGGATTGTCGCCGCGCATCAGTCGACCCTCGGCGATGCCGCCGAGATAATCGACCAGGGCGACATCGAGCTCCGCCTGCAGCGTGCCGTCGGCGCCGGGCGCGACGCTGCCTGCCTTGATCGCAAGCTCGGTCGCAAATGGCACGACGGTGCGGCCATCGCTAAAATGCGCGCCGATGGTGGAGCCAACGCCGCCGTGAATTCGCGCGCGCAGGATTCCATGCTGCCGGCAAAAGGTCTCCAGCGCCGCGGCAAAATCCTGATTCGGCCGCAGCCGCAGCGCAAAGGCGCGGCGCTCGGCCTTCACATTCGTGCCGACGCGCGCGACAGGCCCGAACAATTTGAAATTGGTCTCGGGATCGGGCTCGGCCGTGAACATGGCGCCGTCGATGCCGAACGCTTCCACCGCGAACGATTCGGCGACGATGCTCTCCTCGGGCAGAATGTGGCCACCGTGAAGGCTTCCGTCGGTCTCGGTCCAAAGCCCGTGGCAATGGAAAAACGGCGCACCGTCACGCTCGCCAAGCGTCATCGCGCCAAGTTTCAGCCGCGTAATGCCGGAGGGGCGAAAGGTGTCGCTGTAGAACGCCGCGTTGGCGCCGGTCTTCGACAGTGCCGGCATCACATAGGCAAACGGCCCGAGCGCCCCTCCCCGCATGCCCAGCACGCCGCCGGAAAATCCGGCTTCGGCAAAGCCGCGGCGCGTCGCTTCCAGCAGCGGCAGGCCGGCGGCCAGCGTGAATGAAAACGCCCGGCCCCGCACCTCGACCCATTGAATGCGTTCAACCGCCGCAGCGCCGGGCTGGTCAATACTGCGCATCGCTCAGGTGCCCGTCGACTTCGCAACGAGTTCGAGCAGACCCCGCGCCTCGAGTTCATCGCGCACCAGCCGCTTCGGAATCTTGCCGTAACCGGATTTGGGCAGCGCCTCCCAAAAGAAGAAGCGCTTCGGCATCTTGTAGCGCGACACCTTCGGCGCCAGGAAAGCCGCCAGCTCCGCCTCGCTTACCGCGGCAGCGCCTTCGCGCGCGACGCAGACGGCCACGCCGACCTCGCCCCAGAACGGGTCGGGCACGCCGAGCACGGCGACCTCGCCGATCGCAGGATGCGTGAGAATCTTCTCCTCGACCTCGCGCGGATAGATGTTGGAGCCGCCGGAGATGTACATGTCCGAAGCGCGGCCGGTGATGTAGACAAAACCTTCTTCATCCATGTGGCCGAGATCGCCGGTACGAAACCAGCCGTCGCGAAACGCCTTCGCGTTGGCCTCGGGGTTGTCGTAATAGCCGGCAAACACGGCGGGACCGATCACGCAGATCTCGCCGGTCTCGAACGGTTTGAGCTCGCGCCCGTTATTGCCCTGGATCGAGACCTGCATGCCCGTGCGCTCGAAGCCGCAGGTGCCGATGCGGGCCTGCGGGCCGTCCTCGGGATCGTGCAGGTTGGCCGGCATCACCGTGATGTTGCCGGTGACCTCGCCGAGCCCAAAATACTGCACCAGCACCGGACCGAGCTTGGCCAGCGCCGCCTTCTGGTCCTCGCGATACATCGGCGCGCCGGCATAGATCACGTAGCGCAGCGAGGAATGGTCGTATTTGTCGACCGCGGGATGCTCGACCATCATCTTCAGAATGGTCGGCACGGTAAACATGTTGCTGACGCGGTGCGTCTCGATCAGGCGGAACGCCTCCGCAATATCGAACTTCTCGGTCGGCAGCAGGATTGTCGGCACGCCGCGCGCGACCTGCATGAGCTGGTGCACGCCGGCGCCATGCGACAGCGGCGCGACCACCAGCGCGGCGTCGTTCTCCGTCGTGCCGGGCGTCAGGTCGGCGAGATGGTTGGTCACCACAAACGCCATCTGGCCATGAGTGAGCACCGCCGCCTTGGAGCGGCCGGTGGTACCGGAAGTGAAGAAAAACCAGCAAGGATCGTCGTAATCGACCGCTGCGTTATCGACCTTGGCACCCGCATGATCGGCGATCACGCCGCCGACGGATTTTTCGCCGAACATCCCGTCGCCGATCCGCCAGACGAATTCGAGTGCGGGATTGGCGGCCGAAATGGCGTGATCGGGAAACTCGCCATGGCACAAAAATCCCTTCGCGCCGGAGGCGGTGGCGAGATAGGCGACCTCGTCGGGCATCAGGCGGAAATTGGTCGGCACCCAGACCGCGCCGAGCCTGAAGGCCGCGAACATCGACCAGAACATCTCATCGCAATTTTTGGAATGCACCAGGACGCGGTCGCCCTTGACGATACCGCGCGCGGCGAGACCCGCCGCCAGCGCGGAGACGTGGCCATCGATCTCGCGCCAGGTCCAGGATCTGTCGCCCCAGATGAAGCCCGTGCGGTCGCCATGGCGGCGGGCGTTCTGGGTCAGCATATGCGCGAGATTCATCACCCGGCGCGACATCCGCGCCAGGCCGCCGCGCGGGGTGGAAATGGTCACGGTTTCAGTCACAGGGCATCAACCTACGCTTCGAAAAAACAGACATGGAACACCTCATCGCAACGATAGCAGAAAGCCTCGTGGCAGAAAGCCTTGCGCCAGCTCAAATCCGTGGGCCGGCGTCACCGCACGCCGGTGCCCTTGCAGCGCTGGCACTTGACCACCCTGTCGCCCTTCTTCAGCAAGCCCTTGCCCTCGCAGTTCTTGCATTTCTGCTTCTTCTTGATGTTAGGGCCTTTTTCATTGGCCATGGTAATCTCCCGGCAAGCGTTGCACGCATCACCATAACCAGCCCCGCACTCCCGTCCATAAGCCCGCACCAAACGATTCAAGGGATCACCATGGTTACCCGTCGAAAGCTGATGTTGTCCGGCGCAGCCAGCCTGCTGGCGGCCGCCTTGCCGCGGCCGGCGCTGGCGACGCCGGACGATCCCGTGGGCATCGTGACCGCCATTTACACCCGTGCCGCCAAGGGCAAGGGCGATGGTGGCGGCGGGTTTGTGATCGAGAACAAGGCGGCGAAGGCAAAATACCTGTCTAAATCGCTGATCGCACTCTGGGCCAAGGCAGACGCCCGCACGCGCAAGGGCGACAGCGGGCCGTTGGATTTCGATCCCGTCACCAATTCGCAGGATCCCGACGTGAAGTCGTTCAAGGTGGCTGCCGAGAAGCAGGAAGCCGACAAGGCGACCGTCGCCGTCACCATCGAAAGTCATCAGCGCGATGCCCGCGCCAACGCGGCCGACAAGATCATCCGCTACGACTTTGTCCGGGAGGCCGGCGAATGGAAAATCGACGACATCAAGGGAGCCGTCGACGGCAGCCCGTGGTCGGTTCGCGCCCTGCTCGCCGCTTCACTCAAGTAAGGAATCGAGCCCGCCGGTCACGGAGGTGCCGGCGGGCCCCTTCCCGGGATTACTGCGGATGGTCGGCCAGTTCCTGATCGCTCAAACGCCAATCCTGCCAAAGCTGGAGCGCACCCAGCAGGACGACGATTGCGCCGAGGGCGACATGCCAGGCCCGAAGCAGGTCGTCGCCGGAGTAGCCGAGGATGAACGGTGAAGCGATCAGCCAGAGGCCGAGCGCGATCTCGGCCGCCTCCTCCCAGCGCTGCAGTGCGACATATTCGAGCTGGGCCAGACCGAACACCAGCATGCCGACCACGAACGTGTTGAGGATCATGGTGCTGCGTTCGGCGTCGATCACGTCGTGGCTGGAGAACGGAAACCACGGCGATACCACGATCAGCGCGCCAAGCAGCATGCCGAACCAGTCTTCCCACGTGCGATGTTTGTTGAAGAAACCAAAGCCCGACATTGTAAACCTCCCCTTGAAAAGAGGCATACGTCGGCGGCCGCGATCACAGTATTTTTCGATATTGAGCAGACGCGGCCGCTTCGGCGGCGTATGTCATCTTAACGACGTAGGAACCGCGCAAGCCGTTGCAAGGCCCGCCTGCAAAGATCTTGCGCGCGCGGGCCGTCGGCACCGCCCTTTATTGCGTTGCGCCGAGCCGCTGCAGGCTCTCGCTCAGGCCCGGACTGATCTCCAGCACCTTGCGGAAATCCGCAATTGCGCCCGCGTCGTCGCCGGTTTGCATCGGCGGGTTCTTGCCCCTAAATGAAACGGTGAATCATCCGGGAATCGCTGCGTGGCCGCCGTCCGCGACAATAAGGCTCAAAACCGCTTCGACCTCGACGGCGATGTGGCGTTTGCGAATTATCGCATCACGCCTTCGGCCGTTATCATCACCCATACCGAAACGCCCCGCGCGCTGCGCGGCCGCGGCATCGCTTCCGAACTGGTCAGGGGCGCGCTCGAACTGATTCGCGCCGACGGTCGCAAGGTGATCGCCGGCTGCGGGTTCGTCGTGGACTATCTGCGCAAGAACCCGGAATTTGCCGATCTGGCGGGATAACGGCACACTGTCATTCCGGGCGCGCGTTAGCGCGAACCCGGAATCTCGAGATTCTCAGATGCGCAATTGCGCACCTGAGTTCGACGCTTTGCGTCGCCCCGGAATGACCTGCGTGGCCGAATGACAAGCCTCACGTAATCCGGATCGACATATCCGGCAGACCATCGAGCTTGCACAGCAGCACGTCGCCCTTCACGACCGGGCCGACATTTTCCGGCGTGCCCGAATAGATGATGTCGCCCGGCTTGAGCTCGAAGGCTTCCGACAGCTTGGCGATCTGCTCCGCCACGCTCCAGATCATGTTGCGCAGATCCGAGTTCTGCTTGACCGTGCCGTTCACCGCCAGCGAAATCG
>Ga0307500_10000308_pt1 | contig 16619 bp, 13 predicted proteins | sample 14_S_MG_FD_201362 | JGI IMG/M metagenome (GOLD analysis project Ga0307500, IMG submission 201362) | Soil microbial communities from Populus trichocarpa stands in riparian zone in the Pacific Northwest, United States - 14_S | ecosystem: Environmental > Terrestrial > Soil > Riparian zone > Trees... | reverse complement strand
AGCTGGAGCGCCTGACCCGGGAACGCGACGCCAGATCGAAGAACTAGCCGCCATCGCGCGCATACGGCCATACGCTGGGCGCGCCTTGATCTTCGCAAGTGCCTGCCGTTACTTGGTCCTCACAACAATGCGAGGCCGGTTGGCCGCATATCGGGGAGCAGGCTGATCCATGGGACCATTGGAGGGCATCAAGGTCATCGACATGACGACCGTGCTGATGGGGCCCTATGCCACCCAGATGCTCGGCGATTACGGCGCTGACGTCATCAAGGTGGAATCGCTCGATGGCGACGTGACACGGCAGATCGGGCCGACCCGCCATCCCGGCATGGGGCCGGTGTTCCTCAATACGAACCGCAGCAAACGCTCCATCTGCCTCGACCTGAAGAAGCCCGCCGGCCGCGAGGCGGTGCTGCGGCTGATCAAATCCGCCGACGTGCTGGTCTACAATGTGCGCCCGCAAGCGATGGCGCGGCTGAATCTCGGTTACGACGTGGTGTCGAAAATCAACCCGCGGCTGATCTACGCGGGCGTGTTCGGCTTCGGCCAGGACGGGCCTTACGCGGCAAAACCCGCCTATGACGACCTGATCCAGGGCGCGACGGCGTTGCCGGCGCTGATGGCGCAGACCGCCGACGGCGTGCCGCGCTATGTCCCCAATGCCCTCGTCGACCGTATCGTCGGGCTCACGGCGGTGGGCGCGATCTGCGCCAGCCTGGTCGATCGCGACCGCACCGGGCGCGGCCAGCGCGTCGATATCCCGATGTTCGAGACCATGGCCGGTTTCGTGATGGGCGATCACATGGGTGGCCTCACCTATGACCCGCCGCTCGACAAGGGCGGCTACGCGCGGCACCTGTCGCCAGACCGGCGGCCCTACAAGACCTCGGACGGCTATATCTGCGTGATCGTCTACAACGACAAGCAGTGGCAGAATTTCTTCGATGCCACCGGCCGCGACGATCTCCGCACCAATCCGAAATTTGCAACCTTCGCCGGCCGCGCCACCAATATCGATGTGGTCTATGCCGAACTGGCACGTATCCTCGAAACGAAAACCACCGCCGAATGGTCAAAGATCCTGGAGAAGGCCGACGTGCCGGTCATGCCGATGCATGATCTCGAAAGCCTGCTCGGCGATCCCCACATCGTCGCGACCAATTTCTTCCCGGTCATCGAGCACCCGACCGAGGGCCGGATTCGCAACATGCGGCCTTCGGCGCGTTTTTCCGAAACGCCGGTGGAGACCAAGCGGCTGGCGCCGCGCCTCAGCGAGCACAGCGCCGAAATTCTGCACGAGGCTGGTTTCTCGCCGGATGAGATTGCCGCGCTGGTAAGCGACGGCGTCACCAAGGCCGCGTCAAATACGTAAGGACGAGATAGATGGATTTTGCGCTGTCGGCCAACCAGGAATCGATCCGCGACGCGATCGAAAAAATCTGCTCGCGCTTCGACGATGCATACTGGCTGAAAAAGGACAAGGAGGGCGGCTATCCGGCCGACTTCCACCGCGCGCTGGCGGATGCCGGATGGCTCGGCATCTGCATCCCCGAGGAATATGGCGGGTCGGGGCTAGGCATCACGGATGCTGCGATCATGATGCGGACGATCGCGGAATCGGGCGCCGGCATGTCTGGCGCATCCGCCGTGCATATGAACGTGTTCGGGCTCAATCCTGTGGTCGTGTTCGGCACCAAGGAGCAGTGCACGCGGATGCTGCCGCCGATCATCGACGGCCGTGACAAGTCCTGCTTCGCGGTCACCGAACCCAACACCGGGCTCAACACCACGCAGCTAAAGACTCGCGCGGTGCGCAAGGGCGACAAATACATCGTCAATGGCCAAAAAGTCTGGATCTCCACCGCGCAGGTCGCCAACAAGATCCTGCTGCTGGCGCGCACCACGCCGCTGGAAGAGGTGAAGACGCCGACGCAGGGCTTGAGCCTGTTCTATACGGACTTCGACAAGAAGCGCGTCGCCGTGCATGAGATCGAAAAGATGGGCCGCAAGCCTGTCGACTCCAATGAATTGTTCTTCGAGAATTTCGAAATCCCGGTAGAGGATCGCCTCGGCGAGGAAGGCCGTGGCTTCGAATACATCCTGCACGGCATGAATCCCGAGCGTATCCTGATCGCGGCCGAAGCGGTGGGTCTCGGCCAGGTCGCGCTGTCGCGGGCCTCGGCCTATGCGAAAAGCCGCATCGTGTTCAACCGCCCGATCGGCATGAACCAGGGCATCCAGCATCCGCTGGCCAGGAACTGGATGGAGCTGGAAGCTGCGTGGATGATGGTGCTGCGCGCGGGCTGGCAATACGACCAGGGCATGCCGTGCGGCCCGGCCGCTAACGCCGCAAAATTCCTCGCGGCCGAAGCCGGCTTCCACGCCTGCGAGCAGGCGGTCATGACGCATGGCGGCTTCGGTTACGCCAAGGAATATCACGTCGAGCGCTATTTGCGGGAATCGCTGATCCCGCGCATCGCGCCGATCAGCCCGCAGCTCATTCTCAGTTTTATCGCCGAGAAGGTGCTGGGTCTGCCGAAGTCGTATTGATGAGAAATCAGCCTCCCCACATTGTCATTCCGGGGCGGCGCGAAGCGACGACCTACGATGCGCAATTGCGCATCGGAGAATCTCGAGATTCCGGGTCTGGTCCTTCGGACCATCCCGGAATGACGACGTTCAACGTAGTCAGAGAACAATGAGCTTCATCACCGGCGTCGGACTGACGTCCTATGGCAAGCACGAGGGCTCGTCCTCGCTCGATCTCATGAGCAAGGCGGCCGAGCTTGCGATTGCCGATGCCGGGCTGAAGCGGTCCGAGATCGACGGTATTCTCTGCGGCTATTCGACGGTGTCCCCGCACATCATGCTGGCGACCGTGTTCGCCGAGCATTTCGGCATTCAGCCATCCTATGCGCACGCCGTGCAGGTCGGCGGGGCCACCGGTCTCGCCATGACCATGCTGGCGCATCATCTGGTCGACGCCGGCGTCGCAAAACATGTGCTCGTGGTCGGCGGTGAAAATCGCCTCACCGGGCAGAGCCGTGACGCCTCGATCCAGGCGCTGGCGCAGGTCGGCCACCCCGACTACGAGGTGAGCTTGGGGCCGACAATCCCTGCCTATTACGGCCTCGTCGCCTCGCGCTACATGCACGAATACGGCGTGACCCAGGAAGACCTCGCCGAATTCGCCGTGCTGATGCGCGCCCATGCCTTGACCCATCCCGGCGCGCAGTTTCACGAACCGATCACCGTCGCCGACGTGATGGCTTCAAAGCCGGTGGCGATGCCGCTGAAACTTTTGGATTGCTGCCCGGTGTCCGACGGAGGTGCGGCGTTCGTGGTCAGCCGCGAACCGACTTCGGCGACCGGCATTCGCGTCCGTGGCTGCGCACAGGCCCATACCCATCAGCATGTCACGGCGGCGCCCGCCTTGAGTGAACTCGGCGCCGAAATCGCGGTTGCCAAGGCCAAGGCCGCGTCCAGTCTCGCGATATCTGATGTCCGCTATGCAGCGGTCTACGACAGCTTCACCATCACGCTGGCGATGCTGCTGGAAGACCTCGGCCTTGCCGGGCGGGGCGAGGCGGCGGCGCGGGTCCGGGCAGGGCATTTTGGCCGCGACGGCGCCATGCCGCTCAACACTCATGGCGGGCTCCTGAGCTACGGGCATTGTGGCGTCGGTGGCGCGATGGCGCATCTGGTCGAGACACATTTGCAGATGACGGAGCGCGCCGGCGCCCGGCAGGTCCGCGACGCCTCGATCGCGCTGCTGCACGGCGACGGCGGCGTGCTGTCGTCGCATGTCAGCATGTTTCTGGAGCGGGTGCGATGAGCGACAAACTGGCGGACTGGACCAAGGGGGCCGAGGCCATCGTCTATCAAACCTGCGGTGCGTGCGGGAGGGTGCAGTATTTCGACCGCCGTTTCTGCGCCGCCTGCGGTGCGCCGGATCCGGCACAGAAGCGCGCCAGCGGCGCAGCGATTGTGTATGCGACGTCGCTGGTGTGCCGGGCGGCGACGCCGGAGACGCGTGCGCACGTTCCCTACAATATCGTGCTGGTCGATGCGGACGAAGGCTTTCGCATGATGGCCCACGGCGACATCGATCTTGCGATCGGTGACAAGGTCACCGCAAGCTATCGGCCGTTTGCGGGAAGGTTGGTGCCTTACTTCGAGAAAATATGAGTCTCCGACACAAAATGCTCACGCTACGAAGCAACCCAGAACTACGCGGAACAGGTTAAAATCTGAGTGCTTCGACGCGTCAACATTCAGTGCCAGTAGAAGTTAACATTCAGTGCCAGTAGAACACGACGCTGGCGATAACGAGCATTGCTGTTACCGCCATCATCTGCGCAAACGCTTCCGAGGCCGCCTTTTTGGTGGCTTCCTTCATGCCTAACTCCCTAGACTTGGGCATGAGTCATCAATGCCCGCGAAGGCTTGATGGCTCAGTTGGTTTTTACTCGGAACGCCCCGCGACGAGTATTCGCTCCTTTGAGTCCCCACTCAGCGAATATCGACAGTGCTGAGAATCGACCAGCATTGAGGCCGCAATTTGGCTCGTTCGCAGCCGGTTTGTGCGCGAGAAAGGGAGTTTTTTGGCGCGGGATCGAACCGGCGGGACGCATGCCCGGACCCGCATCAGCGGCATTTCGGCGGTTGATCAGCCTCCTGCTGCGGTGCATGATCCCACTGTCAACAAATCAGAAAATCCCCAAAACCCCAAGGTGACGAATGGCCCGCGTCGAATACAGCGATCCCGCCAAGCACAACGACCGCACCCGCGAATTGCTGGGCAAAAACCGCAATGCCAACATCTTTCGCATGATGGCGCATTCGCCGAGCTACCTCGAACAATACTGCCGGCTGGGCGGGGCCATCAGGCACAAGGGCGAACTGGACCCGATCGTGCGCGAACTCGCCATCACCCGCACCGGCATCCTGTGTGAGGCGCCCTACGAAATCGTCGCCCACAAGCGGATCGGCAAGAACGTCGGCGTCACCGACGAGCAGAACGAGGCGCTGGAGAACTGGGAGGCGGCGACATGCTTCAATGATGTGCAGCGCGCCGCGCTTGCCTTCACCGATGAAATCGTCCGGGGTCACAAACCGACCGACGCGACCTTCAATGCGATTGCCTCGAAATTGTCGCCGGCGGCGCTGGTCGAACTGCAGCTCTCGGTCGGCTTCTACATCATGACGTCGAAGTTTCTGGAAACGTTCGCCGTCGATCTACAGCCGGTGACGGAAGTGGTGGGCTGATCGGCGGGCTAGAGCCTCTTCGGCTCTGATTGAATCAGAGCCGGGCTCTAGATTCCTGTTTGACGCGTTTTCTTGCCGCGAACCGGTTTTCACTTCGCTCGAAAACGCGTTAGCCTCAGCTCACAGGCCCGTATCGTCGCAGCGCCTCCAGCGTCAATCCCTTGCCGACGGCGCCGAAGATGTCACCTTCGACGATTCGGGCCGACGGCACGGCCTTGGTGATGGCCTTGTGGACGTGAGCGAGTTTCACCGAGCCACCGGTCAGGAACACGGCGTCGATATCACCCGCGGGCAATCCCGCCTGAACAAGGCAGTTGTTGATTCGCGCCGCGATGCGATCGGCCAGCTGCTTGGTATGGTTGACGAGATCGGGGCGGCTGATATCGGCGCCAAGACCGGGGGCAATCCACTCCAGCGGGATATCCGCCCGGCGCTTCTCGGACAGCGCAATTTTGGCCTCTTCGACTTCCATTGCCAGCGTGTGGCCGCGCTGTTCGTCGACCACGCGGATCAGCCGGTCGATAAGTTCCGGCTCGCTGGCTTCCTGCCGCACCTGGCGGATATCGGCCATCACGCGCGGCTCATACATGCGGTTGATGCTCGACCAGGTCGCAAGGTCGTGAAAATAGCTCGACGGCACGTCGAGGCCGGCACGCTTCATGGCGCTGCGGAAGCCGAACAGCGGCATGACCACGCCGAGGCTGAGCTGGCGGTCGAAATCAGTACCGCCGATGCGCACGCCGTCATTGGCGAGAATATCGGCCGCGCGATCAGCCTTGCCGTGGCGCGCGGGACCCAGACGCACGATCGAAAAGTCGGAGGTGCCGCCGCCGATATCGGCGATCAGTGCGACTTCCTCGGATGTGATCTGCCGCTCATAGTCCAGCGCCGCAGCGATCGGTTCGAACTGAAACGTGACCTCGTCAAAGCCGATGCCCCGCGCGATCATCCGGAGCGTTTCCTCCGCCTTGCGATCGGCGTCCGGCGCATTGTCGACGAAGTGCACCGGCCGGCCATGAACGACATTGCGCAGTTCATGGCCGGTGGCCTGCTCCGCGCGGCGTTTGACCGCACCGAGGTAATAGGCGATCACGTCGCGAAAGCTCACGCGTTCGCGCCCCAACCGGGTGGTTTCGTCGATCAGCGTGGTTCCGAGCACCGACTTGAGGCTCCGCATCAGCCGGCCCGGCGCGCCCTCGACATAGGCTTCCACAGCCCTGCGGCCAATCAAGACGGCGCCATCGACCTCATAGAAGATTGCGCTGGGTATCGTGGTCTCGGCCGCCTCCAGCGCCACCAGAACCGGCGCTGAGCCTTCGATGGTGCCAAGCGTCGTGTTCGATGTTCCGAAATCAAGACCGCAGATCGACATGGGTACTCCCAAGGGGAGCGTCCGTTTACACATTACAACGCCATCGATCCACCTTTATCTTGTGTTATCGCAACTGGTTGTTCGCACATATTGAATTGTTCGATTAAGGCCATCCACAGATCAATTTGTTTCTCGCGACGCCTTGATGAATTAATCTGCGATGGTCCATAAGCGGCCTCTGGCGGCGAGGGCGATTCACCTGCCGCCCTGGTTCGGGAAAGAGTTGGCCGTGGCAAATATCAATCGACAGATCGCGGAAGAACTTGGCGTTCGCGAGCAGCAGATCTCGGCGACCGTCGAGTTGCTCGACGGCGGCGCTACCGTGCCGTTCGTGGCGCGCTACCGCAAGGAAATCACCGGCGGGCTCGACGACGCGCAATTGCGCACGCTGGAAGAGCGGCTGACTTACTTGCGCGAACTGGAGGAGCGCCGGGTCGCGATCCTCAATTCGGTCCGCGAGCAGGGCAAGCTCGACGCTGCATTGGAAGCCGCCATCATGGCGGCCGACAGCAAGGGGCGTCTGGAAGACATCTATTTGCCGTTCAAGCCGAAGCGCCGCACCAAGGCCGAGATCGCCAAGGAAGCCGGGCTCGAACCATTGTCCGAACTGTTGCTGACGCAGCCGCAGAACGACCCGCAAACCGTCGCCGCAGGCTATGTCGACGCCGAGAAGCAGGTGGCGGACGTTGCCGCGGCGCTCGAAGGCGCGCGTGCGATCCTGGTCGAGCGCTTTGCCGAGGATGCCGATCTGATCGGCCGCTTGCGCGAGGATATGTGGTCGGCCGGCCTGATGGCGTCGACGGTGCGCAAGGGCAAGAAGACCGAAGGCGAGAAATTCGCTGATTATTTCGAGTACAACGGAGCCCTCCAAAAGCTGCCGTCGCATCGCATCCTTGCGCTGTTTCGGGGCGAGAAGGAAGAAATCCTCGAACTGCAGATACAGCCCGAGGCGAATGCGCCCGAGGCCGGCGTGCCCAGCGCCTATGAACTCAAGATCATGCAGCGCTTCGGCATTACCGATCGGAAGCGGCCGGGCGACCGCTGGTTGGTCGACACCGCGCGCTGGGCGTGGAAAACCAAGATTCAGGTACACCTCAACATCGATCTGCGGATGCGCCTGTGGACGGCGGCCGAAGCCGAGGGCGTACGGGTCTTTGCATCCAATCTGCGGGATCTGCTGCTGGCCGCGCCGGCCGGCGCGCGCGTGACCATGGGGCTCGATCCCGGCTTCCGCTCCGGCGTCAAGGTCGCCATCGTCGATGCGACCGGCAAGGTGGTGGCGACTACCGCGGTCTATCCGCACGAGCCGCAACGGCAATGGGATGCGGCGCTGGCGACATTGGGCAAGCTGGCGGTCGCGCACCGCGTCGACCTGATCGCGATCGGCAACGGCACCGCCTCGCGCGAGACCGACAAGCTGGCGACCGAACTGGTCAAGCTGCTGCCGGATCTGAAAATGTCGAAGATCGTGGTGTCGGAGGCGGGCGCGTCGGTCTACTCCGCCTCGGCTTTCGCGTCCGAGGAATTGCCGGAGCTCGACGTCACCCTGCGCGGCGCGGTGTCGATCGCACGGCGGCTGCAGGACCCGCTGGCCGAACTCGTCAAGATCGATCCGAAGGCGATCGGCGTCGGGCAGTATCAGCACGACCTCGGCGAGGCCAAACTGGCGCGCTCGCTCGATGCCGTTGTCGAAGACTGCGTCAACGCCGTCGGCGTCGATGCCAACACGGCGTCCGCGCCGCTGCTGGCGCGGGTATCGGGCATCGGCGCGGGGCTGGCGCAAAGCATCGTGCAGCATCGCGATGCCAACGGACCGTTCAAATCGCGCAAGGCGCTGAAGGAAGTGCCGCGGCTGGGACCGAAAGCGTTCGAGCAATGCGCAGGGTTCCTGCGGATCAACGGCGGTGAGGACCCGCTCGATTCATCCGGAGTGCATCCCGAGGCCTACCCGGTGGTGCGGCGGATTCTCGCTGCATCCAAGAGCGACATCAAGGCGCTGATCGGCAATGCCGAGATCGTGCGTCAGCTGAAGCCGCAGGCCTTTGTCGACGAGACGTTTGGTCTGCCCACGGTGACCGACATTTTACGCGAGTTGGAAAAGCCCGGTCGCGATCCACGCCCGGCCTTCAAGGCTGCGGTGTTCATGGAGGGCGTCGAGGAGATCAAGGATCTCAAGCCCGGCATGATCCTGGAAGGCACGGTGACCAACGTCGCGGCCTTCGGCGCCTTCGTCGATATCGGCGTGCACCAGGACGGCCTGGTGCACATCTCGGCGATGTCGAAGACCTTCATCAAGGACCCGCGCGAGGTGGTGAAGCCCGGCGACATCGTCAAGGTCAAGGTGCTGGAGGTCGAGGTCGCCCGCAAGCGCATCGCGCTGACGCTGCGGCTCGATGACGAAGTGGGCGCCAAGAGCGATCGCGCACCAGCTCAAGGCAAGCCGCGCGAGTTTTCCAAGGCGTCGATGACGTCATCCTCGCCGAAAAAGCCGCAGGAGCAGGGCGGGGCGCTGGCCGAAGCGATGCGCCGTGCCGCCGAAAAGAACGGGCGGGGCAAGGCGGGGTAAGAGAGCGCCGTGCCGCCAGCACTTTCTGATAGCTTGAGAATGGGTCACCATTCTCGTCATGGCCGGGCTTGTCCCGGCCATCCACGTCTTTCTCGCTCTGCCGAAGCAAAGGCGTGGATGCCCGGCACAAGGCCGGGCATGACGACAGAGTTTTTCCCATGGTGAGGAGCCCGGCAAAGCCGGGCGTCTCGAACCATGTGGCCCGAGATCAGCCCGGCGTCAGCAGGTTCAGCTTGGCGTTGGCGAGGATCAGCCGGTCGGCCAGCAATTGCGCAAGATTGCGCATGATCCGCTCGCCGGCGTGCGGATGCTGCTTTCGGAATCGCTGGAAATCGCGGAGCGGGATTTCGTAGGCGGTGGCCGCCATATCGGCTAGTACGTCGGCCGAGCGGCGCGGCTCCAGCAGTGCCATCTCGCCGAACGGCATTCCCGCCGTCAGCGTCGCCAGGCGGATGCCGTCGGGCAGGGTGACATGCACCGCGCCGCTCCTGAGAAAGAACAGCGAATCGGCGGGATCGCCGGCGGCGATGATCTTTTCGCTCGCCTGATAGGTCCGGATTGAAGCGAGCGAGGCGAGATCGGTCAGTTCCTCGTCCGTCAGCCCCGCCAGCAGCGCCTGTTCGGAGATGTCGGTCGCCTCGAAGAAATCGATCGCGCCGCCGTAACGATAGACCACCTGATCTTCGGCCCATTCGATGGCGGCATCGAGCAGATAGTAGTTGCGGATGTTGCTGAGGCCTTCCGTCCATTCCCCGATCATCTTCCATTCCGGCGACGATCGCAGGATGCCGGACAGGATCACGGTGACGTGGTAGCCTGCGAGTTCGCGGAATTCCTCGGCGAGCAGGCGGGTGCCGGCGCGGGTCATGGCCGTGACGCGGCGCAGGTCGAAGATGACGAGTTGCGGCCGCGGCTTGGCCGCGATCTGACGCGAGACGTAGTCGACATTGGAGAACGACAGCGTGCCGACCAGCTCGATGACGCGAACGTCCTGGCGATGCGCGGCCAAAATGTTCTGTTCGTGTGCGCGCCGTACGCGCCGCGACGGGCTGTTGCCGATGTCGTAATCGGCGATGATGCTGTTGCGCGCGTCGTCGCTGCGGTTGAGCATATGCAGGTCGTAATGCGACGACAGCGCCTCGCAGACCTTGATGCCGCGCACGCTGTTGCCGTGACGATCGAGTTTCGGCGAATAGCTGCCGAGCCCGAGCCGCGCCGGCAGCGCCGCAAGGATGCCGCCGCCGACGCCACTCTTGGCGGGGAGGCCGACCCGGTAGATCCATTCCCCGGCATAGTCATACATGCCGGAGCTCGTCATGACGGAGAGCGTCCGCGAGATGGCGTAAGCGCTCAGCACCTGTTCGCCGGTCACCGGATTGATGCCGCGGTTGGCGAGGGTGGCGGCCATGACCGCGATATCGCGCGCCGTCACCAGGATGGCGCATTGCCGGAAATAGACGTCCAGCACGGCCGCAACATTGTCCTTGATCACGGCGTTGGTGCGCAGGAGATAGCCGATCGCCCGGTTGCGGTCGCCGGTCAAGCTTTCGGAAGAATAGACGGCGTCGTCGACGTCGAGATCGCGCCCGGCAAACCGGCCCAGCGCCTGCCTGACATAGTCGAATGCGGCGTCGCCCTTGGCCTCGTGGATCAGGCCGGAACAGGCGATCGCGCCGGCATTGACCATCGGGTTGAAGGGATGGTTCTCGGCATTGAGACGGATCGAGTTGAAGGGATCGCCCGACGGCTCGACGCCGATGACGCTTTCGACCCGTGGCGCACCGAGCGTATCCAGCGCCAGCGCGAACACGAACGGCTTTGACATCGACTGGATGGTGAAGGGGACCTGGGTGTCGCCGACCTCATAGACATGGCCGTCGAGAGTGGCGAGACTGATGCCGAAATGGGCAGGATCGGCCTTGCCGAGTTCGGGGATGTAATCGGCGACCGCGCCGCTGGTCTCAGGGCTGAATTCGGCGTGACAGGCGTTCAGGAACCGCAGCAAGGGCGGCTTGGAACTGGTCCAGGTAGCGGGGCTGGCGTTAAGCGGAGGCGACTGTTTCATCGCCTCCTGTTGTGCAACGCAATCAGGGTGCGCGCAACTGGTCCGGCACCAGAGCCTGGCGCCGTATCAGGACGAGCGCGAGCACGACGGTCGGGATCAGGATCGCCAATCCGAGCGAGGTGATCTGCCATTGCGAGAGCGGCATGATGCCGCCGCCAGGTGTCGCCACCACGAAGCCGCCGATCACGAGCAGGACGCGCAGCGGCCATTCCAGCGCGCCTGCGCCTCTGAGGTCGCCGACAAACGCCTGATAGCCCTGGATGCCACCGCAGATGAACAGCGTGCCGAATCCGGCCAGCGCCATCAGCCCGAGCCCTTCCAGATACGGGCTTGGTCCCTGCAGCACCAGCGCCGGGTTCAGCACGAAGAAGAACGGAATGAAATAAATGATGCTGCCGACCCACATCGATTCCCATCCCGTCTTCATCGCCGGCGAGCCGGCGATGCCGGCCGCGGCAAAGGAGGCGATGGCGACCGGCGGCGTGATCGAGGACAGCATGCCCCAGTAGAAGATGAACATGTGCACGGCCATGCGGTTGAGGCCGAGCTTTTCCAGCGCGGGCGCCACCAGGATGGCGAGGAAGATGTAGCAGGCTGTCGTCGTCAGTCCGAGCCCGAGAACGAGGCTGGTAAAGGCGCACATCACAAGCAGCATCAGCGCATTGTCGCCGGCGATCCGCAACAGATCGTTGGCGAGGCTGGAGACCACGCCGGTCATCGAAAACGCGCCGATCAACAGGCCGCAGCCGGCCAGGATGCCGACCAGCTCGACAAAGGTGCGGCCGTTGACCTCGAGGAACTTGCTGATGGTCGAAAGCGTCCAGCGCGTGTCCTTGGAGAACAGCTGGTTCAGCACCAGCAGCAGCGCGGTCGCGTAGAACGGTGCGTGGCTCTCGCGCTTGAAATACAGCAGCATCACGATCAGCAGCGCGATGACGAAGATGTAGTACCAGCCTTCCTTGATGGTGTCCCAGACCTTCGGCAGTTCGGCGCGCGGAATGCCCTTCAGCCCGTGGCGCGCGGCATAGGAATCCACCTGCATGAACAGGCCGATGTAATAGAGCGCCGCCGGAATGATCGCAGCGAGCGCGACGTCGGCGTAGCTGACGTTGAGGAACTGCGCGATCACGAATGCGGTCGCGCCCATCACCGGCGGCGCCAGCACCGCGCCGGTCGACGCGCAGGCTTCGATCGCGGCGGCATAGGAGGCGCGGAAACCGCTCTTCTTCATGACCGGAATGGTCATGGTGCCGGCGGTCAGCACGTTGGAGATGATCGAGCCGGACATCATGCCGAGCAGGCCGGAGGCAAAGATGCAAACCTTCGCGGCGCCGCCGCGGAAGGTGCCGCACAGCGCAAAGGCGATGTTGATGAAGAATTTTCCGGCGCCCGTCATCATCAGCGCGGTGCCGAACACCAGAAAGCCGATCACGGTGTCGGCGAAGGCCTGGATCGGGATGCCGAGCAGGCTTTCGCCCGACAGTACGTGATAGGAGGTTGCCTGTTCGAGCGTCGATTGCGTACCGCGGAACGGTCCGAGCCAACTCGCGTCGGCGAACAGCGGATAGACCGTAAACGGCAGCACGCTGAGCAGCAGGCTCCAGCCGCCGGTGCGCCGCAACGCCTCCATCAGCACCACCCACATGATGACGCCGGCGACGATGACGGGCGTTGGCGCGCCGCCAAATTCCCAGCCGGCTTCCGCCGCCTTGCGGACGCTGCGCATCAGCAAGATGGCGCAGGCGAACGTGGCGACAAAAAGTAGGATGTCATACCAGGGAATTCGATCGAGCGGCGCGCTTTCGGTTCCCGGGAAGATCAGGAACGTGAACGGCAGCATCAGCGCGATCAGGAGATAGAAATACTCGGTGTTGAGCTGGGTGTAGCCGATGAAGAAGCGCAGCGAGAATTGCTGGTTGATGCACAGCAAGATGGTGACCGCGGTCGCGACCACCAGTGCCCAGCGCCAGGCGCCGCGCAACGAGCGCACACGCGTGACTTCGGCTTCCTGCATGTTGGCATGCGGGTCGTCGAACTCAATTCGCTGCGCCGGCGCAATGGCGGCATCGCTCGCTGCAGGTGTCATTGTTTCCCCCGAGACGGTTTTCGTCTTCGACTTTGGCCAGACGAAGTAGGCTTATTCGAAGCCGTTCGTCATGTTCGCCTTGGTCAGCGCCGCCGCACGCGCCTTCATCCAGGCGTCGAGAAACGCCTTGTCGTCCGATGGCGGACTGGCCTTGTTGAAGTCCGTCCATGCCGCCGCCAATACCTGCTGCCGCTTGAGCAATCCCTTATTGTGGGCTTCCTGTTCGTCGCTCCACTGTCCGGCTTCCTTCATCGCCTTCGCGGCGCCCGGATGCACCGGAACCACCCAGTTCTTGGTCTGCCGATCGACCGCAAGACCGGTCGCGCCCGGCGCGGAATCCTTATAAGCGTCGTAGCCCGCGATCATCGCCTTGGTGATGGCGTAGACCTCGTCGGCGGGCAGCGATCCGTATGACACGAAGATCGGATAGGGGTAGTTGCCGAGTTCGATCGGCTTGTCCTTGGTGATGCCGGCGCCGCAGGTCGCGGTGTGGGGGAAGAAGAACGAACCAACTTTTTTCACGCGTTCCCAGCCGGCCTTGTCGCTGGCGGGCAAAGGCGGCCAGACGATGCCGCGCGGCGATGTCTCGAGTTCCTTTGCCGGTCCCGTGATGGTGGTGGCGAAGGCGGCATCGACGTCGTTGTTGACCATGCCCTTCCACATCGCACCATAGCTCGAGAACTCGACGATCTTGACGTCGCTTTGTTTGAGGTCGCCGAAGGCGAGGACCGCGAGCGCGTTCTGGTTCAGCGCCGGCGAACCGACCACGAAGCCGACGCGCTTGCCCTTGAGCTGTTTGACCTCGGTCACGCCGGTATCCTTGGCGACGCCGAGCGAGCCCGCGTTGCAATCGACCACGGACAGCACGAGTTGCAGGGCTTGCGGACCCCATTCCTTGGTGCCGAATTCGAACACGCCTTCCTGGGCGAAATAGCTGCCGGAGCCCATCGCGGACATCGCCGCGCGCTTGGCGCGCAGCGGCGCCAGTCGCGCCACGTCGTTGCCGGCGGGCAGCACGCGGACGTCGGTGCCGTATTTGTCCTTCATCATCTTGCCGACGCCGACGGCGATGTTGAAACCTGCGGTGCCGGTGTCGTAGGCGGTCACCACCATGGTCGGCGGCAGCTTGACGTCTTCCGCGTATGCTGAGGGCAAAGCCAGCAGCGAAATGCTTGCAAGGGCGGTTGGCGCGAGCGCCTTCAAGCGATGAATCATAGTTTTTCCCTCAGATGGTTTTCGCGATGCGAATTCACTCGTTGGCGTGATCATGTCATCGGCGGCTTGTGATGGCAACGTTAGGTAGGCATACGTCAACATCTGAGTTGGACAGATTGTCGCGGAACTGGTTCGAAGAAGGCTTATGCCGTGATCTGGTTAAGCTTCGATGATCGCAACGACCTGTCCTTCAGCGATAACGTCGTCGAGTTTGACCAGGATAGCCTTGATCTTTCCTGCCGTCGTCGACGTGACCGGAATTTCCATCTTCATCGCTTCGACGAAAGCGATCTCGTCGCCGTCGCCGACATTGCCGCCGGTTGTGATGGGGAGCGCGCACACGCGCCCGGCGACTTCGGTGACGATCTTGATATCTGGCATTTCCGTTCTCCCGGGGACCGTCTCACGGACTGGTGTCCTCGCGAACGGCTTTTTGTTGTGGCCGCAGATTGCCTGAGGTAGTTTGTTCTGCAAGTGGAATTTTATTCCGCAGGGCGGAATGGAGCCTGAAACATGGGACGGCGCTCGGAACGGCTTAGCAAGCAGGGAATGCTCGCCAGCGATCTCGCAGGCGAGGGTGATGTGATCCAGGTGGTGTCGCGGGCGTTCGACGTCCTGCGCTGCTTCGAGGGTCAAGAAGCTAGACTGGGCAATCTGGAGATTTCCAGCCGCTGTGGTCTGCCGCGCTCAACGGTATCGCGGCTCACCCACACGCTGACGCGGATGGGCCAGCTGGTCTATCTGCCGCGCGACCAGAAATACCGGATCGGTCCAAGCGCGGTGGCGATGAGCACCTCGATGATGAAGGGGTTGCAGCTTCGCAACCTGATCCGGCTGCGGCTGCAGGACGTCGCCGATCAATTGCCGGGCACCGTCGGCTTCGTGATTCCCGATCGCTTCCATCTGGTCTATCTCGAATTCGCGCGCGCCGCGAACGCGCTCGGCCTGCACGAAGGTACCGGCAGCCGGATATCGATGACGAACACCGCGGCCGGTTTTGCCTACACCGCCGCGCTCGATGCCGATGTCGGCAACGCCTTGATCGCCGAAATGGAGCGCGATATCCCGGGAAACTCGGGGTTGTTGAAGTCGCGCATCGAAGACAACCGCCGTCATTTGCGCGAACACGGCTATGTCGTGGGCTGCGGCACCTGGAGCCCACATATCAACGGTTGCGCGGTGCCGGTGTGGTCGCCGCAATATCAGACCTTCGTCGTCGCGACCATCGGCCTGCTCTCGGCGATGTTCGATGAGAAGCGGCTGCACAAGGAAGCGGCGCCGCAGATGCTCCAGCTCGGTGCTGCGCTCGGCAGCCTGCTCGAAGGCGCCGAGGGTGACATCTTCACCAACCGTATCGAAAGAAAGCCGCTTCCGGTACCGACCCATAATAACAACAAGATCATCAAGACGGAGGATACGAATGAACTGGAAGCCGGAGCTCGACGAGCTCGCTCGGCGCGAAGCGTTCGCGCGCGAGATGGGAGGCGTTGACAAGGTCAAGCGCCAGCATGACCAGGGCCGGCTCACGGTTCGTGAGCGCATCGACGGACTGATCGACAAGAATTCCTTCCACGAGATCGGCGCGATTTCCGGGGTCGCCGAATACGACGAAAGCAACGAACTCAAGCAGCTGACGCCGGCCAACTGCGTATTCGGGCGCGGCAAGATCGACGGCCGCACCGTGGTCGTTGTCGGCGACGATTTCACCGTGCGCGGCGGCTCGGCCGATGCCTCGATATCCACCAAGCCATTGATGGCCGAGGAGATGGCGCACGATTTCCGCCTGCCGATCATTCGCGTGATCGAGGGTTCGGGCGGCGGCGGATCGGTGAAGACAATCGAAACGCGTGGCGCGGCCAACCTGCCAGGCGGGGTTGGCGGCACGCGGGCGTACTGGTTCACGACCGGAAACCTGGCGCGCGTGCCCGTGGTCGCGCTCGGGCTTGGCTCGGTCGCGGGCCTCGGCGCGGCGCGGCTTGCAGCCAGCCACTATTCGGTGATGACGAGAAGCTCCGCGATGTTCGTCGCCGGTCCCCCGGTGGTCAAG
>Ga0307500_10000307_pt1 | contig 16659 bp, 17 predicted proteins | sample 14_S_MG_FD_201362 | JGI IMG/M metagenome (GOLD analysis project Ga0307500, IMG submission 201362) | Soil microbial communities from Populus trichocarpa stands in riparian zone in the Pacific Northwest, United States - 14_S | ecosystem: Environmental > Terrestrial > Soil > Riparian zone > Trees... | reverse complement strand
GGCCACAAGCTAACAGGGATGATATCGGGGAGGCCCTCCGCCCGGTGGACGGCCTGGAGCTCCACGCGCGCGCCTGCCATGCGCAGCACACGGTAGCGGTAACGGCCCCAAAGCCGCCCGTCCGTGACCCGCTCTACCACCGTCCGCACGAGGCCCGCCAAACGGCCCGGCAAGGGGTCCCCGCCCCCGCACCACGCCATGACGCGCATTTCCTCGGGAGTGATCCGTAGCTCCAGCTCCCGGACCGTTTGGGGCCCGTCTAGGCGCTCCGAAAGAATGCTCCCGATCTGTACGGCCCCCGGATCGTCCACGCCCAACGTAACGATCCGCTCTTTCGGATCGAAGGCGAGCACCTCATATTTCGACGCGTCCACGGCCACGGCCGCACGGGGACCGGCGTTCGTGAGGCCCTCATAGTCTACCCACCATGCAACCCCCCCGAGCACGTCCTCAAGCGCCCCCGAGGCCGAGCGGATTTGCCGGACATAATCGGGCCCGATCCGTTCAGCCGCGGGAACGAAAACCCCGATCGTTTCCCCCACGGACCGCGCAGCGTCGTCCGCAACGGCACGGGCTTTTACCCCCGCATCATTGTGGTAGTGTTGCGCCGTGAGAGGCCGACCCCACCCTCCCGCGCCGCCTACCACGCGGCCGCGGAGCTGGAGCCCAAACGTGCCCGCACTAACGAGTGTGCCGCGCAAGGTAAGGGCTCCGGCCTTGAGCGTTACGAGGGCTCCCACCGTAAGACCCTTGGCGTCGTCCTCGCATGTGACCTCCGCGTGCCACGGGCCCACGTTGCCCACGATCACCCGGAGGGCCGTGACGCGGTGACCATCGATCGTGGTATGCGTTTCGGTCACTGCTCCGCCAAGAGGTCGTTAAACTCTTTTTCCGCGGCCACGATCTGTTGCTCCCGAGGAGTCAACGGGGTGTCCTTTGCGGCCTCGGGCTTCGCAAGCGCGGCTTTGGGCCGGCGAAACTCAATAAACTTGATCGAAATGATCCACTCCCCCGCCTCCCCTTGCTCAGGCTGAGATACTTCCTCCACCACCGCGGCCGTTACCCCGAGTTGGTCCAGGAACGGGTGGACGATATCGTTGGCTTTGGGCCTCACCCCGAAAGGTGGCCGGTCCACTAGCGCCTTCCAACCAATCCAGTCGGCCCAATCCTCTTCCGTGTAAAGCTTGATCTTGAATGTGAAATAGCAAAGGCCCACCCCGCGGAACACCACGGTAGCCCCGCTCAACCCGTACCCTCCGCGTTCCTCCCATTTGCGCGGGGAGCTGGCCCCCGTGAGCTCCGCAAAGCCCGGGGACTTCAGGCCCGCAAGGGTGAAGTAATCGACCGGGTCTGTAAGGGGGTCCCACGGCATTACACAACCCCCGGGACGGGTGCGCCAAGCGAGATCGCAAGGCCCTCAAGCACGCGCTCTAGCTCCCGTCGCAATTCGTCCGCCATGGCTTTGGGCTGCGACTCGTTCGAGGCGTGAAAATGGAGCTCCCCGATCGTCACGGCCGAGCCACGCGCCCCCCCACCGGCCGCGCCCGCTCCCCCGCCCCCGGGCATGCCCACAAGCGAATCCACGGCGCCTTGCGCCGTAGGGGCCCCTTGCTCCACGCCTTGCGCAATGCCTTGCGGGATGGTCACGCCCAACTTGGCGAATTCCTTCGAAGGGCTATGCGCGCCGATCGCGGTCCGGAAGGTGTCCCACGCTCCCGTGGCCAAGCCCGTAAGGGCCTCCCCGAGGACAAGTTTCCCCGCGGCCTTGATCCCGCCCACAATGCCCCAAAGAATGTCCAAGCCAAGCTGGCCCCAATCGATCATGGCAAAAACGTTTTTGACCTCTTTCCAGATCAAGCCAAACGCCTTGCCGATCGCGCCCCAATCGATACCGGCAAAAAATCCGTAAACCGCTTTGCCCACCTTGTAGACGCCAAACAGCGCGACCCCGAGGGCCCAAATGGGGGCGGACGCGAGCACCACCGCAAGCGCAAGCCCGGCAAACACCGCGGCAAGCTCATACACCACGATCTTCCCAAGCTTGAAAGCGAGGTTCATTTTGTCCACGCCCTTGAAAAGCTCGCCTCCCCCGAACGTGGCAAGAAACCACTTGCGGAGCTTGAGCACCGCGATCCCGATTTCGAGCGCGCCGAGCAGCAAGCCTTGAAAGAACACTTTCACGTAAGGGGCCGCGGCGGAGACCCCGTCAATCAGGGGCTGTATGATTCCCTGGAGCAAGCTTTTGAGCGCCCGGCCCGTGGCCGTGTTCTGCGAAAACAGGCTGTAGATCTCTTTCAAGCCCGCAAGAAACCCGTCCAATTTGATATCGCGAAAGAGCGCGTCAAACGACTCCTTAAGCTTTTCGGATTGCACTCCGAGCGAAAGCATTTGCCGGGCCGCAATGCCACCTAGACGGGCCTTGACGGTATCGGATAGGGCCTTGACGCTCCGGCCCGAAAGCGCCGCGCCCGCGGCCATCCCGGCAAACGCGTTGGCGGCCGCGCTCCCTTGCGTGCTCGCCTTGATGGCCACCCCTTCGAGCGCGTACTCAAGGTTTTGGCCGCGGAGCCCCATCTTATAAAGTTGCTCCGTGTACTTGATCAGTTCCCCGCGGCCCACGGCGCTATTGGCGGACACCTTGTCCACCGTGCTTTGGAGCTCGCTTGCGGAGCCCGCCGTGGCCCTGTACCAAAAGCGAAGTTTGGTGAGGCCCTCGAGCCGGAGGGCCTCATTCCGGCGCGCGTCCGCCTGCGCAATGCCGTAGCGGGCCAGCATGATAATCGCGGCCGCGGCCGCGGCCGTTAGCGCAATCAGGGCCGCGGTGACCGCCACAATGCCAAGCGCAATGGCGCCACCCGCGAGCAACCCCCCCAGGGATTTAAACTGTGCAACCAACCCTCCAATGGGCCCCGGCATGGCTTGCGATTGCTTGGCCATTTCCTCAAGCATTTGCTGCATCTTATTGCCCTTCGGGGTGACATCTCGGAAGCCCCCCCCGAGGGCGAGGACGCTAGATTGCGCGCCCGCAATCCGCTCCTTTGTTGCCTTCATTGCAGCCTTAAGCTTATTCGCCTGCTCGATGTTAACAACGCTACCCTGATTGAGGTTCTTGAAAGCCTTTTGCATCTGCGCCAAGGCTTTCGTGTCCGCCGCAATCTGGCCCTGCAATTGCTTGAGCGCGTCCTTTGCCTTGAGGGCGGGCGCTGAGGTCCCGTCCTCAAGGTTGACAGCTAGGGTAGCGGTATGATCAGCCACGGACGATCACTCCTTTTTCGTGAAAGCCTCCCGCAAAATGCGGAGCGTTTCAGCCACAAGCAAAGCGCCGGTATACGCCTTGACGTAATCCTCACCCTCACCCGTATCTGTCACTCCCAAGATCGCGAGCAAGCAATCGGCCGCTTCCCCATCTCGCCTCCGCGCTTGCGCGTGGAGCTTGATTACTTTCCCGCTACCTCTTGCGCGCGGACACCCGCAAGGGTGGAGATCGCATTAGCACACCGGATCAAGGTAAAGGGCTGCGCCTCTACCATAGCCCCGAACGCCTCCCGCGTGGGGTAGAGAAGACACGCGAACACCAGTTGCTCCGAGAGCTCAAAGGGCTTCGCATTCTCCCGCGTAATATGCTCATTAAAGCGCTTATACGCGGGGGGCTTGGCGCGGCGTACCACCACCGCGCCAAGGTCCGTGTACACCACCGCGATCGCCTTATCGAGGGGCCCGTGCTCTTCCTCAAGGCGGGCGATCGCTTCCTCGTCAGCCACGGCCCGGCGTTCGGCCTCGAGCCGTTCGGCCTTTGCCACTTGCTCCGCAAAGCGCGCGCGCTTATCAGCCACGGCCGCGCGCTTGGCGCGGAGCTCCGCCAGCTCCAGATCCTCAGGGGTGCAATCGCTCACGGGCTACCTTCCGATCCGTCAAACAGAGTGAGACCATCCCTGCGAATCTGCAGGACACTGATCTCGATTTCCTCGTAAAGGCCCTCCGCCGATTCCTCGAAGGACCCCGTATTTTTGGCCCAACGGCACCTCAGGAATTCCGTGGTGCTGGACTGCTCTTGCTCCACGGCCTCGAGAAACACCTCAAATTCCACGGAGCCGTAAGAGCGGCCATCGAGGGCCCGGGCCGCAAGGGCCGCGCGTACCACCTTGAGGGTTTGCACCTCGCCCTGAAGCTTGAGCGGCTCAATCACATATTTCCCGCGCGTCCGGCCGCGGGGGGCGTGGTGTCGGCCCATGCCATAAACCAACACCGATTCGATTCCCTCCCCATAAGAGATCGATTTGAAGCCGTAAAACCTTTCGGCCTCGATTTTCAATCCGAGGGAACCCCACGAAAGGAGATTCCCGTTTACACGAACATTATCAGCCACGGGACCTTACCTCTCAGGCCGCCAAAACCTGAAGTGCGGGGTTGAAAAACCCAAGAGCGATTTCCACGATCTCGGGGTACGCAAGGGGGGTGACGCGGCTGTCCCCCGTGAGAGTTTTCGTTGCCAGCAAGTTGTCATAGCGGCTCAACACAAACACCGCGTCCGAGGCCTTGGGTTTGGTGGTAAGGGCCGTGCGGAGGGCCGCCGTAGCCCCGCTTTCGATCTCCAGGGCCTCCGCCTCCAAAATGAAACCCGTGTCCTTATCGACGCGCACGGGCTTATTCAGGCGGCGCGTGAAATAGTTCCGCAAAACATCGCGGGCGATATTCATCACCCTACGGTGTGGCACGAGGTCAAAATCAGACCCGGTCACGGAGAAAAGCCGCGGGCGATTGACATAAACCCCCGGGTAACCTTCCCACGTGCGCAGCACATAAAAGCGTGCGTCGTCCGCGCCGGGGTAGGCCGTCTCGTCATGCTCGTCCGGGTTGCCCGCCTCGTCTCGAATGGAGCACGGCAACGCGCCCAGATCGATGGCCGCGGAATCTTGCTCCTCGGACAATGACTGTTCGCGCGCGGCCGCCACGAACGCCACGGGCCGCCTGTACTTACGCCCGGAAATAGACGAAATCATTTTGCAGGCGCCGTAGCAAAGGGCGCCGTGCTTTGTGACCTTGTCTCCGAACGCGGTGGACATAGCCGCCAAATACGCGGCCTCGGATTCGCCCGCGTTGGGCAAGCGCGTGTTTCCGATCCACCAATGGTTTTTACCCAAGGCCGCAAGGCCCGTGATCTTGGTTTCGACCACGTCAAACGTGCTCGAAACAAGCGCCCCCACAATGTGCACGCCTTCCCAGTTCACGGTGGTAAGCCCTAGCGCGTCCAGGGCCGTCCCAAGCTCCACCCCGCTCCATTGCGGGGCGGAGGTGGTGAACGTGGCAACGTCCCCGGTAACCAATGTGCCCGCGGCAAAATCGAGCTTGATCCCGTTTACCGTAACGGTGGTGGTGGTGCCAAGCGCCGTAACGGGCCCGAAGTTGCGGCCCCCGTCCAGGCTCCCTTGGACCGTGATCCCCGTGGTCCCGACCGTGCCACCGGCCACCACCTTGAGCACCACCTCGTAATCGTCCTCAGGCTCCACGGTGGAGTCCACCGTGATCACACTGGTCCCCGTGCCCGTAAAGACCACGGCGGAGGCGGACGCGGGGACCGTGTCCGCAGCTCGCACCACGAGCACCGGGCGCCCATACTTTTCAATTTCGTGGGCCGCGGCCTCCACGAGCGGGCCTCCCCCGAACGCGGCCACGAGGTCTTTTACCCTCGCAAAGGTGGAGGGGGTGTTGACCGTGCCCGCGGACGACACGCCCACGAACGCGAGAATACGGCCCGCGGACGGGGGCAACACGCCCAACTGTCCATCCTGTTCAGTGATAATAACTTGCGGTTGCGTCATGGTGCGGGCTCCGAATAGATCACGTCCGTTTCGGTTACGTCGTGAATATGGGTATCCACGATCGCAGCCGGATTATCGTCTGCACTAATTTGCTCGTATGGCGTGTCAGGAATCATCGCGGACACGGAGCAAACCGCGCGAATGCCGGCCCCAAAGCGCCGTTCTTTGCGGTCCGTAATCCACTCGTTTTTGACGATCGCCACGCGGCCCGGCATCGCCAGATAACAGGCACGCCACCATGCATCGAACAGCAAACGCGTCACATGGTATTGCGCGCGTTCGTTCTCAAGGGCTACGGGATCGTGGGCCAAGATCTCCACGGTGAATAGCTCGTCAAGCGTAGCAAGGGAGCGCGGGTTACGGCCGGGTTGAGTGACCGGAACGATCGCCCCAAAGTCTCCGTTGGGGTCCCCAGGGATCCACACAATACGGGTCCCGATAGTAAGCTTTTGAGCCGGCTCACGCCAACCAAACAAGTTGGGGACGGGGGTTTCCCCCGGCCCGGCCTCGTGCGCCCAACGGGCCACAACCGAGTCGAAAAGCAACTCAAGGGCGAGGATCTCAGCCATGACTAAGATCCCACCACATAGCTAATGATCAAAAGCCCGGGGGAGCCGTTGCCACCGCGTCCGCCCGTGCCGCCGGCGGCGCCGGTAGTTACGCCAGCACCACCGCCACCGCCAGCACCACCGCCACCGCCACCGCGCCCACCCGTGCCGTTGGTGCCGTCTACACCGTTTAGTCCGTTGTTTGCTGTAGTGGCACTGCCAGCACCGCCAGCACCGCCAGCACCGCCAGCACCGCCAGTGCTTACTGCAACGCCAGCTTGCATGGCTTCCCAGCCAGGCGCCGATCCACCGCCAGCACCGCCACCGCCACCGCCCCCGTGGCCCGCTTCGAGTGCGCCGCCTACGCCCGCTACAGCCGCTGCCCCGAAGTTGAGCGTTGTAAACACACCGCGGGATGAAGCAGGTACTGTGCTGCTAGTTCCAGGCGCACCAACGACGCCGGTAGCACCGCCCGCTCCGCCATTGCCGCCCGTGCCCGAGGTGTTCACGATCATTCCGGTGCCAACGCCACCAGCGCCACCAGTAGTTCCGGCAGCTCCGGCTACTCCGGCAGCAGACCCCGTCCCGCCAGCGCCAGCGTTTGTGCCTGACAAACCGCCGATAACGGAACCCGCTGCGGTGGTTTGTCCGAACACCGCGATCGGTACGCCACTTAGAAGAAACGACGTGCGCACGCCCAATCCGCCACCGCCTCCAGTAGATCCACTGACACCGCCCGTGCCGCCCGCACCACCCGCACCGATATCAGCTGTGTAGATCAGATCTGGCGTTACTGGAATCGCACCAGTCTCATATTGCGTGGACGGTCCGCCCGCGCCACCGCCCTTACCACCGCCACCGCCACCGCTTGTCGAAACCGACAATACAGCCGGGCCACCGCCCGCTCCGCCCGTGCCACCGCCAGCGCCAGCAGCACCCGTCAGATAAACCTTCGTGACAAGGGCCGGACACGTCCAGCTAAACACCCCCGCCGTCGCAAACACGGCCCGCTGCATCACCCCGGACGTGCCCGCGGGACCCTGCGGCCCTTGCGGACCCTGAATACCTTGCGGCCCGGGGTCACCCTCAGGCCCCTGTACTCCGGAGGCTCCAGGAGCTCCAGGCGCACCCTGAGGCCCGGGGTCCCCCTCGAGCCCTTGCGGACCGGGCGGCCCCTCAGGCCCTTGTGCGCCCGCACCACCCGCGGGCCCTTGCGGACCGGGCTCCCCCTCAGGCCCGGCCGGGCCCTCGAGCCCGGGGGCGCCCGCCGGCCCCTGAGGCCCGGTAGTAAGGGTGACCGTGATTCCCCCGTCCTCCGCCACCGTCACCACGTTTTGCGGCGCAGCCGTGACGAAAAGGTGCGGACCATAATCCACGACAGTAATGTCAGACATGGGTGACCTCCGGGACCACGGAGATCGACCCCTTGACTAACGCGTGTTCCTCGTCCGCGTTATCGGCGTATTCCCAGTCGTATACGTAACGGGGGAGCGCGAGCGTAGCGGCAAGCTCGGAAGGGAGCTCCACGCGCACGAGGCCGTTGGGCGCGTCCTCAAGCGTAAAGGTAAACGCCGCTACCAGGGTCCCCGTGGGGGTTTGGCGAATGTGGCCGCGAAACTCATACCCCGTGACGTCAATGGCCACACCCGTCCCGTCCCGGAGGGTAAGGAGCGTGCTCCAATACTTCCCTTGCATAAGGGAAAGATTGAGGTCCGCGGCCACGTTGCTGAGGGTTGAGATCGCCACTTACTTCGATTCCATGATCTTAGAAAAGGTCTCGACAATGACGGCCTTGAAAGCCCGCACGAGCACGTCCGGGAATTCCGTGGTGGGAAGGATCTGGCGAACCACCCCGCCCTTTGCGATCCCCCTGTGGTGCCGAGCCTCAGGCCCCTTGATTCTGGCGAACACGTGCGTACCCACGGGCACCACCACAAGGGCCTTGGCTGCGCCCTCAAGGGGCTTACCCCCGTCGTCCTTACGCGGAGCCCACGTGGAGCCGTCCGGCGCACGGCCCGCGGAGATTTGACGATCGAGATATTCCCGCAAGGCGACCGCGCACCCGGGCGCGGCCTCCCGCGGGAGGCCCGCCACGTTTTTCAAGCGGGCGATCTGCTCGTCAATCTCATAAAGGCCGTTACCCATACGAGCCCCCGCCGTTATCGTCCTCATACGAGCCCGTGACCACTTGCTCGTCAGTCCAAACGTAAGGGGACGCCTCCGAATACCCGAACGTGCGGGGCTTCGAAAGCAAGCTCTTCCCCTCCCCGTTCAATAGGGGAATGTCGTAAAGGCCTTGGACCGCGTCCGCGGCCTCTTTCACGTCGTCCCGCGCGACATCCGCGGCCCGCTGAATTTGCACGGCCTGAGGATCTTGCGGGTCCCACCCGCGCCTTTGCCACACTTCGAACGTGACAAGGCGCGCAAGCCACCCGCGCACCACCTCGGGCACGGGCACGGGATCCACAAAGGGGACCGCGTAGCGCTTCATTAAGCGCGAATCGATCCACCGGGAAAGTTGCTCAAGCTGCGCGTCCACCCAACCAGGCTGCAAACCCTCGAGCGTATCGATAAACTCAGGCGGCATCACCGTTCTGAGTTTCAGCTCCGCGATCGTAAGGTATGCGGCCACGGCGAGTAGACCTCAGGTTGCGTTACAACGAAACATCAGGTAGGGGTGGCCCGGACCGACCACAGAACGGCCGTGCGGGATCCACTCGTATTCACGCTTGCTCGCAAGCTGCGCGTCCGTAAGCGGGCCGTGATAACTGATATTAAATGGCTCACGGTTGGCAAAAACGAACGCGCCAAGCTCCCCGCCCACGTCCTCGCAGCCGATAAAGTAGGCCGTATCCGAGCCTCCAAGGGAGGCCGCGAATTCGGGGACCTTGATCACCTCGAGATCAAAGGCCGACACCACAAGGGACACGTCCGCACCACCACCCCCCGAGGCCGCGGACATGGCAATCATTTTGGATTGCGTGGCGAGCAAAGCCGGATAGTGCAACGCGGGAGGAACGAAAATCCGCGTGGGCTTAAGCTTGCGGGGATTCTTCCCGTTGGGCTGAGGAATGCCCCCAATAAATGCCAACGCTTTATTGATATTCCCCTGCGCTACATCGATCGTCACCCCGCCGAGCGGCAACGGACCCGGATTGAACGCCGACGCCGTCCCGGTAAAAAGGTTCGCGAACCTCGCCCCCGTGGGGTTCGTGGGGTCAATCGGATGGCCCGTGTTACCCCCCACGTTATTGTGAAAGTAAGCAACCCCGTCATAGGCCACGGGGTTTGCGAGAATCACCCGGGCCAATTCCTGTTGAGGGAAATTCGCCGCAAGCGCACCCATGGTGCGGGCCCATTTGGTCGCAATGGCCACGCCATTTGCGTCCGTGTCCTCAAGCTGAGACTTGAGCATCTTAAGGCCGGAGCCCGTCACATACTGGTGTTCGTATTCAGTCGTAACGGTGGCGAGATCCATGAATTGGGTCTGGCCCTCCGTGCCGTATTCAAGAAATCCGGTTTCCAGGAGCCACAAAATGCGCTCCCTTTTGGTGGAGCAACCCGTGAGCTCACGGGCCGCAGATCTCCACCACTGATCTTTGGTCAGTGACAGATACGTATTTTCAGAAATCACTCGCATGTTCGATTCCAAATCGAACAGGAATGCGGAGGTAAGAAGTGCCATAGCGCCTTAATCCTTTCAGGTTGGAAACCAGGCCTATGGCCTTACTCGTCAAGGGCCACCGAGGTTGGGCCCCCGAAAATTTGAACCCATACGCCGTCCGGCTGCACGCCCCACACGCGGCCCGCTACGGACGCGCCTGTTGCCGTCATGGTTACTTCCCAGGAGGACGACAGATAGCAAACGCTGCCAACATCATCATCCGCAACGGGGCCCACGGCGGCATTGCCAAACAGCGCCACGTCAATCTCGGAAAACAAGCGCACCTTTGCCTTACGCACGCCGTCCCCCGTAAACGAGTCCTCAAAAAACCCAACGGGGTGCAAGGTTGCGGCAACCGCACTTACCACAAGCGTACCGTTCGCCTTGTTAAAGGCTGCAACGTTGCCCTTTTCAGCGATCGCACCCGTATTGAGAATGCGTTCGATCCTGGACCATTTCGCAGTCCTTACCTTACGTTCAGCCATGGCTCACACCCTTTCGGACGCTCACGTCCACGGGTGCTCCGAGGACAAGCTTATAATTCGATTTCTCCACGCCCACGGACCGCTTTTCAGCCAGGCCCATTTCGCGATCGAGTTGAGCCTTTGCCTCGGGGGGCAAACGATGGGGCGTAGCGGCCCCCTCGCCTTGCGTAGGGGTCACGCTTGCGGCCGCGGCACGGTCCCCGAGCTTGGGAGAACGAGGGGCCGGGATGGCCCCCACAATCGCCCGCACCTCCGCAAGGGGCTTATTCGCCAGCACCCCAATAAGGCCCGCGGGGAGGTCCGGCCTAGAGCTCAAGAACTCTCGACGCTGTAAAGCCTCGTTCATGGCTTCGAGCCGGGCCACACGGGCCGCAAGGTCGTTCGAATGGGCCGCAATGGCGCCCGCCGTAGCGGCGGAGACGGTACGGGCTTTGGCGCCCGCCTTGGCTTCCTCGGGGGGCTTTTCGTCCTCCGCCCGCGCTTCCTCCTCGGGCTTGTCGTCCGCGGGGGGAGCGTCGTCCTCCGCCTTGGCTTCCTCCTCGGGCTTGGGCTTGTCATCCATAGCCGCGAGCGCGCGCCGCGCGGCCTCCGCTTCCTCGCCCTCGCCCCCGGCCAGCTCGCCTAGGGCCGCGCGCGCGTCCTCGTATTTCTTGTTTGCGTTTGCCATTGTTTCCCCTAGGTCCGCGCCCGCAAGCGTTGCGAGCAGCCCGTCAAACGATTGCACCCGGTCCGCAAGGCCTACGCCCACGGCCACATTGCCGTGGAGTAAGCCCGCCTCGAGCCCGGACACGGTGGCCCGCGACATGCCGCGAACCTCCCCCACGAAATCAAAAAAGGTAAGGGCTAACGAGTCCACAAGCCGTTGCGTGGAGGCTAGTTCCGCCTCACTGATTGCGGCGTGCGGGTGGCCGTCCGCCTTGCGGGCGCCACTCGTCACAATCGCAAAGCGCGTTCCCAAAGCCTTATCCGCCTCGGTCACGTCCACGCGGCAATTGATAATGCCGATACTTCCGAGAATGCCCGTCTCGCTTGTGACGATCTCGGGCGCGGCACACGCAATCGCATACGCCGCGGAACACGCTTGCCCGTCGACGTAGGAGATCAGGCGCTTGCCCGCGGCCGCGCATGTGGCGCGAATCGCCCGGGCTGTATCAATCATCCCCGAGGCGACCCCCCCGGGCGAATCAATGCGCAGCACCACGGCCCGGGCGGAAGTCTCGCACGCCAGTTCCACGCGCATACGGATCGCGGCGTAGGAGTCACACTCTAGATTGGACGCGTACTGTTCTAGCGGCCCTTGAATATCAATAACCGCAACGGTCCCCGCCTCCCGCAAGTCACCCCACAGGCCGTTGAGCCGCGGAGCAAGCGCGGGGAAATCCTCAAGCAAGGCTTGAGGGTTGATTGCGAGCAGACCTTGCCGTGCAAAGCGCATTATGCGGCCTCCGCTTTGTCCGTAGGCGTAGGCTCCACGGGCCGGATAGCACGCACCGTAGGCGCTACCTCAGGCGCCCCATCCCCGTCCCGGTCCCCGGCAATGGGGACGCCAAAGCGCGAACACAGGGTGTCGATATCCAGCTCCCGTCCGTACGCCGCAAGCGCGTCCCGGAGCTGCGAAATAGCTTGCCCTACGATCTGCAGACTGTTGGCCTCCTGCGCGCGGTCTTTCGACGGCGTCACATCCCACCACATGACGGCCGCACTCGTAAGCCGTTCCTCACCCCAACGGCTCACGATAAAGGCGGGGAGCATTTGGGTATTGACCGTGTAGGCCAAACCGTCCGCCGTAGCCTTAATCAGGTCCGCACGGATAGACTTGTGAATGTCGCTATTTTGAAAGCCCGCACCACCATCCGTGGTGACACTCTGGCCCGCAATGCAAATCACATACTCGTTATTGCATTGCTCAATCGTCTGATTGAACGACTCCCACCCGCGGCCGTTCGACTCCAGCAACTTCACGTCATAACCGGGTGTCATTCCGAAAACAGAATTCACGCCCCACGCCATGATCTGCCGGTAGAAAGATTGCTTGTGTTCCTCCGCAGCTGACTGCGGAGCCACGGCCACACGGGCCGGATTGGCAAGCTTACTTTCCCAGTTTTCCTTATGTAGACACGCGTGTTCTTTGCGGACGTACGCGCGGCCCACGGCCCGCCATAGCCCATGCTGCCAAGGGCTCACGCGGCCCCCCGGCGTATGCAAAACCCACCGGCCATCGCCCGGGGTGATCGGCAAAAGCCCGCCCACGGAGCGGTAATACCAGCGATTCTCCATCCATCGATAATGGAGAAATTGCGGCTCGAGGCGGACGAACACGGGGTAGTCACGGCCGGGCACGGGCACTAGCTCCCCCACCCCTACGCCCAAAAGCTCCCCGTCCTCCGCCAGTAAGGCCAGTTCCTGAGGGGGGAGCATTTCGTCAAAAATAGAACGGACCTCCCCGCTTTCGTCCTCGTGCCCTAACTCAAGCGCCGCAACGATCTCAGGGTCTCCGCGGAAACGTTTGGGCAACCTGACAAGGCCTCCCGTCCGCGTAGATAAGACGCCAGCCAGGACACCATCGCCACGTGCGGCCCGCATGAGTTGCGCAGCCCGATCCAACATGCCTTGGTCCGCCTCATGCTGGGCGGTTTCGATATCTGACAGATACCAGCGTGTTTGCGAGATCGAGGGGGGCGCAAGCTGCCCACCCATCGCAATGCGAAGTTGCTCAACCTCGGGGGAGTCCAGCGTGGGGGAGCCGTCCACCGGGCGCGGCTGATATGCCGACACCCCGAGCAACGCCTCAATCGTTTGCCTCAAGCCCACGGCCGAGCAATCGCACACCCCTTACAAAGGTGCGGCGAATATCAGGGGTCAATGCTTAGAGCGGCTATTGACCCCCCACGCGGCCGCGGGGATTCCGTAGCAGGCCTCAAGGGCCGCCCGCGCGCGCCGTGAGGGGCGCTTACGGCCCGAGGCCCAATCAGCCACGCACGAGGGCGAGACCCGGCAACGTGCGGCCACGTAGCGGCCTAGCGTGCGTTGCAGGATCACCAGCAACGCGCGCCGCCCATTCACCGCCCGCGGCCCCACACCTCGAGCCCGGCGTATGGATCCAAGGTAGACCGCTCGTAAGCATCGCCCCCGGTATCTGCCACCCGCGCGGCCGTCCCCGCGTCCACCTCCGCCCGGAGGGAAAGAGGCTCCCAACACGCAAGCGCAAGGCCGTCATAACGGTCCGGGGAGCGCCCAATCAGTTTCTTGAGGACGTCTTTTGGGGTGACCTTGAGTAGTCCGTTCGCTTGCTGGCGCCATTCCATCGCGTGCATTTCGGCCGCCAGCTTGGCGTCCTCGGGGATGGCGCCCCCGTCCCGGATCCAAGCCTCAAGGTTCGCGGTGAGCGCGTCCCTCATGCGGTGGTAAATATCAGGCTGGCGTTGCGCCCGGTCCGAGGCCCTTACGGGCACCAAATCAAAGACGCCTTTGTTGCGCTCCAGATACTCTTTCAGGCTCCCGTGGAGCTCCACGCCCAACTGATTCTCCCGGTCAAACACCACCACGGGTGACTCACGCGGGATCTTGAGGCGGGCGAGGGTAGCGATAAGCTGGATTAGGATTCCCTCTGTTGTGAGCCCGAGGTAAACGCGGAGCTCCAGGCACTTGAGCCCGCGCCGCGCCACGATCGCGGTTTCGTCCCCGAGCCCCGAGGCGCCCGCCGGGTCTAAGCCGATAAACAACCGCCCTTGCTCAGGCGCGTCCGCCCACCGTTCCTCCGCTTGCCCAATCGCGTGGACCGAGAAAATCTTACCTTCCTCCGCCGTGGCATGCTCCCCGCGCACGCGAATCGTATAGAGCGGGGAGGACTCGCCCCATTCCTCTTTCTTTTCCTCAATCCATTCCGCAGTAGCAAGGCCGGGAATAAGGCGCTTCCCGGCTACCACGTTCGGGGTGTCCTCCGCGCTTACCGTGATCGTATGGTAAAAAGAAGACTTACTATGAAACGCATCGTAAAACTCACCCTCATTACGGGTGGGATTGCTAAACATCACCAGCCGCGCGCCACCCGCGCGGTTACCCTCAATGGCGTCAAAAATGAGCTGCAAAATGCCGGACGCCTCGTCCAGAATGTAAAACAGATTCTCGCCCGAAATGCCCGCTACGGCCTCCGCTTCCTTCGCGGTGAATCCTACGATCTCCCGAAAGTCTGCAGACTTGAGGCCCGTGCGCGCTAGCTCCCCCGGTTCCTCCTCAATCAGGGCCGAATGCGGGCACGGCCGCGGGTGGCGTTCCTCCGCCAGCACTTGCGGCATGCCGCCCGCCACGAGCCCCGCAAGCTCCGCCTTGCACTCCACGCAACGGCCCCCACGGGCCCGCGTCATGCGGATCTCGCGCCATAGGATTTGGTCCACCTGACGCGCCGTGGTGGAGCTCATGACCACGCGTGCATCCGGCCACGCACAGTAAAACCACAAGGCTAAGATGGCAGCCGACTTAGACTTTCCACACTTATGCCCGGAACGGACCGCTACACGCGGGTGGTCCCGCACGGCCTCCAAAATCTCGATCTGCGCACGCCATGGCTCCACCCCGAGAATGTCGCGGGCAAAGCCTACCGGGTCCTTTTGATAGCGCGTGCTCGGGAAGCGGATCCGGATCGACGCATCGAGCTTGTAAACCACATAGTCCGCGAGGTCCGAGGCCATAGCCAACGGCCCGTCTTTCGGGCGCGGTTGGCGGCGCTTGACCTCCGCGGCCTTGGACGAGGTCATTCGGGGACCTTGCCTTTTTCGCGGAGCTTGGCGATGGTTTCACGCACCTTGAGGCACGAGGGCCCCTCGTCCTGGTAGCAAAGGGCCTCGATAAATTCCACCTTGCTCAGCGGCCCGAACGTAAGGACCATGCGGCCCGCTTGCCGGTCCGCACGCTCACACAGGTTATTGTCACCCTGACGGGTGAAAAACGTGGTGGTGGTGGGCTCCGTGGAATAGTTGAGGATCAACTCACTCGTAAGGCCCTTGGGCTTCCCTCGAGCCGACGGGTCACACACGAACGCGTTGGGATCGTCCACCTGACGGATCGCGATTTCCAACTCAGTCAGAAATCGGCAATGCAAGGCGAACCATTCCACGGCGGGCTGCGCCTTACGGTACTCGATCATGTAGCTATCGTATTGGGCAAGCCCGGTCTTAGCGTCCGCAAGGCGGGCCGGGTAAGACTCGGCGCATTCCGCCGCAAACTTCTCCCGCGGGGACATGGGCGCGGGCCCCTCCGCATGGGCCACTGACACCACGAACAGTACGAAAATAGCAATGATGGATTTCATAAATCGAGCTCCCGTAGTGCGGCCGCTACTGCGCGCGCCGCGTCCGGCCATTTTACCAGAACCTCAGCAAGCCTAGTACGGATACGTATCCACTTAGGGTGTTGCCGTACGATCCTGTCCTCCGCCAACTCGCTTTCTTTCTCCAGCCTATGACGCAAACTAAGCAATTTCGTTTCCGAGTCCGCGAGCTTGACCTGTTCCGCCGGGAGCAATCCCGCGTGTTCCTGCGCAGCCCGAATGGTACGTAGGAGCTTTTCGACGCCTTCCATGGTGGTAGGCGTGGACGCGTCCGCCTCCGCCGCGGCCTTACCCTTTCCCGGGCCCCTCGAGCCCTTCCCCCCCGGCCTCACGGCCGGGCCCACGGGAGCTGGGGGGGGAGGGGGGAGGGCGGGCGCCTCGGACCTTACGGTTGTGTAGGGCCCCGAGCCCGGGGGGTCCGCGGCAGTGGTAGGCGGAGGTTTTCCCCGCACGGGCTCGAGGCCGGGGACGAGTGTACCACGGTCCCCCGTGGGCCCAACACTCCACGCACCCGCGGGAATATTGAGGAGCGCCTGCAATTTGTAGCGGAGCGGTAGGCCCGGCGTTTGCCTCCCTTGCTTCCAATAGCCCACCACCTGTTTCGAAACCCCTACGGCGGTAGCAATTTGGCTCAACGATTTGGGCGATTCGAGCAGCAAACGCTGGCCCTCAGAACGCGACTCTAATACGTCCACCGTTTGGGACGAATTCGCGAGCGCAGCAGTAAGGACCGGGCCGTAAGGATTCTGTTTTCCCATGCAATTTCCCGTGGTCAACTACCAATTTGGGACACAAGTTACCGGGGTACGTAAAGCGG
>Ga0307500_10000306_pt1 | contig 16692 bp, 14 predicted proteins | sample 14_S_MG_FD_201362 | JGI IMG/M metagenome (GOLD analysis project Ga0307500, IMG submission 201362) | Soil microbial communities from Populus trichocarpa stands in riparian zone in the Pacific Northwest, United States - 14_S | ecosystem: Environmental > Terrestrial > Soil > Riparian zone > Trees... | reverse complement strand
GTCGCCTCATATTGCGCATCCAGCCGGCCCTGCGCGGACGCGGCCTGCGGCGCGAGCCACAGGCACGCGGCGGCGCACAGGCCGAGCACGAGCGCCGGCGTTGTGGGCTGCGTCAGGGGCGGGGAGGCGTGGCGGCTGGTCAAATCCTGCAAGTCCCGGGATCGGCGCGAACTGATGTTCATTTAGGCAGCAATATCCGGCAAACAACGCGTGTTTCGCGAAAACACCCGTCCATCGGACCCGGCCTTGCGGCCGCATCCTGCGGCGGCCCGGGTCCTTCATCGCTAAAGCCATGATGTCGGCGGGGATTGCGCCCTTTATATGGAGGGTTTTCCATAGCAGTTTGCGAAGCTTGCCCCGGACTTGATCCGGGGGCGGGCTTCCGGTTCGCGTGAAGAAAACGCGTCAAAATACGCCGCTTTAAGCCCCGGAATCGGGCTTTGGGCGACGCTGGCCGGGCCCAAAAACCTTGACCGGATGGCCATCTCCCCCTATACGACCGCAGTTCCTGGAAATGGACGCGATTTTGGACCCCCGCGACGCCCGCGAGATGCGTTGCCTATGGCGGGGATGGAAGAGGATTTTCGAAATGTCCCGGCGCTGCGAACTGACGGCCAAGGGCCCCCAGGTGGGCCACAAGGTGAGCCACTCGAACATCAAGACCAAGCGGCGCTTCCTGCCGAACCTGGTCAACGTCACCTTTATCTCGGACGCGCTCGCCCGCAACGTGCGCCTGCGCGTCTCGACCAACGCGCTGAAGAGCGTCGACCACAATGGCGGCCTCGACAAGTATCTGCTGAAAGCCAAGGCCGACGTGCTCTCCCCCCGCGCGCTGGATCTCAAGCGCGCGATCGAGAAGAAGGTCGGCAAGCCCGAGTTCGTGAAGAAGGCGAGCTGAGCGCAAGCTGCATCGGCGGATTAGAGTTTTGAGCGGCTGGGTCGAAAGACCCGGCCGCTTTTGTTTTGGAATGCACCGCACTCACTCTCCGTCATGGCCGGGCTTGACCCGGCCATCCACGTCTTTCTTGTTTTAGGGCGGCAAAGGCGTGGCTAATAGCGCAATGAGTTGTCGAACTGCAGAGCCGTTCACGGCACGATCGCCTTCGCTTCGCGTAGCGCAGTGATCTGAACAGACAGCGACGCCGGATCGACACCGGGATGATTGTCGGGCAGCAGGTCGAGCACCATCGCCGATATCTTCGCCAGCAATTCGTCGAGCGTGGCTCCGTCGGCAGCGGCCGGAATCTCGTCGCAATGTCCGTTCCAGACCGAGGCTTCAACGTCCCAAGCCGCGGAAATAGTAAAAATGACGACTTTCGACATCTCGGCTTTGCCTTAGCTTTACATCTTGATTGCTATTGTTCTCTCATCGTTCGTAGAAAACGCTCCAACCGTATAAGCTTCATCTTCCAATTCGGGCTCGATCATAGCAGTTGCGTAGATGATCTGATGCTCGACTTTGCTTTCCTTAGAAATTCGCAGCGCTTGAAGCTGAAAGTTTTGGCTTCGTATCGCTTCAACTCCCATATTTTCATGAGTGTCGATCATGCAAAATCTCGGGTGACGAAGAAAATTATGCTTAGTGGCTGCGGCCAGGAAGCCGAGATAGAAGGAGCTTTTCAAAATCGCCCGCGAACTCGCGGAAAAATACGATTCACCATCCACAAAGATCGAGTTGTCACCGAAGGTGAACGTGACTTGTTGAGGATCCTCGAAAATATCCTGGCGCCTCAGATCACGTCGAAGAAGATCCAAAACCTCTTCGGCAATATACGTATATGCGGTTGATAGCCTAACCTCTTGTTGAGCGCGCAACGCCTCATTGGACGACCTAAGCCTTCCAATCTCATCGTTCAATGCATCTTTTTTGGCGGAGAGCTCCCGGACCGTCTCAGCGAGCTGAGCTTTCTGCTCCAAGTCCTCCACTTGCCGTTCAAGATACCCTGCTTTTTGATGGAGACCTCGCAGCTCCTGTCGAACCGCGCTGGATGGCAGTCGTCGAAGACTGGCTAGGCGGCGAGATGCCTCGGCCCATCGCGACGAAAGAGAGGAAAGCACCTTGTCCAACGCGGACGCCCTTTCGCTTCTCCGTACCTGCAACTGCTCAGACTGTTTAATCTGAAGCCCCGTATCGAGGATCAATGCGGCAATGCGCGAACGAGTTCCGTCTGAGTCGAAGGGCGTCTGACACAACTGACAAACATGCGCCTGCTTCTCACGGTTGAGAGGCGCATAGCAAGCGGGACAGCTCTCGAAATGCACGACTCCAATATGCTGCGCGACACGCGACGAATCCTGGAGTGCGACGATCTTGTGCGAAAGACCTGAAATGAACGCACGCGAGTCAGCCATAGTGAGGGCTAGCGCGTCGCGCTCTTCTTTAGCCTTTCCAATTTCCTCTTGAAGGCTCTGAACCTCAGCGTACGCCTTCTCTTGAGCATCCAACGTTAACTGATCGTCTTTATCCCCAGCGAATGCTGTACGCTCAAGTTGCTCGATCGAAGCCAGCAAATCAGCTCTTTCTTTCTGGAGAGAGGCTCGTTGCGCATCAATCCAATCTTGAGTGAAGCCGTCCCCCACGCTGTTAAGCACAGAGAATAGGCTTCGTAACTGTCCGCTAATCGTATCGAACTGCTTGATCAATTCACGGGCGCGCTGCTCATTATCGTAGATGGAGCTATCGTACGCGCCACAGAGCAACCTCCCAACTGTATCCCGAAGGTCAGCCCTATCAAATGGCTCCGCGCGGAAGATATTTTCAACCGGACTGAGTTGGTCCGCGTACAGAAGACGCAGAATTTGATGAACAGTAATATGCCCCGACAAGTCACTCGAAACCTCGGGAATTTCCATAATTCGAAAGAGGGCTTGAGAAAAACTCTCGCGATTTGCTGTCGTTTTGTATGAATACTTAGTCCATTCGGAAATCGGCGCTTTGGAGGATGCTTCATAGCTCCCACTAAAGATTTCCATGGGCTGCTGCCCATTTGTAAGCGATATCTCGCGGCTTAATGTCACGACGCTGCCATTTATTCTAGCCTCAACAGTAACTCGTGTGCATAGACGAGCGACTGCGCTCCAATCTTTAAAGTCGCCGCCCAAACCGTAAAAGATAAAATTCAACACAGTGGATTTGCCGGAAGAGTTTTCGCCTCGAATTACATTCACACCTCGATGAAATTTCTCGTCGTAGGCTACTTGGTCGTTCCGAAGAACTACTACCCTTTGAACGATGATCGTCGGGTTATACCGCATCATAGCGATATTCCTTCAGACCGGTTCGTGCCTTGAGACCATTCTCGCCCAAGATGGAATAATCGCTTGCGAGTGATTGGAGAAATTCCAACAAATCGGCTTGCTGCTCGTTAAGTTCGATTACTCGCTCGCAGACGTCTTTTGGAAGCGACTTGTCGGTCGTGACGATCTTGTCTGCGGCCAGAGCTTCCGTCTCCAGGAAGGAGTTGAACGCCAAAGTATCTAGAGCCGCGTTTTGCATTGCTTCCATACGCGCAAATAGAAGAGGGCCTTCTGGCTGCTGCCCATATGGCTTTAGATTGATATATTTGCGCGCGAGTTTCTTGAAATGCTGTCCCTCGCGTGACAAGCGGATCGAGGAAATGAGAAACGGAAAAGTCAAATAGAAATCCAAGATACGGACGTGATCGCGCGACAGAGCCACTCCCTTCAAAATGGGAAACATCCGAAACAACCGAAACATCGCGTGATAAGGATCAAGGGCGGGCTGAAAAACAAGTTGGCTCATTTGTGCCACCGAACAAAACATTGCTCCGCCAGCCAGTAAACCATTCCCAGTGCAGTGTTATGATCAAGCTCAAATACGCTGGCACCGCATTCCATAACCGCAGGCTCGACAATCAACTCGTTCGTAAGCTTATTGATCCCTACTGCATCCAAGATTGGCATCTGGGGCAAGATTATATCGTTGAATTGACGCTCTGCGCGAGCAAGCAGATAGATGAAAATCAGTTGTGCAGATGCATACAAGGACCACTGCTCTAAGAGCTTTGCGAACATCTCCTTCATCTCAATCGCATCGATATACGAAGCAGCGCGCCCCGCTTTTTCTAACTTTGCTTCCAATCCTACGACGCCGTCGTGGACCTTTTTTTGATGGTAGCGTTGGAGCTTTTCGACCACGTCGCGCACCTGCGCGTTTTCATCGATCTCGGAATGGAGCTTTTCTAGGAGTTGCTCAATCACGCCTGCCGCGCGCGGTGCCGAATTGTAGTTGGTGACGTTGTTAATATCCCGACCAGCGAGGTCACGCCCCGCACTCGCATGTGATTGCTGAGCGCCCGAAATTGACTCTGTCGTCGACATTTTCCTACGACCGAGTTGTCTTATCTCTACCTACTATGTCACCCCCGGCTCTCGCTCGGCTCTGATCAGAAACTGAGCCGCCTCCTCGCACGCTAATCTCTCGTGTAATTCGGAGAGTTACCAGCGAACCTCCCGCAGCGCCGACAATTAAACCGCCGAGAAATGATCCAAGTTCATGAGCATGAGTTAAAATAAAATCCAAATGGTCCTCCTAATGCGAAGAGGGAGACTTATGCAATCATAAGTATATAGAGTTCAACTTTCTCACGCTAGGCTACAATCGGTGAAACGGGGCTTCACCGGCAATCTACGGATTCATTGGAAGCTATGTGGCAGTGCACCGCTCCCATTGCGCTCCGCGGCTGGTGCGATCACAAGAAGCGTAAACGCAGCGAAGGATGACGTCATGCCCCTAACCCGGAATTTTCGCGACACGGTGCGGGCCCGGGCGGATCGCGAGCCCGCCTTTCGCAGGGCGTTGTTTCAGGAGGCGATACAGGCCCTGCTGCAGGGTGAGACCGATGAGGGCCGCGCAGCGCTGCGGGCCTATATCAACGCTACCATCGGTTTCGACCGGCTGGGCCAGGTGCTCAAGCGTTCGCCGAAAAGCCTGATGCGCATGTTCGGACCCGAAGGCAACCCCACCGCCGAAAACCTCCTCGGCGTCATCGGTGCGTTGCAGGAAGAAACCGGCGTACACCTGAAGATTCGCGCGGTTACCGAGGCGGCCTGACGCGGACGCCGGGCCGTCGTTCACAGCGTCGTCCAAAATTCCCAAATCCCGCTATGCTCGCTCCGGTAGCACGGGGGAGCATCGCCATGCGCAACATCATCATCTGCTGCGACGGCACCGGCAACCAGATTTCCGAGAACATCTCCAACGTCCTGAAGCTCTATCGCTGCCTGCGCAAGACAGAGAAGACGCAGCCGCAAAAACAGCGGGGTTGGCCCGGTGGTGGAGCGGCGGGATCTTTTCAGGATTTGCCAAATACTTCCGATCAGCGACGCGGAAAAAAATCGCCGGCCTGCGGGCGGAGATGCCCGCACGGCAGTTCGTCAAGTTTTATCGTTCATCCGCCAGGTCGCGGAACCTAGCACCAGCGGCACCGGCCCCAGCGTGCGCAGCAGCCGCCGCACCCCGCGCAGCCACCGCAGCCACGCACAGCGCAACCACGGCAACCGCGACAGCCACGGCAACCACCGCAACCTCGGCGAACGACATAGGCGAGCTGCATGTCGCTGCGATCGATTTCCTTATCGAAGAGATGGAACGTGGCGAGACTGACGTCGGCCATTTCCTCTTCGCCAAGAACGAAGCGCTGATTGGGCGGGATGTTGTGAGATTGCGGGAAATCAGCAGTGGGTATCGTGTTCGCGGATGCACTTCCGCCCAGCGAAAGTCCCAGTCCGGCTGTACCGAGTGCCGTGGCGGCGGCGACTTTGGTTGTGCGCGCGTGCTTCGAAGCTTGCTTCACCCTTGGCATTGGTCGCGTCCTTCGTTGCTGTGAAAGGGTCGACTTGACATAGGAAGTGTGCCGTACGTCTAGAAATGCAACCTAGCGCATCCCGTTCCACTTTGCGCCGCGGCTTTTTTGAATTTCAACTGGTGAGAGAGAAGCGAGGATGGATATTGCGGCAGCAACGCTGTCCAAACGTGTCCTGGGCAACACGCCCGCATGAGACCTCGAACCATTTCTGCCTCGGACAGCGGAAACTCGCTCCACCGCGCAGCGCCCGGCCGCTTGCAGCACTCTCCAGGCAGTCGAGCTGACTTGTGCTTGTTTTATCTGAGGTTACTTCAGAGTTTACCTGGCCGCCCTTCGTCTCCCTGAGGGAGCGCCAGAACTGCCTAAAATCCCCAAAACTCCGCTAAGCTCGCCAAGGTAGCATCACCTGATTCCCCCGCGAGTCCCCCATGCGCAACATCGTCATCTGCTGCGACGGCACCGGCAACGAGATTTCCGAGAACATTTCCAATGTGCTGAAGCTCTATCGCTGCCTGCGCAAGACGGAGAAGACACAGCCGCGGCAGCTGGTGTTTTACGATCCGGGGGTCGGCACGCTGGAGCGGCCGGACCCGTGGCACAAGCTGAAGCAGGATTTCAACGCCATCCTGGGGCTGGCCACCGGCTATGGGCTCGATGACAACGTGCTCGCGGCCTATGCCTTCCTGGTCCACAATTATCAGGCCGGCGACCAGATCTACCTGTTCGGCTTTTCCCGCGGCGCCTATACCGTGCGGGTGCTGGCGGGGCTCATTCATAAAGTGGGCCTGATCACGCCGGAGCAGGTCAATCTCGCCGGCTCGGGGCTGATCGCCTACAAGCAGTTCTCCTCCGACGAGGCGCCGAAGCTGCGGGCGAGCCTGAAATCGCTCAGCGATGTCGCCACCGCGGAAGACGCAGCTCCGCAGTCGGCGTTCGACAACGCGGCGCAGTTCGCGCGCATCACCTCGACGCGCTGGCCCACCATCCGCTTCGTCGGCGTCTGGGATACGGTCGCGAGCGTGATCGTGCCGCGGGCCGATCGGTTCTATCTCCCGAGCCTGGAGGAACTGGCGTACACGATTGTGAACCCGAGCGTGCAGACGTTCCGGCAGGCGATATCGATGGACGAGCGCCGCTGCATGTTCCGCCTGAAGAAGTGGTACGCCCCGCAGACCTTCAAGCACAACCGCTTCAACGACGCGCATGCCGAGCCGCAGGATATTCTGCAGGTGTGGTTCGCCGGCGTGCATGCCGATATCGGCGGCGGCTATCCGGAGAAGGAAAGCGGGCTTTCGAAATATCCGCTGCTGTGGATGATCGACGAGGCGGTCAAATGCGGGCTCACGGTCAACCAGGCCACCATCAACCAGCTCGCCTGGGGCGTTCAGCGCAAGGCCAGCCCGTATTCCTATGTCGTGCCCGACGTGCGCGGCGACCTGCACACTTCGCTGTCGGGGGCGTGGTGGCTCCTCGAATATCTGCCGAAGAGCGCGAAGTACAGGGATTGGCCGGAGCGAAAGGTTCGTTTCGGCTATTACATCCCGGACGGCGAACCGCGCTTGATTCCCGACGGCGCGGTGATCCACGAATCCGCGGTGCTGCGCATGGACGCGCTGCCGGGTTATCGCCCGGTGAATTTGCCGAAGCAGTTCGAGAAGTTTCCAATGCCGGTGCCGCCGGCGCATGCGAGCGCGGAGCCGGAGGAGGATGCGGCGGAATGACACTCTCTCCACCGTCATTGCGAGCGAAGCGAAGCAATCCATCTCTCAACGCGCTGAAATATGGATTGCTTCGTCGCTTCGCTCCTCGCAATGACGGCGAGAGAGCGGAGCGCTCCCTTCCCTTCTCCCCTTGTGGGAGAAGGGAAGAAGCGTCGCCGGATGCGCACCCGTCAATGTGTGACGTCGTGTGTGACTGCCCGACGGGCAAATCACTCAAAACCTGTCCACCCCTCGCATCAAAAATATTCCGCTTCGCGTTCAACCCAAATCACCCGTACAACTCCCGCCATCCCGCGCCCCACAAGAGGGGCGTATCGCGATCGTCACGGACGTTGGGTGCGGGGAGCGGTGGCCGCGGAGCGCCGGGCGCGCAAGCAGGTTTTCGCAGGGCGGGCTTAAAAGCCTGTGAGCGAAGGCCGCGCGTCGACGAACGGCGAGATCGCGGACGGCAAAGCCGTGTGGTTCTGGCACCCGTGGCTGGTGTCAAGCCGGCGGAGGTTTTGCGAAATCCAACCGGGTTTCGATAAGGCCTTCAATCCGCCGGCGATGGAGGCAAGAGGAATTCGTCTCCAGGGAGAGCACGGTATAAGCCGTAAACCCATCGCGCAGGGAATGCCGGGTCGTTCTGGCTGTACCTGTATGCTCGTGTGCGCACTTGTCTGTGCACATTGCACACGAGACCGCGGGTGTCAGTCGACACCCGGCATTCCCTGCGCCCTCTTGATTGAAGGGCGTGAACGAATTGCAAAAGCTCGGGCGCGATGCGCGGCGAGAACGCGAACGCACATTCAGTCGTCATCACCCGCGCAGGCGGGTGATCCAGTATTCCAGAGGCATCAATGATTGAATCGATAGGCCGCGGCGTACTGGATCGCCCGGTCAAGCCGGGCGATGACGGCGGAGAGCGAGCGGGACGATCGAAGAAACGTCATTGCGAGCGCAGCGAAGCAATCCAGGGTTCAACGCGGGGATAGATGGATTGCTTCGCTGCGCTCGCAATGACGTGGAGAGAGATGGGCGTCCCTTCCCTTCTCCCACAAGGGGAGAAGGAAGAGAGCGCTAGCCGCACCGCCGGCTTCGTAGGATGGGTAGAGCGCAAGCGAAACCCATCGCCAATGTGGATGGAGGAATTGATGGGTATCGCTTCGCTCCACCCATCCTACGAATGTCACCCCACCGCCTTCCCCAATCGCCCCGCCTCGATCGCATCGATCTGCGCGGCGATGTAGCGGCTGTAGATGCGCGCTTGCGAAAACGCGCCGCCAACGAACCACAGCCCCGGCTGCGGCGTGCGCGTCCACATGTTGCGGAGCTCCTGCGTCGCGTCGTCGAATCCCCAGACGCGGCCGACGCGCCTGGCGACGTCCGCGCCGAACAACTGGGTGAGCAGATGATCCGGCCCCTTGTAGCCGGTGGCGAGCACGAACAGATCGGCCTTGCGCGTGGTGCCGTCGCGCATCCGGATGCCGCCTTCGACATAGGCTTCGATATCGGCCGCCTGGATCAGCTTGATTTTGCCGTCGGCGATCAGCTCCGAAGCGCCGACGTTGAAATAATAGCCGCCGCCGCGGGTGCGAAACTTCAGCGGCCAGCCGGTGCCGTCCTCGCCATATTCGAGCCGGAAACCTGCCGCCTCCAGCCGCGTCAGCAGCGGCGCGTCGATCCGCTTCACTTCATCGGTGACGAGCTTGTGCGCCAGCTTCATCACCGGCAGCGGCACGCTGGAATTGAGGATGTCGCGCGACGCAATCGGCGGGCCGTCGCCGAGATAGGTCTTGTCGTAGAGCTGCGCCGGCTCGACATTGACGACCATGGTCGGGCTGCGCTGCACCATGGTGACGTCGGCGCCCGCGGCCTGCAGCTCCTGGCAGATGTCGTGCGCGCTGGTGCCGGTGCCGAACACGATCACCGGCCGCCCCTTCCACTCCCTGCCCGCCCTGAAGCGGCTGGAGTGCAGCACCTCGCCCTTGAAATTCCCGATGCCTTCGATGTCGGGAATGTTCGGCGTGCCGCTGACGCTGGTCGCAAGCACGATATGTTTGGGACGAAGCGTGCGCGCCACGCCGTCGCGCGTCAGCCGCGCGGTCCAGCGCTGCGCAGCCTCGTCATACTCGGCGCCGTCGAACGCGGTGCGGGTCCAGAAGTCGACCTCCATGATGTCGACATAGCTCTCCAGCCAGTTCGCGATCTTGTCCTTCGGGATGTACTCCGGAAACGTCGACGGGAACGGCAGGTAGCGCAGATGATTGACCGGCGTCTTGTTGTGCAGCTTCAGCCCGCGATAGCGCAGCCGCCAGTTGTCGCCGACCCGCGCCATGCGGTCGACCACCAGCGCGGTCAGGCCGATGCGACGCGCCTCGACCGCCACCGAAATGCCGGCGTGGCCGCCGCCGACGATCAGCACATCGGGATCGCTTCCGTCATAGCTGGCGGAGGCCTGCCGCTGCTCGAGCCAGTCGGGGCCGGCGAAATCCCTGACGTGGGATGTCGCGGCGGCCGCCTCGCGCGCGGCGCAGACGGCGTCGAAATCGAGCGAGGTCGAAATCGTCCAGGCGCGCACCGCGCCGTCCGCTTCGCGCAGCAGCCTGACCGCGCCATAGCCCGGGCCGTTGACAGTCTCGAAGGCAATGATCGCCTCCACGACGTCGCGCCCGCCGACTTTCGCCCCGCGCGGCGCCAGCCGTTCCGTGTCGATGCGGAAATGCCGGGCCCCGGCCTCGGCCGAGCGCACCAGCATTTCGGCCACGACCTTCGCGTTGCCGCTGACGGTCGCAAAATGCCAGGACAGGCCGAACAGATTGCGCCAGTGGCTGTCGGCTGCAAAAAGCTGCGACAATTCCGACGCCGACCGCGCGCACAGCGCCGCGTCGAACGCGGCGAGCCAGGCTTCCGTAGTTTCCCGGGTGATTTCCTCAGGCAGCAGGCCCGGCCGGTCCAGCATGGCGGCATTCCCTTGAATTCTTTTCGTTATCGCCCATCAGACCGCAGCTTTCGCGTCCGCACAACAGCCGCGCCGCGGCTGCAAGGCCGCATGCGCGGAACGCTCATCCACCCCTCCGTACCTTTTCAGCCGCATTGCCGCCCCCGCGCGACCCCAATGGTTTACGCAACGTTCAGCACTGCTGCCTATTCTCGATGTTCTACTGCCAGAACCGGCTTGAAACGCTCAGGACGAGCGATGTTGGAACGATCGATCGCCGACGATGTCGAGGCGGCCATCAAGGCCGGCTCGACCGAAAAACACCTGGATACGCTGAAGCAGGTCACCGACCTGTTTCTGCTGTCCGCCGACGGCTATTCCGGCGAACAGATCGAGCTGTTCGGCGACGTGCTGGAACGGCTGATCCGGACCATCGAGCTGCGCGCGCTGGCCGATGTCGCCGCGCGCATTGCGCTCGCCGAGATGAGCACGCAACTCGCCTCCACCAAGCACGCGCCGCCGGGCGTGGTCCGGCGGCTGGCCAACAACGACGAGATCACGATCGCGCGGCCGGTGCTGACCGAATCGGCGCGGCTGACGGCCGACGACCTGGTCGCGCTGGCGGAGACCAAGGGCGAACAGCATCTGCTCGCGATCTCCGGACGCTGGTGGCTGACCGAGGTGGTCACCGATGCGCTGTTGAAGCGGCATTATCCTTCCGTCAGCTTGCGGCTCGTCACCAATCCCGGCGCGCGGATGTCGGCGAGCGGTTATGCCGTCGTGCTGAAGCAGGCGGAGACCGATCCTCATCTGGCGGTCGAAACCGGCATTCGCGTCGACCTGCCGGCCGAGCAGCGCCAGCAATTGCTGCGCAGCGCCACCGAGGCCGTGCGCACCCGGCTGCTGTCGCGCGCGCCGCCGCATCTGTTCGAGGAAATCAGGAACGCGATCGCGCTGGCCGCGGCCGGCGCCAACCGCGAAATGTCGCGCACCCGCGATTTCACCGCGGCGCGCCGCTTCGTGGCGGCGCTGGCCAAACACGGCAAGCTCAGCGAGCCGGTGCTGCTGGCCTTTGCGAAGGAACGGAAATACGCCGAGACGGTCGCCGCCCTCGCCGAATTGTCAGGCTCGGGCCTCGACGTGATCCGCCCTGTCATGCAGAGCCTGCGCGACGACGGCGTGCTGATCCCCTGCCGCGTCGCCGGACTGAACTGGGAAACCGTCGCCGCCGTCCTCGACAGCCGCTTCGCCTCAGGCAGCATGGGCCGCCACGAACTGGCGAAGGCGAAAGAGCAATACGGCAAGCTGACGCTCGAAAGCGCCCGCCGCCTCATGAAATTCTGGCAAGTCCGCGCCGCCGACGCGCCGCCCAAGACGGGGTGAGATGGAGAGCGACGCGTGTGCGGCGACCTCGCCGTCATTGCGAGCGCAGCGAAGCAATCCATCTATCCGTTATGCCGCGATATGGATTGCTTCGTCGCTTCGCTCCTCGCAATGACGAGCTTGCCTCACGCCGCCTTGGTCAGGTCTGCGTCGAGATGCTTCAGCCGCGGCATCACTTCCTGCTTCAACAGCCGCAGCGAATTATGCCACGCCTCGGGCTTGTGCTTGTAGTCGAAACCGAACACCAGCAGCGTGCCGAAGCCGCCGACCTCGTGATAGATTTTCTCGATCTTCTCGGTGACGGTGGCAGGCGAGCCCACGATCCAGTTGTTGCGGGCGCAGTAGTCGACGGTGACGTCGCTGTCGGGCGTGTCAGGCGTCGCCTTGAGGTAATCCTTGAAGCCGAAATGGCCGAGCAGCGGCAAAAAGTATTCGCCCATCATCCGGCCCATCATGTCGCCGGTCGAAAGCCGCCACGCCTCCTCGTCGGTGTCGGCGATGAAGACCTCGCGCACCAGCCGCCAGTCGCTGCGCTTCGGCTTGCGGCCGGTCCTGGCGGCACCGATCTCGACCGATTCCCAGTGGCTGCCGACATAGGCCGGGTTGAGGTTGAGGCTCATCGGGATGTAGCCGCGCTCGCCGGCGAGCTTGAGCGTGTCGGAGCCTTTGGAGAGACCGGCGACGCCGATCGGCGGATGCGGCGCCTGCTTCGGCTTGAGGTGGGGCTTGAGGAAGTCGAACATCACGTCGGGCTTGCTCACCGTCCAGTACTTGCCCTTGTGGGTCCAGGGCGCGTCCTCGGTCCACATTTTCAAAATGATCTCCAGCGCCTCGCGCGTCATGTCGCGGTTCTGGCCGGACATGCCGTCGACGTTGAACATCGCCCAGTCGCTCGGCAGGCCCGATGCCGCGACGCCGAAATTCAGCCGGCCCTCGGAGAGGTGATCCAGCATGGCGACGCGGTTGGCGAGTTCGGCCGGGTGGTGATACGGCAGCAGGAAGCCGCCGGGGCCGAGACGGATATTCTTGGTCTGCAAAAACGCCTGCGCGAGCAGGAGATCGGGCGACGGATGCGGTTCCCAGGGTGCGGTGTGGTGCTCGCCGATCCAGGCCTCCTGATAGCCGAGCTCATCGAGCCATCGCAGCGTCTGCAGGTCCCAGTCGTGACCCTCCTTCAACCCGCACTCCGGCGGATGGGACGGCATCGTGAAATATCCGATCTCCATGGGGCGTCCTCGCTATGTGTTTTGTTGAAAGCGCGTCTGTCGCGCGCCAGCAAAAGCATAGCACCCCCGGCGTGTGGCCGAGATATGACAAATCGGACGGGCAGAAGTTCGCGCGGCGGAGTGACGCGCACTTGCCTTCTCCCCTTGTGGGAGAAGGTGGATCGCTGACGCGCAGCGGCAGCGAGACGGATGAGGGGTATGTTTCCGCGAGTCCTGCTCGTTGAGAGAACCCCTCATCCGGCGCCATAGCCGATGCGAAGCATCGGCGTTCTAAGAGACGGCGGCCAAAGGCCGCCTATGCCACCTTCTCCCACAAGGGGAGAAGGGAAGAGGCGAGCGGTGACGCGCTACCTCGTCCCGAACGTGGTCGCGCCGAACAGCGCCTTTTGCGTCGAGGGCTGCGAGCGCCAGTATTGCGGCGGGGCTTCGACATGGCCGCCGAGTTCGGCGGCGGCATGCCAGCCCCAGCGCGGGTCGTAGAGCATGCCGCGCGCGAGCGCGACCATGTCGGCCTTGCCCGAGGCCACGATTTCCTCGGCCTGCTTCGGCTCGGTGATCAGGCCGACGGCAATGGTCGTGACGCCGGTGGCTTCCCTGACCGCCTGCGCGAACGGCACCTGGTAGCCGGGGCCGAGCGGGATTTTTTGCAGCGGCGAAACACCGCCCGAGGACGCGTCGATCCAGTCGACGCCGCGGCCCTTCATGGCTTGCGCGAATTCAATGGTCTGCGGCAGATCCCAGCCGCCCTCGACCCAGTCGGAGCAGGAGACGCGGATGCCGACCGGCTTGTCGTGCGGGAACGCCTCGCGCACGGCGTCGAACACTTCGAGCGGAAAGCGCATGCGATTCTGCAACGAGCCGCCGTATTGATCCGTGCGCTGGTTGGCGATCGGCGACAGGAACTGATGCAACAGATAGCCGTGCGCGGAGTGCACCTCGATGGCGTCGATGCCGAGCCGCTCGGAGCGCTTGGCCGCCGCCACGAAGGCGTCGCGCACGCGCTTGAGCCCGGCCGCATCGAATGCCAGCGGCGGCGTCTCGCCCTCCTTGTGCGGGATAGCGGAGGGGCCCTCCGGCCGCCAGCCGCCTTCGCTGAGCGGGATCAGTTGCCCGCCGTCCCAGGGCGTATGGCTCGATGCCTTGCGGCCCGCGTGTGCGAGCTGGATCATCACGGCGGCCTTCGAGCGCTTGCGCACCGAGGCCAGGATCGGCTTCAACGCGGCCTCGGTCGCGTCGTTCCACAGGCCGAGACAGCCGGGCGTGATGCGGCCGGTCGCTTCGACAGCGGTGGCCTCGATACAGAAGATCGCGGCCCCCGACAGCGCCAGCGAATTGATGTGGGTGAAGTGCCAGTCATTGGCCTCGCCATCCACGGACGAATACTGGCACATCGGCGCCACCATGATGCGGTTGGCAAGCGTCAGACCGCGCAGCTTGATCGGGGTAAACAGAGCGCTCATGGAGGATGTCCGGACCGGGAGGGAAAGCAGACCTTAATGTGTAGTCAGCGGCTTCCCTCTCCTCAACCCGTTCCGCTGCAACCCTCCCCTCCGGTTTGATGCGTAGCGGCGAGAGGCCTCATGGCTTGATGCCTGCGGCCTTGATCAGCTCCATATTGGCCGCTATCTCGCGCTTGACGAGGTCGTCCATCTCGGCCGGCTTCATCGGCATCGGCTCGATGCCGAGCTTTTTCAGGTTCGCCTGCATCGCCGGATCGGCCAGTACCTTGTCGCCCGTCGCATGCAACTTTTCGACGATGTCGCGTGGCGTCTTCGCCGGCACGAACACGCCGAACCAGATCTCGCTGACGGCGTCCTTCAATCCGATCTCGACCGGCGTCGGCACGTCAGGCAGATCGGCGACCCGTTTTGCCGTTGAGACCACCAGCGCGCGGACCTGCCCCTCGCGGATCAGGGGCAGCGCGGTCGCAAGCGGGCAGAAATACAGGTCGATCCGCCCGCCCAGGATGTCGGCGATCACTTCCGGCCCCGCGCGATAAGGCACATGCGTGGCCTCGATCCCGGCGGCAAAGCGGAATTTCTCGCTGCTGATATGCACGGCGCTGCCGATGCCGACCGAGCCGAACGAGATCGAGCCGGGTTTGGCCTTGGCGTCGACGATGAAGTCCTGGATGGTCTTCCAGGGCCGCTCCTTCGGCACGATCATCACGTTGGCGCTGGATCCGATCATCAGCACCGAGGCCAGATCCCGGCTGACGTCGAAGCTCGCGCTCGGAAAAATCGCCGGCGCAATCGTCAGCGCCGACGACTGGGCGAGAATGCTGTAGCCGTCGGGATCGGCCTTCGCGACCTGCGCCGAACCGAGCACGCCGCCGCCTCCGGCGCGGTTTTCGATCACGATCGACTGTCCGAGTTCGGCGGAGAGGCGCTCGAACACCAGCCGCGGCACCACGTCGGCTGCGCTACCCGCGCCGAACGGAATGGTCGCCTTGATCAGCCGCGACGGCCAGCCCTGCGCCTGTGCGGCGGCCGCCGTCCAAAAGCTGACAAATACGCAAATAACGCGAAGGGACTTGCTCATCAAAAACTCCGGTTTGATCCTCCGGAGCGTTGCAAGAACCGTTCCGTTACTCACCCGCTACTCCACCAGCGTGAATTGCAGCAGAAGGTTGCGCTGGATCAGCGAGAAATTGTCGTCCGAGACCAGCGTCAGCACGGTGTCGCCCTCCGGCGTGACGTGGGCGTCGATTCCTTCCATGTTGTCGATTTCGTCGCCGAGATCGGCCTCGAAGATCGAAGGCCCGTCGATGACGGCACCCGGTGCTATGGAGGCAAGCGCGACGCGCCGGATGCGGATGCCGACCCCGCCGAGCCAGGAGAATTTGCGTTCCAGCAGCAACAACCCGCCGGACGGCAGCAGCACCGCGTCGCTGATATCGAAATTCTCGGTGCGGCGGATCGAAAACTGCCCGGGCGTTTTGCCACCGATCAGGAAGCCCAGGATGTTACCCTGTGCGTCGAGGCCGCGTTCGGAGACCGCGATCAGCGTACCCGCCAGAGACAGGCTCTTCGGCACCGCCACCAGCGCCTCGATGCCCTTGTTGTAGGGCAGCCTGCGCGCCGCCGGCGGCAGCGGCACGATTTCGCCAAGGGCGCGCGTAAAACCTTTGGCGAAATCGAAGCGCAGCACCTGGTTGATACGCTCGATACCGACATAGGCCAGCGAGCCGTCGAGAGCGAGCGCCTCGGTGTCAAACCAGCCGCGCGAGGTGATCGGCTTGCCGTCGGGCCCGAACATTGGCGAGGCCTCGACGTCGTCGAGCCCGGTCATCTCGCGGCCCTTGTAGACAATGCGGCCGGTGAACCAGCCGCCCTTGTCGCTGATCGCGATAAAGCGCTCGCCCTTTGCATCAAGGCGAAGACCCGACAATCCGCCGAAGCCCCGAAACCGCGAGGTCAAAATGAGCCCGCTGCGATATTCGAGTTCGCCGAACCGCACGCGCGACCGGTCGCGGGTGTCGAACGAAGGCAGCGGCCGGGCATTGACCTCGATCGAGACCGGTGCAGTGACCGAGAATTCGTCGGGAACGGTCGGCTTCGGAGGCCGTTGAACGGCGGTTTGCGCCAGCGCCACCCCGGGGACAGCTGCAACCG
>Ga0307500_10000304_pt1 | contig 16732 bp, 8 predicted proteins | sample 14_S_MG_FD_201362 | JGI IMG/M metagenome (GOLD analysis project Ga0307500, IMG submission 201362) | Soil microbial communities from Populus trichocarpa stands in riparian zone in the Pacific Northwest, United States - 14_S | ecosystem: Environmental > Terrestrial > Soil > Riparian zone > Trees... | reverse complement strand
GACCGGGTCGTTCTCGAGGTGTTCGATGTGCGCGATCCGGCGGTGGCCGAGGTCGGCGAGGTGACCGACGACGAGCGCGGCGCCGGTGTGGTCGTCGTCGACGACCCGGTCGTACGCCGAAGACCGCCCGTGCCGGCCGATGACGACGGTCGGCACGGTCCGGGCGATGTGGTCGAGTTGCGCGGGGGCCGAGGTGGGCGCGATCAGGATCACGCCGTCCATGCTGCGGTCGATCATCGCTTCGGTGGCCCGGGTCTCCGCCTCGTGCCCGCACCGGCTCGGACCCACCAGGACCTGGTAGTCGGTGTCGGCCAGTTGGTCCATCATGCCGTCGATCACCTGGGCGAAGAACGGGTTGTGGAGATCGGGCACCAGCACGCCCAGGGTGTAGCTCTGCCCCCGCATGCCCCGGGCCGCGGCGTGCGGCCGGTAGCCGAGCTCGGTGATGGCCTGGCGCACCTTCGCCCGCATCGACGGGCTGACCCCGTACGCGTTGCGCAGCACCTTCGAGACCGCCGTGGTGGAGACCCGGGCGTGCTGGGCGACGTCGACGATCGTCACCCGGCGGGGCGGCGCCGTCGGCTCCATCAGGTCACTCCGGGGTCAGTATGGGTAACGTTGATCACCGGAGTGTACTGGTCTGACAGATCAGCCGCGCGGCCGGCCGGGCTCCGCACCGTCGAACAACTCCGCAGGTCAGAGCCGAGTGCTCGCGCTGGCGTGATCGACCTGAAACCTGTCCGACTCTTGACGTTGCGCCGGAGCGCTCCTAGGGTCGGGCGACCAGTTCGTAAAACGTTACCCATCGCCGACCGAGCCGTCCGGTGCCCCTCCCCGCGGTGGGGCCTCGATGGACGCGGGACGGCGGCTCCAGTTGTCGGAAAAGGCAAGGCCTCCGGTACGGCAGGCGAATGAAACCTTTCAAGGGGGTGGGCGGGTCGGTGACGATCACCTCGGACGAACAGGTCGGGGCGGCGGTCGCGATCGCGCCGGACCGCCGCGCCGGCCGCCGGCGCCGCGCCACGACCCCGCCCTGGTGGTTCGCGCTGCCGGCGTTGCTGTTGTTCTCGTTCGTGGTGCTGGTGCCCAGCGCTCGCGGCGTGTACTACGCGTTCACCGACTGGGACGGCCTCGACCCCGCGTTCTCGTTCATCGGCCTGGCCAATTTCGCCGACGTCGTGCATGACGCGACCGCGCGGCAGGCGATCGGGCACACGCTGCTGATCGCGGTCGCGATCACGGTCATCCAGAACGGGGTAGGGCTGCTGCTGGCCCTGGGCGTCAACACGGTGATCAAGTCGCGCAATGTGCTGCGGGTGTTCCTGTTCGCCCCGGCGGTGGTCACCCCGATCGTGACCGCCTACCTGTGGCGCAACCTGCTGGGCCCGGATGGTGCGGTCAACAGCCTGCTGGGCGCGGTCGGGCTGGACTCGTGGCAGCGCGACTGGCTGGGTGACCCGCGGCTGGCGCTGTGGTCGATCGTCGCCGTCATCGTGTGGCAGTTCAGCGGCTACTCGATGGTCATCTTCCTGGCCGGCCTGCAGTCGGTGCCGAAGGAGATCTACGAGGCCGCGGCCATCGACGGGGTCGGCCGGTTCCGGTGCTTCTGGTCGGTGATCCGCCCGCTGCTCGCCCCGGCGCTCACGATCAACCTGATGCTGTCGATCATCGGCGGCATCAAGCTGTTCGACCAGGTGTACGCGCTGACCGGCGGCGGCCCCGGGCACGCCACCGACACGCTGTCGACGCTGATCTACAAGGACGCGTTCACGCTCGGCGAGTTCGGCTACAGCATCGCCCTGGCCGTGGTGCTCACGATCGTCGTGGCGGTCGTCTCCACCGGCCAGTACCTGGTGCTGGCCCGCGGCGAGCGGGCCGCGTCGTGACCGTGCTGACCCGCCGGCCCCCTCCGCTCGCTGGGGCTCACTGTGGAGCCCGGCTCATGACTGAGGCCCGCCGGCCCCTCCGCTCCTCGCTCGCTGGGGCTCGCTGCGATGCTCACTCCGGAGCCCGGCTCGTGACTGTGCTGGCCCGTCGGCCATCGCGGGGGGCCGTCCGGTGACCCGGTACCGGTGGCGCACGCTGGGCCTGGAACTGGTGATGGTCGCCGTCGCGCTGGTCGTCGGCTTCCCGGTCTACGTGCTGATCAACCTCGCCGTCCGGGCACCGTCGGACACCTCGTCGCCGATCCGGCCGACCACCTCGCCGACCCTGCACAACTTCACCGAGGCGTGGCAGCGGGGCGGGCTCGGCGGCGCGCTGGTCAACAGCGCGCTGGTGACCAGCGGCAGCGTGCTGGTCGTGCTGGTGGTGTCGGCGCTCGCCGCGTACCCGCTGGCCCGGGCGACCGCGCACTGGTCGCGCGGGATGTTCCTGCTGATCATGCTCGGGCTGGTGCTGCCGTTCCAGCTCGCCGCGCTGCCGCTCTACCAGACGATGCGCGACCTCGGCCTGCTCGGCACCGCCTGGGCGCTGATCCTCTTCTACTCCGGGCTGCAGGTGCCGTTCACGACGTTCCTCTACATCGGTTTCCTGCGGGCGCTGCCGACCGACTTCGAGGACGCCGCGCTGATCGACGGCTGCCGTCCGCTGGAGGTCTTCCGGTACGTGGTGTTCCCGATGCTCAGGCCGATCACCGTGACCGCCCTGGTGCTCAACGCGGTCTTCATCTGGAACGACTTCTTCACCCCGCTGCTCTACCTCAGCGGCAGCACCCAGCAGACCATCCCGGTCGCGATAGCCGGGTTCGTCGGCCAGTTCGTCACCGACTGGAACCTCATCTTCGCCGCGCTCCTGATCAGCATCGCGCCGATCCTGGCGGCCTACTTCGCGCTCCAGCGCAGCATCATCAACGGCTTCGCCGGCGGGCTCAAAGGATGACGGACGTCCCCGGCGGGTCGGTGCTGCGCCCCTACGACCTGCAGACCGAGCAGCGGCGCGAGCCGCTCGGGCTGGACGAGCCGTGCCCCCGGCTGTCCTGGAAACTCGACTGCGACCGGCGGGGCGCCGCGCAGAGCGGGTACCGGATCACCGCCGCCGCACGGCCGGTGGACCTGGACGACCCGGCCCGGCTGCTCTGGGACAGCGGCCGGCGCGAGTCCGGCGAGGGGCTGCTCGTGCCCTGGGACGGGCCGGTACTGCAGTCGGCCACCCGCTACCACTGGCGGGTCGAGGTCTGGGACGAGGCCGGCGCTCCGGCCGCGGCGGCGCGGAGCTGGTTCGAGACCGGCCTGCTGTACCGCGCCGACTGGGCCGCGGTCTGGGTCGGTCGCGACCCGGTCGGCCAGCCGCCCGTCGACCCGCCGCGGGACGACGACCCGGCCCCGCCGGGCGGCGCGCCGCTGTTCCTGCGCCGTGAGTTCGACCTCGCCCGCCGGCCGGTGCGGGCGCGGCTGTACGCCACCGCGCGGGGCGTGTACGAGCCCCGGCTGAACGGGGCGCGGGTCGGCGACGCCGAGCTGGCGCCCGGATGGACCGAGTACCACCAGCGGCTGCAGTACCAGACCTACGACGTCACCGAGCTGCTGCGCGAGGGCGCAAACGTGCTCGGCGCGGTCGTCGCCGACGGTTGGTGGTCGGGCCATGTCGGCTTCGACCCGCGCCGGCCCGCGCAGCACTACGGCGACGCGCCGGCCTTCCTGGCCCAGCTGGTGGTCGACTTCGCCGACGGCTCCCGGCGGCTGGTGGCAACCGACGCCAGCTGGACCGAGGAGCAGGGCGCGACCCGGAGCGCGGATCTGCTGATGGGCGAGCACGTCGACGCCCGCTGGCACCGGCCCGGCTGGGACACACCCGGCGCGGCCCCGGACGGCGTCCGCCGGGTCGCCGTGCTCGACCCCGATCCCGGGCCGCTGGTCGCCGAGCCCGACCACCCGGTCCGGGTGACCCGCGAGGTGCCGCCGGTGGCGGTGCACCAGCGCGGCCCGCACCGGTTCATCGTCGACTTTGGACAGAACCTGGTCGGCCGGGTCCGGCTGACGGTCCGGGGCGCCGCGGCCGGGTGGCAGCTCGCCATCCGGCACGCCGAGATCCTCGGCGGCGGCGAGCTGTACCGCGACAACCTGCGCCGGGCCGAGGCCACCGACGTCTACACCGCCGGCGGCGAACCGACCGAGGTCTTCGAGCCGCGGTTCACATACCACGGCTTCCGCTACATCGAGATCGACAACCATCCTGGTGACCTGGCCGGCACCGACGTGGTGGCCCGGGTGCTGCACAGCGACACGCCGTGGACCGGACACTTCGAGTGCTCCGATCCGATGGTCAACCAGTTGCAGTCCAACATCAGCTGGGGGCAGCGGGGCAACTTCGTCGCGGTGCCGACCGACTGCCCGCAGCGGGACGAGCGCCTCGGCTGGCTGGCCGACGCCCAGATCTTCGCGCCGACCGCGAGCCGGAACGCCGACGTGGCCGCGTTCTTCGCCCGCTGGATGCGCGACGTGGTCGGCGGCCAGGACGCCGGCGGCGCGTTCCGCGACGTCGCCCCGGTCGTGTCCATCCGCCGCGAGGCCGCGCCGGCCTGGGGCGACGCCGGAGTGATCATCCCCTGGCACCTCTGGCGGACCTACGGCGACCGGGAGGTGCTGCGGCGGTCGTTCGACGCGATGGTCGCCTGGGTCGAGCACATCCGCCGGCACAACCCGGACCTGCGCTGGCGGCACCGCACCGGCAACTCCTACGGCGACTGGCTGCAGGTCGACGCCAGCACCCCGCGGGACGTGCTGTCGACCGCGTACTTCGCCCGCAGCGCGCAGCTCGTGGCCGCGGCCGCCGAGGTGCTGGACCGGCCCGCCGAGGCGGCGCGGCACCGGGCCCTGCACGCGGCGATCCGGGCCGCGTTCATCGACTCCTACGTCGCCGCCGACGGCACCGTCGAAGGCGGCACCCAGACCGGCTACCTGCTCGCGCTGGCGTTCGGGCTGCTGCCACCGCGGCTGGTGCCGGCCGCGGTCCGGCACCTGGTCGCCGATATCGAGGGTCGGGGCAACCGGCTGTCGACCGGGTTCGTGGGCGTCGGGTTGCTCTGCCCGGTGCTGGCCGACCACGGCCGGCCCGACCTGGCCTACGCGCTGCTGCACCAGGAGGAGTTCCCGTCCTGGGGATACACGATCCGGCACGGCGCGACGACGATCTGGGAACGCTGGGACGGCTGGACCGAGCACGGCGGGTTCCAGTCCGCCGCGATGAACTCGTTCAACCACTACAGCCTCGGCAGCGTCGGTGACTGGCTCTTCGGCCGGGTCGCCGGCATCGACCAGGCGCCCGGGTCGGTGGCGTACCGGGAGCTGCTGCTGCGCCCACTCCCCGGCGGCCGGCTGCGCTGGGCCCGGGCCACCCAGCAGACCGCACGCGGCACCGTCGCATGTGGATGGTCGCTCGCCGGCGACCGGATCACGGTGACCGCGACCGTGCCACCGGGCTGCACCGCCGTCGTCGAACTCCCGACGTCCGATGTGGACGGTGTGCGCGAGGGGGACGCACCAGCCGGGGACCGGCCCGGCGTCCTCGCGGTCGAGCCGTCGCCGGCCGGCGTGACCGTGCGGCTCACGTCCGGCAGCTACACCCTCAGCGCCCCGGCCGGTGCCCCGGCCGACGGCGAATCCACCAACCAGCTGGCACCAGTGCCCCTTCCTGCCGGGAGACACCATGAAGAAGCCCACCCTGCCGGGCCTGCTGGCCCTGGTGACCGCAGCCGGCCTGCTGGCGGCCTGTAGCGGCGGCACGAATGCCGCCAGCGGCAACAACAACAGCGGCGGCGGCACGCTGACCCTCGCGTCGGTCGACCAGGGCTCCATCGAGGATGTGGTCAAGGCGTTCGAGGCGGCCAACCCCGGCGTCAAGGTGCGCTACACGACCAGCGGCGCGGACCAGTACCAGCAGCAGATCCGGACCCAGCTCGCGTCGGGCACCGCACCGGACGTGATGTCGGTCTGGCCGGGCAACGGCAACCCGGGCGCCACCTACGTGCTGGGCAAGCCCGGCTACCTGCTCGACCTCTCCGACCGGCCGTGGGCATCGAAGCTGCCGCCGACGGTCAAGACCGTCGCCCAGTACGAAGGAAAGACCTACAACGCGATCTTCGGGCTGAACGCGATCGGCGCGGTCTACAACCAGCAGGCGCTGCAGAAGGCCGGGCTCACCCCGCCGGGGACCTGGACCGAGCTGCTGGCCTTCTGCCGGGCCGCCGCCGCCAAGGGCACCCCCGCGTTCGCGCTGGGGATCCAGGACAACTGGGTCACCCAGCTGGTCCCGTACGCGCTCGTCGCCACCCTCGTGTACGGCTCCGACCGCGACTTCGACAAGAAGATGCAGGCCGGCCAGGCCACCTTCGCCAGCTCGCCGTGGACGACCGCGCTGAGCAGATACCAGGAGATGGACCGGACCGGCTGCTTCCAGAAGAAGCCGCTCGGCACCAGCTACGAGGCGAGCCAGGCGCTGGCCGCCAGCGGCAAGACGCTCGGCATCGTGCAGGGCAACTGGGTGGTGGCCCTGCTGAAGGGGAAGAACCCGGCCGGCACGTTCACCCTCAAGCCGCTGCCGGCCAACGACGACCCGGCCCAGGTCCTGATGCCCGCGGCGGCCGGCGCCGGCTACGGGGTCAACGCCAAGGCGAAGAACAAGGAGCTGGCGCTGAAGTTCGTCGACTTCGTGATGTCGCCGGCCGGCATGAACCTGTTCGTCAAGAAGCAGGGCGGCGTGCCGTCCCTGCCGGACACCGGGTTCACCCTCGACCCGTCGCTGACCGACGTCGCGACCTTCATCAACAGCTACCGCACCGTGCCGTTCATGGACCAGCTGTGGCCGAACCCCAAGGTGCAGCAGACCATGCTCTCCGGCCTCCAGGAGATCTTCAGCAAGCAGTCCACTTCGGACAAGGTGCTGGCGGCGATGGACACCGACTACAAGGCCGGCGCCTGACCGCTGAATGTCCGGCGGCGGGGGTGATGGCCGCGCCCCCGCCGCCCGGCCCGGAAGTTGACCGACAGCCGCTCGAAGGAGAGAGAGTCGTGTTGAGACGTCTCGTTGCCGTAACCGCCGTCCTGCTCGCTACGCTCGGCTCGGTAGCGGCCGCCAGCCCAGGCGCGACCGCGTCCACTGTGGACTGGCGCTCCTACGTCCTCGGCCCGCCGTCGCCGCAGGTCGCCCCGGTCGACGCCGAGAGCCGCGGCGACGTGTCGCATCTGCGCACCGTCGTGACGGGTAGGGGCCGTGCGACAACCCTGACGACCGTCGCCGGCGGTACGCCCGCGTCGGTCCTGCTCGACTTCGGCAAGGACGTCGCCGGCACGCCGTTCCTCGACGTCACCGCGGTCGGCGGGGCACCCACGCTCACCCTGGTCACCGGCGAGGCGCGGCAGTTCCTGCGGCGGCCGGCGGCGACCACCGTGGCGGCGGCAGCGGCCGCCGGCGCGACCCAGGTCACCGTCGCGGCCACGGCGAACCTCGAGGTCGGCAACACGATCACGCTCGGCACCGAGACCCGGACGATCGTCGGGTTCGACGCCACGGCCCGGACGGTCTCGGTCAGCCCCGCGCTGTCGGCGGACCTGCCGGTGGGAGCGGCCGTGTCGACGTCGCCGGGCGCGCCGAGCTCGGACGAGTCCCGCGGGCTGGCCGGCGTCGGCGGCATCGACACCCTGCTACCCGCCGCCGCCGGCCGGCTATCCGGCACCTTCCACGGCGGGTTCCGGTTCGTGCTGCTCACGCTGGCCTCGCCGGGCACCGTGTCGCTGTCCGCGGTCCGGGTCGAGTTCCAGGCGCTGCAGGCCACTCCGGCCGACTACCGGGGCTGGTTCCTGTCCAGCGACCAGCAGCTGAACCGGATGTGGTACTCCGGCGCCTACACCCTGCAGCTCAACCTGAAGCCGGCCGGCCTGAACGGCCTGCCCGATCTGCGCATCTACGACGGCGCCAAGCGCGACCGCAGCATCTGGACCTGCGACGTGCTGGTGCAGGCGCCGACCGCGATCAGCACGCTCGGCGACGTGGGCGCCGCGTACGTGAAGTCCTCGCTGGACGTGCTGCTGTCCACCCAGCGGGCCGACGGGGCGCTGCCCGGCTCACCCGACTTCCGCAAGGGCACCAACCCGGCCGGCTCCCCGCTGTTCTACTCGAACAACTACTCCGGCTGCGGCGTGCGCGGGGTCATCGCCTACTACCGCTACACCGGCGACGCGGCCTACCTGACCAGCGTGCTGCCCGCCCTGCGCACCGAGCTGGCCTACAACGCCGGCTTCCTCAACGCCAACAGCCTGGTCGTCTCCAACGACCGGGACTACTGGCAGGCGACCCAGACCGGCGAGGTCACCAAGTACAGCATCGACTACTACGTCCTGCTCCGGGAAATGGCCTGGGTGGAGCGGAAGGTCGGCTCCGCCGCCACCGCCGACGCCGATGACCGCACCGCCGAGGCGATCAGGACCGCGATCAACGCCCGGCTCTGGAACCCGGCGCTGGGCGCGTACGGCCAGAGCAGCGACCACCTCGACGTCCTCGTCGAGGACGCCAACGCGGAGGCCCTGCGGTACGGCATCGTCCCGGCCGACCGCCGCGGCAGCGTGCTGACCGCGCTGAAGACACTGTGGACACCGTTCGGCGCGATCATCGGCCCCGGCCTGCAGGACCCCACCGGGCACACCATCGAGCCGTTCGGCAACGGCATGGAGACCGCCGGGCGGTTCGCCGTCGGTGACACCGCCGGCGCCTTCGACCTGATGCGCCGCACCTGGGGGCCGATGGTCGACAAGAACAACCCGCTCTACACCGGTGGGCTCTGGGAGTTCAAGAACAACACCGGCGGCGTCAACCGCGCGACCGCCAGCCTCGCGCACGGCTGGGCCGCGTCCCCGACCGTGCAGCTCACCGAGCAGGTCCTCGGCGTCACGCCGGTCGACCCGGGCTACGCGACCTGGAGCATCAACCCGCACGCCGGCAACCTCGCCTGGGCCCGGGGCGCGGTGCCGACCAGGTACGGCGATATCGCGGTGCGGTGGCTGTCGACCGGGCCGGCATTCGCGCTGAGTGCCGAGACACCCGCCGGCACCAGCGGCACCATCACCATTCCGGCCACCCGGAGGTCCGTCGTCATCGTCAACGGCCGCATCGCCTGCCACCGCGGCCGCTGCACCGCCTTCCAGGGCCGCTTCGACGACGGCCAGGTGCACCTCACGGTCCCGGGCGGCCGCTACAGCGTCATCGCGGCCGGCGGCTGACCCGCCAGCGCCTGGTCTCCACTGCCCGCCGCGTGGAGACCCGGCGCTGGCGCCCCGGCATGCCCACGACGTCACCGTCACCCGTGGCCGCGCCGCCGCGGGTGACGGTGACCACCAGCAGCAGCGCACATCCGGACGACCGGAGGTTCCTCATGATCCGTCGACTCGTCGTGGTCGCCACCGCCGCCCTGCTGGCGGCCTCCGGAGCCGGCGCCGGGGCCGCGCTGGCGAACCCGCCCGCGGCGGCCCCGTCGCGGGTGACGGACCTGCGCACCGAGCACCTGGTCGACCCGATCGGGATCGACGCGCCCGCGCCGCTGCTCGAGTGGAAGCTCGACGGGCGGGCGGTGGCCGGGCAGTCGGCGTACCAGATCCGGGCGGCGGGTACGGCGGCGGCGCTGCGCCGCGGCCGTCCCGACATCTGGGACTCCGGTCGGGTGGCCTCCGCCCGCTCGACGAACATCCCGTTCGCCGGCGCGGCGCTGCGGTCCCGGCAGGCGGTGGTGTGGCAGGTCCGGGTCTGGAGCGGCACCGGCCGGGTGTCGGCGTGGAGCGCGCCGGCCAGCTGGGAGATGGGCCTGCTCGCCCGGTCCGACTGGTCCGCGCGCTGGATCGAGAACGGCGGGTACGACTACACCCGGCCGGACGGGTCCGAGACGCCGCTGCCGGTGTTCGGGCGGGCGTTCCGGGTCGGCGGCGCGGTTGCCAGGGCCCGGCTGTACATGACCGGGCTCGGCATGTACACCGCCACGGTCAACGGGCGCCCGGTCGGCGACGCCGTGCTGGAGCCCGGTCAGACCACGTACTCCGCCGAGGTGGACTACCGCACCTATGACCTGACCCGGCAGTTGCGGGCCGGCCGCAACGTGCTCGGCATCGAGACCGGCAGCGGGCCGTACCAGCGGGTGAAGACGCCGGGCCGGTACTTCTTCGGCGCCCAGCTGGAGCAGTACGTCGTCTACGGCGAGCCGAAGGCGATCGCCCAGCTGGAGATCACCTACACCGACGGTCGGCGGGAGCGCATCGGCACCGACGCCTCGTGGCGGACCGCGCTCGGCCCTACCACGTTCTCCTCCTGGTGGAGCGGTGAGGAGTACGACGCCCGGCGGTCGGCGACCGCACCCGGGCCGCGCGCCGACCTGTCCGGGCCGGGCTGGCAGGGCGCGTCGCCGGTCGCCCTGTCCGCGACGACCACGCCGCGGGCGGACACCCCGCTGCGCGCCGACCCGCGACCGCCGGTCACGGTGGCCGGGACCGTCCGGCCGGTGCGGATCACCCCGACCGGCACCGGCTCCTACATCGTCGACTTCGGCGCGAACCGGTCGGGATGGCCGGCGCTGCGGGTGTCCGGCCCGGCCGGCCGCACGGTCACGATGCTCCCGGCCGAGGCGCTCGCCGCGGACGGCACGCTGGACGTGCGCAGCACCGGGGCGTCCGCGGGCAACCAGATCGCCTACCGCTACACGCTCAAAGGCCACGGCGTCGAGGCCTGGCACCCGCGGTTCACCTACAGCGGGTTCCGCTACCTGCGGGTCGACGGCCTGCCGGCGGCGCCGGCGCCGGACACCGTGACCATGCAGGTGATCCACGCGGCCAACCCGCGGGCCAGCAGCTTCGACTCGTCCAGCCGGCTGCTCAACGAGATCCACGCGATCACGCTGCGGTCCATGCAGAGCAACATGATGTCCGCCCTCACCGACTGCCCGGACCGGGAGAAGGGCCCGTACACCGGCGACAACCTGCACAACATCGACGCGCTGCTGACCGACTACGACATGTCCGCGTACGAGCCGCAGCTGGTGCGCAACATGGCGACCGCGCAACGGCAGCCCGGCGACGAGTCGCCCGGGCTGATCGCCAACATCGCACCGGAGTTCCACCGGGTGCTGCCGGTGAAGCTGCAGTTCCCGCAGGGCACCATCGAGTTCCTGGACGAGGTGAACTGGGGCGGCGCGATCATCCGCATCCCCTGGAAGCTCTACCAGACCTACGGCGACACCCGGACGATGGCCGCCTACTACGGCAACATGGTCGCCTGGCTGGACTACGAGACCGCGACCAAGGCCGCCAACAACGGTGACATCCCCGGCCTCGGCGACTGGTCGGCCTTCGACAACACCACGCCGCTGCAGCTGCCGGTCGTCGCCGGCCACTACACCGCCGCCACCGACATGGCCAACATCGCCCGGGTCCTCGGCCGGACCGCCGACCAGGCGAAGTACACCGCCCTGGCCGGGCAGCTCGGCGCCGAGTTCACCACCCGGTTCCGGCACACCGACGCGGCCGGCGTCTTCTACGGCAGCGACAGCGAGGCATCCAACGCGATGGCTCTGGACGCCGGGCTGGTCCCGGCCGCCGACCGCGCCGCTGTGCTGGACCGGCTGGTCGCGTCGGTGCGCCGCGCCGGCAACCACATCACCACCGGGTCGGTCGCGCTCGGCCCGCTGTTCCGGGCGCTGCAGGCCGGTGGCCGCGACGACGTGCTCTACGACATGGTCGTCAACCCGACCGCGCCCGGCTACGGCTACTTCGTCGCAAGTGGACGGACCGCGCTGGCCGAGTCGTTCAGCGGCGGCGGCTCGCAGAACCACCACTTCCTCGGCCAGGTCGACGCCTGGCTGATCAGCGGCGTCGCCGGCATCCGGCCGGCCCCCGGCTCCATCGGCTACCAACGGCTGGAGATCGCGCCGGCCACCGTGGGCGACCTGACCCAGGCCCGGGGCAGCTACACCACGCCGTACGGGCCGGTGACCAGCCAGTGGCGGAAGGACGCCGGCGGCGGGTTCCGGCTGGACGTGACCATCCCGGTCGGGACGACCGCGACCGTTCGGGTGCCGGCATCCGCGGCCGACACCATCCACACCACCGGCCCGGCCCGCCTGATCCACCGGACCGCCGCCGCGGCGACCTACCAGGCCGACGCCGGAAGCTACACCTTCCGCGTCACCGGCTGACCGGCACAACCGCCCGCCCAGCGGCTACCCGCCGCGCGGTGGGCTTCGGCCGCCGGCAATGGCCGGCGGCCGTCAGGCAACCAGCCGAGTGGAGGGATCCTCATGCGGCTCAGCAGTGGGATGCGCGGACGCGGCGCGCGGCGGACGGTGGGTAGAGCGGCGCCGCCCGTGGTGGCGACCGCGGTGCTCGCCATCGCCTCGGTGGTGCACCCGGTGGCCGCACCACCGGGGCCGGCGCCTACACCAACGACAGCGGCGCGCAGATCAGCTTCGCCGTCACCGGCCCGCGCACGTACACCGGCGGGCTGCGCGGCGGCCTCCGGTTCGCGGCGATCGAGCTGCGGACCGCCGGCACGGTCACGCTGACCGCCGCCGGGGTGAACTTCAAGGCCTTCCGCGCCACCCCGGACAGGTACCAGGGCTACTTCGTCTCCAGCGACGACCAGTTGAACCGGATGTGGTTCGCCGGCGCCTACACCGCCCAGCTGGACATGGTGCCGGCCGGGGTCGCGTCCTGCTTCACGGTGCCGGTCATCTTCGACGGCGCCAAGCGCGACCGCGCCATCTGGTCCGGCGACCTCATGATCACGGACCCGGTCGCGCTGCTGTCCATCGGGACGAACGCGGTGCCGTACGTGACGGGCTCCATCACCAGCATCATGAACCTGCAGGCGGCCAGCGGCCGGTTGACGAGCGCGGTCGGGTTCCGCGGCTGCGGCGCGTTCGACTACGCGGTGACGTACTCGGCGTACTCGGCCATCATCGCGGTCCAGTACTACCGCTACACCGGGGACACCGCCTACATCACCGCGCTGCGCCCGAAGCTCGAGGCCGCGGCGGCGTTCCACGCCACCCGGCTGAACTCGAACGGTCTGGTCGTGACCAACGACCCCGACTACTGGCAGACCCGGCAGAACGACGCGGTCACCGAGTACAACCTCGCCTACTACGAACTGCTGCAGGAGATGATCTGGCTGGAGGGCAGGGTCGGCACCCCGGCGCGGGTCGCCGAGTACACGGCCAAGGCCACCGCGCTGAAGAACGCCATCAACTCGCGGCTGTGGAACGCGAGCGCCGGCCGGTACATGCACACCGCGACCCGGCCGAACGTCTTCCCGCTGGACGCGAACGTCAACGCGATCCGCCTCGGTGTCGCCCCGGCCGACCAGGTGCAGGCCATCCTGACCTATTTCAGGGACCGGTGGCAGCCGCACGGCAGCCAGATCTCCCAGCCGGCCCCGAGCATGGCCGACCCGGGCGGGCACACGATCGAGCCGCTGAACAACACCTGGGAGGCGATGGTGCGCTTCGCCAGCGGCGACACGGCCGGCGCGCTGGACCTGATGCGGCGGCTGTGGGGCGTCCAGGTCGATCCGAACAGCGGCTTCTACACCGGCACGTTCTGGGAGTTCGTCGGCGCCAACGGGCTGCCCAGCCGCGGCTTCGACAGCCTCGCCCACGCCTGGGGAGCCGGCCCGACGCAGCTGCTCACCGAGTCGGTGCTGGGTGCGAAGCCGGTCGACGCCGGCTACCTGGCCTGGCAGGTACAGCCCCAGCCGGGCAACCTGGCCTGGGCGCAGGGGCAGGTCCGCACGGCCCGCGGCCCGCTCACCGTCAGGTGGGCCCAGGACAGCACGCGGCAGTTCCACCTGCAGGTCGTCGCGCCCACCGGTACCGGCGGCGAGGTGTGGGTGCCGCTGGCTTCGGCCACGACCGGGACGACGACGCCACTCACACCGGGCAGCACGTTCCTGCGCCGCGCCGGCGGCTACGACGTGTACCGGGTCGGCGCCGGCACCTCCGAGTTCTCCTCCGTGCCGTAGCTGAGCGCTCGGTCCGGGCCGGGTGTGCCTCGGTCCGGGCCGGGTGTGCCTCGGCCTGGGCCGGGTCAGGCTGGTTCGATGGCCGCTACCGCGGGCCGCGGGTGGGTCGTCGGGCCAGCCGTGAGCCGGTCGGCCGGCAGGACCGGCCAGCCGGGTGCGGCCCGGTCGAGGATGGCGTCGAGGTCGTCCGGCGGCAGCGGTCTCGCGAAGTGGAATCCCTGCCCGGTGCGGCAGCCCAGCAGGGTCAGTTCGGTGGCCTGGTCGGCGGTCTCGATGCCCTCGGCGACGGTGTCCAGGTCGAGGGCGTGGGCGAGGCGGAGCACCGCCTCGACGACGGCGGACCGGGTGTGCGTCCCGTTCAGCTCGGCGATGAAGCAGCGGTCGATCTTGAGTGTGTTCACCGGGAGTTGGGTCAGGTAGCGCAGCGAAGAGTACCCGGTGCCGAAGTCGTCCAGGGCGATCCGGATGCCCAATGCGCTGAGCTCGTGTAGTCCGGGCAGGGCCGTCGACTCGTCGATCAGCGCGTCTTCGGTGACCTCGAGGGTCAGGTCGGTCGGGTCGAAGCCGGTCCGGTCCAGGATCGCCGCGACCTGGCCGGCGAGGTCGGCGCGGTCGAGTTGGCGCGGGGAGATGTTCACGCACAGTGCCAGCCGACGGCCGGCCGGGGTCCGGCGCTGCCAGCCGCGGACCTGGCTGCAGGCCTGGTCCAGCACCCATTGGCCGAGTTCGTCGATGATCCCGGTCTGCTCGGCCAGGGGGATGAACGCCTGCGGGCCGAGCAGGCCGCGGACCGGGTGCGCCCACCGGACCAGCGCCTCCAGGCCGGTGATCTCGCCGCTGTCCAGTGACACCAGCGGCTGGTAGTGCAGCCTGAGCTGGTCGCCGCGCAGCGCACGGCGCAGGTCCTCCTCCAGCGTCGCGGTCGGCCGCGCCGGGTCGGCGAGGCCTTCGACGTAAACCTGGATCCCGTGCGTGCCGTGGCGCTTCGCCGCGTACATCGCGACGTCGGCACGGTGCAGCAGGTCGGCACCGGCACCCGGCCCGGTCGCGACGCCGATGCTCGCCCGCACCAGCACCTGCTGCCCGGCGATCGTGACCGGGTGGTCCATCTCGGTGTGGATCCGCCGGGCCACGGCCACCGCGTGCTCCGGCTGCCCGATGCCGCTCAGCAGCACGCCGAACTCGTCCCCGCCCAGCCGGCCGACGACGTCGGCGCCGAGCACGCCGCGGTGCTGCATGGCCGCCGCCGCCGCGATGAGCGCGTCGCCGGCCTCGTGCCCGAGGGTGTCGTTGACCTGCTTGAGGCCGTCCAGGTCGACGAACAGCACGGCGGTGCCCCGGCCGCCGCCGGCCGTGGCCAGGGCCAGCTCGCGCAGGAACTCGGCCCGGTTCACCAGGCCGGTGAGCGCGTCGTGGCTGGCGTCGTAGGCCAGCCGGTCCTGGATCGTCCGCCGCTCGGTGATGTCCCGGTAGACCGCGACCAGACCCTCGACGGCCGGGTTGCCCAGCAGGTTACGGATGGTCACCTCGACCCAGCGCGAACCCCCGTCCGGTCGCCGCAGGCGCAGCTCCGCGGTGTGCTGCCGGTCCGGGTCCGACAGCGAGCGGGCCAGCAGGTCGTCCGCGGCCGCGACATCATCGGGAGGCAGCCACGCGTCGTACCGGGTGCCGACCATCTCCTCGGCGCGGAACCCGGTGACGTGGTACGCGGCCGGGCTGACGTAGGTGATCTGCCCGTCCGGGTCGCAGACCGCGACCACGTCGTGCGAGTCCTGCACCAGCTCGCGGAACCGTTCCTCGCTGCGGCGCACCGCGGCCTCGGCCTGCTCCCGCCGCTCGCCGGCCAGGCCCAGCAGGCGGATGGTGAACGCCGTGGTGAGCGCGCCGAGCAGGCCGATCGCCTGCGCGTAGGTTGCCGGCAGGTAGGAGTACACCCATCCGGCGGCGATCGCGGCCTGCCCGGCGGCCATGGTCAGCAGCGACAGGACCACCGCCCGGCGCCAGATCACGGTGCCGGAGAGTTCCATGTGCGCCAGCGATATCAGCACCGGCCCGACTCCGAGCACCGGGCCCCAGCCGAGCGCGTAGCTCAGGATGGCGAGGGGGAGGAGGTGCAGCGCCAACCGCAGCGCCGGCCGGCGCCGCAGGTCTCCACCGGCCAGCCAACGCTGGACCCCGGGCTGCATGAGCGCCTCGATCGCCATCACCAGCACGAACACCACCCACAGCGGCAGCGGGCCGGCCAGGTCGAACCACCACAGCGCAACCAGCACCGGTACCGCCGTCAGTGCCTCGAACCACTGGAACGCGACACGGCGCACAACCGCCCAACGGACCGGCACCCGACCCCCCGGATCTGGCCGCCCCCGGCGCGGACGCGGACTACGAGCTCCCGCCCGACCATCGGCTACCAGACAGTCGACCTGAGGCGCTCCGGCCGGCGGGACCGGCCGCGTCCCCAGCGGCGCGCACCCGACCGACCCGCGCCACGCGCCAGACCGCCGCCGGCGACTCAGCCCGGGGGTGGAGCCGTGCTCTCCCGGACGATCAGCGTCGTGGCCAGCTCCAGGCCGAGTTGGGACGTCTGCTCGCCGCGGCCCAGGGCGAGCGCCAGTTCGGTGGCGGCGGCCGCCATCTCGGTGAGCGGCTGGTGCACGGTGGTCAGCGGCGGATCGATCAGCGCGGCGACCGGGAGGTCGTCGAAGCCGACCACGCTCAGGTCCGCCGGGATCCGCAGGCCCAG
>Ga0307500_10000303_pt1 | contig 16733 bp, 13 predicted proteins | sample 14_S_MG_FD_201362 | JGI IMG/M metagenome (GOLD analysis project Ga0307500, IMG submission 201362) | Soil microbial communities from Populus trichocarpa stands in riparian zone in the Pacific Northwest, United States - 14_S | ecosystem: Environmental > Terrestrial > Soil > Riparian zone > Trees... | reverse complement strand
GCCGCCCCGGGCACCCCGGCGCCTACCGAGCGGACCAGTCGGGTCCGCGCGTTCCTGCGGCTGGTGACGATCGAGCACTCGGTGTTCGCGCTGCCGTTCGCCTACGTGGCCGCGCTCACCGCGATGGCGCCGGACATCGAGTGGAGCACGCTCGGCCTGGTCACCGTCGCGATGGTGGCCGGCCGGACGCTGGCGATGGCGGCGAACCGGCTGATCGACCGGGAGATCGACGCCCGCAACCCGCGCACCGCCGGCCGCGAGCTGGTCACCGGCGCGGTCTCGGTGCGGACCGCGGTGGTCGGCGCGCTGGCCGCGCTGGCCGTGCTGCTGACCGCGGCGGCGCTGCTGAACCCGCTCTGCCTGGCGCTCTCGCCGGCCGCGGTCATCCCGCTGATCATCTACCCGTACGCGAAGCGGTTCACCAACCTGCCGCACGCGGTGCTCGGGCTGGCCCAGGCGATCGCCCCGATCGGCGCCTGGATCGCGGTCACCGGCTCGTTCGACGGCTCCGCCCCGGCGCTGTCGCTCGGCCTCGCGGTGGGCTGCTGGATCGGCGGCTTCGACATCATCTACGCCTGCCAGGACGCGGAGGTGGACCGGCGGACGGGGGTGCGCTCGGTGCCCGCCCGGTTCGGCATCCGCGCCGCGCTGGCCGCGTCCACCGGCACCCACGTGGTCGCCTTCGGGCTGCTGCTCTGGTTCGGCGCGCTGGCCGGCAACGGCTGGCTCTGGTACCTCGGCCTGGCGCTGACCGCCGGGGTGTTCAGCTACGAGCACGCGATCGTCCGGGCCAACGACCTGTCCAGGGTGAACCGCGCGTTCTTCACCGCGAACGGCTTCGTCGCGCTCACCCTGTTCGCCTTCGCCCTGGCCGACCTGGTGGTCGTGCACGGGCTCCATCCGTGACCCGCACACCGTGGGTGGTGGGCGTGTCCGGCGCGTCCGGCACGCCGTACGCCAAGGCGGTGCTCGGCGGCCTGCTGGACGCCGGGCAACCGGTCGACCTCATCGTCTCCCGGGCGGCCCGGCTCACCATCCTGGACGAGACCGGCCTGGCCTTCCGGGACGGGCGCTGGCACGACGATCTGACCACCTGGCTGGGCCGTGACCTCACCGGCGCGGACCTGGCCTACTGGCCGCCCGGTGACCTGGCCGCCGGCCCGTCCAGCGGGTCGTACCCGGCCCGGGGCATGGTCGTAGTCCCGGCCAGCACCGGCTCGATCGCCGGCATTGCCCTCGGCCTGTCCAAGGACCTGCTGCAGCGCGCAGCCGACGTGACGCTGAAAGAGCGCCGGCCGCTCGTGGTGGTACCGCGCGAGACGCCGTACACCAGGGCCACGCTGACACACCTGCTCGCGCTCAATGACGCGGGCAGCATCGTGCTACCGGCGAGCCCGGCGTTCTACGCGGGTGCGCAGAGCGTGCAGCAGCTCGTCGACTTCGTGGCCGCCAAGATCCTCGACGTGCTCGCCGTTGAGCACGACCTCCTTCGACGCTGGTCCGGGCGACTCGGCGCGGGCCGGGACGGGGGTCGGGATCCCGCCGCCGGCTCCGCGCCGAGCCCTATGCCGGACAGCCGCGGTGGTTTGACCGCGGGCTCTCGGTCGAGCGCGGAGGACTAGCCGGGTAGGCGTTCGGCAGGCCGGTCAGGCCTCCGAACGGACCACCTGGCTTTCGTCGGAGAGTTGACGGAGCAGAGCGCCTACCTCGGATTCGAGGAATCGACGGTGCCCGCCCGGTGTACGGATGCTGTGGATGCGTCCCGCCGCGGCCCACCGCGTGACGGTCTTGGGGTCGACTCGGAAGAGTGCGGCCACCTCGCCGGGCGTGAGCAGTCGCTCACGTGTATCCATCCATCCCCCTTTGGGTCAGCCGCGCGGCTGGGTCAAGGGTCCGCGCGTGCTAACGCTTAGTAAACCACTTCCCGCCCAAGCTGTCCCACGAACACTCCAATGGTCGGAATGATGGCGCGACATTGTGCCCGGAGCGTGAGATCACTGCGCCACGCGGACGACGCTGATCGCGCGTACATGCAGGCCGCTGGCGCAAATGGCCGATCCAACTGCGTCGGATCGGGTCTACCCGAACGGGTCTCCTATCACTTCGACGCACGGGCGTGGCGTTCGTCACGCGATCGGGCGCAAGTGCTTCCGCGACCGCTCAGACCAGTGTTCACCGGCTCCCACAAAGATCGCCCGTCCGAGTGACCGGAAATCTGGGGCCGGGCCGTATCAGTGCTCCGCCGGCCGACTCTCTAGTGGTGACCGGCTCCTCTCGCGGCGGTGCGGGGGACGCAGACGCGGGGGCGAGAGAGCCGGTCACGGGTGTGGCAACGGGGGTCGGGCGGCGGGCGACGTAGTCGGGGCGTCGTTAGCGCCGTCGTTCCACCCCGTCCGCGCGTCAGCGGCAGACAACCGCGGCGCGGCGGTGCGGTCGGCCGGATGGGCTGGGGGGTCGCCCATCCGGCCGGACCGAACCCTCGGGATGCTCGCGGAGGGCGCTCGCCGGGTTCGGTCCGGCATTCTCCGGGGGCCGAGCCCCCGGAGGCCCCACGGTGCGGCAGGCGTGACTTTTCCGCTGCAAGGGCCCGGTGGGCGCGTTGAGAGCGTCATCTTTCGTTGGTTGGGTGCCTGTTGGCGGCGGTTGGGCTGTGGGCTGGTTCCGGCCTGGGGGCCGGAACTTCGCGGTTTGAGGCTTGTCCGGGGTGGCGTGTGGGGCTGGTTCCGGCCTGGGGCCGGAACTTCGCGGTTCCGGGGTCGTGCGGGTGGTGTGGGGCTGGTTCCGGCCTGGGGCCGGAACTTCGCGGTTTGAGGGTCGTCCGGGGTGGCGTGTGGGGGTGTTCCGGCCTGGGGGGAACTTCGCGGTTGAGGGTCGTCCGACCGCTCGGGTGGGGTGGTTCCGGCCTGGGGGCGGAACTTCGCGGGTTGGGGGCGGCGGTCGGGTGCGCGGGTTCCGGCTGGGGATGGTGCCTTGGGGGTTAGCCGGCGCCGTAGCAGACGAAGCCGGCGGCGGTGGCTAGGGCGGAGGCGTCGTCGGCGTCCATGGTGGCTTGGGCGGCGGCTAGGGCGTCTGCGGTGGACAGGCCGCGGCGCAGGCCGTCGTGCAGGGCCAGCATCAACGGGCGGGTGGCCTCGTCGGGGACTGGGATGACCGTGGCTACGGCGGTTCTGGTGCCCAGGGCGAAGAGGGCGGCGGTGAGGCCGAGGACCTCGTCGCCGGCGAGTTCGGAGCCGACGCCGGATTGGCAGGCCGGCAGCAGTACCAGCCGTGGCGCGTCGGACAGCCGCTCCAGGTCGTAGACGGTGAGCGGGCCGTCGGCCAGTTGAAGTGCCGAGAACAGCGGGTTGTCGCCGCGGAGCCGGCCGTGTGCGGCGATGTGCGCGACGTCCGCACCGTCCAGCGCGGTCAGTGCCGCGTCCACGGTGGCGCCGTCGCCGGCCAGCCGCAGCGCGGCCGGATAGGCGGCGGCGAGCTGGTCGATCTCGGCGGCGGCGCCCTCCAGGCCGGGGCCGGAGACCAGCACCACCCGGCCGTCGCCGGAGCGTTCCCGCGGCCGGCTGGCCGCGCGCAGCCAGAGTGCGGCGGACGGCGCCACGGTGACCGTACGGCCGCCGCAGCCGGGGAGCAGCGACCACGGGGTCGAGCGCAGCTGCCCGATCGGCACCACCACCAGCGGGCGGTCGCCCAGCACGTCCGCGATCGGGGCGATCAGCGCGGCCGCCAGCCGGTCGGCGGCGGCGGTGACCGAGGCGCGGGCCGAGCGCAGCGAGGCGGCCGAGCCGTGCCCGAGGGCGAGCCGGCGCAACGCGAACAGCAACGCGTCCAGCGACCGGCGGGCCGCCGCGACCGGGCCGAGCTGGTGGATCCGCGCGTCCCCGTCCCGCACCGTCACGGCCAGGATCTCGTCGCCGTGCCGGACCAGTTCCAGCAGCACCCAGTCGCCCAGCCCGGCGGTGAGCTCGTCCAGGGTGGGCGGCCGGTCCAGCGGGTGGAACAGCGGCCCGCTGGCGTGCCGGGCCAGCCGGCGGACCCGGTCCTCCAGCGCCGCCTTGCGCACCAGCAGGGCGTCCGCGGACCGGGCGTTCAGCAGCGTCGTCTCGGCCTGGCTGGCGGCCCGGCGGAGCTCGGCCAGCGCGCTGGCCAGGGCCGCGTCGTCCGGCGGGCGGATCGGCCGCAGGCCGAGCGAGCCGGCCCGCCAGCGCTCGCTCCATTCGAGCAGCTTCGGTGGCGAGCCGGCCCGCCAGGCGAGGTCGACGCCGAGGCCGGCCAGGTCGCCGGCGTGCCCGGCCACGTACACCCGCAGTTCGGTCGCGCCGAGGGTGGCCCGCTGCCGCTCCATCACCCGGAACCCGGCCCGCAGTGCGGTCTCCGCGGCGCCCCGCCGGTCGGTGGCCAGCCGCAGCAGCGCCTCGGCGTACCAGGCCCGGATCCGGATCTCCATCGGCCCGCGGGTCCGGGCGCCGGCGGCGCGCTGCAGCTCGCGCCGGCCGACCGCGACGTCGCCGTTGGCCAGCGCGACCCGGGCCGCGACCAGCCGGGCGTCCAGCTCCTGGGCCCGCCAGCCGATCGTGGCCAGCTGCCTGGCGACCTGCAGGGCCCGCTTGCGCAGTGCCGGGACGAGCAGGCCGGCCCGCTCGTCCGCGCGCAGCGCCACGTACCGGGCCACCGCCGCCCAGCCGGGCCGGCGCTGCCGGGCGAACATCCGGGCCGCCCGGGCGGCGGCCTGCTGCGCCGGCTCGGTGTCGCCCTCGGCCAGCGCCGCCTGCGCGAACATCAGCAGCGCCTCGGCCAGCAGCGACTGCAGCCCGGCGGTGGTGAACGCGTCGATGGCCCGCTCCGCGGTCTCCCGCGCCTCGCCGGTGATGCCGACCGAGAGCAGCAGCTCGGCCCGGGTCAGCAGCAGCTCGCGCATGTCCACGCCGTGCCGACGGAACGCGGCCTCGGCGGTGTCGAACCGGCGCAGCGCGGCCGGCACGTCGCCGCGCCGGGACGCCACGTAGCCCAGGTTCAGCTCCGCGGTCGCGGCCAGCACCTCCTGACCCAGCTCGGCGCAGAGCAGGGCCGCGTGCTGCAGGTCGGTCTCGGCCGCCGCCAGTTCGCCGCGGTCGATGTAGAGCAGGCTGCGGTTGTTGTAGAGCCGCGCCTCGGCCAGCTGGTCACCGCCGCGGCGCAGCACGGGCAGCGCCCGCCGGTAGGCGTCCAGCGCCTCGTCGGTCCGCCCGCACCGCCACAGCAGCAGCCCGCGCTGCATCATCAGCCGGGCCGCCGGCAGCCCGCGCAGCTCGGTCGCGGCCGAGTCGGCCAGGCTCAGCGCCTCCGCGGTCCGGCCCTGCTCCAGCAGCACGTACGCCAGGCTCATCCGCGCCTCGGCGGCGGCCACCGGCTCGTCCCCGTCCTCGGCGAACCGGACAGAGGTGCGCAGCGAGGCCACCGCCTCCTCCAGCCGGCCCAGCTCGTACGCGGCCCGGCCGTGCGCCCGGTGCGCCTGCGCCGCCGGCCCGGCCAGGCCGGCCGCCTCGGCCAGCGAGACCGCCTCCAGCGCCACCCGCTGCGCCCGTACCGGATCGGTGCCGACGAGCCGGTTCGCCTCGGCGGCGACGGCGTCCGGCGTCACCTGCTCCGCCGTACTCACCTGCTTGACACGCGCTGGTCAGGATGCTGCTCCGGTTCCCCGCGAGGTTGCCCGATCCGACTTGTATCACTGCCCAGGGGGTCGGCCTCTGATGAGGGAAGGCCGCTTCGAGGGGGAGTTCCATGCGCAGTCCGACCCGAGTTCGCGTTCGCGCTACTGATCCGGTGTCCGAGGCGGGCGTTGCCAGCCAGCTCCGCTACCACAACGACCTCGAGATCCTCTCGGCTGACTCGCCCACGGCGCCTGACGTCGTGGTGCTCGTCGCGGACCGTGTAGATGAGAGTACGGCCCGCGTTGTACGGGAGGTGCGCCAAAGTGATTCGGCCCGTGTGGTCCTGATCGTTGGCGGAATTGACGGCAGTTCGGTGCTGGCCGCCGTCGAAGCCGGCGTCGCGGCCATCGTGCGCCGCGGCGAGGCCACCACCGAGCGGTTGGCCACCGCGATCCGGGCCGCCGCCACCGGCGATGGCCACCTCCCTCCGGACCTGCTCGGCCGGCTGTTGCAGCAGGTCGGCGAGGCGCAGCGGCACCGCACCACGCCGCAGGGGCTGACCTTCGGCGGGCTCACCCAGCGTGAACTCACCGTGCTCAGCCTGATCGCGGAGGGTTACTCCACCAGCGAAATCGCGGCAAAAATGGCGTACTCCGAGCGGACGATCAAGAACGCGATCCATGATCTGGTGTCTCGGTTCCAACTGCGCAACCGGTCGCATGCGGTCGCGTTCGCAGTCAGGCAGGGTTTGATCTAGCCCGGTTGGCATCAGCTGGTCAGCGGGGTACCGGCCGGGGGAAACCGACCCTCGGGTCGTGGCCGGAAAACCCCGCGCACGACATACCAGTGCAGTGGCACGATCTCGTCGGGGAAACACAACAAGGGGGAACAGACCGATGCATCCGAATGGTGGACGGCCCATGCCCGAAACCGAACCGATCACGAGCGGCACCGAGCCGGCGCCGCCACCGCCGCCGCCGACGACTGACCCGAACGGCGGGCGGCCGATGCCCGAAGGCAACACGGGCGCTCCTTAGCCACTACCCGCAGGTTGTCCCAAGACAGCCTATAGATCCAGGCGGCGAGCCGTCGGTGACCGGAATCCGGTACCGGCGGCTCGCCGTTTGGCTCTGCGGACAGATGACCCGCCCATCGGACCGGCGGCCGCCGCACCGTGGGGTCCGCGGGGGCCCGGCCCCCGCCGCAGCCATGACGGGCGAGCTGGCCAGCGCGCAGTTCGGCCGAGCCCGTTGCTCAGGTGCGGACCCAGCTCGTGACCAGGTCGTGCCCGTCGGCGGTGTGCACGTGCAGCCGGAGCAGCCCGGCCGGCACGCCGTCAGCGGTCACCACGCCATCGGCCAGCGCCACATCGTGCCGCAGCCCCGGTGTCTCCACCGTGGCCCGGGCGATGTCGGCGCCGGAGATCTGGGCGACCAGGTCGCGCATCGTCCCGCGCTGGGTGACCTGCAGTTCCACGGCGACCGGGCCGGTCTCGAAGGAGATCAGCCGGACCTCGCCATCGCCGCGGACCGCGATCAGGCCGGCCCGCTCGTCCGCCGAGTCACGGACCAGTTCGGCCAGCTCGGCGTCCAGCCGGCGCAGCGCGAACGCCGCCTGCCCGGCCGCGATGACGAAATCCGGCACCGGGTCGGCCTCGTCGGCCGCCTCCCGGAGCCGGTCCAGCAACCAGCCATCGTCAAGTGAGCTCACTGACGGGCCCCCGTTCCGCCGGCCTCGTCCGAGCCATTCAGCCCGGACTTGGCCAGTAGCTCGCGCAGTGTGACCAGGCAGCGCGCCCGGGTCGGGCCGATGCTGCCTACTGGCATGTCCAGCGCCTGCGAGATCTCGTGGTAGGCCTGTGGCATCGCGACGGCGATCCGCAGCAGCCGCTGGCAGCGCTCCGGCAACTGCCGGTACGCCCGCCAGAGCGTGGCGTTCCGCTCGCTCGTGATCAGCCGCGCCTCGACCGGCTCGGCCTCGGGGTCGACCAGTTCGAGCGTGGCGTCCTCGTCGACGGTCAGCCGCTCCCGGCCGGACCGGCGCAGCACCCGCAGGCACTCCCGGCGGGCGGTGGTGACCAGCCAGCCGACCAGGCGGGTCGGGTCCTCGATCCGGCTCAGGTGCTCCAGCAGCCGCAGCCAGGTGGTCTGCACCACGTCGGCCGCGTCGGCCTGGTCGAGCCGGTACGACCGGGCGACCGACCAGAGCAGCCGGGTGTGCTGGGCCACGAGCGCATTCCAGGCACGTTCGTCACCGGCGGCAGCTTGCGCTAGCAGCGCGCCGGTAGCACTGAACGTGTCGGTCATGGATCCCTCAGCGAGAGTTGTCGATCGGGCCCAGTGTGCCCGATCGACAAGGATCACGGACCCCCGCCCCATGAGACGACGTTAGGTCTCTTGGCGTCGGGCCGCATGGCGCAAGGGTGTACTTGTTTGGGCAACCTGCCTGCCTCAAGGTGCATCGCTGCCCGGCTGCCCCGGGTCCGGCCTGGTTGTCGGCCTGGTTACCGGCCCGTTGCCGGCCGGTGCCGACCCCCGTGACCGGTCTGCTCAGCGGCCCGGACGTACGCTCGGGGCGGGTGACCCGGGACGGGTGAGTCGTCGGGCGAGTCGGGCGAGTCGAGGCGGAAGGCAGCACGCGGATGGCCATGGACATGACCCGCAAGCGCGAGATCGAGGACAAGGTCTACGGCGGCCAGCGGCTGTCCTACACCGACGGCGTCGACCTGTACGGGTGCGACGACCTGGCCTGGCTGGGTGGGCTGGCGCACCACGTCCGCACGGTCAAGAACGGCGACCGGGTCTTCTTCAACGTGAACCGGCACCTGAACCTGACCAACGTCTGCGCCGCGTCCTGCGCGTACTGCTCGTTCCAGCGCAAACCCGGGCAGAAGGACGCCTACACGATGCGGGTCGAGGAGGCTGTCGAGCTCGCCCGCGGGATGGAGCCGGACGGCATCACCGAGCTGCACATCGTCAACGGCCTGCACCCGACGCTGCCGTGGAAGTACTACCCGCGGGCGCTGCGCGAGCTGAAGGCGGCGCTGCCCGGGGTGGCGCTGAAGGCGTTCACCGCCACCGAGATCCACTGGTTCGAGGAGATCTCCGGGCTCGGCGCCGACGAGATCCTGGACGAGCTGATCGACGCCGGGCTGGAGTCGCTCACCGGCGGCGGCGCCGAGATCTTCGACTGGGACGTCCGCAAGCAGATCGTCGACCACAAGACGCACTGGGAGGACTGGTCGCGGATCCACCGGCTCGCGCACGCGAAGGGGCTGCGGACGCCGGCGACCATGTTGTACGGCCACATCGAGGAGCCGCGGCACCGGGTCGATCACGTACTGCGGCTGCGCGAGCTGCAGGACGAGACCGGCGGCTTCGTGGTGTTCATCCCGCTGCGCTTCCACAACGACAACAACCGGCTGTCGCACCTGCCGATGGCCACCCCGGCCGAGGCACTGACCACGTTCGCGGTGTCCCGGCTGCTGTTCGACAACGTCGAGCACGTCAAGTGCTTCTGGGTGATGCACGGGCTGTCCACCGCGCAGTTGGCGCTCACCTTCGGCGCCGACGATCTGGACGGCTCGGTGGTCGAATACAAGATCACCCACGACGCCGACGGCTACGGCACGCCGGACAAGATGACCCGCGACGACCTGCTCGACCTGATCCGGGACGCCGGTTTCCGGCCGGTCGAGCGGAACACCCGGTACCAGGTGCTGCGCGAGTACGACGGCCCGGACAGCACCCGCCGGGACCAGCCGCAACCCGTCTGGGCCTGATCGGTACCCGGCTTCCGGGGCCGGGGTTGCCAAGATGGTGCAAACTGGGTCAACCATGAACGAAGGTCAGCGTCCCGCCCGGCCCCGGTGGCTGCGCGTCGTCCGCGACGACGAGCCGGCCGCGCCCGACGCTGCCCCGGCCCCAGACTCCGCGGGTTCCGACGTCCCGCCGCCGTCCGGTACGGCCGCCGTGCCGCCGGCCCCGACCGGGACGGGCGCGGTCGTGCCGCCGGGCACGGGCGGGCCGGGCGCGGTTGTGCCGGGCCCGGCGTCGATCGGCTGGTTGCCCCCGACCGGAGCTGTGGCCGGCCCTGCCGTCCCCGGCCCTGCCGCCCCCGGCCCGACAGACGGCGCCGCCGGGCCCGGCATGGCTGGCCCGGCTGTGCCCGGCACCGCTGGTCCGGCCGTCGCTGGCCCAGCCGGCCCAGCTGGCTCAGCTGGCTCAGCCGGCCCGGCTGGCTCAGCCGGCCCGGCTGGCTCAGCCGGCCCGGCTGGCTCAGCCGGCCCGGTTGGCTCAGCCGGCCTGGCCGGCTCAGCTGGCTTGCCCGTACCCGGCCTGGTCGGGCCCGGCGCGGCGGGGTCCGGCGCGGCGGGCGTTGGTTCGTCCGGAGCGGCCGGCGGCGCGTCGGGTGGCGCCGGGCCGGCCGACAGTCGGGCCGCGGGTGGCCCGTCCGCGGCGACCCTGCCGCGCGGTTGGCAGCTGCCGGCGCGGGCCCCGGAGTTGCCGCCGCCGACCCCGCCGGTCCAACCCGTCCCCGACCTCGTCGATCCGCCGGTTCCGGGCCCACCGCCCGGGCCCGGCCAGCCGGCGCCCGGTCCGGCCACCGGCTGGCCTGCCGGTGTGGTGGCACCGGGCTGGCCTGCCGGCCCAGTGCCACCGCCGCAGCCAGGGCCGGCCCAGCCGCCGCCCGGTCCGGCGGCCGGCTGGCCCGGCGTCCCGGCTGGCCAGCCGCCGCTCGGGGGCGCACCACCGCTCGGGAGCGCGCCACGGCCGAGCGCGCCGCCGGCCCGGCCCAGCGGGTCGGCGATGCGGCGAGGGGCCGGGTGGGTGGGCCGGGAGCTGGCGGAGCTGGCCGCTGTGGTGCTGGTCGGAACGGCGGCGGCCGGCGGCGCGGACGCGCTGGTCGGCCGGCTGGACGGCGGGCCGCCGGCATACCTGCTGCTGGTGCTCGCGCTGCCGTTCTGGGATCTGCTACCCCGCCGGCTGCCGCCCCGGATCGGCGTGATGGCGCTGCTGGTGGCCGCGATCGGGGCGGTCTGGCTCGGCGTCGCCATGCTGGCGCCGCAACCGTGGTGGCGGGCCGAGGTGGCGTTCGGGGCGAGCTGCGCGCTGGTCGGCGCCGGGCACGTGCTGCTGCTCGCCGCACTCGGCCGGCGCCGTACGGTGGGCCGGTGAAGCCGTTCCTCCTCTACACCGCCGCGCGGACGGCGCTGCTGCTGGCGGTCGCGCTGGTGCTGTACGCGATCGGGCTCCGCGGCCTCCTGCTGGCCGCGTTCGCGGTGGTGGTGAGCCTGCCGCTGTCCTACCTGGTGCTGGCCCGGCAGCGGGTCGCGCTCGGCGTCCACCTGGAGCGGCGGATGGCCGACCGCCGGGCCCGGGCCGCCAGCCTGCGGGCCCAACTCCGTGGAGACGAGCCACCCGGTGAGCCCGCAACCCCGCCGCCGGCCGGCGCCGCATCCCGACCGTCGGCGGAATCGCCGACCCAGCCCGCGAACTGACCCGGCGGACCGGCCTTCTGGCCGCCCGACAGCCCACTCGGCCGGCCCCCGGCCGGTTGGTCCACAAGCCCACCGGCCTGATCCGGTCCAGCCCGGCCCGGCCGGTTGATCCGCCAGCCCGGCCAAGCCCGGCCGGTTGGGTCCGCCAGCCCGTCCGGCTTGATCCGGTCCAGTCCGGCCCGGCTGGTCGTCCCGGCGGCCGGGTGAGCCCCGGGCGCGCGGCCGGGCCGGGCCGGACGTAGCGTGCTGAGCATGACCTCCGGACCCCGGGCCGACGCCGAGCGCCGGCCCCGGGTCGGTCACATCCAGTTCCTGAACTGCCTGCCGCTGTACTGGGGGCTGGTGCAGAGCAACGCGCTGCTGGACGTCGAGCTGACCAAGGACACCCCGGACCGGCTGGCCGACGCGCTGGTCGCCGGCCACCTCGACATCGGCCCGATCAGCCTGGTCGAGTACCTGCGGCACGCCGACGACCTGCTGCTGCTGCCGGACATCGCGGTCGGCAGCGACGGCCCGGTGCTGTCCTGCAACCTGGTCGCCCAGCGGCCGCTGGCCGACCTGGACGGGGCACCGGTGGCGCTCGGCTCGACCAGCCGCACCACCGTGCTGCTGGCCCAGATGTGGCTGGCCGAGGTGCACCGGGTCCGGCCGCGCTACTACGGCTGCCCGCCGGACCTGGGCGCGATGATGCAGGAGGCCGCCGCCGCGGTGCTGATCGGCGACGCGGCGCTGCGGGCCACCTATGACGCGCCGTCCCGTGGGCTGACCGTGCACGACCTGGGCGCCGCCTGGCGGGACTGGACCGGGCTGCCGATGGTGTTCGCGGTCTGGGCCGCTCGCCGCGACTTCGCCGCCGCGCACCCGGGCCTGGTCAAGGACGTGCACGCGGCGTTCCTGGACAGCCGGGACCGGGCGCTGGCCGGCATCGACGAGGTCGCCGGGCAGGCCGCGCGCTGGGAGGTTTTCGACCCGGCCACGCTCGCCACCTACTTCCGCACGCTGGATTTCTCCCTCGGTAGCCGGCAGTTGGCCGGTCTGACCGAATTCGCCCGCCGGGCCGCCCGATACGGCGGGGTACCCACAGGCATCACGCCGGCCTTCGCCGACGTCTGAACCTGTAGACGGGGTTTCCCGTCTGTGACGTAGGGGCTGGTCCTGGAACGGGCTGCTGTTGCCTCACGTCGGAAACCCGGACCGGCCGGCGGGCCCCGCCGCATACTGCGAGTGGTGGGCCGCGGAGAGGAGCGGTGTCGGCGTGACCGAGGGCAGCACGCGCAGCGTGACCGCTCGGCTCGGCGCGGTAGCGGCGCCGGCGCCGGGTGACCCTGAGCGCGTCGGCCGCTACCGGGTGCTCGGCCGGCTCGGCTCGGGCGGCATGGGCACGGTCTACCTGGCCCGGGCGGTGGACGACCCGACGGGCACCCCGGTGGCGATCAAGATCGTGCACCCGGACCTGTGTGCGGACGCCGAGTTCCGGGCCCGGTTCCGGGACGAGGTGTCGGCGGCCCGCCGGGTCGCCCCGTTCTGCACCGCCCGGGTGCTCGACGCCGACCCGGACGGCACCCCGCCCTACCTGGTCACCGAGTACGTCGACGGGCTGCCGCTGGGCCGGGTGGTGACCGACCGGGGCGCGCTGGATGCCTCCACCGTGCACGGCCTGGCACTCGGAGTGGCCGCCGCGCTGACCGCGATCCACCGCGCCGGTCTGGTCCACCGGGACCTGAAACCGGCGAACGTGCTGCTGTCCCTGACCGGGCCGCGGGTGATCGACTTCGGCATCGCGCACGCGCTGGACTCGACCGCGCGGCTGACCATGGCCGGCACCGTGCTCGGTACCCCCGGCTGGATGGCGCCGGAGCAGTTCCAGGGCGGCCGGGTCGGCCCGGCCAGCGACGTGTTCAGCTGGGGCAGCCTGGTCGCGTACGCCGGCACCGGGCGGCAGCCCTGGGGGGACGAGGGCCCGCCGGCCGCCTTTGCCTACCGGATCATCCACGGCGAGCCGAACCTGTCCGGGCTGGCCGGCCCGGTCCGCCCGCTGGTCGAGGCCGCCCTGCACAAGGACCCGGCCCGCCGGCCGCAGGCCCGCGAACTGGTGCTTGCGCTGCTCACCACCGGCCCGGCGGCGAACATGGCCACCGGCCCGGCCGGCGTCCCGGATCCGACCGCCGCGGCCACCGCCGCCGCGACCCGTCTGCTCGCCAACGGCTGGGCCGCCCCCCGCCCGGCGGCCAACGGCCACCCCGGCGCGGGCGGTGGTGGCGGGGCCGGTGCGGGTCAGCGTCCGGGTCACCCAGCCGGCTCCCGGCCGGTCAGCAACGGGCAGTCCCCCGGCCAGCGCCCGGTTGCCGGTGTCCCGGCGCCCGGCCTGCGGCCGGTGCCCGGCGCGGCGGGTCGGCCCGGGCCGTACCCGGCGGCGACCGGCCGCCCGACGCCGAACCCGCGTCCGGGCCCGCGGCCCGCCGCGGGCGTGGCCGGGCCGTACGGGCAGGTCGGACGGCCGGTGCCGCCGACCAAGGGGTACGGCCGGGCGCAGGGGCCGCGCCCGGCGCCGGTAGCACCGCCGACCAGGGCGTACGAGCCGGTGGTGATCGAGCCGACCGGGCAGGCCGGGGCGCAGCCGCCGCGGAAGGGGCGCAAGCGCGGCCGGAGCATCGGCGACCCGCCGCCCTGGCAGCCGTACGACCAGCGGGTGGCGGCGGCACCGCAGCGCCGCCGGCGGCGCTGGTACCGGCGCAAGCGGCTGCTGTTCCTGCTCGGCCTGCTGGTGCTGCTGGCCGCGGTCACCCGGGACCCACCCGGCTCGGCGGACTCGCAGCGCGGCGGCTCGGCCAGCGGTGCCCAGCCGGGCGGCCCGGCCGGGCTGAACGTGCCGGTGCGGGACGGCCAGCTGGAGTTCGTGGTGCGGTCCTGGCGGTGCGGGGTGAAGCAGATCGGCCGCGGCCCGCTGTCCCGCCGGGCCAAGGGCCAGTACTGCCTGGCCGGGGTGCAGGCCCGCAACATCGGCAAGCAGCCGCGCACCCTGACCGAGCTGTACGAGAAGGTGCGCGACACCGCCGGGCACCGCTACGGCGCCGACCTGCGCGGCCGGCTGTTCTTCCCGGACGAGTCGATCTGGGACCTGATCAGCCCGGGCGAGACGGTGGCCGGCACGCTCGCGTTCGACATCCCGGTCAGCGCCCAGGCCAGCGTGCTGGAGCTGCACGACGGCCCGATCTCCGGCGGCGCCATCGTCGCCCTCACCGCGGGGTGAGCCCGGCCACCGTCGGCGGTCGCGGGTCCGGGCGCGGTTACCCTGAGGCGGTGACCGAGCAGCGGAACGGTGTCGAGGCGGGCGTCGACCGGGAGATCCGGGAAATCCTGGACCGGGCCGCGGATGGTGGGCGGATCACCCCGGGCGAGGCGCTGCGGCTCTACACCCAGGCTCCGCTGCACGCGCTCGGTGTCGCGGCGGACACGGTGCGCCGCCGCCGCTATCCGGACAACATCGCCACTTACATCATCGACCGCAACATCAACTACACCAACGTCTGCGTGACCGCGTGCAAGTTCTGCGCGTTCTACCGGCCGCCGAAGCACGAGGAGGGCTGGACGCATCCGGTCGAGGAGATCCTGCGCCGGTGCGGCGAGGCGGTCGACCTGGGCGCGACGCAGATCATGCTGCAGGGCGGCCACTCCCCGGACCTCGGGATGGAGTGGTACGAGCAGACGTTCGCCGCGATCAAGGCGGCCTACCCGTCGCTGACCCTGCACTCGCTGGGCGGCTCCGAGGTGGTGCACATCGCCCGGACCTCCGGGCTGGACTTCCGGACCGTGATCGGCCGGCTGCACGCCGCCGGGCTCGACTCGTTCGCCGGAGCCGGCGCGGAGATCCTGGTCGGCCGGGCCCGGCACGCGATCGCGCCGCTCAAGGAGTCCGGCGAGGTCTGGCTGCAGGTGATGGAGACCGCGCACGAGCTGGGGGTGGAGTCGACCGCGACGTTCATGATGGGCACCGGGGAGTCGAACGCGGAGCGGATCGAGCACCTGCGGATGATCCGCGACGTGCAGGACCGCACCGGCGGCTTCCGCTCGTTCATCCCGTGGACGTACCAGCCGGAGAACAACCACCTCAAGGGCCGCACCCAGGCCACCACGCTGGAGTACCTGCGGCTGGTCGCGGTGGCCCGGCTGTTCTTCGACAACGTGGCCCACCTGCAGGGCTCCTGGCTGACCACCGGAAAGGCCGCCGGCCAGCTCACCCTGCACTTCGGCGCGGACGACCTCGGCTCGGTCATGCTGGAGGAGAACGTGGTCTCCTCGGCCGGCGCCCGGCACCGCTCCAACCGCCTCGAGCTGATCAGCCTGATCCGCACCGCCGGCCGCATCCCGGCCCAGCGCGACACCCTCTACCGGCACCTCGCCGTGCACCGCACCCCGGCCGACGACCCCACCGACGACCGCGTCGTCTCGCACTTCTCGTCCACCGCGCTACTCCTCCTCAACGCCACCGCCTGATCGATATTCGCTGACAAAACAACCCCACGATCGATTAATATCGATCGCATGCTGTTTCAGTTACCGACTATCGGTCGCGCCGAGGAGCGCGCCCTCGGCCGCATCGAGGATCTCCGTACCGAGCTCCGGCACTACGTGGCCGAGCCGCGGCGGTGGTCCGGCATGCTCCGGCGGACCGCCCTGGCCCGGGCGATCCAGGGCTCGAACAGCATCGAGGGCTACCGGGTCGACCTGGACGACGCGCTGGCTGCGGTCGAGGGCGACGAGCCGCTGGACGCGCAGAGCGAGACCTGGGCTGCGGTGGTCGGCTACCGGAACGCGATGACCTACGTGCTGCAACTGGCGAACGACCCACACTTCTCGCTGGACGGGACGTTGCTGCGCAGCCTGCACTTCATGATGACCGGCTACGATCTACGCCGGAAACCGGGCCGCTGGCGGACCGGGCCGATCTACGTGCGCGACGACGCGACCGGCGAGACGGTGTACGAGGGCCCGGACGCCGAGGACGTACCCGCCTTGATCGGCGAACTGGTGGCCGACCTCAACCGGGACGGTGGCGGCGCGTCGGTCATCCTGCGGGCGGCGATGGCGCACCTCAATCTGGTGATGATCCACCCGTACAGCGACGGGAACGGGCGGATGGCGCGCGGTCTGCAGACGCTGATTCTCGCCCGGGAGGGCATCCTCGCGCCGCAGTTCTCCAGCGTCGAGGAGTATCTCGGCGCGAACACCGATGCGTACTACGCGGTGCTGGCCGAGGTCGGTGGCGGCCGCTGGCGGCCGGACCGGGACGCCCGGCCCTGGCTGCGGTTCATGCTGACCGCGCATTTCCGGCAGGCCACGACGCTGCTGCGACGGGTCCGCCAGGCCGAGGCGCTCTGGGTCCGGTTGGACGAGGTGGCCATCCGGGCCGGGTTGCCGGAGCGCACTGTCGCGGCGCTGTACGAGGCGGCGTGCGGTCGCCGGCTACGACGCAGCAGCTACCTGGCCATCGCGGAGCCGCCGGTGTCCGAGGCGGTAGCGACCCGGGATCTGCGCGCGCTGGTCGATGCGAAGCTGATCGAGGCCCGCGGCGAGAAGCGAGGCCGGTTCTACGTGGCGACCGAGGAGCT
>Ga0307500_10000300_pt1 | contig 16804 bp, 15 predicted proteins | sample 14_S_MG_FD_201362 | JGI IMG/M metagenome (GOLD analysis project Ga0307500, IMG submission 201362) | Soil microbial communities from Populus trichocarpa stands in riparian zone in the Pacific Northwest, United States - 14_S | ecosystem: Environmental > Terrestrial > Soil > Riparian zone > Trees... | reverse complement strand
CTACTCGTTAGAAATTTTCGGGAATACAATGAAAGTGCCTTCAATGATGTCCTGGATCGGTGTCCGTCCGCGGGTATTTGGCGGCTTCGCGCTGGTGTTGAGCTTCCTTGTTCTTCTCGGTGGCTTTGCCATGGTTCAGGTCGAGCGAATCGGCGGAACCGTGAACGAGCTCGTGACCAGCGCCGCTGGAGACGCCGGCATGTCGCAGGTGCGCGCCGCGTTGCTCAGCGCCAACGGCGCGGTCGAAAAATTCATCCGGACCTGGAACCTCGGCGACAGGGATGCCGCGACGCAGGCGATCGCGCGCGTCGGCCAGCTGACGGATCAGATCGAACGACAGTTCGGCACGTTGCCCACCATCGCGGAGGGCGTCGGCCCGGTGCGGACATCGCTGGAGACCTACCGGTCTTCTTTCGCGGCCGCGACGGAGGCCGTCGACCGGCTGCGTGCGGCGACGACAAAAACCGACGCCCATGGCGCCGTCGCAGGGCTTAATGTCGGCGGTATCCAGGTCGCCCTTGCCAACCGATCCGATCCGGGACGGCTCATCAACCCGATGCGGCTCGCCGCCGTCGTCGATGCGTTGCGCATCACGGTAATGCGCTATGGGAACACGCTGTCGACGGCGGACGCCGACGATGCAAAACTCGCGCTGGGGAACGTCCAGCTCGCAATCGTCGACACCGAGGCCGAAATTGCCGGCACGGCAGAAACCAAATTGAAATCACTGGTCACAGCGCTGAAGACAGCGGTCGTCGCTGACGCGGCTGCGCTGGACGAGGTTGTCAAGGTTGCAGGCGATCTGCGCGCGAAGCAAGCCGATCTGGTAAAAGCCGGCGCCGCGATCGACGAGCAGGTCAGCAAGATCAGTACGAAGCTTGGCGCAGTGCGCGCCGAACAGGGTGAGAAGACCGCGGCGGCGGTTCAGCACACGCAGCAGACGGTGATCTTGAGCGCGGCCGGTGCGCTGCTTTTGGGCGCCGTGCTGGCATGGCTGATCGGCGCCAGCCTCTCCGGCCCGATCCGCCGCATGACGGACAGGATGCAATCGCTTGCCGCGGGCGAACTCGACGAGGCTATCCCGGGTGGCGAGTCGCGCGATGAGATCGGCCGCATGGCGCGGGCTGTCGAAGTGTTCCGCGAAAACGCACTGGCCGTTCGCCGCATGGAGCAGGAAGCCGCGGCGCAACATGGCGCAGCCGAGGCGGATCGCCAGCGCATGATGTCCGAGCTCGCCAGCCGCTTCGAGCAGGGCATGCACGGCGTGATTACGGGCGTCGGCGGGCGCGCCGAGGAAATGGGCCGCAGCGCCGAGGAACTGGCGCGGGTTGCCGAACGCGGCCGCGGGCTTGCCGAAGCGGTTGCGGCCCGCGCCGAGCAGGCATCGGTAAATGTTCAAACGGTTGCTTCCGCGACCCAGCAACTCGCCGGCTCCATCCGCGAAATATCGAGCCAAGTGCAGCGCTCGGTCACGGTGTCAAGCAGGGCAACGGGCGAGACGCAGCGGACTTCCGAACTGATCAGCGGGCTTTCCAGCGCCGCGGAGAGGATTGGCAATATCGTCCAGCTGATCCAGGCGATCGCGAGCCAGACCAACCTTCTGGCTCTGAACGCGACGATCGAAGCGGCGCGCGCCGGCGATGCCGGCAGGGGATTCGCGATCGTCGCCAGCGAGGTAAAAAATCTCGCGTCCCAAACGGCGCAGGCGACGGAACAGATCGCCAGCCAGATCGCAACCATCCAGAGCGCCACCGGCGAAACGGTGGCGGCGATCGCGCAATTCGGCACAACCGTCAAGGAAATGGCCGAGATCGCCTCGGCGGTTGCCGCTGCAGTCGAGGAGCAAGGCGCTGCGACCGGCGACATTGCGCGCAATGTCGAGGAAGCAGCAAACGGAACCGCCGCGGTTACCCAAGATATGGGCGACGTGCGCGCGGTGGCCAACGAGACCGACGCCGGTGCCGAAGCGGCTCTGACGGCTGCGGCGGCGCTTCGGCAGCAGGCCGTTTCGCTGAAGAGCAATGTCGGTGACTTCCTGCAGACCATTCGCACGGCGGCCTGACGGCAACGCGGCGCGTCGTCGCGTATGGGCTGAACAAAGGCATCGGGAGACGCGTATAGCGTCTTGCCGTGTCTGATCTCTCCGGGTTTTATAGCCCCCCATCATAGGAGGATTAGATTTGCCGTCGAAACGTATCGCCATCGCCGGGCTGGGAGAGATCGGTAAAACCATAGCGCGCAAGCTGACGCAGGGGCTGCCTGGGCTTGCGCTCGCGGCGATTGCGACAAGGGATCAGGCGAAGGCAAAGGCTTGGCTCGAACGCGAAGGCATTTCATGCCCGCTGGTTTCGCTCGATGAAATCCCCGCTCACGCCGATCTCGTCGTCGAATGCGCGCCGGCGGCGATCCTCGATCAGATCTGCCGGCCGATGCTGAGCGCCGGCAAACAGGTCATGGTGCTGAGCGCCAGCGCGCTGCTGCCGCGTCCAGAACTCGTCGACCTTGCCCGGGCGCATGGCGGTCAGATCATCGTGCCGACCGGCGCCCTTATCGGCTTCGATGCGGTTTCGGCGGCCGCCGAAGGCACCATCAACTCGGTGCAGATGATCACGCGCAAGCCGCCCGGCGGGCTCGCCGGCGCGCCGTATCTTGTCGAGAACGGGATTTCGATGGACGGGGTGAAATCCGCGCTCTGCGTGTTCAAGGGCTCGGCGCGCGATGCGGCCGCGGCGTTTCCGGCCAACGTTAATGTGGTGGCGGCGCTGTCGCTTGCGGGCATCGGCCCCGATCGTACGACGATCGAGATATGGGCCGATCCTGATGTGACCCGGAACTGTCATCAGATCAGGGTCGATTCCGACTCGGCCTCGTTCACGATGGCTATCGAGAACATCCCGTCGGAAAATCCAAAGACCGGCCGTATTACCGCGCTTTCCGCCATCGCTGCGTTGCGCAAGCTGACCTCGCCGCTGCAGGTCGGAACCTGAGCAGGCCGTTCTGGAGCCCCGTTCCGACGGAATCGGAACGGGGCTCCAGTTTTTTTTTTTGTTTGACGCGTTTTCTTGACGCGAACCGGTCTCCACTTCGCTGGAAAACGCTCTAATAGCTAAAATCCCCCGTCCGGGGCATTATCGCCCGCACGCCATCCGGGAATGTCACCTTGCCTGCCAAAACCATTGAAGAGCCCGCTCGCCAGATTCCGCTCTACGGCGAATATGAAGTTGCCGTGCTGGGCGGCGGTCCCGCAGGCATCGCCGCTGCCGTTGCCGCGGCGCGGGCGGGGCGCCGCACACTGCTGATCGAGCGCTACGGCTTTCTCGGCGGCATGGGCACGGCCGCAGGCGTGACGAACTTTTGCGGGCTGCATGCCAACGTCCATGGCGAGATGCATCGGGTGGTGCAGGGTATCGCGTCCGACCTGCTGGCGCGGATCGACCGGCTCGATGGATTGAATGCGCCGCATCTGATCCTCGGCAAGATTTTTGCGCAGGCCTACGACACGGCGGCCTACAAGATCGCGGCGGACGATCTGCTTGCCGCTCACAAGGTCGACATCCTCTTTCACGCGCTCGGCGCGGGCGTCGTGATGGAGGACGAGAAACGCATCAACGTGCTGATGGTGGAGACCAAGGCCGGCCGGAGGGCGGTGCGCGCCGGCATCTTCATCGACTGCTCGGGCGACGGCGATCTCGCAGCTTGGGCGGGCGCGCCGTTCGAAGTCGGCGACAATGCCGGCGGCATGATGTATCCCTCGATGATGTTCCGCCTCAACGGCATCGATCCCGAGAAAGCGGGCGATGCCTGGCGCACGATTCCGCTGCTGATGGAAAAGGCCGAGGCCGCAGGCACGCATCGCTTTCCGCGCAAGACCGCGATCGTGCGGCCGCAGCGCTCATCCATCGAATGGCGGGTGAATTTTACGCAGTTGGCGCGTGAGGATGGCACGGCGGTGAATGGCCTGGAGCCCGACGATCTCACGCGCGGCGAGATCGATGGACGACGGCAGGCGGTGCAGGCGTTCGAATTCCTGCGCACGGTGCCCGGTTTTGAAAAATCCTACATCGTCGACCTGCCGCCGCAACTCGGCATCCGCGAGACGCGGCGCGTGATCGGCGGCTATATGCTGTCGGGCGAGGACGTGCTCGGCTGCGCCTCGTTCGAGGATTCCATCGGCGTCAACGGCTGGCCGATGGAACAGCATGTCGCGGGTGACGTGACCTTCACGTTCCCGCCGATCCCGGAATCGCGCGGCTTCAACGAATTGCCGTATCGCATGCTGGTGCCCGAAGGCATAGACAATCTGCTAATGGCCGGGCGCTGCGCCTCGATGACCCATGAGGGCCAGTCGGCGGCGCGGGTTTCCGGTGCCTGCTTTGCGATGGGGGAAGCGGCCGGCGCTGCGGCGGCGCTGGCGCTGTCGGGCAATACGATTCCGCGCGACATCGCGGTCGAAAAGTTGCAACAAGGCCTGAAACAAGGGGGCGCGTTCATCGGGCGGGACCAGAACGTGCCCGAAGGGCTATGACAAGAAACGACGGAGGAGACTGGATGTTGAAATTTGCACGGCTTGCGCTGGCGGGCCTGCTGGCGATCGCCGCGGGCGGGATCGCGCGGGCCGACGACGCGCAAAAGGCCAAAATCGGCGTGCTCCGGCTGTCGTCGTCGGCGCCGGTGTTCATCGCGCAGGACAAGGGCTATTTCCGCGAGGCCGGTCTCGACATCGAACTGAAGTTCTTTGACGCGGCGCAGCCGATCGCGGTGGCGACGACGTCGGGCGATGTCGATTTCGGCATCACCGCGTTTACCGCCGGGCTCTACAATCTCGCCGGCAAGGGCACGCTGAAGGTGATCGGCGGCATGAGCCGCGAGAAGGCGGGCTATCCGCTGATCGGCTATTTTGCCAGCAACAATGCCTATACAGCGGGCCTCAAGACACCGAAGGACCTTGCGGGCAAGCGCATCGCGGTCACGCAAGTCGGCTCCAGCTTTCACTATTCGCTCGGCCTGCTTGCCGACAAATACGGCTTCAAGCTTGCCGATGTAAAGGTGCTGCCGCTGCAGTCGCTGTCGAATGCCGCGGCCGCCCTCAAGGGCGAAACCGTCGATGCCGCGCTGCTGCCGATCTCGACGGCGCGGGCGCTGGTCGATTCCGGCGGCGCTAAATTCCTCGGCTGGGTCGGCGACGAGACGCCATGGCAACTCGGCGCGGTGTTCGCCTCGCCGAAGACGCTGGCCAACAAGCCGCTGGTCACGAAGCTGCTCGCCGCACTGGTGCGCGCCGACCGCGAATATCATGACGTGATCCTGGCTTCGGTGAAGGACGGCAAGGCCGACGTCAACGACAAGACAAAGCCATTGCTTGAGATCATCGCCAAATACACCAATCTGCCGGTGGAGCAGGTGGTCGGCAATTGCGCCTATATCGATCCTGACGGAAAGCTCGATGTGAAGAATGTCGGCAACCAGATCGAATGGCTGCAGGAACAGGGTTTTGTCGACAAGGGATTTTCGGCAGACGCGATCATCGCGAAGGAATATGTGAAGGCGGATTGATGGCCCGATCCGTCGCCGAACCGTCATTGCGAGCGCAGCGAAGCAATCCATGCTTCGACGCGGGGATAGATGGATTGCTTCGTCGCTTCGCTCCTCGCAATGACGGGACCTGCATCGAGATTGAAACGAAATGGACCTGATCGCCGACCAAATCAGCCACCGCTTCGGCGCCCTCGACGTGCTCGACCGCGTGTCGTTCACCGTCGCCTCGGGCGAAGTGGTCGCGATCGTCGGCCCTTCCGGTTGCGGCAAGAGCACGCTGCTGTCGATCCTCGGCGGGCTGTTGCAGCCAAGCGGAGGAGCTGCCGAACTGCGCGGCGCGCCGCCGACGAACAGCCTCAATCCGCTGACCTTCGTGTTCCAGGATTTTGCGCTGCTGCCGTGGTGCACGGTGGAAGCAAACGTCGAATTTCCGCTTGCGCATACGGCGCTCGAAGCCACGGCGCGCCGTGCCGTCGTCGATGACGCGCTGCGCCGCACCGGCCTGTCCGATTTCCGCGGCGCCTATCCAAAGCAATTGTCCGGCGGCATGCGCCAACGCGTCGGCATTGCCCGCGCGCTCGCAGTGCGGCCGGCGATTCTTCTGATGGACGAACCGTTGTCGGCGCTGGACTCGCAGACCCGTGAATTGCTGATGGAGGACTTTATCCGTCTGCTCGCCGACGGCACGATGGGCGCGGTCTATGTCACGCACAATCTGGAGGAAGCAGTGCGGCTTGCCGACCGCATCGTGGTGCTGTCGCGCCGGCCGGGCCGGGTGCGCGAAGTCGTCGAGATTCCGATGACGCGCGCCGAGCGCGGTGCGATCGATGCCCGCAGCAGATTGCTGGCGCTGCAGAACGATCTGTGGTCGCTGATCCGCGAGGAGGCGATCGACGCCGAGCGCGAGGTGCAGCATGCTTGATCGCGCGCCGCAGGACGATCCCGCAGCCGAAGTGCGGCCGGTCGCGTTTCGCGGCGCGGGGTTCATGCCGGGCGGTGGACGCGCGTCGGGCTGGGTCGCGCTGGCGCTGGTCATCGCGCTGTGGCAGCTCGCCGGCAGCGCCGGCTGGGTCAATGCGCTGTTCCTGCCGACGCCCTCGGCGATCGTGATTGCGATCTACAAGCTCGCGCTGTCAGGCGCGCTCTGGCAGCACGTTTCGGCTTCGGTCGTTCGCATCGGCTCGGGTTGGGTGCTCGGCACCGCAGCCGGTGTCATCGTTGGTTTTGCGATCGGGCTGTCGACGCTGGCGCGCGGTGTCGGCATCACCTTCATCTCCGCGCTGTTTCCGATTCCGAAAATCGCGTTGCTGCCGCTGCTGATCCTCTGGCTCGGAATCGGCGAGGAGCCGAAGATCGCGACCATTGCGCTCGGCGTATTCTTCTCCACCGCGATCTCGGTCTATAGCGGCGTCGACGCGGTGCCGCGCAATCTGATCCGGATGGCGCAGAGTTTTAATGTGCCGTTCCACGCCATCGTTCGCCGCGTGATCTGGCCGGGCGCGCTGCCTTCGATCCTCGCAGGTTTTCGCATCACCGCGTCGGTGGCGCTGTTGCTGGTGGTGAGCGCGGAAATGATCGGCGCTCAGTTCGGCATCGGCGCCTTCGTGCTGCAGGCCGGCAATCTGATGCAGACCGATCAGCTGCTCGCCGGCGTCGTGATCCTGTCGCTGTTCGGGCTGGCGGTAGGGAAGGCGATCAACGTGCTGGAAGCGCGGTTGCTGCACTGGCGGTAGACCATACGCCATCGTCATTTCGGGGCGATGCGTAAGCATCGAACCCGGAATCTCGAGATTCCGGGTCTGGTCCTTCGGACCATCCCGGAATGACGACCCTCCCTTCACGCATTCCCGCGATCTTCGCGGAACAGGTCGAGCTTCTGCTGCACCGGGCGGTCGGAGAACGAGAACAGCACCGCGTCGCTATCAGCCTCGTGCGTGACCCAGTGCCAGCTCGGCACCACGAACAGGTCGCGCGCACCCCACTCGAACACCTGGTCGCCGATCCTTGTGCGGCCCTTGCCCTCGATCGCGGCAAACACCGTGGCGTCGGTTGAGCGGTAGCGCGCGGTCTTGAAGCCTTTCGGCAATAGCTGGATGAAGGTGCCGATGGTCGGCATCGCGAAATCGCCGGTTTCGGGGTTGGAAAATTTCAGCTTCAGTCCGTGGCAGGCGTCCCATTCGTCGCGTGTCCTGGCCCGCTCCAGCGCCTCGCGCGTATAGTGATAGGGATAGTTGAAGATCGGCGAGGTCCTGGATTTTCGGTTCCCGTCGACCGGCAGCAGGTTGTGGCCGTAGCGCGCAAAGCTGTCACCGGCGGGTCTTGATATCTTCTGCTGGTCCTCGCTCGATCCCTCCGCGAAGGAAGCATCGAAGAATTGCACCATCGGGATATCGAGCCCGTCGAGCCAGAACATCGGCTCGCTCGTTTCGTTGGAATGGTCGTGCCAGGTCATCGACGGCGTGATGACGAAATCGCCGGGCTCCATCAGCGTGCGCTCGCCGTCGACCGCGGTGGCCGCGCCCTTGCCTTCGAGCACGAAGCGCAGCGCCGATTGGCTGTGGCGGTGCGCCGGCGCGACATCGCCGGGCACCACCATCTGCACGCCGGCAAACAACGATGTTGTGATCTTCGACTGGCCGCGCAGGCCGGGGTTTTCCAGCACGAGCACCCGCCGCTCGGCTTCCTTGGCGGTGATCAACTTGCCCGCTTCGGTCATGTAGTCGCGGATGGAATCGAATTTCCAGAGATGGGGCCGGCAGGCGCTTCGCGGCTCGGGCGTGATCAGGTCGCCCATCACGTTCCACAGCGCGGAGAGATTTTCGCCGTCGATCTTCCGGTAGAACGCCTCGCGTTCCGGGGTCTTCTGCACGGCTTCCATGGCTGGTCTCCCGTCATTTTTATCGTCTAGATTGACAGTATACTTTCAATATGGATATCGTCAATGACGGCCCCTCGCCGGGGCAAACGATAAAACCCGAGGGAGGTTCCGATGAAGCTACACGGCTATTTCCGCAGCGCGGCGGCATACCGGGTCAGGATCGCGCTGAACCTCAAGGGTTTGCCGACCGATCACCTGCCGCATCATCTTCGCAAGGGCGAACAATGCGCGCCCGCCTATCTCGCGATCAACCCGCAGGGGCTGGTGCCGACGCTGGAGGGCGACGACGGCGCGGTGCTGACCCAGTCGCTGGCGATCATCGAATGGCTGGACGAGACCCATCCCGATCCACCGCTGCTGCCAAAGGATCCGCTGCGGCGTGCCAAGGTGCGTGCGTTCGCCATGGCGCTCGCCTGCGATACGCATCCGGTGCAAAATCTCAAGGTTCTGACGCGGCTGCGCCAGCTCGGCGTGGCCGAGGAAAAAGTGACGGAATGGGCGGCCTGGGCCAACCGTGAGGGATTATCCGCCTGTGAAGCGCTGGTCGCGCACGAGGCCGGGCCGTTCTGCTTCGGCGACACGCCCTCGCTTGCCGACCTTTGCCTGGTGCCCCAGCTTGGCAATGCGCGGCGCTTCGGCGTCGACGTTTCCGCTTTTCCGCGCTTGCTGAAGGCCGAAGCTGCGGCAAGAGAAATGACGGCGTTCGCGGATGCCGCGCCGGACAGGCAGCCCGATGCCGAGTAAACCGCCACCCATCACGATGGACGCGGTCTATGCCGCGCCCGGCTATCTGTTTCGCCGGATGCAGCAGATCGCGGTCTCGATCTTTGTCGAGGAATGCAAGGCGTTCGACCTGACGCCGGTGCAATACGCGGCGCTGGTGGCGATCCACACCCATCCCGGCATCGATGCCACCCGGCTGTCGGCGGTGATCGCGTTCGACCGCTCGACACTCGGAAACGTGATCGAGCGACTGGAAACCAAGGCGCTGATCGAGCGCAAGCCGTCGCGCGAGGACAAGCGCGTCAAGCTGCTTTATCTCACCAAATCCGGCGGGGGCATGCTGCGCGACATCATGCCGTCGGTAGAGCGCGCGCAGTTGCGCATGCTGCAACCCTTGAAGCCCACCGACCGCAAGACGCTTTTGGCGCTGCTGACACAGCTCGTCGACCTCAACAACGAAGCCTCGCGCGTGCCGCTGCGCGCCGAAGATGCGCTAGAGCATCTGGGAAAGGCGGGGTGAAGGGCGTGGAGATCAAGCAGCCGTCATTGCGAGCGTAGCGAAGCAATCCATAGCGCAGCAAGCGGATAGATGGATTGCTTCGCTACGCTCGCAATGACGACCGGTAGCTACATCCTCATCAGCGCCTGGCGATCGATCTTGCCCGTGCCGGTCTTCGGCAGTTCGGAGATGAACCGGATCTCGCGCGGATATTTGTACGGCAGCAGCTTTGCCTTGACGTAATCCTGCAGCGTCTTCGTGGCGTCACCTTCGTCGAACTCACCCTTGTTCATCACCACCACCGCCTTCAGCGTCATGCGCCGGTCGGGCAGTTCGGCGGCGAACACGGCGCATTCCCTGATATCGGGATGCTCGGCAAGGCAGAGCTCGACTTCCAGCGGGTAGACCCACTGGCCCGATATCTTGATCAGATCGTCGGCGCGGCCGCGGAAGAAATGGAAACCGTCCGCATCGCGCAGAAAACGGTCGCCGGTGTAGATCCAGCCACCCTCGCGAATCGTCTCCGCCGACTTGTCCGGTCGGTTCCAGTACAGCGGCGTATTGGAATCGCCGCGCACCCACAAAATGCCTTCCTCGTTGTCGCCGACCTCGCGGCCGTCCTTATCCCTGAGCAGGATTTCGTAGCCGGGCACGCGCAGGCCCGCCGCGCCGAGCTTTTTCGTCTCGGGGCGGTTGGAGAGATAGATGTGCAGCACCTCGGTCGAGCCGAGCCCCTCGATGATCTCCAGCCCCGTCAGCGCCTTCCAGCCGTTGAACACGTCCGCCGACAGCACCTCGGCCGCCGACAGCGCCATCCGCAGCGACGAGAAATCGGTAGCCGAAGCGCCCCCGGCCTTCGTCAGCGAGGTGTAGAGCGTCGGCAATCCGTAGAACACCGACGGCCGGTATTTTTCGATCGCCTCGAAGATCGCGGCCGGTTTCGGCTGGCCGGGCAGCAGCAGCGTCGCGGCACCGACCGCGAACGGGAAGGTGATGGCGTTGCCAAAGCCGTAGGCGAAGAAGATCTTCGGCACCGAGAAGCAGATATCGTCGGCCGTCAGCTTGAGCACGTTGCGCGCAAACGCCTGCTCGCTATAGGCCATGTCGTGCTGCAGATGCACGATGCCCTTGGGGCGTCCGGTCGAGCCGGATGAATACATCCAGAACGCCATGTCGTCGCGCTGGGTGTCGGCTTCCGGCAGATCGGTGGAGAATCCCTGCAGCCATTGCTGCGCCACGAACGTCTTCGCCACGGCGTGTTCGCCCGCCGCACCATTGACCACGATCAGGGTTTGCAGCGGCGTGTCCTTGCAGGCCTCCGCATTGAACCGCGCGGTAAACTCGGCCTCCGCGACCGCCACCGCCGCGCCGGCATCCGAGAGATAGAATTGCAGCAAATCCGGCGGCGTCAGCGTGTTGATCAGCAGCGGCACAAAACCCGACCGCACCGCGCCGAAGAACGCCGCAGGATAGGCCGGCGTGTCGTCGAGGAACATCAGGACGCGGTCGCCGCGCTTCAGGCCGAGCGACTGAAAGCCATGGCCCCATTGCGAGGCCTCGGCGCAGAGCTGAGCGTAAGTCCGCGTGCCGCCGGGGCCGGTCAGCGCCTGCTTTTCGCCGCGGCCGGCGGCGAGGTTGTCGAACAGGATGCGGCTGGCGTTATAGTTTTCGGGAATCGTGAAGCCGATCTCGCGCGCGCCCGCATTGTCGCGCGGGACTGAATCGGTAATTTCTGAGGTCATGTTCGGCCTCCGATCTTCTTTTCCGCCTCGTAACGCGTCATGAATTCCGGCGACATCGCGCGCAGCCGGGCATCGGCGATCCGCCCGGAGCGGGTGATGTAGCTGTAGGCAAAATCCATCAGGTCGAGCTTCATGTGTTCGCCAAAGTGTTCGTACCAGCCGGCGCTGGTGCGCGCCGCCGTCACCAGTTTTTGCACGATCGGTTTGCGTTCGGCCTGGTAGCGGGCGAGGCCGGCGGCGATATCGTTCTCCGCTTCCAGCGACTTGGTCAGCGCGATCGCGTCTTCGATCGCGAGCCGGGTGCCCGAGCCGATCGAGAAGTGCGCGGTATGCAGGGCGTCGCCGATCAGCACCATGTTGCCGTGCGACCAGTTCTCATTCCAGATCCAGGGAAAATTGCGCCATACCGATTTGTTCGAGACCAGCGGATGGCCATCGAGCGTGTCGGCAAAAATCTCCTCGCAGATCGCCTGCGACTGCTCGATGGTCTTGTGCTCGAAGCCGTAGGCCTGCCAGGTCGCCGCGTCACACTCAACCAGGAACGTGCTCATCGAAGGCGAGTAGCGATAGTGATGGGCGTTGAACGCGCCGAGAGCGGTCTTCACAAACGTCTGCGACAGCGTGGCGAAACGTTTGCTGGTGCCGTACCAGGCGAATTTGTTGGTCGCGTGCGATACCGAGGCGCCGAATTCCTTTTCAAAGCCGCGGCGCACCAGCGAGTTCAGCCCATCGGCCGCGACGATCAGGTCGTATCCGCCGAGCTCGGCCACCGATTCGATCGTCGTGTCGTATCGCGGCGTAACGCCGGCCGCGCGCACGCGCTGCTGCAGGATGCCCAGCAGTTCGAGCCGGCCGATCGAGGAAAAGCCGATGCCGTCGATCTCGACGCTTTGGCCACGCAGATTGAGCGTGATGTTCTTCCAGCTCTCCATCCGCGGCGTGATGGCGTCGACGGTCTCGGGATCGTCGGCGCGCAGAAACTCCAGCGCCTGTTCGGAGAACACCACGCCGAACCCCCAGGTCGCGCCTTCGGGGTTCTGTTCGAACAGGTCGATCTGCGCGTCCGGATGACGCCGTTTCCAGAGATAGGCGAAGTAGAGGCCGCCGGGGCCTCCGCCGATGACGGCGATACGCACGTCTTCCTCCTCCCAATCGACAGTATACTTACTAATTTGGCGTGGAGACTAATCCGCGCGGGGAATTTGCGCTACAGAAAAATGATCAGGGAACGAGGCTCGGGCCGGGTCCCGACGGACCGGCGACCCTTGCCCTGTTACCCTTGCCCTGTTTCAGTCCCGCCGGTTCTGTCTGCGAACAATTGTCCGCTCTGCGACAGCTCCGGCTTGACCGATTTCGATGAGATGACGAAGGCTCAGGTGCAGCGGCGAACCGCCACGCCGTCCACCACCACGGTCCTGCAGACCACGGCAGGTTTGCGGACGACGACGGCGCCACGGGCTCCGGCGCAGCCGGCGCGAACGACGCCACGCGCGCAAACGACCGCGTTGGCCTCGGTGGTTTCGAAAGTCATGGTGGCGGAAAAGGACAGCACGGCGGCAGCGATCAGCAGGAAGGAACGCATGTTGGTCTCCGGGACTGGTTGATGTTCAGGTGTTGAAAGTCTTTTTCTTGAAAGTACCTTCACTAAGGTTCTGCGGATGCCTGTCGCGGCGTGCGTGCACGCCGAACTCGTTTCGGTTGACGGCCGGCGTGAAGCCGCCGTCCCCTCATTTCTTCTCGGCGGCCTCCAGCACCTTCCTGCAGGCCGGCGTGATCTTGTCGCTCTCCTTCGCCAGGCAGGCGATGATGCGTCCGCCGCCCGGGGTGACGCCTTTGCAATATTTCTCGTAATCGCCCATGCAGGCGTTGCGCTGTTCGGCGGTCAATTCCTGGGCTGATGCGGCCTGCGAAAGGCAGAGCGCGGCGGTGGCGGCCAGGATGGTGCGTAACATCGGTCTTCTCCTTATCGTTGTGGCGGCTGATCATGAGGTGAGTATCTGCGGATCGGGATGGCCGGCCTTCTTGCTTCTTGATCGCGGACCCGCTGTAGTGAAGCTCCCATTCCTCATTGCAGGGAAACCCAAGGAAAACTCAATGGCGCAGGTCAGGGCCAGATGGCTGGCGTTCTATTCCGAACATGTCGAGCCGGTCTCCAAGGAAATATTTTCTCACGTCGAGAAGATGATTATCGGGACGTTGATCGTATCGGCCGGCGCCCATGTCTCGAGTACCGAGCCGGCGATCGTGCTGTTCGGCTATCTGCGCCATGGCCTCATCGGCCGCGGCGTCATGTTGTTCGGCGTCATCCTCCTGCTCCTGAACTTCCTCGACGGCCTCTACAAGCTGGCCAGGCTCAATTGGCATGTTGCGTACCAAATCGCGATGACGATCCTTTATATCGCCCTCTCGGTTCGCCTCGTTCAGCTGATCCTCGCCTTTCGCGGAGGTGAGTGACCGGAAGCGCCGATCAATTCCGGACAGCCGTCGTGGCGCGACCTACCGCGCCGCGAACTGGGACAGAACGTCCTTGCAGGCCGGTGAAAGCTGCGCGGCATTGGTCGCCAGACACTGCACGATTCGGCCGCCGCCAGGCTGCACGCCGCCGCAAATCGAGCGGACGTCGGCGCCGCAGGCCGATCGCAGCACCAGCAGTTCTTCACGCGGCCGCATCGGCCGCAGTACGATCACGGTTGGCGCCGCTGGTGCAGCGGCGGCCGCCGCTCCCGCTGCAGCCGGAGCCGCGCCTGTTGCGGGTGCAGCCGCTGTCGCGCCACCGCCGCCGGCGGCGGAAACGGCTTTCTCGCAACCGGCCGAGAGTTTGCCCTTGTTCTTTTCCAGGCATTGCAGGGCGGGCGCGCCGCCGGTCGGCACGCCGGCGCAGACCTTCGGATAATCGGAGCGGCATGCGCTGCGGATCGCGGAAATCTGCGCGCTGCTCGGCTGTGCCGCAGCTGCGGCCTTCGGCTCGGCAGCTTGGGGCGCCGCGGTCGTTGCAGCCGCAGGTGCGGCGGCTTTCGGTGCGGCGGTGTCGGCCGGCTTGGCAGTCGCAGCCGCCGGCGCTTCCACGGCGCGCACGGCGCTCTGGCAGCTCGACGAGAGGCTCGACATGTTCTTCTGCAGGCATTGCAGCGAGGCCTCGCCGCCCGGGGGCACGCTGGAGCAATGCGCGATATAATCGGAGCGGCATTGGGATTTGATGGCGTCGCGTTGCGCCTGGCTCGGCGCTTGCGCCGACGCGGGTGCCGCAGTTACGAGCATCGCGACGACCGAAAGCCACGGCGCAAGCTTCTTCGCACGTTTCAACGTGTTGATCATTTGAATGAATCCTTTTGTCGTCGCAGGAAGCTGGCGCTTCGACCGCAGTAAAAATTTGAAGAAATAATTCTAACGCCCCGCATCATTTTCGCTTTCGGGTTCCACTGCAAGCGGATTGTTGCTATTTTCATGGGGTGGCGCTGAACGACTTTTTCTGAATAGACAATTTTCTGAACAAACCAATTGAGGCACGAAAAAATGAAGTCCATGCGTTCGCCAGCACGCTCTTGTCCGCACCGCAAAATCGGACAGGGAGGTGCTTCGATCCGGCGCGCGGCGTTCGCCATCGCCGCCATGGGCATCTTAAGTGCCTGCGAACAAAATACTTTTGTTCCGCCGCCGCCGCCGAAAGTCGATGTCGCGGTGCCTGCGCAAGGGTCGTTCACGCGCTATCTCGAAGCGACCGGCAACACCGCGCCGGTCAAGAATGTCGATCTGGTCGCGCGCGTTCAAGGTTTTCTGCAATCGATCGAATACAAGGACGGCGCCTTTGTGAAGGAAGGCGCGCCCCTGTTCACGATCGAGCCCGAAACCTACAAGCTGAAGCTCGAGCAGGCGCAGGCGGCGGAATCCGGCTCGCAGGCCTCGCTGAGACAGGCCGAGGCGGATTTCAAGCGCCAGCAGGAATTGGTGCAGCGGCAAGCTGTTTCCCAGGCCACGCTGGATACTTCCACCTCGACGCGCGACAACGCGCAGGCGAACCTGTTGCAGGCGCAAGTCAACACCAAGATCGCTGCGGTCAATTACGGGTATACCCATGTGGCCGCGCCGTTCGACGGCGTCGTCAGCGCGCATCTCGTCTCCGTCGGCGAACTCGTCGGCGCGTCGTCGCCGACACAGCTCGCCACCATCGTGGCACTCGACCCGATCTGGGTGAATTTCAACGTCAACGAACAGGACGTGCTGCGGATCCGCGCGGAGGCCCGCCGGCGCGGGATGACGGCGGACGATCTCCGGCAATTGCCGATCGAAGTCGGATTGCAAACCGAGACGGGTTTTCCGCACAAGGGCAGGCTCGACTATGCCGCCGTGACGCTCAACCAGTCGACCGGCACGCTTCCGGTGCGCGGCGTGCTTCAAAACTCCGACCGCGCGTTGCTGCCAGGATTCTTTGTGCGCGTTCGCGTGCCGATCGACCAGGAGCAGAATGCCCTGTTCGTGCCGGATGTGGCGCTCGGCGCCGACCAGGCCGGACGCTATTTGCTGGTCGTGAACGCCGAGAACGTCGTCGAGCAGCGCAAGGTCCGGGTCGGACCGTTGCAGGAGGGAGGCTTGCGCGTGATCGAGGAGGGCCTCAAGGCCGACGATCGCGTCGTGACCGCCGGGCTGTTGCGCGCAATTCCCGGCCAGAAGGTCGATCCGCAATTGAAGAAGATCGAAGCACAGTCGGCTGCGACCAAGTAGGAGCCGGCCATGATTTCGAAGTTCTTCATCGAGCGGCCCGTCCTTTCCAACGTCATCGCGATCCTGATGGTCCTGATCGGCGGCGTCTGTCTGTTCCGGCTGGCCGTCGCGCAGTATCCCAACGTGGTGCCGCCGACGGTGCAGGTCACCACCCGTTATCCCGGTGCCAGCGCGAAAACCGTGATCGACACGGTGGCGCTGCCGATCGAGCAGCAGGTCAACGGCGTCGAGGACATGCTCTATATGCAGTCCTACAGTGGCTCCGACGGCACCTATACGCTGACGGTCACGTTCAAGATCGGCACCGACCTGAACTTCGCGCAGGTGCTGGTGCAGAACCGGGTATCGAGCGCGCTCTCGCAACTGCCGCAATCGGTGCAGAGCCAGGGCGTCACGGTGCAGAAAAGATCGACGGCGATCCTGCTGTTCGTAACGCTGAGCTCGCCGAAAGCGACCTATGACAGCCTGTTCCTGAGCAACTACGCCACCATCAACGTTCGCGATGAGCTGTCGCGTTTGCCCGGTGTCGGCAACGTCACCGTGTTCGGCGCCGGCCAGTACTCGATGCGGGTCTGGCTCGATCCGAACAAACTCTACGCCCGCAGCCTGATGCCGCAGGACGTCATTTCCGCGATCCAGCAGCAGAGCCAGCAGGTCACCGCGGGCCAGGTCGGAGCACCGCCGACGCCTGCGGGGCAGGCGTTCCAG
>Ga0307500_10000299_pt1 | contig 16871 bp, 13 predicted proteins | sample 14_S_MG_FD_201362 | JGI IMG/M metagenome (GOLD analysis project Ga0307500, IMG submission 201362) | Soil microbial communities from Populus trichocarpa stands in riparian zone in the Pacific Northwest, United States - 14_S | ecosystem: Environmental > Terrestrial > Soil > Riparian zone > Trees... | reverse complement strand
ATAATCCGCCATGACTCGTCCTCCTTGCGTGAGGCTCTACCCGGCCTATCCGGGCAACCCTCGCTTGCGCATCGAGGGCGAGTCGCCTCAATCTGGGAAGGACATACGGTCTCCGCTCATCCGGGCTACAGGAAACGCGCCCACTCGCGAAAATGTCAGCACTTTGCCGCCGATTGCGCCGCCTCCCGGCCTTGTTTGCGCCGCGGGGGGCGTTAACGATTGCGACTGCGGGCCACTGGAACCAACACCGCTTTCCGGGCATAGTGCATGCCGGGGACGGAGAGAGCCGGCAGCTTTCGTTCAAAGGCCTGGAGGCCAAAGGTAAAATGCGTTCCTTCCTCATTGCCGTTACCGCCCTGACGCTGTTTGCCTCGGGCGCTGTCCAGGCCAAAGTCGCCATCACCGTCGACAAGGACAATCAGCAGATGTCCGTCGCCGTCGACGGCGTCGAGACGTACCGCTGGCCGGTGTCGTCGGGCCTTCCGTCCTATGAGACGCCGAACGGCAGTTTCCGCGCCTTCCGGATGGAAGAGGATCATTATTCCAAGGAATTCGACGAAGCGCCGATGCCGCACTCGATCTTCTTCACCAAGATCGGCCACGCCATCCACGGCACCGACTCCGTCAACCGTCTCGGCTCGCCGGCGTCGCATGGCTGCGTGCGGCTGTCGCGCGAGAATGCCGCAAAGCTGTTTGCGCTGGTCAGGGAGCAAGGCGTGCTCAACACCACGGTGACGCTGAGCGGCTCGTCGCAGGTCGCGCTGGCGCGCAATCCGCGGCCACGTGGCAACACCGCCGTCGCCCGCCGCGCGCCGCTGCCGCAATATGAACAGCAATACGACTCCGCCAGCGATCCCGTCGTGATCACGCCGCCGGCGCAACGCTTGGCGCCCGTGGCACGGGCCGACGATGGCTATATCTATCCCGCCGACGGTTCATCGAACGAAGCGCGCTATCCTGCCCCGGGCCGCCGCGTCTACGACACCCAGGCCTATCAGCAGCCGGCGCCACAGCCGCAGTATTACGGCAACCGCGGCTACGCGCCGGCGCCACAGGGCTACTACTATCAGCCGCGGCAGACTTATCAGCAGCGCACCTATTAGGACTAGGCGGATGAATTTGCAGCGGCCGCGGCGTTGCTTTTCGGCCGGGGTCTCAGCCGTCCGTCGCGCCGGCAAGCAGGTGCTCGCGTTGCGCCGTCAGCCGTGACTGTTGCCAGGCGTCGTGAGCGATCATCCCTGCCGCCATTGCCACCACAAAGACGATGACCCCGGGCGACAGCGTCGCCAGGCTCTCCAGCGCCGGCCCCGGGCATAGCCCGACGAGGCCCCATCCAATTCCGAACAGCGCGGCGCCCGAGACCAGCGGCAAATCGATCCCCGATTTGCCCGGCCGAAAATACTGCCCGGCAAACCACGGCTGCGCGCCGCGATCAGCCAGCCTGAAGCCCGGCGCCGACACCGCCAGCGCCGCAGCCATCACCACGGCAAGGCTCGGATCCCACGCGCCGAAGATGTCCAGAAACGCCAAAACCTTGGTCGGCTGCATCATGCCTGAAATCAGCAGGCCCGCACCGAAGATCAGGCCGCACAACAAGGGGGCGATGATCCACATGGCTCAACCTCCCAACACATGGTGGGTAACCGCCACCGTGATGACCGCCGTCACCATGAAGACGATGGTGGCGGCGATCGAGCGCGGCGACAGCCGTGCTATCCCGCAAATGCCATGACCCGAGGTGCAGCCGCCGCCAAGCCGGGTACCGAACCCGACCAGGAGACCCGCACCGACAATGACGGCCCAACTCGACGGCAATTTGGGCTGTGCGATACCGTAACCGATCAGGCCCGCGAGGATCGGCGCCAGAATAAGCCCGGCGATGAAAGCGATGCGCCAGCCTTTGTCTTCGCCGCGCACATTCAACAGGCCGCTGAAGATGCCGCTGATCCCGGCGATCCGGCCGGTCGACAACATCAGCAGGACAGCGGAAAGCCCGATCAGCGCGCCGCCGATCGCGGCCGATACCGGAGTGAAATTGGCCATGATGGACTTCCGTTCGTTAGGAGGCGCGCCCAATCATAGGCGCGCCTTGCTCGATCGCAACCCGTCTATTCCTCGCCCTTCCTGAGCCGCCGCCACACCGCGCCCAGCACGTTGGAGTAATCGTCGGTCCAGACCCGCTGGTGATCCTCGGCCTCGGTCAATGTCCATTTATCCGACGACGCCAGCTTGCCGACGTCAGCCTCTTCGCGCGCCGAGACCACCACCGAGGTCGAGAAGATGTATTCATTGTCGCGGCCGGAATCCTCGTCATAGACCCAGCTCTTCATGTCGTTGGCGTCGGCGATGCCGACGATGACACTGGCGAGCTCCAGATGACGGTTGGAGACGTGCATCACCACCGCCCCCTGCGGCGCGAGCTTGGCCTTGTAGATTTCCATCGCCTCTTCGGTCGCCAGATGAATCGGGATCGCATCCGAGGAATAGGCGTCGACGATGATCAGATCGTAGACGCCGTCAGGCTCGCGCGCGAAGGTCAGCCGCGCATCGCCGATCACGGGTTCGAGGTTCGGCTCGCAGACCTGGATGTAGGTGAAATATTTCGGGTCGCGCGCGGTGTCGACCATCGTCTGGTCGATCTCGAAGAACTTCCACTCCTCACCGGGCTCGGCGGCGCAAACCAGCGTGCCGGAGCCGAGCCCGATCACGGCGACCCGCAGCGGCCCTCCCTTCCGTTCACGGATCGCGGTGATCGCCTGACCGATGCCGCCGTCCTTGTGATAATAGGTGATCGGCTCCGGCTGGCCGGTGACGGGCGTGCCGTCGTCATTCTTGAATTTCTCGGCGCCGTGGATCGTGGTGCCGTGCATCAGCACGTGATACTGGCCGCCCGGCGTCACGACGATCTTGTGGACGCCGAAGAAGCTGCGCACCGTCTCGACACGTCCGTCGTCGGACGGGTAGGCGCGCAGCAACACCAGCGCCACCGCAACGGTCGCAAAGATCTTCCAGCGGTTGGCGTTGAGGCCGAGCGCCAGCAGCGCCGAGAGCACACCGACCGCGCCGATCACCCAGACCCTGTTGGTGTCGAGCCAGGTGAACAGTTTGCCGGTTGACCAGGTCGGTGCGATCAGCGCGACCGCGAGTACGGCAAGGAACAGCCAGTACCATGCGCTCCAGCGCGGCAGCCGCTCATTGCCGGCCGGACGGCACAACGCCGCCAGCGCCAGAAGAATCGGATATTCCGCGATCCATGAGAAGGTGAACGGCGCAATCAGGCCGGCGAACAGACCGCCGACCATGCCGCCGAACGACAGCGCGACATAGAAACCGGTGAGGTACTTCGCCGCCGGGCGGGTCCGCGCCAGTTCGCCGTGGCAGGCCATTGCGATCACGAAGAAGCAGAGCTGATGCCCGCCGAGGGTCAGCAGCAGATTCTGCTCGCCGCCTACCGCCAGCAGCACCACGACGCCGGCGATTGCCAAAGGCTGCGCCAGCAGCATCCATTTGTGCGGCAGCAGCGGCCGCGACTGGAACACCAGCACCCAGGTCAACAGATAGAGCGACAGCGGCAGCACCCACAACAGGGGCGCGGCGGCGACGTCGGTGGAAATATGCGCGGTGACCGCGATCAGCAGCCCCGACGGCACGGCGGCAAGGAATATCCAGCGGGCGCGCAAAATCCATGACGGCGCCGGCGCATCGGGATCGTCGGCCGGCATGTTCAGCTCCGCCGCTTTCGCCGGCGAGCGCAACAACAAGACACCGCAGCTTGCGATCAGCACGATCAGCACGCCATAGCCGCCGGTCCAGATCAGGTTTTGCGTGCGCAGCGTAAACATCGGCTCCAGCAGCACCGGATAGGACAGCAGTGCGAGGAAGCTGCCGATATTCGAGGAGGCGTAGAGAAAATAAGGATCGGGACCGTTGGGGTGGCCGGTGCGGACGAACCAGGCCTGCAGCAGCGGATTGTTGGCGGCGAGCGCGAAGAACGGCAGCCCGATCGACACCGCAAACAGCCCCAACAGCCAGAACGCATAGCCTGAGGTCGGCGGATCGCCCCACCCGCTCGAGATCGCCAGCGGCAGCGTCAGCATTGCTACCACGAGCAGTACCAGATGGATCGCCACGGGAATGGCGCGGTTGCGCAGCTGCATCAGAAAATGCGCATAGGCGTAGCCGCCGAGCAGCAGCGACTGGAAGAACACCATCGCCACCGACCACACCGCCGGCGAGCCGCCGAGCCGCGGCAGCACCATCTTGGTGAACAGCGGCTGCACCGAGAACAGCAGCAGCGCACTGACGAAGATCGCGGCGGTGTAGACGATCAGGACCAGCCGGTTCCGGCTTTCGGAAGGCAGGTCCGCCGAGGAGAACGGATCGGGAGAAATCATCAAAACTCCGGCTGGAAACCGGCGGGCGCCGGTGGCGGGATTTCCGGCAGGGCCACCGGCGGGGCGCAATGGAGCATAGGGCGACACGGCGAGCAATGCGGGATAAGAAAGCACAAAGAGGGCGCGTCGCGCGCTTACCGATCAAACCTTTTTGAAGCTGAAGCTGACATGAACGAGACTGACGTTGTCATCATTGGGGCAGGCCATAACGGCCTGACCTGCGCCGCCTATCTCGCAATGGCCGGCCTGCGCGTAAAAGTGGTGGAGCGCCGCAAAGCGGTCGGCGGCGCCGCCGTGACCGAGGAATTCCATCCCGGTTTCCGCAACTCGGTGGCCGCCTATACGGTCAGCCTGCTCAATCCACAGATCGTTGCCGACCTGAAGCTCGCCGAACACGGCCTGCGCATCGTCGAGCGCCGCGCGCAGAATTTCCTGCCCGCACCCGACGGCAGCTATCTCCTGACCGGCGAGGGTCGCACAAGGCAATCGGTGGCAACGCTCAGCGAGCGCGATGCGACCACCATCGACGCCTTCTCGCGCGAGCTGGAGGCCATCGCCGATGTGCTGCGGCAATTCGTGCTGCGCGCGCCGCCGAACATCGTCGAGGGTTTTGGCATCGGCGCGGTCCGCGAAGCCTTCAATGCGGTGGGCACCGCCGGCATCCTGCGCAAGCTTTCACTCGAGCAGCAGCGCAACCTGCTCGACCTGTTCACGCGCTCGGCCGGCGAGATGCTGGACGAGCGTTTCGAAAGCGACCTGGTGAAGGCGCTGTTCGGCTTCGACGCCATCGTCGGCAATTACGCCAGCCCCTACGCGGAAGGCTCGGCCTACGTCATGCTGCATCATGCGTTCGGCGAAGTGAACGGCAAGAAGGGCGTGTGGGGCCATGCGATCGGCGGCATGGGCGCGATCACGCAAGCGATGGCGCGCGCGGCGCGCGGGCACGGCGCCGAGATCGAAACCGAAGCCGGCGTGCGCGAAGTGATCGTCGAGGGCGGGCGCGCTGCGGGCGTCATCCTCGACAACGGCAAAACTATCCGCGCGAAATACGTCGTCTCCGGCGTCAATCCGAAATTGCTGTATACGCGGCTGGTGCCGTCGGGCGCGCTGGCGCCGGAATTCCTCGCGCGCATCGCGCGCTGGCGCAACGGCTCCGGCACTTTTCGCATGAACGTTGCGCTGAACGCCCTGCCCTCCTTCACCGCCTTGCCCGGCGCCGGCGACCATCTCACCGCCGGCATCATCCTCGCACCGAGCCTCGGTTACATGGACCGCGCCTGGCAGGACGCGCGCAGCCGTGGCTGGAGCCGCGAACCTGTCGTGGAAGTGCTGATCCCGTCGACGCTCGACGATTCCCTCGCGCCGGACGGCCAACATGTCGCGAGCCTGTTCTGCCAGCATGTCGCGCCGGAATTGCCGGATGGAAAATCGTGGGACGACCACCGCGAAGAGGTCGCCGACCTCATGATCGCGACGGTGGATAAATTCGCGCCGGGTTTTGCGACAAGCGTGATCGGCCGCCAGGTGCTGTCACCGCTCGACCTCGAGCGGCAGTTCGGCCTGCTCGGCGGCGACATTTTTCACGGGGCGCTGACGCTCAATCAATTGTTCTCGGCGCGGCCAATGCTCGGCCATGCCGATTATCGCGGGCCGCTGAAAGGCCTCTACCATTGCGGCTCGGGCGCCCACCCCGGCGGTGGCGTCACCGGTGCCCCCGGCCACAACGCGTCGCGTGTGATCCTGGGCGATCACCGCGCGCTGTTCGGATAGGGTGACGAAACGCACAAGGCGCCACGCCGGGACCGGCGTCGCGCCTTGCCAAACGATCAAATTGTCAAATCAAACGGCGTCGTAGGATTCGATCGGAAGCGAACGCGATTCCTGCATCGACAACGCCGGCGAAGGCGTCGCGCCGCCGGGCACGGTGGCCGACGGATAGCTCACATACGCGCTCAGGGCGCACATCAAGGCACAAACTGCAGTAATTTTCTTCATGTTGAATCCCCCTGTGAACTTCAGCTGTTTTCAGCGTGCCACGTTCTTAGGCCGGGCCACTTAATGTGCAGTTCCATTGGCCGGCTGGAGGAAGCTGTCTAAGGGTGCGGTAAATCGGGGGTATATCGGGCGCGGTAAGCGGGACCTTAACGGGCTCCCCCCAATGCCATCCGGCTAACGAATGGGGACCGTATGCGAACAGCTGTGCAAAGCCGCGCGGGTATCCACGGGGAAAGTCTGTGGATGGTCTGTCGAAAACCGGCCGCCACGGCTGTGGAAAGTGCCGGCATGCACCGGTGGATAAATGGTTCAGTAATGCCCTGCCGGGCTGTGGACAAAAGGTGGATATTTCGCCGCGGCAACTCCGGCCAAAACGAAAAGGACCGGGCGCTTGGCGCGCCCGGTCCCAAAATGCCCCCGAAACGGGCGATTACTTCAGCGAGCTGCTGATGGTATCGAAGTTCGAGCTGAGCTTGCTGCCGAGACCATTGACGGCGGTAATGATCGCAATCGAGATACCTGCTGCGATCAGGCCATACTCGATGGCCGTGGCGCCGGATTCGTCCTTAAGAAATGACTTGATGAGCGATTTCATGACTGGTTCCAACCTGGGGTTTAAGTTGTTTGGAACCCAGGGTGCCCCCTCAGTTCCTACCCGGGAACCTACGGGGATGAATCTAAGGTTGCCCTAACGCCCAGCACTCAACTTTTCCGGATAGTGCAACATGAAATTTGCTCAAAGTTGAATGACGCGTTGCCCTCGGATCCCGTCTTCCCGCTTTTTCCAGGTTCTTCAATGACTTATATTGCCCCCACATACCGTGTCAGCTTTGCTGTCGGCGACGAGCACGCCGCCAAGGATATTGTCGATGCGTTAACCGAGTTCTTTTTTGAGGGCCAAGCCGCGATCGCCGCGTTCGAACGGCCGGACGGTCGATGGGACGTCACGGTGCACTTCGCCGAGCCGCCCGATCAGCCGCTGCTGCGCGAACTCGTCGCCAATGCCGCAGGCGCTGATATCGCGGCGGGCATCGTCTTCGACACGGTCGAGGCCAAGGACTGGGTCAAGGCCAGCCTCGAAGACCTCGTCCCCGTCCCGGCCGGACGCTTCATCGTTCACGGCCAGCATGATCGCGAGAGGATCGCGCCCAACAAGATCGGCATCGAAATCGAGGCGGCGCTGGCGTTCGGCACCGGCCACCACGGCACCACGCGCGGCTGCCTGCTGCTGCTCGATCATGTTTTAAAAGCGTGGCGCCCGCGCCGCGTGCTCGATCTCGGCACCGGCACCGGCGTGTTGGCGATCGCGGCGGCAAAGGCGCTGCACGGGAAGGTGCTGGCGAGCGATATCGATCCGCCCTCGGTACAGGTCGCCCGCGAAAACGCGCGGCTGAACGTGTCAGGGCATCTGGTGCAGGCCATCCGCGCCACCGGCTTCGCGGCGCCGCAATTCGCTGCTGCCGCGCCGTTCGACCTGGTGCTGGCGAATATTCTCGCCAATCCGTTGCGGCAATTGGCAGGGCCGATGGCGCGGCATCTGGCGCCGTCGGCGCTGGTTATTTTGTCGGGCTTGCTGACGCCTCAGGCGCCCGGCGTCATCGCCGCCTATCGCGCCCGTGGGCTGGTACCGGTGCGGCACCTGCGTATCGATGGCTGGAGCAGCCTGTTGCTGCGCAAGGTGAACTGAGGATCTTATTTGCTGGGCCGGTCAGGATTGCGCGCAATCACGCCCTTCTTCAACGATCGCTTGACGCGTGCTTCCGCGAACCTGTCGAGCATTTTGACGACAACGCCGCGCTGCTTCTTGTTGGCGACAGGCGGAATCGGACCGGGGTTCTCCGGTGGGGAAATCTTCTCAAACGTAAAAGCAGGCATCGTGCATCCCCTCTTCGTTGAGTTGAAACACTCCTGGAGTCCTCCAGTATCCTGAGCCAACGGCCTGCGGGAAAAACCGTTCCGTCCGACCTGGCGCGGACAGTCTTATTGAAGCATGGATTATGCCAAATTGTGGCGCATTGCGAAGATCTCCGCCCGACCTTGAGGCTCGGTTCTGATAAAATCAGAACCGAGCCTCGGGATTCCTGGTTTGACGCGTTTTCTTCACGCGAACCGGTATCCACTTCGCTCGAAAACGCTATAAAGTAGCAAGCAATGTTCGAAGCTCACTTTCAGACATTCGAAGAACCCGAAAGCGGCGTGGCGCTCGCCGCACGGCTGGCCGCGTTTCGCGAGGAGCTGGCGCGGCGGAAGCTGACGGGATTCGTGATTCCCCGCGCCGATCAGCAGCAAAACGAATATGTCGCAGCCTCCGAAGAGCGGCTGGCCTGGCTCACCGGCTTCACCGGCTCGGCCGGCATGGCTGTTGTCCTGACGCGCGAGGCCGCCGTTTTCGTCGACGGCCGCTACACGCTGCAGGCCGCCAAGCAGGTCGACCGCAAGGCCTGGCATATCGAGCCGCTGGCCGATCCGCCGCCGGAACACTGGCTGGCCAAGCACCTTGTGGCCGGCGACCGCCTAGGTTTTGACCCGTGGTTGCACACTTCCGCGGCAGCCGAGCGTCTGGCCGCCGCCTGCACCAAGACGGGTGCGGAGCTGATCGCAGTCGACAGCAACCCGCTGGACCAGGTGTGGACCGAGCGCCCGGCCCCGCCGCTCGGCCCGGTTTCGGTTCATGGCGTGCAGTTTTCCGGCGAGATCGAGGCCGAAAAGCTCAAGCGGATCCGGCTCGAGATCCACCGGCTCGGGGCCGATGCGCTGGTGCTGTCGGACAGCCACGCGGTGGCCTGGACCTTCAACGTGCGCGGCGCCGACGTCTCGCACACGCCGCTGCCTTTGTCTTATGCACTGGTGCCGAAGGACGGCCGCCCCACCGTCTTCATCGACCACCGCAAGCTTTCCAACCTGACCCGCGACCATCTCGAACAATCCGCCGACGTCCGGGAGCCCGATGCGCTGGTGCCGGATCTGACCGCGCTCGCGCGCAGCGGCGCCGCGATCGCCCTCGACAGCGCCACCGCCGCGGACGCGCTCAGCCGCCTGATCGCCGGCGCCGGCGGTAAGCCGGTGCGCGGCAGCGATCCGGTAAGCCTGTTGAAGGCGGTGAAGAACCTCACCGAGATCGAGGGGACGCGGACCGCGCACCAGCGCGACGCGGTGGCGCTGACGCGCTTCCTCGCCTGGATCGACCGCGAGGCGCCGTCCGGCGCGCTGACCGAGATCGACACCGTCGAGGCGCTGGAAACCTTTCGGCGCCAGACCTGCGCGTTGAAGGATGTTTCGTTCCCGACCATCGCCGGAACCGGGCCGAACGGCGCGATCGTGCATTACCGCGTCACCCGCAAGAGCAACCGGCGGATTTCGCCCGGCGATCTCCTGCTGATCGATTCCGGGGCGCAATACGAAGACGGCACCACCGACGTCACCCGCACGATCGCGATCGGCACGCCATCAAACGAAATGCGCGACCGCTTTACTCGCGTGCTGCGCGGACACATCGCGATCGCGCGCGCGATCTTTCCCGACGGCACCACCGGCGCGCAGCTCGACTCCTTTGCGCGGCAATTTTTGTGGCAAGCCGGCCTCGATTTCGAGCACGGCACCGGCCATGGCGTCGGCAGCTATCTGTCGGTGCATGAAGGTCCGGCACGCATCTCGAAACTCGGCACCACGCCTTTGAAGCGCGGCATGATCCTTTCCAACGAGCCCGGCTATTACAAGACCGACGCCTACGGCATCCGGATCGAGAACCTCGAACTCGTCATCGGCATTGACGTCGCGGGCGCCGAGAAGCCGGTGAATGCCTTCGAGACGCTGACGCTGGCGCCGATCGACCGCAGCCTGATCGACGTGAATATGCTGAGCGCGACAGAGCTGAAATGGCTGAACGACTACCATGAGCGCGTCAACCGCGCGGTGCGCCCGCATCTCGACGACAACGCCACCAAGCTGTGGCTGGATGAAGCGACCGCGGCGCTGCTGCCGCTTTAATCATTACCTGAAGCCGTAGGATGGGTGGAGCGAAGCGATACCCATCAATGCCGGAGTGCGTGGCGATGGGTATCGCTTCGCTCCACCCATCCTACTGGATCATCCGCTTTCGCGGATGATGACAGGGGAGGTTGTTTCGCGCGACGGAACGCGAGCCCGCCCGCCTCCCGAATTCGGCATGGCCGCATGCTGAAACGCCCGTATCCGCCATGAGCCATCGCGCTACAGTCTGATTCAACCAACAGAATCTTCAACCATCAGGGATCTGGACTAAATGCACGGCGTCGTGGGCAAGCCGCCCGGCGCGGCGGCGGACGCCGTTGCGACCTCGAAGATCATGCTGCTGATGCTGGTCGCGATGACCGGCGTCGCGCCGATCTCGCTCTATATGCTGGTGCCGGCGCTGCCCGTGCTGGCGACGACGTTCGGCGGCGACATTTCCGTCGCGCAGATGACGGTGTCGCTCTACATGGTCGGCATCGCCTGCTCGCAGCTCATCATGGGGCCGCTGTCGGACAAGTTCGGCCGCCGGCCGGTGCTGCTCGCGGGCCTCGCGCTGATGGTGGCGGCGAGCATCGGCTGCTCGCTGGCGCAGACGCTGCCGCAACTGATCGCCGCGCGCTTCCTGCAAGCGCTCGGCGGCGCCACCGGCATGGTGGTGAGCCGCGCCATCATCCGCGATCTCTACAGCCGCGACCGCATCAGCTCGATGATCAGCCTCGTCATCGGGGTGATGATGACGGCGCAGATGCTGAGCGCGCTGGTCGGCGGCCTGCTGGAGACCGCGTTCGGCTGGCGCGCGATCTTCTATTTCATTACCGTAGCCTCGATCAGCGTCGCGGTCCTGATCGCCCTTGCGCTGCCCGAGACGCGCCGCGACCGCGGGACGAGCAGCAGCTTCCGCGGCGACGTCGGCAAGCTGGTCCGCGACCGCGCCTTTCTCGGCTATGTGCTGTGCCAGGTGCTGGCCTCCCAGATCATCTTCACCTTTGCCGGCGGCGGGCCTTACATCGTGGTGACGCAGATGGGGCGCACCACCGCCGAATACGGCGCATGGTTCGCGACGACCGGATTTGCGTATCTGGTCGGCAACCTGTTCTGCGTCCGCTTCGCGCCGCGCCATTCGCTGGAGAAGCTGATCTGGTTCGGCCTGGCGTTGCAATTCGGCGGCGCGCTGCTGAATCTTGTGTTGAGCCTGACCGGAACCAACCAGGCTCCGCTCTGGCTGTTCGGCACCCAGATGATCGTCATGGTCGCCAACGCCTTCGTGATGAACAACGCCGCCGCCGGCGCCATCAGCGTGCGTCCCGAAGCCGCCGGCACCGCCGCGGGCGCGATGGGCTTTCTGCAGCAGGGCATCGGCGCGCTGGTCTCGCAATTCGGCGCCTATCTCGGCGGCCATTCCACCACCACGCTGCCGTTGACGGCCGCGATCTTCGCGCTCTCGATCGCCTGCGCGTCGGCGATGTTCTTTCTCGTGCCGCGGGGCAGCGTCGTGGTCAGCGAGGAATTGATCAAGAAGGCGGAGGAGGAAGAGAGCGGGATGTTGTGAGGGTTGCAGGCAACGTCAGCGCCTCACTCTCCGCTGTCGTCCCCCGCGAAGGCGGGGGATCCAGTACGCCGCGGCTTCTCGGGCCATCACGCCGTCTCTGGAATACTGGGTCACCCGCCTGCACGGGTGACGACACCTTTTATACGGGAGAGAGCGCGCCGCTCACTCCCCGATCAGCTTCAGCCACTCGTCTTCCGTCAGCACGGCCACGCCAAGCTCGCGCGCTTTCGTCAGCTTGGACCCGGCATCCTCGCCGGCCACGACATAATCCGTCTTCTTCGACACCGAACCCGCGACCTTGGCGCCAAGCCGCTCCGCCATCGCCTTGGCTTCGTCGCGGGTGAACTTGGTCAGCGAGCCCGTGAACACCACGGTCTTGTCCGAAACCGGCGAGCTCTTGCGCGGCTGTTCGGCCGGCTTCACCTCGATCTCGCGCAGCAGTTCGCCGAGCGCCTTCACATTGCGCGGTTCGGCGAAGAATTCCACCACGACATCCGCGACGATCTCGCCGACGCCGCCAATGTTGTTGAGGTCCTGATAGGCCTCGGTGGTATTCTCTTCGTCCTTTGTCCCCTTGGCGGCGGCCAGCATCGCCTCGCGAAAATTCTCGATCGTACCGTAATGCCGCGCCAGCAGTTTTGCATTGCCTTCGCCGACGTGACGGATGCCGAGCGCGAAGATCAGGCGGTGCAGCTCGATCGCGCGACGGGCGTCGATCGCATTGAACAGATTGCGCACCGAGGTCTCGCCATAGCCCTCGCGCGCCATCAGCTTGCTGGTCGAGCGGGCATCGCGCTTCTGCAGCGTGAAAATGTCGACCGGCGACATGACGAGACCGTCCTCGTAGAACTCCTGGATCTGCTTGTCGCCGAGGCCGTCGATATCGAACGCCAGCCGCGAGACGAAATGCTTCAGCCGCTCCATCGCCTGCGCCGGACAGATCAGCGCACCGGTGCAGCGGCGCACCGCCTCGTCTTCCTCGCGGACGGCATGACTGCCGCAGACCGGGCACGTCTCCGGAAACTTGTACGGCTTGGCGTTCTTCGGCCGCTTGTCAATGACGACGCTGACGACCTGCGGGATCACGTCGCCGGCGCGCTGCACGACGACGGTGTCGCCAACGCGGAGGTCGACACCGTCGCGGATCGGATTACCGTCGTTGCCGATGCCCTTGATATAGTCCTCGTTGTGCAGCGTCGCGTTCGACACGACGACGCCGCCGACGGTGACCGGCTCGAGCCGCGCCACCGGTGTCAGCGCGCCGGTTCGACCGACCTGGATATCGATGCCATTGAGGATCGTGGTCGCCTGCTCGGCCGCGAATTTATGCGCGATCGCCCAGCGCGGGCTGCGCGAAACAAAACCGAGGCGATCCTGCCAGTCGAGCCGGTCGACCTTGTAGACCACGCCGTCGATGTCGTAGCCGAGCGAGGCGCGCTCCTCGCCGATCTTACTGTAGAATTCCAGGACGGCGTCGACATCCTTGCAAAGCGTCGTTCGCGGATTGACGACAAAGCCGGCTTTGTCCATCCACGCCAGCATGCCGTGCTGCGTATCGGCCGGACGCTCGCTCATCTCGCCCCAGGTATAGGCAAAGAATTTCAGCGGCCGCGAGGCGGTGATCGAGACATCCTTCTGGCGCAGCGAACCCGCCGCCGAATTGCGCGGATTGGCGAACACGGTGTCATCGGCCTCGGCCTGCTTCTTGTTCAGCTCGAGAAAGTCCTTCTTGAGCATGTAGACTTCGCCGCGCATCTCGCAGGCCGCCGGAATATCGCGACCCTTCAGCGTATGCGGAATGTCCTTGATGGTGCGAACGTTGGCGGTGACATCTTCGCCGGTAAAACCGTCGCCACGGGTCGCGGCGCGAACCAGTTCGCCATTTTCGTAGCGCAGCGACAGCGACAGGCCGTCGATCTTCGGTTCGGCGACCAGCGCCGGAATATGCTCGGCATCGAGCTTGAGAAAGCGCCGGATGCGATCGACGAATTCGGTGACGTCTTCATCGCTGAAGGCGTTGCCGAGTGACAGCATGGGAACGGCATGCTGCACCTTTGCAAAGCCGCGCGCGGGCGCGGCGCCAACCTTCTGCGTCGGCGAATCCGTCGTGACGAGGTCGGGAAATTTCGCCTCGATCGCCTCGAGCCGCTGGCGCAGCGCGTCGTAGGCGGCGTCCGAAACGGTCGGCGCATCCTTCTGGTAGTAGCGCTCGTTGTGCGCCTCGAGCTCCAGCGAAAGCCGCATGTGCTCGACCTTGGCCTGGGCCTTGGTCAGCTTGACGACGTCAACCAGCGGCTTCTTTGCTTTCACAGCCATGATCGCGCGCCACCGCTACGCCGTCGCCGCGCGCAAGAGCCGCTCCGCCGCGGCGCGTGCTTCCGCCGTGATCTCCGCGCCCGCCAGCATGCGGGCGATTTCCTCGCGGCGGTGGTCGGCGGCAAGTGCGTTGACGCGGGTGGCGACGCGCTTGCCCTTGTCGAGCGCGTCCTTGGAAATCAGGAGATGCTGGTTGGCGCGGGCGGCCACCTGCGGCGCATGCGTGACCGCCATCACCTGGACCTGGCCGGCCAGCCGCGCCAGGCGCGCGCCGATCGCGTCCGCCACCGCGCCGCCGACGCCGGTATCGATTTCGTCGAACACCAGCGTGGGCGCCGAACCGCGGTCGGACAGCACCACCTTGAGCGCCAGCAGGAACCGCGACAGCTCGCCGCCGGAAGCGACCTTCATCAGCGGGCCCGCCTTGGTGCCGGGATTGGTCTGCACCCAGAACTCGACGCGGTCGATGCCCTGCGGCCCCGGCGACGTCGCGTCCGTTTCGACCTGCGTCATGAATTTTGCGCGTTCGAGCTTCAGCGGCGCCAGTTCGGCATTGACCGCCTTGTTGAGCTTCTCGGCGGACTTGGTTCGCGCAGCGGACAGCTTCGCCGCCGCCGCACCATAGCGCTGGTCGGCCTCATCAGCGGTGGCCTCCAGCTTCTTCAGCCGATCCGCGCCGGCATCGATCAGCGCGACATCGGCGACGAATTTGGCGGCCAGCGCCGCCAGCCCATCGACCGGCGTCGAATATTTGCGCGAGGCGGCGCGCAGCGCGAACAGCCGCTCCTCGATGCGTTCCAGCTCAGCGGGATCGAAATCGGCCGCGACCAGGGCGGCGCTGAGATGCTGGTCGGCCTCTTCCAGCGCGTTGATCGCGATATCGATCGCCCTCACCGCCGGCTCGACCAGCGCCGGCGAATTGGCGGCACGGCGTTCCAAGCGGCGTACCGCGGCGGCCAGCGCCGGCACCGGCGAATGGGGGCCGCCGACCGCCTCCTGCGCCTCGCGCAGGTCGCTTGCGATCTTCTCGCCCTGCATCATGATGGTGCGGCGCCCGGCAAGCGCCGTCTCCTCGCCGTCCTTCGGCTTCAGTGTCTTCAGTTCGTCGGCGGCGTGGCGCAGATAGTCCGCCTCGCGCGCGGCGCGTTCCATGCTGGCGCGATGTTCGTCGAGCGCCTGATTGGCGGTCCGCCGCGTCTCCCACAGCGCCTCCAGCGCCGCGACCTCCTTCTCCAGCCCGGCAAAGGCGTCGAGCAACTGCCGGTGCGTCGAGGCGTCGACCAGCGCGCGCTCGTCATGCTGGCCATGGATCTCGACCAGCGCGGCGCCGACCGCTTTCAGGGTCTGCACGCTGATCGACTGGTCGTTGATGAAGGCGCGGGTGCGGCCATCGGCAAGCTGCACGCGGCGGAGAATCATCTCGCCGGTGTCGTCGAGCCCGTTCTCGGACAGGATTCTTGCCGCCGGATGGCCCTTGGGGATGTCGAAGGTGGCGGTCACCTGGCCCTGCTCCGCGCCATGGCGGACCAGGCCCGAATCGCCGCGGCCGCCGAGCGCCAGCGCGAAAGCGTCGAGCAGGATGGATTTGCCCGCGCCGGTCTCGCCGGTCAGCACCGCGAGGCCACGGGAAAATTCGATATCGAGCCGTTCGATCAGGACGATGTCACGGATCGACAGACGCGCCAGCATGCGAAGTAAATTCCTAGTGGTCCGATTCTAACATTCGCTCCCCGTTCGGGGGGCCACCTTGTGCGAATGTAAGAATCAAAAGGACCACTAGCAAATTTTGAGCTGGTAGTGGAGCTCTAAGGATTTGACATTCGCTTCACGAAGCCGCGGCAAGTACCGGGCGCAGGTACCGGGCGAATCTCAAATCCGCTCCACTACCCCCGAGACCCAATATTCGGAAGGCCTCCGAGACCCATCTTCTTGAAGGCCCTGGAAATATAGGAACCCTTGTTCTCGCTCGGCTCGACACCGCCCGACTTTACAAGATTATAGGCGTCCTTGTACCAGCGGCTGTCGGGAAAATTGTGCCCTAGCACGGCCGCTGCCGTCTGTGCCTCGCCGACAATGCCTATCGCCATATAGGCCTCGGTGAGACGGAATAGCGCTTCCTCGACATGGCGCGTGGTCTGATAGCGGGTGACCACGGTCTTGAAGCGATTGATGGCCGGGGTGAAGTCGCGCTTATCCAAATAATAGCGGCCGACATCCAATTCCTTACCGGCAAGCTGGTCGCGCGCGCCTTCGAGCTTGGCCTTGGCGGCGTTCGAGTATTCGGAAGTCGGATATTTGCGAATCACCTCTTCCAGCGCAGCGATCGCCTTTTCGGTGCGGCCCTGGTCGCGCGAGATGTCCGGGATCTGGTCGTAATGCGAGGCCGCGATCAGATATTGTGCGTAGGCCGCATCCGAGCTGCCGGGATGCAACGTGACGTAACGGGTGGCCGCGCCAATGCAGCTGTCATAGTCACCCTGATTGTAGAAGGAATAGGCCGACATCAGCAGCGATTTGCGCGCCCAGTCGGAATAGGGATGCTGGCGGTCGACTTCCTCGAATTTCTTCGACGCCGCCTTGTTATCCTTGCGCTGGTTCATCAGGTACAAGCCCTCATTGTAGAGCTT
>Ga0307500_10000296_pt1 | contig 17045 bp, 9 predicted proteins | sample 14_S_MG_FD_201362 | JGI IMG/M metagenome (GOLD analysis project Ga0307500, IMG submission 201362) | Soil microbial communities from Populus trichocarpa stands in riparian zone in the Pacific Northwest, United States - 14_S | ecosystem: Environmental > Terrestrial > Soil > Riparian zone > Trees... | reverse complement strand
TTCAGCGATCTGAAGATCCTCGAGGACCATGGCTCGTAGGTGGCTGAATACACTCCCGCCGTAACGGCGAAGCGTACTGTTTTTCGCTTCGCCGAGAGGGTCTCCGCGGCACCCCCGTCGCGCGGAGACCCTCCGCGGGGAGACTTTTCTGCGGTAGGTGAGGCATTTTTGGATCTGAGCGGCAGCTGGGTGTTCTGAATTGTTACAAACTCAGCGTCATCAAGATGTAACATATTGATATTTAACGTCAAATTCGTTCTGCTGGGCGGTGCAACATTAACCTTCCATAACACTGATTAACGAGCCAGGAGCGGTGCCTTGCTGCACTCTCCCGCCGATCCGAAGCCTCGGATAGTTCGGCGAGGGAGTGTCCATGGAAGGACTTCAAGTCACCACACCAGAGTCTGTCCCTGCAGAGGATCAACAGTTTCACCTGGTTGCTAACAGCGTGGCCAAGCTGCTCGAAACTGCAAGGCGAGAGTTGGGGCATGACCAGGAGGCAGCCAAGGCGTCGCTGGTCACAGCATCACACATCCTGCAAGCGGAAATCGAACGTTGTTCGGGCGCTAACGGCTCCGCAAGGGGCGGTCTGGCGGCTTGGCAGATCCTACGAGTGCGGTCTTACATTGACAGCAATTTACACCGCACCATTCATATCCGGGATCTCAGCGCTGTCGCACGTCGAAGCCCGGCGCACTTCTCACGCAAGTTCAAGCTGGCCGTTGGAGAGTCGCCACATGCCTTCGTGGTGAGAAGGCGTCTGGAGAAAGCCTGCCACCTGATGATCACCGGTGCTGCATCATTGAGTGAAATAGCCTTGAGCGTGGGCTTTTCGGATCAGGCACATCTATGCAGGCTGTTCAGGCAGGCCTTTGGCCAAAGTCCAGCCAACTGGCGACGTGAGCGCGAAATCCCTGACGAGGCCGCCTCAAGAACCGGCGTGGACGAGAATATCCCATGAGCGATCAGCGCGGCAAACTGCTGAGCTTCGGCCCTTTCGAACTCTCGATCGGGACCAGACTTCTGACCAATGGCGCAAAGGTCGTACCTCTCGGCGCACGCGCCATGGATCTCCTCATCGTCCTGGTGGAACAAGCAAATAATGTCGTCGGCCGGAGAACCCTGATCGAGCGCGTATGGCCAAAGAGAGGGGCCGAACAAGTCAGCCTGCGTGTCCACATCTCGGCGCTACGCAAGGCTCTCGATCAGAGTGACCCTGGCAGGCGGTATATCGCGAATGTGCCCGGGCGGGGTTACAGCTTCGTCGTACCGGTAACGTCACTTTCCTCGCCAACGGCGGGGGATCTCAAGCCATCCCCGAGGTCCCGACTACCTGCGCGCTTGATGCGGATGCTAGGACGAAGGGACGCTCTGGCCGCGATCCAGATGAAGCTGACCGAGCAGAGGTTTGTGACGATTGTCGGGCCCGGCGGCATCGGCAAGACCACGGTAGCGGTGGCAGCTGCCCACGAGATGAACGCCACTTTCAACGGTCATATTCATTTCGTCGACCTGGGTGCTCTCGGCGCTGCTTCACTCGTCGCGCCCGCCGTGGCCACCGCACTCGGTGTATCGGTACAAACAAACAATGTCGTACCGGCCTTGATAGATCGTTTGCAGGAAAGGCCAACGCTCATCATTCTCGACTGTTGCGAACACCTTATTGATGGAGCGTCTGCTCTCGCAGAGGAACTGATTCGCCGTGTTCCGACACTGCATTTGCTCGCGACCAGCCGGGAGGCGATGCGTGTTGAAGGCGAACATGTCCATGAACTCTGCGCGCTTGCATGCCCTCCGGAAGATAGCAACCTGCTGGCACGCGAAGCCCTGCAATATCCCGCCGTTCAACTGCTGGTCGACCGCGTGCGCGCCGTGCGAGGTGATTTCGAGCTGATCGATGTGGATGCGTCGATTGCCGCGGGAATCTGTCGGCGGCTTGATGGAATTCCATTGGCAATCGAACTCGCAGCCGGCAGGGTTGACATATTTGGCCTCAGCAAGACGGCAAACTTGCTCGACGACCGGCTAAACCTGTCATGGGTGGGGCGTAGAACAGCTCTGCCGAGGCATCAGACCCTAAACGCGGCGCTTGAGTGGAGCTATGATCTGCTTGGTGAGGCAGAGAAGCGCGTACTGGGCCGCCTCAGTGTTTTTGCCGGCGGGTTCACGTTCGAAGCGGCTGTCGCAGTTGCCGCTGACGAGACGATAGATGAAACGAATGTCTCGGATTGCCTTTGGGAGCTTCGGTCGAAATCGATGATCGCCGTTCGGGGGCAGGAGGGGCGCCTGCGTTTACTCGACACCACTCTTGGCTTTGCTTCGGAACGACTGGCCAAGAGCGATGAAGGGAACCGCTGTCGCCGGCGTCACGCCCTTTACTTCTGCGACTTGTTCAAACAAGGCGCTTCAGCGGATGAGCATGAAAGGCTCAAGGCGTTTGGAGATGAGGTCGACAATCTCAGAACTGCCCTGAACTGGGCTTTCTCAGTCGAAGGCGAAGCGAAAATTGGCGTTGAACTTGCTGCCGCCTCGGCAAGTACCTGGATGGCAATGGCTCTGCTTACCGAATGCCGGGAGTGGATGACGAATGCCATCAGTCGGCTCGACGAGGCGAGCGCCGGCTCACGGCAGGAAATGATTATTCAGGCCGCACTCGCCAGCTGCATGATGTTCACGGATGGTATGACCGAAGAGTCGTACGCGAGCTGGGCGAAAGCGCGTCTTCTTGCCGAGTGCCTCAACGACTCCGAATGCCAGCTTGATTCCCTGCTTGTTCTCTGGGCCCACCAGATACGGCTTCCAAGTTATGCCGATGCGACAGAGTTGGCTGATCGATGCGGCGATGTCGCCGACGGAAGCGGCAATCGTGGCGCGATCGCAATGGCCAATTACATGCGCGGGGTGACCTACCACCACGTCGGGCGAATATTGCAGGCCGAATCTCACTTCGAATTGTCCCTGCATCGCGATGATGAGACGTCCCGACAATCTCTTATCAAGCGGTTTGGCTACGATCGGAAAGTTGACGCCCTGGCTGTACTGGCCAACGCGGTCTGGCTCCGGGGCTCTCCAGATCAGGCCCGGCGCCTCAGCCTGATGTCGATCGCTGAGGCACGCCAGTTAGATCACGCGGTACCGCTCTGCGTGGCGCTCGCCTGGGCAAGCTTCAACGCATACCTGATAAGTCCGGACGATCCTGAGACCGAAGCGCTTGCCAACGAGCTTGTCGACCACGCCGCAAAATACGCCGTGGAAAGCTATCACGGCTTCGGCCTCAGCATGCAGGCTCTCTGCAGACTCAGGCGGGACGGGGGCGATACAGCCTCGGCGACGCTCTACCGGGGTCTGGAGAAGTTGTCCGCCGCGCGATATGGGGTCTTCAATTGGATCCTGCAGGCAGAGTTTGCAAGATGTATGGCCGTCGCCGGTCGTCACCGGCAAGGACTGGCCGTCTTCGAACGAGCGAAGATCAACCTTGGCGAGGTCCAATGGTACGCTCCGGAACTGCGTCGCATCAGGGGCGAACTGGCCCTCGGCACTGGCGAGGGACTTGCGGCTGGCAGGCAGTATTTTCTCAGTGCGCTCGAACTATCGGACAGACAAGCGAGCTTGTCGTGGGCGCTCAGGGCTGCGACCAGCCTTGCCATTGCCGAAAAGTCGCTCGGGCGAAAGGAGGCCGCGTGGCGGACCCTGCAAGCCACCCACGCGAAATTCCGAGAAGGCCTTGAGACCTCCGATCTACGGTTGGCCAAGCAGGTGTTGAACGGCTCATACCGGCCCGACAGCGCCATCACCTCGTTACACTGACCGCTTGTTGCTGAAGGAGGTTTCGGTTAACACTTGATGAGCTGGGAGTGTATTTGCACAAGACCGACGACGAACGGCGAAACGACCGAATCGTCGAGGATCTTGGCGGAATAACTCATGTCGATTCAACAAATTGGCTCGCCCGGTGCAATCCGGTTTGGTTTTGGCCCATTCGAGCTCGATGTCGCCGAGCGTTCCCTTAGGAAGGCGAACCAGGTCATTCCACTTGGAGGCAGGGCTTACGACATCCTGATTGCGCTTCTCGAAAACGCCGGTGAGGTTGTCGGGAAAGCCGAGTTGATCGCGCGGGCATGGCCTGACGTAACGGTCGAGGAAGGCAGTCTTCGCGTCCATCTGTCGGCGCTGCGCAAGGCACTGGGCGATGGTCAGTTCGGTAACAAGTACATTGCGAGCATACAGGGACAAGGCTACAGCTTCATCGCGCCGGTCGCTCGCCTACCGGCTGACCGCGACAGAGGCAATGCATCCGCGGGAATGTCCAACCTGCCGCCCGCACTGGGCCGCATGGTCGGTCGCAGCAATGTTGTCCATGAGATTCAGGGTTTGCTAAAGACGGGCCAGCGGCTGATTACAATTCTGGGTGCTGGCGGTATTGGCAAGACAACGGTTGCTCTGTCAGTCGGACACGGGGCGTTGGCCGACTTCTCTGGCGCGGCATTCTTTGTCGATCTTTCAACCGTAAACGACCAAGAGCATCTCATCGGGGCGATTGCTTCCGCGGTCGGGCTCGGCCCGCAGTTGGTCGATCCAAAGGAAGCCCTGCTTAATTTTCTGCGCCCTCGCAGGATGCTTATCATTCTCGATAGTTGCGAGCATCTCGTCGGGAAAACGGCGGAGGTCGCCGGCTATATTTTTCAAAATGCCCCCGACATCTACATACTTGCGACCAGCAGGGAGGCATTGCACGTCCCTGGTGAACAGGTCCTTCGCCTTTGTTCATTGGATTGCCCGCCGGATCAGCCGGGGCTGACGGCGTTAGAGGTGATTGCCTATCCGGCCGTACGGTTGTTCGCCGAGCGTGTCAGTGCTCGCCGCGGCGAGTTTTCGCTTCGTGACGACGAAGCTCCCATGGTTGCCGAGATTTGCCGCAAGCTCGACGGTATTGCGCTTGCCATCGAACTCGCCGCCGGAAGGGCCGCTGTCTTCGGCGTCAGGAACACGGTTGCAAGACTGGGTTCGCGCCTCGATCTCCTGAAGTTCGGCCGACGAACGGCAAATCCACGGCATCAAACGCTCATTGCAACGCTGGACTGGAGCCACGACTACCTTTCGGAGATCGAACGAGTCCTCTTGCGACGTGTCGCAATTTTCGTGGGGCACTTCACGCTGGAGGCGGCGCTCGCGGTGGCGGAGGAGGCTGGGGTAGGTCAATCCGAGATCGCGGGTGCGCTAGGAAATCTGGTCGATAAATCACTGATTGGGGTTTGGGCCAGCTCGCAGGGACCGTGCTACCGTTTGCTTGATACGACGCGCGCCTACGCTTTGGAGAAATTGGCTGCCAGTGGCGAGCAGGATTCCATTGCCGGTCGGCACGCGAGCTTCTCGATTCAAATGCTGGAAAGCAACCCGGTCAATCTCTTCGATCTGGAGTTCACGGAAGCTGCAGCCGAAGCCGTGCGAGACGATCTCGGAAATATCCGCGCCGCGCTTGAATGGAGCTTTGGCCCCAATGGAGACGACCTCAAGGCCATAAGACTGGCGGCCGCAGCTTCGCAGGTAGTCCTGGCCATGTCGCTTCTCTCGGAATGCCGAACATGGATGGAGAAGGCGATCGATCGGATGACGCCGGACTGCGATCCCCGGCATCAGATGAAGATTCAGGCCGCGCTTGCTTTGTCGCTCATGTACACTGAAGGGAATAGTGAGAGGGTTCGCGAAGCCTTCCACACGGCGCTGAACCTTGCGCAGCAGCACGAAGATACGCGTCTGCACTTGTCGCTGCTTAGCGGAATGTCGATGTATCTTCATGGCATTGTCGACGCGGCAGGAACCTATCAGCTTGCGCTTCGTGGCATGGCCGCCGCAAGGAAAAACGGAAGTCCCGACGATGTGGCCGTTGCTGATTCCATGATGGGGGCGGCATACCATCTACGTCTCGACCAGCTGCGGGCGCAAGAATATCTGAAACGGTCAATACATGGCTTGCCTCGCCTCCTGCGGTTCAGTGCCAGCCAATACCTGTTCGATCTGCGGAGTTCTTCGCTCATCGTTCTTACCCATTCACTCTTTTTCTCTGGCAATCTCGACCAGGCCGCGCACTATGCCAAAATGAACATTGAGGTAGCGGTAAGGTCAGGGCATCCACTCGGACTGTGTCGCGCGCTTGTTCACCCGATGCGGTTCTATTTTTGGGTCGACGATCTGGAGCAGATCGAACGAAATCTTTCGATGCTTGCGGATACCGCCGAGAGGTATTCATTTGCACCAATTCGTGCGCTCGTTTTAGGGCTTAGGGGCCGATACCTGATCCGCGTCGGCCGAATGGCAGATGGCGTGCAACATCTGCAAGAGAGCCTCGAGAAGCTGGCGAGTCACCGGTACGAAATACTCAGAAGTGATCTTGTCTCTGAATTGACGGTTGCCCTGGCGAAGCAAAACGCGCGTGCGGAGGCGTTGGCACTTGTCGATAGATCGATTGTCGCAGCTGCCCAGGTCAACAAGCCTCTTCATCTGCCCTTCTTCTTCCTGGCCAAAGGCTCGGTGTTTGCGTCTGGAGATCTGCCCGAGATTCTCTTGGCAGAGGAGTTTTTCGCGAAGGCGATGATGCAGGCACGGCAGGAGTCACTGTTGCCATTCGAATTGCGTGCGGGATTGGAGCTCGCACGTATCTGGATCGCGCGCGGCGAGGTGCAGCGAGCCCATGATCTGATCAACCCCGTCTACAGTCGGTTCTCCGAAGGTCTCGCAACGCCTGATCTCATTTTGGCAACGCGAATCCTCGAACAGACGAGCGTTCGGGCGCGGCAAACCGGGCGAAGGGTGGCGAAATCATCGGGCAGGGCAAAAGCTTGAACAGACGGTTGCCGAATGGCAAAAACAAGCCGAATCCAAAAACGTCGTTTGTTTCTAGCGTTGCGACCACCGAAACTCTCGAGGGGTCGTGCCGAGCATATGACGGAAATGACGCGCTAGATGACCTTGGTCGAAAAAGCCCACAGCGAACGCAATTTCCGCCAACGGGAGATCCGTCTGAACCAACATCTCCCGGGCGCGTTCGACTCGTTTTTGCGTGAGGTAGCCATGCGGCGTCACCCCGGCGGATTGCTTAAACTGTCGCGCAAAATGATGCACTGATAGTCCGGCGACTCCGGCCAGCATCAACAGATCAATAGTTTCGCCCAAATGCACGTCCACGTATTCCCGCACCCGACGCATCGCGCCGGGCGACAATCCGCCGTATGCCTGCGTTGCTGGCGGCAGTGTCGAAATATCAGTCGAGCGCGGGCGTGTGTGCAGGTTGCAGTTCGTTGGATTGCTCGAGGCACTCGTAGGTCCAGGTGGAGTCACAAGCGCGGGCCGACTGTCATTGCTGCGGGCGATCAGCAATCGCGCGGAGATATCGCCCCGGTCCTGGCGCCGGAAGAGGTCTACATCTCGCTCGAAGATCGACCACAAGCTGATACCCGCCCGGAGCCCGCGATCGTCGAGCATGAGGGACGTGCGTGCGACGCGGTTTGCGCCGATGATGCGTTGGTTGCCGTCAATCGCCAGCAGCATGCCTGAAGCGCCTCCCTCCGGCGGCGCTACCGTGACGATCCACTCTCGACGGAACTGCTCACGGAAAAATCGCTCTTCTATCGCGCGCGCCGATCGTATTGTTAGCGCGCCAGTGAGGGCGTGGGCTCGTTCGGAGAGTTCAGGATCGATGGCGGAGACATCCAGGACTGCTATCAGTCGGCCGTCGACCCCGAACACCGGCGCGCCAGAGCAGCTCAGGTTAATGTGTCTGGACCTGAAATGCTGGCTTCTGTGAACGGTGACAGGCCGTTCTTCGACGATGCAGGTGCCGATGCCGTTTGTGCCCTCCACTTCCTCGGACCACACCCCGCCGAGCCAAGTTCCCCAATATTGGAACTGGCTTGCCCGCGCATCTTCACCGCGATGCGCAACTGCGACGCCGGAGCTATCACAGAGCAAGACGGTGTATCCCGCCTCACGAACCACCCTGTACAATTCATCCATCTCCTCCTGGGCACTGAAGATGAGCTTATCCAGCGGTTCGCGAAGATGTTTCAGCTCGGAAGGCGTGAGGATGCGTGGCGCCTTGCTGTCGAATGGATCGAGGCCGTGTTTTTTTGCTGATCTTTGCCAGGAGCTTGATACCGGTTGTATCCCCAGCGGAGGTGCTGCCCCCTCGGCAACCGAATAAACGTGATTAGCGTGCCCCGCGATAGTGTCGAGCGAGCTTGCAGACCGCTCCGGAAGTCCCATCACCGCACCTAGTTTACTATGGACGCGCTCCTGGCGACGGCGCGCCGTCCAGTTTCCGACCGTGGCGAAACGCGCTGTCGCGGCGAACGGCGCCGCAGCTCCTCGATGCACCGCGGACACCAAAAAAAGGGCGTTGTCGAAGAGGTGTCATGATACTCCGTGCGCAGTACCCCGCAATCGCCGGAGGCAATTGACGGAGCTGTTTCCGCCAATTTAGCAAAGTGCGCGCTAATTGCCGATTCCGAAGTAGCGAGATTTGGACAATTGAGCCCGACCCGTCTCTTAAAGGCGCAACAGGCCAAAATTCCACATGAAAAAAGCAAAAGCCTCCGGACCGGATCAAACCCCTCCGAGAGGGGATTGATCATTCGGGCGATGTTAGCGGCGCCGGGTGTTCCGCTCCGGAGATTCAAAGGAGGGCACTATGAACTACATTCGACATCTGGGCGCCTCGCCAGAGGATACCAAGAAAGACTTTGCTGCAGCACTAATCCGAACGCACGCCCTGACATTGGCCACCGAAGCCTTGCACGAGGCGCAGGTCGATCTGGCGCATGTCGACCGCATCACAACGATAGGCCGGCTCACGGCCTCGATCGCCCCTGAAGTGACGCAGCCCATTGCAGCGATAGTCACCAACGCTCAGGCCGCTCGGCACTTTCTGGATCGTCGACCGCCGGACCTGGACGAGGTACGAGAAGCGCTCGATCGCATCGTGACGGAGGCCTATCGAGCGAGCGACGTGATTTACCGGATACGCGGACTCCTCAAGGAGACGCCGCCGAGGAGGGAGCGCGCGGAGATCAACGGAGCGATCCGCGACGTGCTTGAGCTGACGCGTGGCGAGGCGACGAAAAACGGCATATCAGTGCGAACGCAGTTCGCAGAGCCATCGCCGGTTGTCCAGGCAGACCGGGTGCAACTGCAGCAAGTAATTCTCAATTTGATTATCAACTCCGTCGAGGCAATGAGCAGCATGCGCGAAGGAGCACGCGAATTGCTGATTTGTACCGAGGAAGCGGAGTCAAACGGCGCGCTGGTGGCGGTACGGGATTCGGGTCCGGGACTGGATCTGAAGAGTGCGGACCGCCTGTTCGAAGCCTTCTACACTACCAAGGTTCAAGGCATGGGCATAGGTTTGGCCATCTGCCGTTCCATCATCGAAGCGCACGGTGGGCGACTGTGGGCGAGGGCGAACGTGCCCTGCGGCGCCATCTTTCAATTCACATTGCCCGCCCAAACGGCCCGAGCAATCGTGATAGGTGCTGAGACGGTCACGCGCGGAGTTATGCCGGCCTAATCCCGGAAGCGGCGAGTGTTGCCGCGACGAACACGTCCGAGACGGTCGCTCACGACGGGGTTCGGCCGCCAGCAGGCACACTTAGTCGGCGCATTCTTACTTGCACTTCGGCCTCGACGCCCTGCTCCAGAAGCGCTGGCGCCGCGTTTGCGCAAGACTTCGGTCAGCGGGTCCGCAAAAAGTTCTTGGTTGGGAGAGTTGGAAAACGTTAGTGTCGGTCCGGGCGCATCACTCCTTCAGTGGAGAACGAACAGCCCCACGATACGCCGGCGTATCCCCTCAGGCCGCCGCAAACTTTCGCGCATAGCTCCTTGTAGGTCGGCTGGCTCACGAATGAGACAAGCATGGCGAATTGGGACCCTTCATCGCCAACACCCATGCCGACGATTCTCCGGTACGGCATTGCGGTCCTGTCCGTAGCAATCGCAAACGGCTTGGCTCTCTTCCTGCTGCGACAGTTCGAGGCCATTTTGACACCATTCCTGTTCGCAGTCGCCGCGACCGTTTGGTACGCAGGAACCGGGCCGGGTGTGCTCGCAATTGTTCTTTCAGTCCTCAGCCTCAATTACTTCTTTCTGCGTCCCGGTTTTTCCTTCAGCCCAATTAGCTACGCCGATCTCGTTTATCTAACGTTTTGCATTTTCTGCGCCTTGGCTGTCGGTTGGGTCAGCGCCGTGCGACGACGGATAGAGCAGGAGCTTCGCCAAGCCCGCGACGAACTCGAGGCCAAAGTGTTGGAACGAACCGCCAACTTACTGCGGAGCGAAAGCTATTTGGCCGAAACGCAGAAGCTGACGCACACCGGCAGTTGGGCATGGGACGCCCGCAGCCAGAAAGTACTCTTCTGCTCCCAGGAAATGTTCCGGATTTACGGGTTGGATCCGCAAGTGGATCTGCCGACCCGCAAAAACTTTCGGCAACGAGTTCATCCGGAGGATCGCAGCAGGACAGACGAGAGATTTATGAGGGTGGTCAATGAAAAAGTCGACAGCTTCGACGAGTATAGGGTTTTGCTGCCTGACGGAACAGTCAAGCACGTCAATTCATCGGGTCACCCGGTTCTCGACGGGAATGGAGAGTTCATCGCGTTCATCGGCACTGCGACAGACGTAACAGAGCGCAAGCGCTCGGAGGAGGTGTTGCGGGAGCGCGAAGCGAAAATCCGGCGCCTGGTCGACTCCAACATCATCGGAATTTTCATTACGGGTCTGGAAGGTCGAGTTCTTGAGGCCAATGACGCGTTTCTTCATCTCGTAGGGCATGACCGGGACGATCTGGTTTCAGGTCGCATACGCTGGACGGACCTGACCCCGCCGGAATGGCGCGAGCGTGACAGGCGCGCCCTGGCGGAACTGAGCTCAAATACGATTGCTCAGCCGTACGAGAAGGAGTTTTTCCGAAAAGATGGCAGCCGCGTACCCGTGCTGATTGGAGGCGCGCTGTTCGAAGAGGGCGGCAACGAGGGCGTCGCGTTCGTCCTCGATTTGACGGAGCGCAAGTGCGCCGAGCAAGCATTGCGGGAACGCGAAGCGAAGATCCGGCGTCTGGTCGATTCCAATATCATCGGGATTTTCGTCTGGGATTTCGACGGTCGCATTCTTGAGGCCAATGACGAATTTCTTCGCATGGTGAGCTACGACCGCGAAGGTCTGGTTGCGGGCCGCATAAGGTGGGCGGACCTGACGCCGCCCGACTGGCGCGACCGGAATAACGCAAGAATCGAACGGCAAAAAAGTAGCGGCCGGTTCGAGCCGTTCGAGAAAGAATTCACGAGAAAAGACGGTAGCCGTGTGCCCATACTGATAGGTGGGGCAACATTTGAAGAGGGCGGTAACCAGGGCGTCGCATTCGTGCTCGATTTGACAGAGCGCAAGCGCGTGGAAGATGCGCTGCGAGCGAGAGAGGTTCAGCTCGCTGAGGCGCGGCGCGAGTTGCGGCAAATGATCGATACCATCCCAATCCCGGTGGCAAGCTATTCGGCAGATGCCAGGCGCGACTTCGTTAACGCAGCCTGGAAACAATACACCGGCCTTTCCGACGAGGCTGCGCTCGGCACGAAATGGTCCGTCGTGGCGCATCCCGACGACATCGCGGGGGGCGATAAGATGTGGCGTGATGCCCTTGCCACTGGCGAGCCATGGCACACGGAGGAGCGCGTCCGGCGTGCCGACGGACAGTATCGCTGGTTCGCCATCGATCGTGTCGCTGCGCGCGACGAGAACGGCAAGATCACTAAGTGGTACGGGACCGCCTATGACATCGAGGATCGCAAGCGCGCCGAGGATGCGCTGCGAGAAAGCGAATACAAGCTCCGTCAGATCATCGACGCAGTACCGGGCTTCGTCTGGTCATCTGACCCCTCCGGCGAACCGACTCACATCAATCAGCACATGTCAGACTATGGAGGCATGCGATTTGAGGACTTCAAGCATGGTGGTTGGGAGGCAATCGTACACCCGGACGACTTTCCAGAAACCGCAAAAGCCTTCTATCACGCAATTCAGACTGGAACCCCCTATCAAAACGTTCTTCGTCTACGCCGGGCGGACGGCGAGTTCCGATGGTATCATGCTCGCGGTGAGCCTCTGCGCGATCGGGAGGGACGCATCATCCAGTGGTACGGCCTGTCTGTTGATATCGACGAAGCCAAAAAAGCCGAAGACCGGTTGCGCCGCACTGAATCCCATCTGGCGGAGGCGCAGCTGGAACTCGCGCACGCCAACCGCGTCGCGACGATGGGCCAGTTGACGGCCTCGATCACCCATGAAGTGAACCAGCCGATTACAGCGGCCGTCACATACGCATTAGCCGCTCGGCGTTTCCTGAGCGCTGAGCCGCCGAATTTTCGTGAGGTAGATGACGCGCTCTCTCTTATTGTCAAGGAAGGGAATCGCGCAGGCGAGGTCGTTGGGCGAGTCCGCGCGCTCATCAAGAAGGCGCCCGCACGAAAGGACGCCGTGGAGATCAACGATGCCATCCTCGAGGTTATTGCTCTCACCCGTACGGAGGCCGCCAACCATAGCGTGTCGGTACGGACGCAGTTGGCGGAGGGCTCGCCGCGTGTACAGGGAGATCGGGTTCAACTGCAACAGGTACTGCTTAACTTGATCATCAATGCCATCGAAGCGATGCGCGACGTCGGCGAGGAGGAGCGGGAATTGCTTATCAGCACCCGTAACGGGCCGGATGGCGTGTCAGTCGAGGTGCGAGATTCAGGCCCAGGCTTCGCGCCGGCGGCGCTTGAGCGCGTGTTCGAGGCGTTCTACACGACGAAACCGGGCGGTTTGGGGCTTGGACTGTCGATCTGCCGGTCGATTATCGAAGCGCATAACGGACGATTGTGGGCGAGCCCCAGCGAGCCACGCGGCGCTATCTTTGGCTTCATTGCGCCAGCTCATCCGGCCGCCGCATCCTGAGTGGAGTGCACTTCGGATCCAGGACGTGGCAGATGTCGAGTCTAGCGGGTGCTCGGACCCTCTATGGTGAGGTGCAATGGGATCACTACGGGAGATGCAGGCTGAGCGTCTGCGTTAGGCAACGCGACCTGGGCTACGCGGCTTTGTCAGCGTCACTTGCAGTTGGTCGGCCATGCGCGCCAAGTCAGGCAAGGACGGTGCCCGCATCTTACGCATGACTTGGCCACGATGAACTTTTATCGTGATTTCGCTTACGCCGAGGTCGGCTGCGATCTGCTTGTTTAACCGCCCGCTCACCACGTGCGCCATGACCTCACGCTCCCGCGGTGTCAAAGTTTCGAAACGAACTTTGAGCTCTGTGGTAGCTCGTTGCTCCTCAAGCTGCGCTCGGTCACGGGCATGACCGAGTTGAATCGCGTCAAGCAAATCCTGCTCCCGGAACGGCTTTGTCAAGAATTCGATTGCACCACCCTTCATCGCCTGCACCGACATTGGAATGTCACCATGTCCGGTGATGAAGATGATCGGCAGCTGTCTTTTGGCACCTGCCAGTTCGCGCTGCAGTTCGAGTCCGCTCTGGCCGGGAAGCCGCACGTCAAGCACCAGGCAAGCGGGTCCTTCTGGCCGATCCGCCGCGAGAAATTCGCTCACCGAGCCGAGTAGGCTGACCCGAAAGCCCGCCGATCGAAGCAGCTTGCCTAGTGAGTCCCGCACTCCCGGATCATCATCGATGACCATCACTGTTGGCGGTTGCTCTACCACATGTTCCTCGTTGACATGCGCACCAGCTTTGCCAGACCTCCATGAGAGCATAGCGAGATTATCGCGTGGGCGATAGAGGGGACGACCCGCCCAATTCGGTTCCGACGGATCGCAGCCATCGGAGAACTGGCCGGTTGAAGTCGGCCAGTGCTCTGCGTCAAACGCCAGCTGCCCACCAAAGTCGGACCGACTAAGCAACCTTCGTATAGTGCGCACTCTCCTATTTGGTACTCGATCTTTCCGCTAGATCAATAGTGAGCGCCAATTCGTGCTGTTATGGTGAAGTTCTCCTCCCTCGAGGCCGATCACTCCATCACTCCCCGCGGCCTCCCTTGCCCCTCCAGCGCGGTCCAAGCTGGAGGGGTTCTTGTGAGCTAACAGGGGCTAGGGTCATACGAGGGGCGCCCGTGGCGCAGCTTGCTCCATGGACGGCAAGAGTTCTGGCCACCGAAGTCAATCGTTGAGTTCCTATACATTTGTACAATCGAAGCACGTCGCGGTTGCGCCTAGGTTGGATAGGAAAGAGTCTCGCGGACGATATCCGTTGCTCCGTGGAAGCTGCTCGCGGTTACGGTCTTGCCAAGTGCCCAATAGCCAACCAATAGTTGCCATAGTCGATGACGACCAAGCGGTTGGAAACGCAATCGAAGTTCTGATGCGTTCAATAGGGTTGGCCGCCCAGGCATTTTCGTCGGGGGAGGAGTTCTTGCGCTCACCCGAACTGAGCCGCACCGGCTGCTTGGTTGTCGACTTCGACATGCCCAAGATGAGTGGCCTTGATCTGCACAACAATTTGTCTCGATTGGGCAAAGAGATTCCCACCATAATGATAACTGCCTATCCGAGCGATGATATTCGTGCCCGCGCACTTCAAGCTGGGGTCATCTGCTATCTGCCCAAGCCGTTCGATGAGAGCGACCTCCTGAATTGTATTCAGACCGGGCTAGATCGCGCAAAGGGGAAATAGAGGAGCGAATGAGCTTGCTCACGTTCCGTCAATCACCACTAGCCCGGCGACAGGTCGCCTCCGCTGGCCACCGGCGATGCAACTCAATTCACATCGGCACAGAGAGCGCGAACATAAGATCTGTCCGTTATCTGCCGACTGATCTTTGTGCAACCGGCTTCAGCGACTGGACGCACAGAGCAGGACGGTCGTGCCGGCGCATGCTGCTCGTGCCCGTCATCGTAGTCGCAGCGGCGCGTGGTTCGGCTCAACTCTCCGCGTTGAGCGTGATTGAGTTATACCAAGGTTTCGTTCGTCCTTTCCAAAGGCGTGGGAAAGTATACGAGCTTCGTAGTGGCCAGCTTTACGCGCGCACAATTGTGGCGTTTGCCAACCGACGGTAGGCATAATTGGGAAATCCTTCATTTGGGCTGACACATGTCTGGCGCCGCTGTTCATAGGAAGTTGAGGTTCGGCCCTTTCGAACTTTCGATTGGCGAGAGGGTACTCCGGCGCGACGGACAGGCACTTCCCCTCGGGGATCGGGCGCTGGATATTTTGATCTACCTTGCCGACCGCCCGGGTGAGGTCATCGCGAAGCAGGAGCTGATTGATCGCGTCTGGTCAGACGTCACCGTGGAGGAGGGGAGCCTCCGGGTCCACGTGGCCGCGATCCGCAAAGCGCTTGCTGACGGCCAATTTGGCAACCGATACATCGCAAACATCAAGGGACGGGGCTATTCGTTCGTCGGCACCGTGGTCCCTCTCGGTGGCGGCACGGAAAGCAGGAATGCCAAGTTCCGGCACCAGGGCAGGCTCCCCGTGCGACCGATCATGATGGTCGGGCGCGAAACGCTGGTCAGTGAGGTCAGCGACAAGCTTAGAGATGAGCGGTTCGTAACGCTGCTCGGCCCGGGCGGCATTGGCAAGACGACCATTGCCTTGGCTGTTGGCCGCGCCGTTGCCGACGAGTTTGGCGGAAAAGTCCATTTCGTCGACTTGGAGAGCCTTACCGATCCGCGCCATGTTGCGGGGGCTGTCGCGACATCCCTGGGACTTGCGCTTAAATCGAAAGATCCCGACTTGGAGCTGGTCGACCTCGTTCGTTCGCGAAAGCTTCTTATCATTCTCGATAGCTGTGAGCATGTGATCGAGGCGGTCGCATTGCTTGCCGAGCAACTCTACCAGGAAACGGAGCAGGTCTATCTTTTGGCCACGAGTCGCGAACTACTGAAAGTAGAGGGCGAGCATTGTTGCCGGGTGCTTCCTCTTGATTTTCCACCAGACGGCTCAGAGCAAACGGCAAATGCCGTGCTTCGATATCCCGCAGTGCAGTTGTTTGTACGGCGCGTGGCGGCGAGGGCGGGAAGCGTCGTTCTCACCGACGAGGAGGCGCCGTTTGTCGCGGAGATGTGCCGAAAACTGGATGGCATGCCGTTGGGAATCGAGTTGGCAGCGGGTCAGGTGGCTGCACTCGGCCTCAAGAACACGGTTGCCCGCCTGGTGTCTCGGCTGGAATTGCTGAGACTAAGTCATCGGACAGCCGTCCCCAGGCACCGGACGCTTAAGGCGACATTGGATTGGAGCTACAATCTGCTGTCTGACGGGGAGAGGATTGTTCTTCGACGCATTGCTCCTTTCGTCGGCCATTTTACCCTTGAGGGCGCGCGGTATGTTGCAGGCGAATTAGGCGTAGGCACCGGAGAAATTTGCGACGCGATCGCCGGCCTGGTCGAGAAGTCGTTGATAACAACCCGGAACGCCGAAGCGCAGGCGCAATATCGTTTGTTGGATACGACTCGGGCGTACGCGCTCGAAAAACTGGAGGAGCATGCCGAAATTGAAGTGGTCTTCCGACGGTATGCAGAATACGTCGCCGAATACCTCGAATCGCAGAAGGAGGTTCTATCGGCTCTACCAGGCGCTGAAAGAGTTGCGGCCTATTCTGATCAATTGAGTAACGTTCGTGCGGCGCTCGAATGGAGCTTTGGACCACACGGCGATGATGAGACAGCGACAAGACTGGCCGCCGCTTCTGCGCAGGTGCTTCTGGAGCTATCACTACTGATCGAATGCCAAGCATGGGCAGAACGTGCGATGGCGCGCCTTGGCAATCCGTATCGAAACTCTCGCCGCGCAATGGAAATCTCTGCATCATTATCGTTGGCCTTGATGCACACTGAAGGTAACGATCAACGCGTCCAAACGGCTTTTGCGAGCGCGCTAGAGATTGCGATCGATCAGGGGGACCTCGCCTACGAGTTGAGGATTTTAAGCGGACTCTTCATGTATTCGCATTGGATCATGGACATTCGGGGTGCAACCAACATCGCCGTGCGGAGCAAGAAATTAGCGTTGAAGA